>Ga0075369_10000782_pt1 | contig 10408 bp, 6 predicted proteins | sample EndMethybrTD3034_FD_71400 | JGI IMG/M metagenome (GOLD analysis project Ga0075369, IMG submission 71400) | Populus endosphere microbial communities from Tennessee, USA - Endosphere MetaG P. TD hybrid TD303-4 | ecosystem: Host-associated > Plants > Roots > Endosphere | place: USA: Tennessee...
ACACGAGTCATGGGAGCATATCTGCGCGACGTCATTATCCTGAATTCCGAGGCCAGGAACTTCCGCATCATGGGCCCCGACGAAACCGCGTCCAACCGGCTCGACGCCGTCTTCGACGTCACGGAGCGGGTCTGGATGGAGGACATCAAGCCCTACGACGTTCATCTTGCGCGTGACGGCCGCATAATGGAGATACTGAGCGAGCACCTCTGCCAAGGCTGGCTCGAAGGCTATCTGTTGACCGGCCGGCACGGGCTGATGTCCTGCTATGAAGCCTTCATCCACATCGTCGACTCGATGTTCAATCAGCACGCGAAATGGCTCAAGGTCTCGCGGGCGTTGCCTTGGCGTCAGCCGATAGCGTCACTGACCTATCTGCTGACATCCCACGTCTGGCGGCAGGATCACAACGGCTTCAGCCATCAGGATCCCGGCTTCGTTGATATGGTCGCCAATAAGAAGGCAGACGTTGTTCGCATCTATTACCCGCCGGATGCCAATACGCTGCTATGGGTCACCGACCATTGCCTGCGCACCTACGACCGGATTAACGTGATCGTTGCCGGCAAGCAGCCCGCACCGCAGTGGCTCACAATGCGCGAGGCCATCACCCATTGTGAGGCTGGCGTCGGCATCTGGCCATGGGCAGGAACTGAGGAGGCCGGCTGCGAGCCAGATATCGTAATGGCCTGCTGCGGAGATGTTCCGACATTGGAGACGCTTGCCGCGGTGGATCTTCTGCAACAAGACTTCCCGGACTTGCGGATTCGGGTCGTCAACGTCGTCGATCTGATGACGCTCCAAGACCAGACGCAGCATCCGCACGGACTTGGCAGCCGGGATTACGAGAGCATCTTCACCCGCGACCGTCCGGTGGTCTTCGCCTATCACGGCTATCCAAGTCTGATCCACCGCCTCGCCTATCGCCGCAGCAATCATCACAATCTGCACGTCCATGGCTTTCAGGAAGAAGGCACGACCACAACCCCGTTCGACATGGTAGTTCTGAATCACCTGGATCGCTTCCATCTGGCCATCAAAGCGATCGATTCGCTCCCAGCACTGGCAACCGCTGGCGCGCTGGCCAAGCAGCGACATCGCGATCGCCTGATCCAACATGGTCGCTACATCCGCGAGTATGGAGAAGACATGGCTGAAATCCTCGAATGGCGATGGACCGCTCGATCGCGCACCGGAGCACACTAGGGAGTCGACATTGGGTAATAGTTTCCGTGCCAGCGTCGATATATGTCCCGCGACGACGATTTCCGCGTCTTGGTGGTTCAGATCGCAGTGGCGCAGCGAACCGCATCTGAACTGACGCTGCCCGTCCTGCAACATATCCTATCTATGGCGATGCTTGAAGCAGTTGAGTCCTTTCAGGACAACCGACCACCATTGAAAGCCTCGTTTCCTGCAACGAGCCAACCGCAGGACAGTTGATTCCCCCGTGCTCATCGAGATCCCTCTCGCGCACTCGGCATGCTTCGCCCACACCTCGCTTGCCGCGCGCCTCCTACAGATGGTGAGCCGCGGTCTTTGAACACAAGCAATAGAGGCAATATGATCTCCGGCAATCTGCGAGTCGCAATCTCGGCAGTTGAGGAGGATTCCGTGACGGATGCACACCGCGGGATGTGCGCGATTTTCGCGTTTGCAGCGATCGCCTTGTGGGCACCGCCAGCCTGGCCAGCCGAACCGGAAAGAAAGAGCGGATACGCAATCGGCGCTGAGCAATGCGGCAACCGGGACATGTCTTTTCCAAGGCTCAGGATCGACATGAAGAAAGGGTTCTGCGCCGGTCTGGTGCTGAGCGAACTGGACGGGCTAAGATTTCCGCGCTCCATCGTGCAGATCCCGGGTCATGAGCAGTTTGTGATTTCCGACATGGGAGGATGGAATCGAGCGGATGGGCGGTTGCTGCTGCTCGATCCGCGCGCGGCGGAGGGCAAGCGGATCCGGGAAATCGTCACCGGCCTCGAGTATCCGTTCGGTCTCGCCGTCGGCCCCGACAAGAAGGTGTATGCATCAACCGCGGAGACGATCTTCCGCTTCGACCCGCTGGCGGCGGATCCACAGCGCACGATCGAAACGATCATTCTGAACCTTCCGGGACGCCACGTCACCCTGTCGGACGGCACCAAGGTCAACGAGAGCAGCCATTCGCTCAAGCACTTCATTTTCGACCGCACGGGGCGCATCTTCGTCAATGTCGGATCGCACAGCGACGACTGCATCACAAAGGCCCCTATCACCAAGCCGTGCGCGGCCGGCGAAGGATCATCCCCGCTTGCCTCGATCTGGATGTTCACGCCGAGAGCCGGAAGCGTTTTCGCTGCTCTCGGGCCGAACGATGTCAATCCGCCACGCGAGATTTACGCGCGCGGCCTGCGCAATTCCATGGCGCTTGCGGTCCACCCCCGCTTCCCCGATGCGGGCTACGCCTTCTTGCAGGGAGAGAATGCGAGAGACTTGCAGGACATCTTCAAACCTAACGAGGAACTGAACGCAATCGAGAAAGGCAAGCATTACGGCTGGCCGTATTGCTACGACCTTTCGACCCAGAGCCCCGAGTTCAGGACCGTCCTGCAAGCCGGGCCCTACAAGGACCTTTGCAACAACGGTGCGATTTACAGGCCGCCGCATTCGCTGCTGCCGCCACACGGCGCACCGCTCGGGATGCTATACTACAACGGCAGCAAGTTCCCCGAACTGGACGGCAAACTTCTCGTCGGCCTACACGGCTATCGGCCGACCGGCAGCCGCCTGCTGATCTACGACGTGGACGGCCGTGGTTTCCCGAAAGTGAGCGCGGCGCCTGTGCGCTTTCAGGTAAGCTGCGGTGCGGAGCCGAGCCGCGCCTTTCAGACCGACGCCGGTAACGCTCCTGCGGCACCGTACGAGGAGCTGATATCGGGCTGGTATCGGGTGAACGGCGCGCGGCCGCAAGGCGCACCGGTCGGAATGACCGTGGCCGCCGATGGTGCGATATGGATTGTCGAGGACAAGAACAAGTCCGTCATCCGCATTGATCGGGCATCCGGCAATCTGCCTGAAGCGCTGCCATGTGGCATGCGAACGCCCGAGCAGATCGATGAGCTTGCCGGGTTCGTAGCGAACGATCCCAAGAACAAGGCGCGGCTGACGGCCGTTAGGACCAAGCTTGTCGAAAAGCACTGCCTCGGCTGCCACTCGGATTTCGGCCTGAGGGCGGGACAGCCGGAAGCGGAGAAGGATCAGACGGTCCTGCGCTTTATGCTGTCGCAGGACGGCTGGATTTATCCCGGCGACCCGGACTCCGGGAAGCTGCGCACGCGGCTGCGCGGATTCGGGGCGGAGAAGTTGATGCCGCCGGGCGGGGAGAAGCTGCCCCAGACGGAGCCGGGCTACGCGCAGATTCTGAACCTTGCCGACTATCTCGCCGGGACGATGGTTCCCGGCACGAGAATGAAGATCAAACCCGGTCCGGTGCAGAGAATGTTCGTAAGCAGGAATGACAGAGAATGCGGCGAAATCCCGACCACTAAGGTCGTCGTGGTGACACAAAAGAACGCGGTAGGTAAGCCGGGCTTCAGCCGGTTCTATCGACCGGCCGACATCTTCCTTAACGGCGAGTGCAGCGACGCAGATGGCTATTATATACGGCAAGATTTTCTCGTGCCTTTGCTGTAGCGCCGCCGCTTTCCTGGCGGCGGCAACACCGGCGCCTGCGGGAGAAAAACTGTTCGAAAGCGTCCAAGTTACGCCCGCAGGTGAGTACACTTCGGGCATCGAAGGGCCTGCCGTTGATCTCGACGGAAATCTCTATGTCGTGAATTTTGGACGACAGGGCACGATTGGCATGCTCGCGCCCGGAAGCCTTGCGTCGGACAATTTCATCGAACTTCCGGAAGGCAGCGTCGGCAATTCAATCCGCTTCGCCCGAGACGGAACGATGTTCATCGCGGACTACAAGAAGCACAACATCTTCGCGATCAAGAAGGGCAGCCGTGTGGCAGAGGTCTGGTTTCACTCCGACCAAATGCACCAGCCCAATGACATGACGATTGCGCGCGACGGCACGATCTACGCAAGTGATCCGAACTGGAAAGAACACAGCGGCCAGATCTGGCGGATCTGGAAAGGGCCGGATGGATCGGTGCAGGGCCAGGTCATGACTGCACCGCGGACGATGGGCACGACCAACGGGATCGATCTCAGCCCCGATGAGAAGACCCTGTATGTCGGGGAGTCAGGAAGCGGCCAGATCTGGTCCTATAGCATTCACGGCAGCGCACTTGGTGACGCAAAGCTGATCAAGACGTTCGAGCGCAACACTATCGACGGGATCCGTACAGACATGACCGGAAAGCTGCTCATTGCTCGCATTCTGAACGGGACAATTGCGGTCGTGACGCCCGGCGGCCTCCTTCAGCGAGAGATCGCCCTTAAGAACAAAGAGCCCTCGAACCTCGCCTTTGGCGGCAACGACGGCAGGACAGTCTTTGTCACCCAAAGACAAGGCGGCTTCATCGAGTCTTTCCGCTCGGACAACAAAGGACGCGAGTACTGTCTTCAGAAGACCGATTGCCGCTAACGCCTTTCGCTCCACAACGCGCCAGATGTTCCTGTCTCGCACGGGTGTCGAGAAAGCAACGCTGACCTCCTCTTTCGTTTTGCCAATCATCGCGTCGAGATCTCTCCACGTACCGCAACTCGACGGAGCCCCCCTCCGCGCACTAGTCCTTCATCGCCCCAACTATTACGACGAGCCTCGCAGCAACGACAGAAGAATAGCAGAGACGAACATTGCGTCTCGCTTTGTCATCGCCGCGACATTACGTCGAAAGACGTATCGTCCATAGCGTCTTGGCCGGCTTAAACAGCCTGTCATCAGTTCGGCTAGGCGCGCTGGCGAGCACCGTTTGGTGTCGCATCGCTAGGCACGAAGCCTCTCGTCGAGTTCTTCGCGTGCATCGTCGAATAAAATCATGATTGGCATCATCGCGTTCAGGTCATATCGATAACCTTGATGCCCGAAAGCGGCAGAGCCGGCATGCATTCCTCCTGTTATGTTGGTTCGGCACGTCGACCACGGCAAACGTGTAAAGCGAGCGCTTACAGGAAAATCCCCCGAATGCACTGCATTGCGCACCATAAGGGTTCGCTCGCACGACATTGCGAATTTCCGGCGCATCGTGGTAGCGGCCCGTACCGATCGCGGAGAGGCGCCAGTTAGGCCACCGCAACCTGCACGATCCAGGACGCGATCATCAAATCCAGATGCGCGCCGCCACCGTTCTTGAAAAGCGTGACTTCATCATCCGACTGTCGCCTGCGGGCTTCGCGACGCACAAGATCGTATAAATCGCCCAATACGCTGTCGGCAGTGATCGCGCCCGAGGCGATCGGCTGGATCAACTCTCCAATATGGCCGAGCGTAGTCTCCCGGCTGTCCACAAACAAAGCCGCCTTGGCCATCAGCACGTCATCGGCCTCGCGCATGTCGGCTTTGAAAGCACCAATCAGATCGACATGGGTGCCAGGCCGAACCCAATCGCCCAGAATCACAGGCTGTCGTGCCATCGTTGCGGAGCTGACGATATCTGCCCACCCGACCGCGGCCTGCAGATCGGAGACCGCCGCTACATTGATGCCGCGGTCATCGAACCCAGCAACTAGTTTCTGCGCCTGTTCCGGCCTGCGCGACCACACCGAGATGCGCTCGATCCCAGGCAGCGCCGACGCATAGGCTTTCACAAGGCTTGTCGCGACCGTTCCCGCGCCGACGATCAATAGGTGCTTGCTGTCGGGACGTGCCAAAAGGCTGGCACCGAGCACGGAATCCGCGGCCGTCTTGAATTCGGTGACCAAGGCGCTGTCAACGATGGCCCGGAGCCCGCCGTCATCCTTATCGAAAACCAGCATTGCGCCCTGCACGGTAGGGAGGCCCCGTGCCGCGTTTGCGTCAAGGACTGTGAAGGTCTTGGCGCCATATCCCAGCCCTTCGATGTAAGCCGAGCGGCTCACCATCGTTCCAGTTGGCGGGCCAAGAAAGGCGTCTTTGATCTGAGCCCCGGGCAAGTCATGGCCCTTCCTTAGCGCCTCCACTGCACCGGCCCAGTCCAGTCGCTCGATCGTAGCGTCATAGCTCAAGAAGGGAGGGACGCGGAATTTGCTAGTCATGGAATGAAAACGCCTTCCAGGGCTTGGGTGTCGCGGTAACAAGAGTAGACTTGAGAACGACCTCGATAGGTGGTCGAACTTCTTCCGTAAACTTTGGGCGAGATTGAGGGTGGGAGATCTTTCCCAACAACTGCGGATGTCCGCTTTGCGCTATGAGCGGACATGGACCTTGCAAGCGAATAAGTGACATTCCTTTGTCTCGCAAGCCGCCGGATCGGCGGATGTGACCGCACATGTTGCGGCGAAAACAATGCGTGCCACCTATCTTCTCGGTGGCACGCGAGACCCAGCGTTGCCGTGGGTGGCGCAGCGCAGATTCGCCACGTCCTACAGGCGATCAGTGCCATGAACAGTCATTGCGAGAAGTCGGTCTGCGAGATAGACGCAATGCCATCGAGCACGTGTTTTTCCGCTTCAGAACTGCCGAGCTCGCTATCCGCTACGACCGCCCTTGCCTCCAACTATCGCCGCAGGTGTATCTCACCGCCGTACATTGTTGCTCACTTGCCGCCGGTGACATCGAGGAACGTGCCGGTCACGAAGGAAGCCTCGGCGCTTGCCAGCCACAGGATCGCTCGCGCGACCTCTTCAGGCTGACCGCCTCTGCCCATCGGGATCGAGTCCTTGACGCGATCCACTCGTCCCGGCTCTCCGCCGCTGGCATGCATGTCAGTGTAGATGTGCCCCGGGCGGATGCAGTTGACGCGTATGCCATCCCGCGCGACTTCCTTGGCGAAGCCGGTCGTGAATGTCTCGACGGCGCCCTTCGACGCGGCGTAGTCGATATATTCGCCCGGGCTGCCGAGCCGGGCCGATGCCGATGAGATGTTGATCACGGAGCCGCCCCGCCCGTTGTGACGATAGGACATCCGCTTCGCGGCTTGCTGTGCACAAAGGATGGGACCAATCGCGTTGACCGCAAAGATGCGCTGCATCCGCTCGAATCCGAGATCCTCCAGCCGGGACTGCCGCGCAAGCATTGCGGCGTTGTTCACCAGCACGTCGATCCGACCGAACTTTCGGTCGATCGCGGCGAATAATTGAGCGACCTGCTCTGGATCCGCGCCGTCTGCGCGCACGGGCAAAGCCCGACGCCCAACCGCTTCGACATCAGCCGCCACCGCGAGGGCGGCAGCTTCGTTGGAGACGAAGCTGATCGCGACATCGTAACCTTGCGCGGCAGCAAGCCGCGCAGTCGCGGCGCCTACTCCACGACTTCCACCCGTGATCAGAATGAGCGGCGTCTCTGAGGCTGTCGTCATCTAGCGAACCTTCATGTGATGGTAAGATAAAAATTGATCGACATTCCCGGCGAAAGACGGATGACGCTCATGCCTTCTGTCCGGACGACTGCGACGCCGCATCGATGTCGACGTCGTCGCGGAGATGTCGCGAGAGCGCGATCATGAACGGGCAGATCGCCAGCGCCGTCATCGCGGTCGCGGCCGTTGCCGTCACGGGTCCGAACGCGTCGCCCAGAAAACCATAGAGAACCGGGGCACCGGCGCCCGCGCCGATGGTGCCGGTATAGAACAAAGCGAATGCACGTTCGGTGCGATGGGGTGAGGTCAGTTCGGGAACCGTTCCATACAGCACAGATGATGTACCGTTGAGCATCACCCCCAGCGCCGGCAGAAGCACGATGGCCGGGACGAGGGGCAGCACCAGAACGCTGACAATCAGAACGGCCGTAGCAATCTCGGTGAAGAGGACGGTGCGCCGGGTGCCGACCTTGTCGCCCAGCCAGCCGCAGGCAAACTTGCCGGCGGCTCCGCCGATGAAGACAAGTGCCAGCGCAAAGCCGATGGTGGGAAGCGTCGCTCCTTTGCCAATCAGGAGGAATGGCAGAAAGGCGAGGAAGCCCATTCTGACGGCGCTATCGAGCATGCCGATCGCCAGCAGCCAATAGAACCCGCCCCGGTTTTGACCTGTCTGGCTGGCTCGTTCCTTCGCATCGGTTGCATGTCTTTTGCCGACGGCGGGCATCCACACAGCCATGGCGACGGACACCGCGATGCCCGCGACAGCGAGCGTGAAGACGGCGTGTTGCCATACGACGCTGACAAGCAGCAGGGACATGAGCGCCGGGATCGCCGCCTTTCCGAGATCACCTGTGAAATTGTAGATGCCAAGCGGCCCGCGCGCAGCGCGCCCATAGGCGCGTGACACGGCGGCGGACGCCAGAGGGTGTTGAGTGCTCGAGCCTGCGCCTGCGATTGCCAGCGCAAAGCTCAATCCGACGATGCCGCCGGAAATGCCCGCGAGCGCGTAGCCCAGTGCCGACAGCGCCGTGCCGCAACAGAGAATGATCTTGGCGTCGATGCGCTCAGCAAGATGCCCTGCCGGAATTTGCAGACACGCCATGGTGCCGGAATAGAGCCCGCGAAAAATGGCGAGGAGACTGTAGCTCAGTGCGAATTCGGCCTGCCAGATCGGCAGCAGCACGTAGATCGTATCGGTGAAGCCGTCGTGCAGGGCGTGATTGAGCCCGGTGAGCGCAAGCGTTCGCGTGGCGCGTGTGGGGGGCGAAGGAGCCGAGGGGGGGAGTGTCGTGGTCTCGTGCTGTGTCATGGGTCTTCCGGCGCTGGCGCAGCAGTCGCAGAAAATCTGAAGATTGACGTGCCGGAGCTGGAGCCTGGCGCGCGAACGCTGCTAATAGTCACCATGAACGAGACTTGAGATCGTCACAAATCAGTAATATTCAAACTTGGGTTAGAAATTCTCAATCATGTCCACCTTTGTCCCACGCCGTAGCCTGCCGCCGCTGAATGCGGTCCGCGCCTTCGAGGCTGCTGCCCGTCTCGGCAGTCTGAAGGAGGCGGCCGTCGAGCTGAGCGTGACCGATGGTGCCGTCAGTCAACAGATACGGCACCTGGAAGACTGGCTGGGAGCCCCGGCACTGTTTCGACGCTCGGTCCGGCGGGTCGTGCTGACGCCAGCCGGCGCCGCGCTACTGGCCGAATTCGGGCCGGCCCTCGATCGCATCTCGGCGGCCGTGCAGCAGCATCGAACCAGACGGCATGACGCGCCGTCCATCGTGCTGCATGTCAACGCGCTCGCGACCTTCAGTCTGCGATGGCTGTTGCGACGCATGGGCGCATTTCGCGCGGAGCATCCCGACATCGAGGTACGTTTGAGTACGTCGAATGAGACGATCGACGCTCTGGCCGAGTCATTCGACGTCGTGATCAGAGGTGGCCCGGACACCTTTCCCGGTTACACATCGCGTTTCCTCTTCGGGGAACGACGGCTGCCCGTGTGCAGTCCGGCCATCCTGGATCGGGCGCCGCTGACCGATATCCGCGATCTGTCGCACCACACTCTGCTTCACGTCTCTTCGATGGCGCGGCTATGGCGCGACTGGCTGGCTGAGGCCGGAGAGCCCACCCTTCGCCCAGAAGCATCCCTGACCTTCGATCATTTCTATCTGACCATACAGGCAGCGATCGACGGACTCGGCGTGGCGATGGGTCCGACCGCATTGGTCGCCGATGATCTCGCGGCCGGGCGATTGATGGCGCCGTTTCCAGACATCAGTCTCTCGGCGCGAAGCTACTTCGCCTATCTACCGGAAGCGCGACGGACCGATCCACATATCGCCGTGTTCTGCGACTGGCTCGAGCAACAAGGCCGCGATCTTGGTCGCAGCTAGCAGTCTAAGATCGTCGATGGCAGGATCGCAACTTTGGTAATGATAATTCCTTAGACCTGAGCAACGCATTTCTGGAGAAGCGCCGCGTCAACCGGCACCTCGTGCAGAATGTCCGCTTTGCGCCAGAAGCGGACATTTGAGCCTGCTGCGCGATAACAGCGATCCTTTTCGTCATTCCGCACGCTGGCTCACATACTTGACTGTCTGGAATTCCTGCAGCCCTTCAATGCCGCCCTCCGAGCCGATACCACTATCCTTGTAACCACCGAATGGCGTCTCCGGTAGCGAGGCCTGCCAGTGATTGACGACGACATTGCCGCTCTGGATCGCCTCGGTGATCGCTGACGCATTGCGCATGTCGTGGGTCATCACATAGGAGGCGAGACCGAACGGCAAACGGTTAGCGAGACGGACGGCATCATCCATGGTCCGGAACGGCGCGGTTGCCGCGAGCGGCCCGAACGGCTCGACATTCGAAGCCATGCAGTCGTCGTCCACATGCGACAGCACGGTCGGGCGATAGAAGAAGCCCTGATTGCCACAGCGCTCGCCGCCGGCGGACACAGCGATGTTGCGCGAGCGCGCGTCATC
>Ga0075369_10000783_pt1 | contig 10405 bp, 8 predicted proteins | sample EndMethybrTD3034_FD_71400 | JGI IMG/M metagenome (GOLD analysis project Ga0075369, IMG submission 71400) | Populus endosphere microbial communities from Tennessee, USA - Endosphere MetaG P. TD hybrid TD303-4 | ecosystem: Host-associated > Plants > Roots > Endosphere | place: USA: Tennessee...
GGCGGCGGCACCGAGCGGATCGAGATGTCCTTGTCGGGATCGAGCCCGTGCTCGGCCACGTAGTAGCGCAGCAGGTAGTTGTGCATCGAGTAGTCGAACGGCACGGCGAAGCGGAAGCCCTTCCAGTCCTTCGGGTTGCGCTTGTCCTTGTGCTTGATGGCCAGGGTGATGGCCTGGCCGTTGATGTTCTCGATCGCCGGCATCGTCCATGGCACGGGGTTCGAGCCGACGCCCAGCGAGATGGCGAGCGGCATCGGCGAGAGCATGTGCGCAGCGTCGTATTCCTTGGCCAGCGACTTGTCGCGGATGACGGCCCAGCCAGCCGTCTTGACCACTTCGACGTTGAGGCCCTGCTTGGAATAGAAGCCCATCGGATGGGCCATGATGATGGGCGTGGCGCAGGTGATGGGGATGAAGCCGACCTTGAGGTCCTTCTTCTCCGGTGCGCCGCCCTGGGCGAAGGCCTCGCGCGCCGTGGCCAAAGGGAAGACGGAGGAGATGGCGGCCATCGCCGTCGCCGCTCCGACCGTCTTCAGGAACAGCCGGCGCTGGACATCGATGGGGAAGACGGCGCGCAGGACCGCGGCGTCGACCACCCGGCTGAAACGCTGCTCGTCGCTCGCCGGCACGGCCGACAGGCGGGCGTGGTCGGCTGGCGTATGGTCGCCGCCGCAGGCGCAGCGCTGCCGGAGCAGCGTCTTGGGATCGAACGGGTCCTTGAACATGGTTTTAAGCCTCCTCCTTGTTGGCGCCAGCGGCGCGTCGTTGGAGGCTTGGAAGGCAAGCCATATGCCAAGGCCTTCAGGCCCTGGGAAAATGGCTGACGTCGCGGGATCAGCGGCTGATTTGCTCAAAAACCGGGCAGAAGAGCGCGATTCGACAAGCGGAATTTTGCGATTCGAATCTTAGCTCTGGGGATTAAATCAATGGAATCCCTGACTCTTTCCCCGATTTCCGTCTGATTTCTTATTGCGGTGGGACTCACCCTTATGGCAGTCTACCGCTTGTGGGTTGTTGGGTACCCACCACGATATGTCGGCCAACCGCTCAAGAATGGCTCATCCGGAGCCGCAAAGCGGAAATGGTTGGGGAGTGGGTCGATGGCGTTATCGCGACATGAGCGGACCAGACGAAAAGTCGATCTCAACCCGCTCGAGATGATCGAGAAGGTCGTCTCCGCCAACGATTGGCCCTTCGACCGTACATCCGACCGAGAGATCGCCGTCGAGGTCGCGGGCCGCTGGTGCGACTACCGCATGTTCTTCAGCTGGCGCGAGGACGTCGAGGCGCTGCACTTCACCTGCGCCTACGACGTGCGCATCCCGACCGAGCGCCACAACGACATCCATGTGCTGCTGGCGCTGATCAACGAGAAGATGTGGCTGGGCCACTTCGACTTATGGACCGACGAAGGCCTGCCGATGTTCCGCCACGCCATCCCCTTGCGCGGCACCACGGGCCTGATGCCCGAGCAGCTCAACGACCTGGTCGAAGTGGCGATCAGCGAAAGCGAGCGCTTCTACCCTGCCTTTCAGTACGTCGTGTGGGCCGGCAAGACGCCCCTCGACGCGTTGACCGCCTCGATCCTCGAGACGGTCGGCGAAGCCTGAGCGGAAAAGGACCCTCCGACGCCCCCTCTCGTAAGAAACGAAGACCAATAAGTCTATGTAGTTGGATTGTCCTCAGCGGCGCCGGTCCTCCAGACCGGCGCCGCGACGATTCTGGGGGTCGTCCTGTGGGTTGTCGAAATCGCACCGACATTCAGCCTTGTCATATTTCACCCGATCTGGAGAAGGCTAAAAAGGACGACCCAGGGCCGCCTCGAAGGCCAACGTTCGTACGTCTCGACCATGGCAAGATTGTCGGTGGGAGGCTTTGTTATGTATTTGCTGAACTTGGTCGTGACACTGCTAGTCGCTATCGCCAGCACGACGGCGCTGGCGCAAGAAGCAGGTGGTATCTCTTCATCGTCGATCTCGCGCTGCGCCGGCAGAATCGGCATGGACACGCGCGAAGCCGATGCGGCTTTTAGCGCCATCCTGCTCGATGGGATGCCTTGGGTCACGATCGAGCGGGTCGAAGATCAAGTGGGAACGCAAACAATCTCGACCGTGGTCACCGGCACCGGTGCGCGACGGCGGCGCGACGGAACCTTCGTACCATTTCGCTATACGTGCTTGTTGGATACAAAAGGCCAGGCGGTCATGCTTCACACCAGCCATCCCGCCCCGCAACTTGGCGATACGCTCCCACCGGCAACCATGATCGACGGATCGGCCGCATACGCCGAGACGACACTGCCAAGAGGCGCCGAGCTACGCATCCAGCTCCTCGACAAGTCGACATCCGCGCCTGAAGAAATCTTGGCGGAGCAGGTCGTGCGGATCGGCAGGCCAACGCCTATCCCCTTTGCTCTGCGGGTGCCCAAGGACGTCTCGTTGGATGGACGCAATCTGGCGATTGCCGCCCGGCTGGTCGTTGGGCGCCAGACGCTATTTCAGCTCAAGGAGCCGCGCGCCGTCGTCGCCGACGATCTCCGCAAGTCCATCGATCTGACGCTTGAGAAGGTAGATCAAGCCAAGCGTTGATACCGAACCGGGCGGCTGTGCCGCCCCCAGCTGGGCGCTCAGAACCAGCCTCGGACCTGGGCCGCGACGATTCTGGGGCCATGATCCGGACCGGGCATCCGGGTATAACGCTCCCCCAATGAATCCCCTCGTCATCCCCTATCCCGAAATCGACCCGGTCCTGGTCCAGTTCGGGCCGCTCGCCATCCGCTGGTATGCCCTCGCCTATATCGCGGGCCTGGTCATCGGCTGGCAGGTCGTCCGCCGCCTGTGCGAGCAGTCGCCCAAGGTGCTGACGCCGGCCAAGATCGACGACTTCCTGCTGTGGGCAGCGCTGGGCGTCATCCTGGGCGGCCGGCTGGGCTATGTGCTGTTCTACAAACCCGGCTTCTATCTCGCGAACCCGCTCGCCATCCTGACCCTGTGGGAAGGCGGCATGTCGTTCCACGGCGGCTTTTTGGGCGTCATCGTCGCCACCATCGTCTTCTCGCTGCGCAACAAGACCGACCCCTTCCTGCTGGGTGACCTTCTGGCCATCGTGTCGCCGATCGGCCTGTTCTTCGGCCGGCTGGCCAACTTCATCAACGGGGAGCTGTGGGGGCGCACGACCGACGTCGCCTGGGCCATGGTGTTCCCGCGCGGTGGCCCCATGCCGCGCCATCCCAGCCAGCTCTACCAGGCCTTCTTCGAGGGCATCGCGTTGTTCGCCGTCATGATGCTGGTATGGCGACTGACCGACGGCCGTCATCGGCCTGGCCTACTCTGCGGCGTGTTCTTCGCGGGCTACGGCGTTGCCCGCATCGTCGGCGAGCTGTTCCGCGAGCCCGATGCGCATCTCGGCTATCTGTGGGGGGCAATCACCATGGGCATGCTGCTGTCGGTGCCATTGCTGTTCATCGGCGCCTGGCTGATCACCCGTGCCTACGCCCGCCCGCCCGTGTCATGACCATAGAGTTGTCGTGAACACTGAGCTCGGCCGGCTGATCGCCCAACGCATCGCGCTCAGCGGCCCGATCTCGCTCAGCGACTTCATGGCCGAGGCGCTCGGCCATCCGCGGCTCGGCTACTACCGCAAGGCGCTGCCCGTCGGCGCCGCCGGCGACTTCACGACGGCGCCCGAGATCTCCCAGATGTTCGGCGAGCTTTTGGGGGCGTGGCTGGCCGAGCGCTGGCTGGCGATGGGATGGCCATCCCCCGTCCGCCTGGTCGAGCTCGGCCCGGGACGCGGCACGTTGATGGCCGATGCCATGCGAGCGACCCGCGGCGTGCCGGGCTTTCATGCCGCGATCGACCTCCATCTCGTCGAGATCAACGAGCAGCTGCGCACCCTGCAGGGCCAGGCGCTCGCCGCCTACAAGCCGACGTGGCATGCCCGCTTCGACGATGTCCCCGAGGGGCCGCTGCTGTTGGTCGCCAACGAGTTCTTCGACGCCCTGCCCGTGCGCCAGTTCGAGAGGACCGCACGCGGCTGGGCCGAGCGCATGGTCGGCCTTGCCGACGACGGCAGCCTGCGCCTGGCGCTGGCGCCCGGCGTGACGCCTTATGCGTCGGCGCTACCCGACGCCCCGGTCGGCGCGCAGGCCGAGCTCTCCGAGGCCGGGCTTGCCCTCGCCGGCGCAATCGGCGAGCGCCTGCAACGCTTCGCCGGCTGGGCGCTGATCGTGGATTACGGCCATGACGGCGCGCACGGCGCCTCCCTGCAGGCCGTCCGCGGCCATCGCGGGACCGACATCCTCGACCGGCCGGGCGAGACGGATCTCAGTGCCCATGTCGATTTCGCCGCTTTGGCGCGGGCGACCGGCCGGCCGACCTTCGGCCCGGTCGGCCAGGGCGACTTCCTGCGGCGCCTCGGCATCGCCGAACGGGCCAAAGCCCTGAAAGCTCGTGCTACCGAGGCCCAGCGTGCCGCGATCGATGCGGCGTTGGCTCGCTTGATCGCGCCCGACCAAATGGGCACCCTCTTCCGCGTTTTGGCCGTGGGCGACGACAGAAGCGCTGCGCCGGCCGGTTTTGCGGATACCCCCTCGGACTAGAACATGATCCAAGCGCGCACCCTTGCCGACCTCGATGGCGTGCAGCATCGCTTCTTCACGCGCCAGGGCGGCGTGAGCGAAGGCCTTTTTTCCTCGCTCAACTGCGGCTACGGGTCGGACGATCTGCCTGACAATGTGCGCGAGAACCGCCGCCGCGCCGCGGCCGAGTTCGCGCTGGGCGAGACCGACCTTTTAACCGTGCACCAGATCCATTCGACCGACGTGCTGACCGTCGGCACCGAGCGCTGGACCTCGCCCGGCGCGCCCAAGGGCGACGCGCTGGTGACCGACCGGCCGGGCGTCGTTCTGGGCGTGCTGGCGGCCGACTGCGCACCGGTGCTGTTCGCCGACCCCGCGGCGCAGGTGATCGGCGCGGCCCATGCCGGCTGGAAGGGGGCGCTGGGCGGCGTCGTCGATACCACCATCGCCGCCATGGAGAAGCTCGGCGCCCGGCGCGAGCGCGTGCGCGCCGCCATCGGCCCCTGCATCGGCGCGGCCTCCTACGAGGTCGGCCCGGAATTCCCCGCGCCGTTCCGCGAGCAGGACGCCGCCAACGATGCGTTCTTCCGTCCGGCCAAGCGCGCCGGCCATTTCATGTTCGATCTCGCGGGCTATCTCTTGCGGCGGTTCGCGCTGGCCGGTGTGACAGCCTGCGCCACGGGTCACGATACGTTGGCGGCGACCGACGATTTCTTCAGCTATCGTCGCAACACCTTGAACGGCGTGAGCGACTACGGTCGCGGCCTGTCGGCCGTGGCCCTCCGGGGATGACGTGCCCTACCTGATCATCCTGATGTTCTGCTGCCTGCTCGGCGTGATCGCGACATGCGCCATGCTGTGAGGCGCCTGCTCGGGCTGATGCTGGGCCCAGTGATCGGGCTCGCCGTGCTGTCGGCCTGCGCGCCGCCTCCGCGGCCGTTCGAGCACGATTCGTCGGTGACCACCAATCGCCGGCTGGCGCGCGACAAGATCGAGCTCGCCATCGGCGCGCCGCGCAACATGCCGCCGGAGATGGGCCAGCGCGTGGCGGCCGCCCTCGCCATGGAACTGCAGGCCTACGGCATCATCGCCACGGTGCAGCCGGCCGACGCGCCGATCCAGGTGGGCGGCACCATGAGCACGCGCGATTCCGGCGAAACCGGTATCGAGATCCAGATCGACTGGAGCGTCGAGGGCGCGCCCAAGACACAAGAGCCGCAGACCAGCCGCACCCGTGCACGCCCCGAGGACTACGGCGAGCAGAGCGAACGTCTGGTCTCGCGCATCGCCCAGCAAGCCGCCCCGCGCGTCGCCACCCTGATCGGCAAGCCGCCGACATTCATGGCCCGCTCGCCTGGCCAGGTCGCGGCCGGCATGAGCGTGCCGATGGAGCAGCCGGTCGACCCGGTGACGGCGACGGCCATGGCGGCCGCATCGTCGGGCGCGCCGCCGCCTGCTTCCACCCGGTCGTCGCAGCCGCAGGAACCGCAGGTCAAGGTGCTGGTCGCGCCGGTTACCGGCGCGCCATCCGACGGCAATCGCCAGCTCTACTCCGGCATGCGCCGCGCCCTGGGCTCGAGCAAGATCGTCATCGTCGACGCCGGGGGCGCCGACGTCTTCACCGTGATCGGCAACGTCACGCTGACGGAGATCGACGACAAGCGCGGCCAGCTCGTCATCAAATGGCTGGTCAAGGACCCGGCCGGCCGCAATGTCGGCGACCTCGAACAGTCCAACCCCGTGCCGCTCGCCGCGGCCAAGGGCAGCTGGGCGGGGTTCGGCGACATTGTCGCAACGGCCGCCTCAGAAGGTGTGCTGGAATTGCTGGAAAAGGCGATCAATCGGCCGCGTCAGTGAACCTTACAAGGTGGCCGAATCGGCTTGTCAGAGGGGGGTCCGGGACTGCTACTGTCCCCGCGAGCGGCTCGATTTTTGCACAGAAGGCCGCACTATTGGGAGACGGTTGCTTATGCTCGATTTCAGGAGGTCGATCGCGACGTTTGTTGCGGCGGCAAGCGTCGCTGGCTTGATGGGCATCGCCCCGGCCAGCGCGCAGACACTCAAGGTAGTGATGCATTCGGACGTCAAGATCCTCGATCCGATCTGGACCACCGCCTACATCCAACGCAATCACGGCTACATGATCTGGGACACGCTTTTCGCGATGGACGAAAAGTTCGCCGTGAAGCCCCAGATGGTCGACAAGTACGACGTGTCGGCCGACAAGCTGACCTGGACCTTCACCCTGCGCGACGGCCTGGAATGGCATGACGGCAAGCCCGTCACCGCCGAGGACTGCGTCGCCTCGATCAAGCGCTGGGCCGCCCGCGATTCGATGGGCCAGAAGATGATGGGCTCGGTCGTCGGCTTCGAGGTCGTCGATCCCAAGACCTTCAAGATGAAGATGAAGGAGCCGTACGGCCTGGTGCTCGAGTCGCTCGGCAAGCCGTCGTCGAATGTGCCCTTCATGATGCCGAAGAAGACCGCCGAAACCGACCCGATGCAGCAGATCAAGGTCGAGGACGTGATCGGCTCGGGGCCGTTCATCTTCAAGGCCGAGGAATGGAAACCCGGCGAGAAGATCGTCTACCTCAAGAACACCAAGTACAAGCCGCGCGCCGAACCCGCCTCGGGCCTCGCCGGCGGCAAGGTCGTCAAGCTCGACCGCGTCGAATGGATCACCATGCCGGACGTGCAGACCCAGGTCGGCGCCATCCAGAACGGCGAGATCGACATGATCGAATCGCCCGGCCACGACCTGCTGCCGCTGCTCGCCAAGGACAAGAACATCAACCTGCTGAACGCCAATCCGCTCGGCAATCAGTACGTCCTCCGCTTCAACAGCACGGCCAAGCCGTTCGACAACGCCAAGGTCCGTCATGCCGCGTTCGTGGCCTTCGGCCAGGAGGACTTCCTCAAGGCCACGATCGGCGATGCCCAGTGGTACAAGGTCTGCAAGGCGCCGTTCATCTGCGGCACGCCGCTGGCGTCCGACGCCGGCATGGCCGACGTGCTGAACGGCAACGCCGCCAAGGCCAAGCAGCTCCTGACCGAGGCAGGCTACGATGGCACGCCGATCGTGCTCATGCAGTCGACCGACCTGCAGGTGCTGACCAATCTCGCGCCGGTCGCCAAGGCCCAGCTCGAGCGCGCCGGCTTCAAGGTCGACATGCAATCGATGGACTGGCAGACCCTGGTCGCCCGCCGAGTCAAGAAGGACCCGCCGGACAAGGGCGGCTGGCATGCCTTCCTCACCTCGTGGGTGGCGGCCGACATCCTCAACCCGGTGATGGCCGGCTTCTTCAATGCCGCGTGCGACAAGGCGATGTTCGGCTGGCCGTGCGACGAGACGATCGAGAAGTTCCGCGACCAGTTCGCCAAGGAGACCGATCCGGCCAAGCAGAAGCAGATCGTCGAGGACCTGCAGAAGTACTGGGTCGACCATCCCACGCACGTCCATGTCGGGCAGTGGTATCAGCCACTCGCCCGCCGCAACAACATCGAAGGCAACATGATCGCGCCGGTGACGGTGTTCTGGAACGTGACCAAGAAGTAGGCGTAAGCGTACCGAGGGAGGCCGGAGCGGGGATCCGAGCCTCCCTCGTCATTTAAGAAAACTGGAGGGGACTTATGAAGATGATGCGGCGCACTCTTGCGGCGTTGGCCGCCGGTGCGGTCCTGGCAAGCGCCAGCTCGGCCATGGCGCAGAACAAGGTTTTGCGCTTCGTTCAGAACGGCAACCTGACGATCCTCGATCCGATCTGGACGACGGCCTACGTCACCCGAAACCACGGCTATTTCATCTACGACACGCTGTTCGCGTCGGACGAGAACAATGCGGTCAAGCCGCAGATGGTCGACAAGTACGAGGTCTCGCCCGACAAGACGGTGTGGACCTTCACCTTGCGCGACGGCCTGGAATGGCACGACGGCAAGCCCGTCACGTCTGACGACTGCATCGCTTCGATCCAGCGCTGGGGCAAGCGCGACGCCATGGGTCTCAAGCTCATGGACTTCGTCAAGGAGTTCAAGAAGGTCGATGACAAGACCTTCCAGATGGTGCTGAAGGAGCCCTACGGCCTGGTGCTCGATTCGCTGGGCAAGCCTAGCTCCAACGTGCCGTTCATGATGCCCAAGGCGGTCGCCGAGACCGACGCCATGAAGCAGATCGACAGCCAGATCGGCTCGGGTCCCTTCATCTACGTCAATGCCGAGTCCAAGCCCGGCGAGAAGCACGTCTACGTCAAGAACCCGAAGTACAAGCCGCGTGCCGAGCCCGCCTCGGGACTGGCCGGCGGCAAGGTGGTCAAGGTCGACCGCGTCGAGATCATCGAGATGCCCGACCCGCAGCAGCAGGTGAACGCCCTCGTCGCCGGCGAGATCGACCTGATCGAGCAGCCGCCGCACGACCTGATCCCGATCCTGAAGAAGGAAAAGAGCGTGCAACTGGTCGACTGGAACCCGCTGGGTCACCAGTTCATTATCCGCTTCAACCATGTCGTGAAGCCGTTCGACAATCCCAAGATCCGCCAGGCCGCGCTGCTGGCGATGCGCCAGGAGGACTACCTCAAGGCGACGGTCGGCGAGCCCGAATACTACAAGGTCTGCTCGGCGGCGTTCGTCTGCGGTACGCCCAACGCCTTCGACGCGCCCAATGGGCTCTTGGTCAAGCCTGACTTCGAAAAGGCCAAGGCGCTTCTGAAGGAAGCCGGCTATGACGGCACGCCGGTCGTGCTGATGCAATCGACGACCCTGCCGGTTCTGACCAACACGGCGCCGGTAACCAAGCAGCTCCTCGAGCAGGCCGGCTTCAAGGTCGACATGCAGTCCATGGACTGGCAGACCCTGGTCACGCGCCGCACCAAGAAGGATCCCGCCGACAAGGGCGGCTGGAACATCCTCCACACCTTCTCGGTCGCCGCCGACATCCTGAACCCGATCTCGACGTCGTACATGGTCGCCCAGGGCGACAAGTCGTGGTTCGGCTGGCCGACCGATCCGGAGATGGAGAAGCTGCGCGACGCCTACGCCAAGGAGACCGACCCGGCCAAGGGCAAGCAGCTCGCCAAGGCCGTGCAGGACCGTGCCCTGGAGACGGCCCAGTATGGCTGGATCGGCCAGTGGTACGGCCCGGGTGCGGCCCGCGCCAATGTGACCGGCTGGCTCAAGGCGCCGGTGCCGGTTATGTGGAATATTGAGAAGAAATGACACTGTGGGCCGCACCTCGGCGCGGCCCACAGTGTCATCCTGAGCGAAGCGAAGGATCTTTCGGGATCAGCAAAGGCCCCTCGCTTCGCTCGGGGTGACAGTTAGAGGGAAAATGCTCGACTTCATCGCCCGTCGTCTCGTCGCCATCATCCCCGTGCTCACGGTGGTGGCGGTGCTCGTCTTCCTCATGTTGCGGCTCACGCCGGGTGACCCGGCGGCGGTGATCGCCGGCGACAATGCCACCTCCGACCAGATCAACGACATCCGCGAGAAGCTCGGGCTGAACGAGCCGATCTGGACGCAGTTCGCCATCTGGATCGGCGACATCCTGCAGGGCAATTTCGGCGAGAGCTTCTTCTTCAAGAAGACCGTGGCCGAGCTCATCGCCCAGCGCATCGAGCCCACCCTGGCGCTCACCATCTGCACCCTGATCTTCGCCGTCGCCATCTCCGTGCCGATCGGCGTGATGGCCGCCTACCGCCAGGGCTCGATCTTCGATCGCATCGTCATGGCCTTCGCAGTGCTGGGCTTCTCGGTGCCGGGCTTCGTCATCGGCTACTGTTTGATCTACGTCTTCGCCATCGAGCTGGGCTGGCTGCCGGTCCAGGGCTATGTCCG
>Ga0075369_10000784_pt1 | contig 10404 bp, 10 predicted proteins | sample EndMethybrTD3034_FD_71400 | JGI IMG/M metagenome (GOLD analysis project Ga0075369, IMG submission 71400) | Populus endosphere microbial communities from Tennessee, USA - Endosphere MetaG P. TD hybrid TD303-4 | ecosystem: Host-associated > Plants > Roots > Endosphere | place: USA: Tennessee...
CTGACCGCTGCCGGCTCGCGAACAAGATCGTGATCGGACCTGGAAAGCTCGTGGGCGAGCACACCGCAAAGCGCCTCGAGGTAGGGCGTGCAATTCGTCTCCGCGCTCTCGATCGCCTTCTTCAACTTGGAGGCGGTCTCCCAGACCAGCGGGTCGTCAAAGTATATTCTTGGCGCGAGCCCGGCCGCGCCGTCGTCAGAATTGTGAAGCGCGGCGGGATGGAAGTAGAGGAAGGTCACGTGTGCAGACGAGGCAGCCTCATGCCATTCCCGATAAGCGCGGCCAGCTGGGACAAAGGTCAGCCTGTGCTCAGAACCTCGCAGCTTCGACGAGCAGAGGCCATCGATGGAGGTCTCGCCGCTTTTCCGTGCTCCCTCGTTGTACAACACCAGGAGATGTCTCGACGCCTGAAAGCGAAACTCAATCCTGTTGCCGACCGGGAGGTGAACACTCTCCGAAAACCACCAACGCCAGCCGATCCCGAGGCGCTTCACCGGCTCCGAAGGCTTTATGCTGACCGTCGGATGAACCGACACGTCGGACAGCCTGGAAGAATGCGTCTCCGCCGCCGGCCGGATCGGCGAAGCGGAGATCGCCATCCGCGGCGTGCTCTCACTCGAATTTGATACGTACGTCCGCATCGTCGTCGCCCTGTTCCGTGCTCCGGATGGCCCCGTCAAATCGTCAACGGATTTCGGCACGGAAGAGATGCCCTGATCGCCTGGATACAGGCGTTGAATCCGCAGGCTGCAAGTGGCGTTACCTCTCCGGTCAAAGTGCGTTGCCAACGCTGGCTGGCGGCACCGCACAGGGACAACATGCTTTTCATCGCCTTGCCGGACAATCTCCCGCTTGTGCTGTTCCAGCCCATACTTAGGTATGGATGGCGTAAAAAGACGGCGCTGAGATGATTCAGCACGAGATGCCGTTCCCAGAGGCGACGCTTCAGCCCTGGAGTTGGAGCGCTTCAGCCATTCGAACGAGCATTGCCGCGGTTTTTACCCCGAGCTTTCGCATCACGCTGCCACGATGCATCTTGACTGTCGCTTCGCTGATGGAGAGCTCGCTGGCGACCTGCTTGTTCATCAGACCGGATGCCACCAGCGTCATCACTTGCCGCTCCCGCATGGTCAGGAGGGCAAACTTCTCCTGCAACTGCGCAAGGTGCGCATTGTCGTCGCGCCGATCGATATCCTTTCGGATCGCGGCAGTGATCGCATCGAGAAGATCCTGATCCCGTATCGGCTTGGTGAGAAAATCGACCGCCCCGAGCTTCATGCCTCTGACCGACATGGGAATGTCACCAAAGGCGGTCATCAGGATCACCGGGATTCCGACATTGATTTTTGTCAGGTACTCCTGCAGCTCCAAGCCACTCGTACCAGGCAATCTGACATCGAGCACCAGGCACGCAGGGGCATCCGACAGTTCAACCTTCAGAAAATCAGAAGCTGATTCGTACAAGGCGACTTTGTAGCGCAGCGACTCAAGCAGGTCGCCAAGGGACTCGCGAACCGCACGGTCATCGTCGACAATATGAACAACGCCGGAAGGAGGCATGTCTACCGGCTTTCCGACGTCTGAACCGCTTGGCGAAGCGGGAGAGCGAAGGTGAACTTCGCTCCGCACCTCCCGTTTTCTTCCACCCATAGCTGTCCTCCGTGGAGTTTCACTATCTTGCGGCAGATCGACAGTCCCAGACCGAGCCCTGCGCCCTTCGTCGTGTAGAGCGTTTCGAAGACCCGCTCTCTATCGGCCGGGCTGATGCCGCCCCCCGTATCCGCGATTGCCACGGAAATCATACCATCGGCGACCTCCGAAGAGAGAGCCAAAATGCGGTTCCCGTCCTCAACTCCGGCCATGGCCTCGACCGCGTTGCGCACGAGGTTGAGGGCGACCTGCTGTACCTGTAGACGGTCTGCTTCGACACGAGGCGATGATCGATCGAAATCGGTACGGACGATGACCCCTGCTCGCTCTATTTCCCTTTTCGACAGAAGCAGCACCTCCGCAACCGCCTCGTTGATGTCGAACTCGGCAAAATGGACCTGCGTGCCCCGCGCCAGAGACCGGACCCCGGTCACGACCTCCGCAGCTCGACGTGCCTGCTTGATAATGCGTGCGACCGATTTCCGGGCCTCCCCGGCTTGAACGGGATCCCTAGCGAGCCACCGGAAGCAAGCTTCCGCGCTCATGATCATCCCCGTCAGCGGCTGATCGATCTCGTGAATGATCGAACCGGCAAGCTCGCCGAGGGACGCCAGACCCGTCGCTCGAGCAAGCTCGTTTCGCGCGTCGGCGAGAGCCTGCTCCGCCGCCTTCCGTTGCGAGACATCCGTGATGATGCCTTCCAGCTCGAGGTCTCCCGTAGGCCCCTCATCGAATTGTCCAACGGCCACGACATGCAACATCTTGCTGTCCCGATGGACTACGCGGTACTCGTGGGTGAATGGCGACTTCGTGCTGATCGCAAGGGTGAGGGCCTGCTCCAGCGCGGGATAATCCTCGGGGTGGACCCGGCTCCTGAACACCTCAAAAGGCACAGGGTTTACGTCCAGATCGATATCCAAAATGCGGTAACATTCGCGCGATCCACGGGAGAGCAGGGTCCGCGTGTTCCAACGATAGCTGCCCATCCCGCCGATCTGCTGACCTCTGACCATCCACATATTGGTCTCGCGCAGCGCCTCGAACAGGCGTACCGATTCGAATGACACGGCGGCCTGATTGGCAAGCAAGGATGTCACCCAGACGCACCGCGGCGTGAAGATATCCGCCTCCCCGTCCGCTTCGAGATAGAGAACGCCAATCGCCCAGTGCTGGTGAATCAACGGCAGGCACAGCTGGGCTATCTTTCCAGATGGCGGGTTCGCGAGATCGATCAGTGCCGAGCTCTCTGCGCCGGCTTGCCTCACGACCGTTTGCTTTCGATCGAGCACCTCTTCTGCGAGGTCGCTCGGCAAGCGGAATTCGGCGTTCGGCGGGAAGGAGGCTAGGAAGTTCGTCCTCTCGCGCGGGAAGCTCGCATCGGCCCTGGCAAGCAACTCTCTTTCCCCGCAAAGCAAGATCGCCCCCCGAGCAGCCCCGGAATAACTAAGCGCCTCCACGAGGAGAGCCTTGGCCAATCCCTGATAGCTGATTTCTCTCGAGATGATCTGAAACGCCTTTGCGACCAGATCCAGTTCGTACGTCTCGTTATCGAGCCTCATGCCGAGATGTCTCGTAGTGACCATCATATCCAGACGTCTCGACGCGCCACCCTGCAGTTTGCGCTTCGAGGGGCCGGTCGGGAGCGCGTCAGTATGCCGCAACATTTAACGGGACTTGCGCACGTTGCCAAGTTTGGCTGCGGAGAGCCCACGGTTCACGAGCCCGCACCGTGCACCTCGCTGCACATCGCGCCGATTTTTTTCGAGGCGGGGTGTAACCAATGCGGCGCTTGCTCCGAAACCGTCGCGCAGGCCCGCATCGGCGAAGAGCAGGAATGATGGATCCTCCGAATGCAGAACGTCAGAATGCCTTCTCAGACACTGTTTTTGCAGTCGTTATTACAATTCTCGCCCTGGACCTGCGCCCGCCACACGCTCCGACCCTCGATGCTCCATTCGAACTCTGGCCAACAGTCATCAGCTACGCGGTCAACTATCTCTTTATCGCTATCGTCTGGGTGAACCATCACCATCTGCACTATGCGAGCGCAGCGACGCCCCGATTGATTTGGGGAAACTTCGCACCTCTGTTTTCCGTATCGCTTCTGCCATTCTCGACAGCCGCTGCAATTCCCTGACGACAAGATCGAGCGCGTCATCCCGGATCGGGGCGATCCGCTCGTAGTGCGCGCACCCCCTTCCGTCGCTAAACGAACCGGTGACAGTGTGCCTCATGTGCAGACCTACCGCTGCTTGCTGAACGGTATCGATCAACACCCGCGGCAAATTTTTAGCTTCTTGTCGAGATCTGCGTCCAGTCCTTCCTGTTTCCGGTTGAAGTCGGTAATGCGCTTCTGCAATGCATCCTCGGCAAGTGAATTCGGCATGAATTCATTACCGCGCGGCTGCACCTGGACGCTCTCAGCCGGGCTCGGCGCTTTTGGCGACGGGACTGGATCTGCCAGGGCGGTTAGAGGAATGGCGGCGAAGCTCAGGATGAGGGAGGAACGGAGTGGCATGGTCGCACCTCAACGCGGTTGATTGCCATAAGGCTGCGCACGTTATGCAGCATATTTAGGGGCCTCGCTGTTCGTGGATTGCGCCAATTGAGGCGATATTGTTAAAATGATTCCCGTTGCGCCCCTTACGCAACCTAGGGTGCCGCTGGCGTAGGCCTTTGCTCCGCGAGAATGACCGAGAAGAGTCCTCTGTCGTCGGTCCAATCGGCGAGGGGATTCCATCTGCCGGCCTGCAGCAAGACGAAGGCATCCCTCCGTCCGTATTTGAAGCTGTTCTCCGTGTGGATGGTCTCGCCTTTCGACAACGAGAAGACGCGACCGTCGACCTCGAAGCGGACGTCGCGCGTGGCTTCCAGATGCATCTCGATACGCGCCTCCGCATCATTCCACCGCGCCACGTGGCGAAACGCCCCCAGGGGAATCGAACCACCCAGTTCGCGGTTGATCCGATGCAAAAGGTTGAGATTGAATGCGGCCGTCAGCCCTTGCGTGTCGTCATATGCCGGCAGGAGAATATCTTGATCCTTGATACGATCGATGCCTATCAGCAGCATCGCCCCGGCACCCAGGGTCGCGGCCATGGCCCGCAACAGATCGACGGCCGCAGGCACGGTCAGGTTTCCGATCGTCGATCCCGGAAAGAAGCCGAGGCGCGCAGTCGACGCAATCTCTTCCGGCAGCGACAAGGGATAGGTGAAGTCGGCCTCGGTCGGATAGATCGGTAGCCTTGGGAATGCATGCGATAAGCCTGCCGCAGACTCCCGGAGGAACTCGCCCGAGATGTCGATCGGCACATAGGCAGAGGGCTCCGTCTCCGCCAGCAACAGTCGCGTCTTTGCCGACGAACCTGAGCCGAATTCTATGACTGCGCGACCGGGCCCCGCGAGCGCGGCGATTTCCGATACCGCGGACGAAAGGATCAATCGCTCGGTTCGTGTCGGGTAGTACTCGGGCAGCAGCGTGATGGCTTCAAACAGAGCCGACCCGCGGCGGTCATAAAGCCACCTCGCCGGAATGGCCTTTGGCGCGAGGCTCAGCCCCTCCATGATATCATAGCGGAACGCCGTCGTCAGATCGGCCGCCGCGGATCGCACTTCGTTCTCGAGTTGAAGCAATTTCGCTTTTCCTTCGTACGACGTCTTGGTCGGCCCGGTCAACGGCCGCAACGACGTCAGGAGACCAATGTCGACAATTTCTTCAGGCCGCGGTGGATATTGATCTTGACCAGGGCCGCCGACTGGCCAGTCGCACCAGCCGCTCGCGCGATGCTCAGACCATTGAGCTTTACGAGACGGATCACGCTCTCTTGCGCAGGCTTCAACCGGCCAAGCAGTTGGTCCAGCGCAGCGGCGCTGATCGCGGCACCCTCGTGATCCTCGATTGCGATGTCCTCGTCGAGCGCGAGCGCGCTATAGCGCGATGCATCGCGAACGCGATCGACCCATTTGTAGCGGGCAATCGCCGTGAGCCAGGCGCCGAAGGGCTTCGAGGACGCAAACGTATGGCGTTTTGCGTGAATGGCCAAGAGCACCTCCTGCCTCGCGTCGTCGGCAGCGGGATAGGGAAGCCGGCGCGCGTAGTAGGCCCGCAGCCACAGATCCAGCTCCCGAAGCAATCGCTCATAGGCGGCTCCATCGCCTGCTCGTGCCGCAAGCAAGAGCCGGCCCCATCGCTCCGAACAATCGTTCCACCTCTCCCAACGGGCCGTCTTCCGGCAATCATGTAGCGGCCGATCCGTCTCTCCTTGGGGTCGTGCATGCCCGGGCTCGTCACCGCTCGACGATTGCGTAGTCATAGCGGACGTGATGTCCTCACCCGAGAGCGCTTTCATCTTCGAAGGCTCCTGTCGAGACACTCAAGCAGCGCTCTCGTTTCGAACGGCTTTCTGAGAAGGCAGAATGCGCCAATCGAGGTCGCTTCCGCGTCCAGCTGCTTGTGAGGAAGCGCGGTAATAAGTATCACCGGCGCTCCGACCTTCTGCTGCTGGAGCTCGCGGACGAGGTTGAGCCCTCCCATTCCAGGCATGTGAACATCGGCAATGATGCAATCGAAACTGAAGCGGTCGGCGTAGCTCAGCAGCGCTTCGGCCCGGTCAAACGGCTCGGAGCGGTAGCCGATCGATCGCATCAGATCCACCAAAGACAGGCAGAGCGCCTCGTCGTCATCGACGACTCCTACAAAAGGAACCTTCACGTGACTTACCCTCGCAAGGCGCGATCATCATCGACACGTGATCGCAACAAGGTCTTTCGGCGCGCAAGCCGCTCCCGAGCTGGTGAGGCAGCTGCTGTCGTGACATTCGATGCTTGTTCGCGAGAGGCACATGGTCGGTCTCCCCAACCGAGGAAAGTCCAGTGGCTGCGCCACGATCGGTTGCGCATGTCGGCCTCAAGCATGCGTTCGGCGGGTGCCCCCTACAATCTCGCGATTGTGATGCACAGACCCATACTTTGGTATGGGTTTGCGGCGCCAACGCAAGCCACCCAAGGCGACGCGGGCGCTTAGCAGAAACACCGCGTCGTCTCACAACGTCATTCGCAGATGCCAGACGCGAGCGAGGTCAGGCCTCGCCGACCCCGGTCGCCGGCGCCCGAACAGCGCAAGTTTGAGAAACGCGCGATAACCTGCGCACAGCGCGTCCTTCGAAGCTTGACTACCGTTTGGACACGACAGACGTCGACGCCATCCATGGAGCCAATCCGCGGCCACGCTGCGGTTCCTCTTCCTCATGAAGGATGTCGTACTTCTAGCGGCCTCTGTCTTTCTGCTCAAGCGTGACCGGCTGCGGGCAGCAGCCGACGTGTCGCCCGCTCAGAACGGGATTGTTCGACAGGAAGCGAGGCAATAACGCCGGCTGGCACTGGAAGAGCAGGATCAACGTCGCCCGCCGTGACGGGCGATGAGCTGCTCGGCTACGTCGGCGAGGTCGTTGCCGATGATCTGCGGCTGAGGACCAGCTCCAAGGATCTCGTTGCCGGGACGCCTGATGAATGCGGCTTCCCAGCCCGCCGCCACAGCGCCGAGCGTATCCCAGGCGTGGCAGGCGATCATGCAGAGCTGCGAGGGACGGACGCCAAGTTCATTCTCCACGTGAGCGTAGGTTTGCGACGAAGGCTTATAGACCTTGACGCTGTCCACGCTGAACGACCTTTCGAAGAATCCCGCAATTCCCCCGCGCTCAAGCTGTCGGGTCTGAACCTCGGCCAGGTTGTTCGTCAGGGTGAACAGTCGAAAGCCGGCATCGCGCAGCATCCGCAACGCTCCCGGCACTTCCGGATAAGGCGGCATCGTCGAAAATTTTTCCGTGAGCTCTTCACCGTCTGCGCGTTCGAGCCTGATGCCTTCGGCGTCGGCGAGCATCTTCAGGACGGCAGCACCGATCTCCGTGAACGGCACATAGGCGCGTGCCGCCGTCAGGGCCAGCGAATACATCACGAGATCGGCGAACCAGAGCCGCATATCGACCTTCTCTCCGAAGATGCGCTTGAACGTCGGCTCCATTGGCCGAAGGTCGAGAAGCGTTTCGTTGACGTCGAAGACGATCAGGGGAGGATCGGACATGCTACGAGCTCCATCTTCGCTTTGGCCGCGTCCCAGGTATGCACGGTCCGCACATGCGGGCCGTAAGCCGGATCAGGATGGTCCAGACAAGTCATTCGTGGATGGGCACGGCTCGGTTACAGCGGCGCCAAAAAGATAACCGCCCAAGAAATCTGCAGCTCACGGGAGAGTTACCGCCCCCGGAGTTCTCAATTGCACGCAAATCTGCCTGTAACCTTTGCGGCGGCGTCTTCGAATATTGGAGGCCAGAGGAGTGCGCAGCGGGCAGGTTCGTTCTGGTGAGTGCCGTTGTGGGGGGCCTTTTCGGGGATTAATGTGATGAGGGGCGATTGGACGGTTGGCGTGCTTTATCCACGGGGCGGACGGTCAGTTGGGGAGTTCGGCAGATGAACGTACCCTCCGCGGTCCCCATGCACGGGGATGCCGCTCTCGAGTTCCTGTGGAACGACGGGGAGCGCGTCTTTTGCCGCCGATGGCGCCGGGACGCCGATGGCGACGTCAGCCGTGTCTTGACGGTAACAGCCGCCGTGGAACATTCGCCCGCGGTCCTCGACCGGCTCGCCCACGAATACGCCTTGCGCGACGAGCTCGATGGGACCTGGGCCGTACGCCCGCTGGAGCTGATCCGCGACGGTGGCCAAACCTCCCTGGTATTGGAAGATCCCGGCAGCGAGCCGCTCGAGCAGCTGCTCGGCGCGCCGATGAAGCCGGACCGCTTCTTGCGACTGGCTCTCGGCATCACCGTCGCCGTCGACCAGCTCCATCGGCGAGGTCTGCTACACAAGGATTTGAAGCCGGCCAATCTCCTGGTGACCGGGGCAGACGAGGTCAGGATCACCGGGTTCGGCCTCGCATCTCGCCTGCCTCGCGAGCGACAGCAGCTCGAACCACCGGAAACCATGGCGGGCACGCTGGCTTACATGGCACCCGAGCAGACCGGCCGCATGAACCGGTCCGTCGATTCCCGCAGCGACCTGTACGCACTCGGCGTGACGTTCTACCGGATGCTCACGGGTGTACTGCCGTTCATCGCGGCCAATCCGATGGAATGGGTGCACAACCATATCGCAAGACGAGCCGTTCCGCCCGTCGATCTGGTCGATGGCGTGCCTCGCGCCGTCTCGGCGATCATCATGAAGCTTCTCGCCAAGACGGCTGAGGACCGCTACCAGACCGCTGCCGGTCTCAAGAGCGACCTCGAACGCTCGCTCCGCGAATGGCAAGCGCAGGGACGGATCGATGATTTCGTTCTGGCCCAAACCGATACGCCGGACCGCTTGCTGATTCCCGAGCGGTTATACGGCAGGCAGCACGAGATCGAGACGTTGCTCACCTCATTCGATCGCGTCACCCGGAGCGGCATGCGGGAGTTGATCCTGGTATCTGGCCCCTCCGGTATCGGCAAGTCCGCTTTGGTCGACGAAATGCACAGGGCTTTGGTCCCGTTGGGAGGGTTCTTCGCCTCCGGCAAATTCGATCAGCACAAGCGCGACATGCCTTACGCAACGCTCGCGCATGCGCTTCAAGGCCTTATCCAAAGCCTCCTCGCCAAGAGCGATGCCGATCTGGCACCTTGGCGTAGCGCTCTGCACGACGCACTGGGCCATCTCGGTCAACTGATGGTGGATCTCGTACCGGAGCTGCGGCTGGTGATTGGGGATCAACCACCTGTCCCGGAGGCTCCCCCGCAAGCCGCACAGCGGCGCTTCCAACTCGTCGTTGGACGCTTCATTGGCATCTTCGCCAAACCCCACCATCCCCTCGTGCTTTTCCTGGACGACCTGCAGTGGCTCGACGTCGCCACTTTGGATCTGATCGAGTTTCTTTTGAACGGATCTGACTTGCAAAATCTGCTTCTCATCGCCGCCTATCGACGCAAGGATGTCGACGTCAAACATCCGCTGGCACGACGACTCGTTGAAATTCGGGCTTCCCGCCAACGGGTGCAGGAAATCGACCTGGAACCCCTCACCCGCGCAGCCGTCGAGGAATTCACCGCGGATGCTCTTCACTGCGAGCCGGCATACGCCATGCCCATGGCGCAGCTGATATACGAGAAGACAAACGGGAATCCGTTCTTTCTTACGCAATTTCTGCGGGCACTGACCGAAGAAGAACTACTGACCTTCGATCATGACAAGGGACAGTGGCGCTGGGATCTCGAGCGAATCAAGGAAAAAAGCTACGCTGAAAACGTCGCGGATCTCATGGTCGGCAAGCTGAGCGGTTTGCGCGACGAGACACGTCGGGCCCTGCTGGAACTGGCCTGCTTGGGCAACAGCGCCGAGATCCCAATGCTCTGCCTCGTGCACGGAGCATCGGAGCAGACGCTTCACGCGGATTTGCGAGACGCGACGCACCTCGAACTAATTCGACGCCTCAAGAACTCTTATGCGTTCGTGCACGATCGCGTGCAAGAGGCCGCGTACGCGCTTCAACCGGACCAGAACAGGCGAACCGCCTTGCACCTTCGGATCGGTCTGGTCCTCGCAGCGCAGCTGATGCCTAACGAGATCAACGAGCACGTCTATATCATTGCCAACCAGCTGAACCGCGGCATTTCCGCTTTGACGAACGCCGCCGAGCGCGAACAGGTCATTGCCGTCAATCTCGCCGCGGGCCGGCGCGCGCGAAATGCGACGGCTTACCACGCGGCAGCAATCTACCTCGAAATT
>Ga0075369_10000786_pt1 | contig 10392 bp, 10 predicted proteins | sample EndMethybrTD3034_FD_71400 | JGI IMG/M metagenome (GOLD analysis project Ga0075369, IMG submission 71400) | Populus endosphere microbial communities from Tennessee, USA - Endosphere MetaG P. TD hybrid TD303-4 | ecosystem: Host-associated > Plants > Roots > Endosphere | place: USA: Tennessee...
GCGCAAGTGCGCTGGATGAGATACTGGGCGTTGAAGCTGCCTTGACCACGAGCCGACACAACCTCACGGGGCGCCTGCACATCGACATGCCGGTGTCGTTTGGTCGGAGAATCATGCTCCCCATTCTGCTCGAAATAGCGCGTCCATATCCACGGCTGCAGTTGACGATGACCTTTTCCGATCATGTCATCGATCCAATCACTGAAGGCGTGGATCTGGTGATCCGATTCGGGGAGCTTGATAACTGTGACGGCTTAATCGCGCGTAAGCTTACATCCCAACAACTTGTAACCTGTGCATCACCCGAATATGTCGCGGCCAATGGCGCGCCCGCGAGCGTTCACAATCTCCGGGACCATTCGTGCATTGTCGGCTACCGAAGAGGCAGGCCGCTCAGTTGGTGGGTGGAGATCGAAGGAACAAAAGAAAAGATTCAGCCTCCGGCCACTTTTGAACTTGGTGATGGCGACGCGATTGTCGACGCAGCGATCGCGGGCTTCGGTATATGCCAGTTGCCGATGTCGATCATCGGACGGCATCTCGATCGCGGAGAGCTAGTTCCTGTCTTGGAGACTTTCTCTCGCTGCTACGTCGATGTTCACGCTCTCTGGCCGCGAACATCGCATCTTAGTCCGAAGATCAGGCACGTCGTTGACCGATTGGTCGAAGTTGCCGGTGGTGGACGTCTCGACTAGTTCCCGTCAAATCGACGCGCCAGGTTCCGCTGCGATTTCCGATAGTAGCCATCTGGGACACTCAACTGTTCCGCAATAGTGGCTTATGATCGCGCTTTCCAGTCGCTATAACGCGGGTCGCAATCTGAAAGTTAACATGCAGCTACTGCAGGCGCCTAGACGTGATTTTCTAGAGCTGGCTAGGTGGAGCGGATGACAGCGCTATCGATTCTCGATCTCATTATGATTGGCGAGGGAAAGACCCTAGGGGATTCAATCAATGAGGCATTGCAATATGCCAGACGCGCAGAAGCTGCGGGCTTCTCAAGGTACTGGGTCGCCGAGCATCACAACATGCCGGGTATCGGTTCTGCCGCAACGACCATAATCATGTCTCACCTGGCCGCGGGAACATCGACCATTCACATCGGTTCAGGCGGGATCATGCTGCCGAACCATGCGCCATTGATCGTTGCTGAACAGTTCGCCACACTCGAAACACTCTATCCGGGTCGTATTGATCTCGGCGTCGGAAGAGCCCCCGGTTCAGACCGCGACACGGTATTGGCCATCCGGGGGCAGAACCCGACTTCGCGGGAGTTCTCTGAGGATGTAAAGGCCCTCACCGACTATCTCGCCGATAACGGAGTTCAGCCAGCGCGCGGAATACCGGGCAAACATGAAACGCCAGTTTGGATTCTCGGTTCTGGCCTGTATGGCGCACGTCTCGCGGCTCAGTTGGGACTGCCGTTCGCCTTTGCTTCGCACTTTGCTCCAAGATATCTGCTCGAAGCCCTTTCCGTTTATCGAGAACATTTTCGTCCTTCTGCGCAGCTTGCCGCGCCCTACGTCATGGCAGGTGTCTGCGTTTTCGCAGCAGAGACTCAGCATGAAGCGGAATATATCGCGTCATCGCATCAACAATGGGTGGCAAATCTTCACTCAGGGCGGCCGGGATTACTTCCAAAGCCCGTCGAAGGATATATGAATAACCTCGCTCACTCTCAGCGTATGAGGCTTGATCAAGAGCTTGCGTGCTCTGTCACAGGAACGCGCGACGTCGTGCGTCGATGGCTGCAGGAGTTCACGCAGATTACGGGCGCGGACGAATTGATGATTGATTCCAGAATTTATGACCCTGAAGCACGATGCAAGAGCTTCGATATCGCGGCCGAGACGGTGCTAAACATGTGAAGTGCCGGCTTCCAGAAAGCCGCCCCAAGATGCGGCGCGGATGCTATTGTGGAAACTCACATGGCTTGTGGCGACCGGAAACTGTCAAGGCAGCGGAGTGAGACCCTCGTCCGAAAAAGACCGGACGTGGACGGCGCGTTCACAGCCGGCAATCCCTATTCGGTCCAGCCATTTGATCCTTCGCTCACTGCGCATGACATCAAGGTGATCGCAAACGAGATGCACGCGAACGCAATTCGGATTGAGGGTGAGGAAGTCGAGCGGCTGGTCAGCGCAGCGCGCAGCGCGCATGCTGAAGGGCTCACGATCTTCTTCAATCCCTGGAAGATGAACGTGCCTGTTGCCGGACTGGCCGAGTACTATGCGATGGCTGCCCGTGCCGCCGAGGGACTGCGCAGTGAGGGCGCTGATATCATCTTTGTCGCCGGTTGCGAGATGACCCTCTTCAACGAGGGCATTCTCGATGGGTCAACCGTGCTGGAGCGGGTGAGTGGCCTTGCCGCCCTCGCTCAGGATATGCAGTCGGAAAAGACCATGGCGTTGCTCGCTGAAAAAGCAGCGATTCTCAATGACGCACTTCGTGGAATCGTCGCCCGTGTCCGAGAGGCTTTCAAGGGAAAGGTGACTTATTCTGCTGGCATGTGGGAAATGGTGTAAGCGGCAAGCTGAGACCGTTCAGCGCGTGTAATTCCACGGCATGAGTGCATCGAGATCGCTGCTGGGCCAACCATTGGCTATGCGCTCGAGTGTCTGGGTGAGCCAGGCCTGCGGATCGACATTGTTCATTTTCGCTGTTTGAAGGAGCGTGGCGATTGTTGCCCAAGTCCTTCCACCGCCATCGCTGCCGGCGAAGAGGCTATTCTTTCTGGTAATTGTCTGGGGCCGGATTGCACGCTCGACTATGTTGTTGTCGAGCTCGATGCGGCCGTCGGTGAGAAAGCGCTCGAAGATGGAGCGACGCGAGGTGGCATAGCGGATCGCCTCGGCCAGCTTCGACTTGCCAGAGATCCGCGGTAGGGTCTTCTGCCAGAGGGCGAAGAGCTCCGTGACAACCGCAGCAGATGTCGCCTGGCGCGCGGCGACATGGGCGTCAGGGCTTTGGCCGCGGGCTGTTTCTTCCACCTGCCAGAGCTTCGCCATCAGTTCCACCGTCTCGGTGGCGATCCTGGAGCTGTCTGAGGCGTGGAGCTCGTAGAACTTGCGCCTGCTATGGGACCAGCAGTAGGCCAGCATCACGCCGTCATTGCCTCCGTCAGATCTGGCAAGCTTGTTATAGGCACCATGTCCGTCAACCTGCAGAATACCGCGATAGCCATTCAGATGCCGGGCGACCCGATCGCCAGCACGGCTATCTTCGAAGCGATAGGCGACCATCGGCGGGCTACTGCCACCGAAGGGTCTGTCATCGCGGGCATAAGCCCAAAGCCAGGCCGTCCTGGCCGATCCGGATCCGGGCGCGAGTGTGGGCAACGTCGTCTCGTCAGCGAAGATACGCTCAGCCTTCTTGATCTCGGCGAGGATGTAGTCGGCCAGGATATCAAGTTCAAAGCCGAGCTTACCCATCCATTGAGCCATCAGCTTCCGGTCAAGCTCGACCTTGTCGCGGGCATAGATTGCCTCCTGCCGATAGAGCGGAAGGCCATCGGCATACTTCGAGACGGCGATCTGCGCGAGAAGCGCTTCCGTCGGAATGCCCGCCTCGATAATGTGCGCGGGTGCGGCGGCCTGGATGACGCCGTCTTCATTTTTGAAGGCATACTTCGGTCGGCGTGTAACGATGACGCGGAACTTCGCCGGCACGACGTCAAGTCGCTCCGAGACGTCTTCTCCGATCAGCACCTTCTGTTTGCCGACGTGTTCGGGCAGTTCATCCGGCTCGATCACCACTTCGACCCGCTCCAGATGAGGAGCAAAGCCCTTGCGCGGTCTCGGCGGACGCTTTTCGGTATGGGCGGCACCCTTGTTCACCTTGGCTCGGATCGCCGCGATGCCGGTCTCGATTTCCTCGAAGACAAAGGCCTGCTGCTCATCATCGATGCCTGCAGAGCCGAGCTTTTCCGATCGCCGGCCAAAGCGGGCACGATCGAAGGCTTTCAGGATCTGGGTCAGTCGTTCGATGCGTTCACCAGCATCGGCGTTTCTGGCTTTCAGGTCTGCGACCTCGCTCTCAAGAGCATCGGTGCGCGCTGCCTTCTCGGCCATGGCAAGGACCATAGCTTTCAGGGTCTCTATATCATCCGGGAGCTGCAGATCGGGCGGCGTCATGACGTCTACCAGAGCATATTTTGCTCCGGTTTTCCTGCCCTTTCAGGCGGTTGATTCACTTTGCCGCAGGCATTTACCCAACAATCTCCGGCGGCTTCACCGCCACCGAACGCACCCGTTTCCAGTCCATGCCGTCAACGAGCGCCATGAGTTGGGCATGGTTGAGCTGGACTCGGTTGTGGCCTATCCGCGGCCAGCAAAACTGCGCCTTCTCCAGCCGCTTGGCGTAAAGGCAAACCCCGGATCCATCCCACCAGACGATCTTGATCCGGTCGGCCCGTTTGGCCCGGAAGACATAAAGCGAGCCGTTGAACGGATCACTGCCAGCATCCCGCACCAGCGACAGCAGGCTGTCCGGCCCTTTGCGGAAGTCGATGGGATGGCTGGCCAGGAAGACCTTTACACCTGCGGGGATCATGCTGAGCGAACCGCTCGGATGACACGCTGCAGATGCGCTTCTTCAACATGCCGGCCGACCCGCACGACGATACCGTCAATGTCGATTTCGACGACGGGGTCGGGGTCAGGTGCGACGCTCTGCGGATCAACTGCCGCTGCTAGTCCAGACTCATCACTGCCCAACAGTTCTCTACGCCAGCGGTAGAGTTGAGACGGCAAAATCCCGATCTGCCGCGCCACTGCCGACATGTTTACACCGGGCTGACATGCCTGCTCAACCGCTGTGGCCTTGAATTCGTCGGACCAGAACCGCCGCAACTGTCGCGGCGACCCGTCAAGGCGATCGGGCACCGCCTCGATCATTCGCATCAACCCAAGGCTAGCCGCAGGTCTAGACATAAATCCTCACATTCAGAGAACTCGTATGCCCGACATACCCTACTCAGCATCAGCCGCGCCAGATGGGGTCTCCTTGCCGCTTACGAAATGGTCGACTGGAGCCTGTTCGATATCGTCGGACTGGATCATTACCGTGCCGGCGAAACGCCCGAGGAATATGTCGGCGCACTCGACAAATACAGGATTGGCAAGCCGCTGATTGTAATGGAGGTGGGGTGTTGCGCCTATGTAGGCGCAGGCGCGTTGGGAGCGGGCGGCTTCATGCGATTGCAAGGCACAAATCCAGATGGCACCGGCATCTTCGCCGACGGTATCGTGCCTACCCGCAGTGAGCGCGAGCAGGCCGACTATGCAGAGGAGCAGCTTCGCCTGCTCAACGGGGCTGGCGTAACCGGGGCTTTCATCTACGTCTTTTCATTTCCGACCTATCGACACAGCGAGGGCGCTCGCGATCTTGATATGATGAGCTTCGCGCTTGTAAAAACGTACCCGGACGAAAATCCGAAATCGAAGCACATGCCGCCCTGGGAGCCGAAAGAGGCATTCCATCGCATCGCCAGCATCTACAAGGACTGGGCCGCGTAGCGCCACGACGTCAGCCGAAGCATTGTTCGTGCAACCCGTAGCGGACACTACGTATTGTTAGTCACGATCCAAAAGTCGACCCCGGGGCGCGCCGCACCCCGGGTGATGACGTCCTCAATCAGAACTGTGCTGCCGTCGCGTCGTATGCGCGCTTGGCCATCTCTTCAACAGGCAGCTTGCGAAGTGTTTCCGAGAGTATTTCCACACCCCAGGGCCCCTTGTAACCGATCTTTCTAACGGCCTCAATGAAGGCGGGAGGATTGAGCACGCCCTCTCCCGGGAGCTTTCGCCGATAGATGGTATCTTCCCACAGCTGCCCGACAACTTCCTGATCAGCGTCGTCTAGCTCGATCGAACTGACATGTTTTGACGGAATCTTCGCCACGTCGTCATAGGAAATACCGCCACGGGCCATGTGCCAAATGTCGATCAATAGGCCGCAATTTGGCTGGTCGGCTTGTTCGACGATAGCCAGGGCGACCTCTAACGTGCGGACGTTGCTGAACGGCATGATTTCAAGCGCAATACCTGTTCCGTGCTCGGCCGCCTCCCGGCTCAGTTGCGCAAAGGCCTCTGCCATGCGCGGGACGTCGGGCGTCATTTCTTCCTTCGTCGGGTTGTAGAGATCGGAACCAAGACCAGGCGCAATCTTGATGTCGCGGATTTTCAGTTCTTCCGCCATCTGGAAAAGTTCGCGCCGCATCTTGTCAGAGGCTTGCCGGGCGGCGCCATCCTTGTACCAGTCGCCCAGAAATTCGATTTCCAGATGCTTGATGCCTGCACCTTCGACGATCTTGCGCATTTCCGCGTAGCCGATTTTTTCGGCTGTAGCTTTCACGTCGGCGTGGATAAGACCAACACCTTTCCAGCCCGCTTTGGCGGCCGCTTCGACACGATCTCGAAACGGGATCGGGCTGATTTCCGTTGGTCCAAACGGATAGATGTCGCCTGCGAGCGTGAAATAAGACGCAAGCAAATCGGGCACTTCTCTAGTCATCAGGCATCTCCAATCAATCTTCCATCTACCGGCGCTACAATGCGTGTGATGGGTCACCTCAAGATATTGTTTCGCTAAGGTTTATAAAGTGGCTATGAGTACTCAATGGGTATCCCTCAGCTCTACTGTGCGAAGCACATCCAGTTGTAAGGGAAAACGCCGTTGCGGATCGTTTACAGCTAAGACGACCACCTTCTTGTTGGCATGGGTTCACCGGCTTGATGCAGTGAACCGGAGTTGTCGTCGCTAGATGGCGCGGATGCTCCCGCCGTCGACGCCCCAGACCGCGGAGGTGACGAAGGAGGCCAAGTCGGAGGCCAGGAAGACAATCACGCTGGCGACTTCCTCCGGATTGCCAAGGCGCGCAAGCGGAAGCTGGCGTAGCTTCATCTCGTGTTCGACCGCAGCCAGGGGTTCCATATTGTAGTGTTTGCCCATCGTCTCAGCAAAACCGCCGGGTTTTGTCCAAAAAGGTGTCCAGATTGGACCAGGGGCAACCGCGTTGACACGCACATTGGCGCCTTCCGCGCGGGCAAGACCTTTGGTCAAGGCGAGCACGGCCGCCTTTGACGTGGAGTAGTCGATCGGAACCGGTTCGGGCTGACGGGCAAGGTCCGACCCGTTGTTGACGATGTTCCCCTTGCGCTCGCGCAGGATCGGCAGCAGATGTCGGGTGGCACGAACATAGCTCATGAAGTTGAGCTGGAAGGTTTTATCCCATTCTTCGTCGGTCAACTGCTCAAAGGTCCGAATGGCCCCGGAGCCAACGTTGTTCACCAGGACATCGACCGCGCCGCCGGTTTCGCTCAAAAGCGCATCGAGACCGGCTGTCACACCTTGACTTGTCGACAGGTCTGCCCTGGCGATCTTGGCTTGCCCGCCGATTTTGGAAATCTCGGATGAAACCTCCTGCAGCTGTCCCTCATTGAGGTCAAGAAGGCCGACTGTCGCCCCTTCCTTTGCAAAGGCAATGGCGGTTGCGCGGCCGATGCCCTCGGCCGCCCCCGTGATGAACACCACTTTTCCCTTGAGGCCCGTTTCCATTTCATCTCCTCCAATTGTCAGGTCTGTTTTCGTCTTCTCAGACTGATGCACCTTCAGCACCAGTGCGGTAATCAAAGCTCGTCGTCAGGCCGCCATCTGCAATGATCTCGGCGCCGCGCAGGGCGGTCGCGCCGCTGGACAGCAGGAAAAGTGCGGCTTGAGCGACTTCGCCGGCTTCGAGAATTCGCCCCTCTGGCTGCCGTGCTGATCGGGTCGCCAAAAACTGATCACTGTCGTTGGCGGATTCGAGATGCCGTTTGAAAAGGCCAGCCAACATGGGTCCAGGGCTCAAGACGTTCGTCCGGACCCCGTCGCGCGCGTGGTCGACCGCCACCGTACGGGCCAATTGCCGGACAGCGGCCTTGGTGGCGTTGTAGATTGCGAGTTGCTGTTCGGCGAGCGTCGCGTTGACACTTGCGACAGCGACGATCGCGCCGTTTTTCTTTTCGACCATCAACGGCACAAGCGACTTCATGGCCAGGACCGTGCCAACAATATTGACGTGCATCGCGCGATTAACGATTTGTGCCGTTGCCTGTGTAATGTCGCAGACATCCAGGATCGCTGCTGACGTGACTAGGCCGAGTGAAGCAACATCGGCTTGGCGCAAATAGTTGACGACCCTGTCCCAGGTGGCGTCATCGCCGGCATCGCCGGCGACGTGGTGATAGCGGGCATCTGTCGCCAAATCGGGTTGAGCATCTGCGACGTCCACGCCCACGGTCGCAACTCCGTTCGCAAGCAGGAGGCGCGACAGCTCATGGCCAAGGCCGGACGAGGCGCCGGTAATGACGACCATCTGGGGGAGTGAGAACTGGACAACCGGTGACGTCATGGCTGACGCTCCTTATTTTCTCCATGCTTCTTTGTTGCGAGCACGAAATCCCAGTTCACCGACCAGTAGGGCCCGGCGAAGTCCAGTTCTTTAGCCTTCTTCTCGTCAGAGATTTTTTCAAACTCAGCGATAAGCGAGTCTTTGACACCAAAAACAGAGTCCTGGTCCAGAAACTCACAATCAGGCGAGAAAATGTGGGTGATCACGGGATCGTAACCCTCGGCACTGACGATGAAATGAATATGGGCCGCCCGATTGGGGTGACGACCCATCGAGCGCAGAAGTTTGCCGACGGGGCCGTCGTCCGGGATGGGGTAAAAGCGCGGCTTCGAGGACCGGAACCAGTACTCACCATTCTTGTCGGTGGTGAACACCCCTCGAAGGTTCCAGTCAGGCTGCACGCCCTTCTGCTGAACGTCATAGAAGCCATCGTCATTCGTCTGCCAAACATCAACCAGCGCGCCCTCGACCGGCTGCCCGTTTGTGTCCATCACGCGTCCCTTGACGACCAGCGGCTCGCCTTTCCCATCAAGGCAAATGTTGGTGCCCGGATCATAGCGAGGTGCCTCAGGAACGTAGAACGGTCCCAGGATAGTGTTCTCAGTCGCGCCGTTCGGACGTCGGTGATTGATGGAATCCACCAACATCGACACGCCGAGAATGTCCGACAGCAGAATGTACTCTTGCCGCCAATCGGTACACATTTGGCCAACTTCAGTCAGGAATTTGATCGCGGCGAGCCATTCCTCGTGGGTCGGCTCAATTTCTTTCACCGCCGCATGAAGATGTTTGACGATTGTGCCCATAACCTCGCGAAGACGCGGATCGATGTCCGTGCCCATCCGGGCATTCACAACGTCGACGGAGCCATCCTCCGTAAAATATGGATACTTGGGAGCCTTGGCTGTGATGTGCTGTTCCTCGGACATTGTTTCCTCCTGACCTAACACTTATGCACGACCGACTAGGGGAGCATCACCCGCATAGGCACGACTAATCAGACCATGAAGGGGAGCCCGCTGGAGCGGTTGGGGATTCCAATAGGGGTTTGTGAGCGCGCGGTCCGCAACGGTTTCGACACCGGATTCGGGCATCCCGAGGTCACGAAGAGCTCTCTTTGCCCCGACACGCCCAGCGAGCTCGAACAGAGCGAGGGACGGGTTGTCTGTGTTCAGCCGTCCGGAAAGGCTCTTCATCACCTCCGGTATGGCTGGAGCGTTGTAGGCGAGTGCGTGGGGCAAGATGATTGTATGGGTTTCGGCATGGGGAAGGTCGAAAGTCCCGCCAATGGTGTGGCACAATTTATGATGGAGCGACATCCCGACCGAACCCAGGCAAATGCCGCACAGCCAAGCACCATAGAGGGCTTTTGCACGAGCCTCGCGATTTCCCGGATCATCGGCAATGAGAGGCAGAGCTTCGTAGAGCGCTCCGATCGCTTCCAGAGCCATCATGGTGATGATCGGATTAGCCTCTTTCGCGTAGAGCGCCTCGATTGCGTGCGCGATCGCATTCATACCACTTGTACCTGACATTCCGGCAGGCAGCGTCATGGTCAGATCGACATCGTAGATTACGACTTCCGGAAGGATCTTGGGGCTGCTCTGCGTGACCTTGTTGCCATCTTTGGTTTCACCGAGGATTGGCGTCATCTCTGAGCCAGCGTAGGTCGTCGGTGCAACGATCTGCGGAAGATCGGTTCTCAATGCCAAGGCTTTTGCCAAGCCAGTCGTTGAGCCGCCACCGACGGCGATCAGACCGTCGATTTTTTTGTCTTTCACGATCTGCAAGGCCGTTTCGGTGACTGCGACCGGCGTATGCATGACCGCGCCCGCAAAGATCCCAGCGCAGCGCTCACCGATAAGCTGAGCCAGCCGCTTTGCATCCTCCTCCTGAGGAGGAGTTGCGAGCACCAGAACCTTCTTGAGACTCAGCCGCTCAACTTCAGACGGGAGCTGTGCCAGGGTGCCCGATCCGAAGATCACCCGAGCCGGTTGACC
>Ga0075369_10000788_pt1 | contig 10375 bp, 8 predicted proteins | sample EndMethybrTD3034_FD_71400 | JGI IMG/M metagenome (GOLD analysis project Ga0075369, IMG submission 71400) | Populus endosphere microbial communities from Tennessee, USA - Endosphere MetaG P. TD hybrid TD303-4 | ecosystem: Host-associated > Plants > Roots > Endosphere | place: USA: Tennessee...
GGCGTCATGAACGTGAAGTAGTGGCCGATCATCGCAGGCAGCAACGCGGTGACCAGACCCATGTCGTGGAAGAACGGCAGCCACGAGACACCGCGGTCACCTTCCTCGCCCTCGAGCGCCTCGATCACCTGCACCACGTTCGTGGCCATGTTCAGGTGCGTGATCTGCACGCCGCTGGGGATCCGCGTCGAGCCCGAGGTGTACTGCAGATAGGCGATGGTGTCCTCGTTGACCGCGTCGAACGGTTCCCAGGTCACACCGACCTCGTCGGGAATCGCGTCGACGGCGATGACGCGGGGCCGCTCTTTCGCCGGACGGCTGCGGAAGAACTTGCGCACGCCCTCGGCCGAGTCGGTGGTGGTCAGGATCGCCGATGCACCACAGTCGTCGAGCACGGCGTGCAACCGGCCGACGTGCCCGGGCTCGGCCGGGTCGAACAGCGGGACCGCGATGCGGCCGGAGTACATGGTGCCGAAGAACGCAATCAGGTACTCGAGGTTCTGCGGGCACAGGATCGCGACACGGTCGCCGGGCTGGGTCACCTGTTGCAGCCGGGCGGCCACGGCCCGGTTCCGGGTGCCGAAGTCGGCCCAGGTCAATTCGCGAACGACGCCATCGCGCTCGGTGGAGAAGTCCAGGAAGCGGTAGGCGATCTTGTCGCCGCGAACCTTGGCCCAGCGCTCCACGTGCTTGACCACACTGGCGCCCTCGGGGAAGGTGATCAGACCGTTCTTGATGAACGGGTTGTGGAACGGCATACCAGTCTCCTGTCAGAACACATCTGTGTCGGGCCCCGCGGCGGCCGCGTTAGGCATCGCGCCACCGGTCGCCCTGCGTCGGGCCCCAAACCTCACAGATCGTACAGATCCTTCCCAGGTCCATCTGGGACCTCGACGGCTCTATGGGCCGCTCACCCGCGCAGCTCTTATTTTCTTCTTAATGTTAGGCGTAGTCGCTGTGGCGGCCAAATCGCCGGGCCGCCAAAGCGCCCACGTCATCCGTGTTTCGGATGTGGCGCGTTCTCGATGAGGTCGCGCGCCCAATTCAGTGTCCACTGCGTGGAGGTTTGACCGTCGAGGTTCCAGAACTGCGGCGTGTTGTACAGCGCGTGCACCGGCTGGCCGGCGCCGCCGGCAAGGACATCGAGTGTGCTCGGCAGATTGGTGATGTTGAACGCTTCCTGTGGCGCGGCGCAGATCAGATCACCGGCAGCACATATCTCATTGGTGCGGTTGTTCAGCGCACCGAAGCCGCCCGGTCGCTCGCCGGTCATGGTCAGGCCCATGGCGGACAGCACCGGGACCTCGTGCAGGGTGATTTCGGCACCTTCACCCGGCGGGTTCGGGCCGATGTCCTGTCCGACGGCGGCCTGCCGGCGGCCGTCGGCGATCAGCGTCACGCCCAGCACCAGATCCTCGTCGACCGGGCCGCGCCCGTTGCCGATGTCGCTGGCGATGTCGCCGGCGATCACCGCACCCTGCGAGAAGCCGGCGATCACATAGCTGGTGAGCGGGCAGCGGTTGTTCATGTCGGTCATGGCCTTGACCGCATTGCGGGTGCCCTCGGCGCGGCTGTCGTTGTAGGACATCTGATTGTCCTGGGACAGCGGGTTATGGAACTGCGCGGTGTAGGGAACGGTGTAGACCTCGAGGCGATCCCGGCCGAACTGGCCGGCCAGCGGCGCGGTGACGTTGAGGATCAGCGAGCGCGGGAACTGCGTGGGGTTCAGCGGATCGTCGGTCGGCGACGACTCCCAGGTGCCGGGGATGGCGATCATCTGGACGTCGGGGCAGCTGGCGTCCTGGAATTCCGGTCGCGGCTTGTGCTGACCCGGTGAGCTGGTCGGCGGGAGTGCAGTAGGCGGCACCGCGGTCGGCGGTGCTTCGGGCCGGCGCACGACGATCACGATGATCGCGACGATCAGTGCCACCGCGACGGCCATGGCGCCAGCGGCGATCAGGCCGAGGATGCGATGACGTTTACGGGCAGGGGTTCGGGATTTACGAGCCATGGAAAGGAGGGGGTCTTCCTGCTAGCAGAGACGCTGGGTGGCGATCCGGATGTAGTCGGCCGTGGCCTCGGTCACCTGCGGATCGGGGGCAGTGTGTGGCGGCGATCCCGCGTCGACGACGTCACTGCGCACCATCGGAGCAATGTAGTCCCAGACCGCCTGGTCGCTTTGACCGGCCGCGTGGGCCTGGCAGACGTGGGAACCGATGCTCAGGGCTTCCAGCTCGCTCGATGGATGCACACCGGCTGCGGTGAGCGCATCGAGGAACCCCCGCTGCGCCGGTGTGACGTTGAACTTCGCGGACTGCAGGTCGGCATCCGTCGGCAGTGGCGCGCCCTGACCATGGACGGAGCCGTAGGTCTGAGCTGTGGGCGGCACCGCGGTGGTCACCAGATCCTCACCGGAACTGCAGGCCATCAGCAGGAGTGCCGCCGAGCCGAGCAAGCCTGCCATCAGCAGCGAATGCCGGACGGTGTCGGCAGCGTTGCCGCTCACGCCGCTGCCGTTCACACGATGGACCGAGCGCTGCACGTCTCCACGTTACCGGCTGCCCGAGGCTCCCCCAGAGCACCGCAAGATTGCGGAAAGTTAACGGTTCACCTTGATCTGGGCGTTTTGCGGCCGCCTATTTGATCGCGGCTACAACGTCTCCCGACATCGCTGCCAGCTGCGCGGACCAGGTGCCCCAGTCGTGGTTGCCGCCGGCCGGGAAGTCGAAGTGTCCGTTGCGGCCACCCACGGCCCGGTAGTGCGCGTAGTAGGTGCGGTTGCTGCCCTGCGCCTGGTCGCAGTAGCCGATCATGGCAGGAACGTCGCTGCAGGTCAGCGTTTGCGGGCTGAACACCCACAGGCGGGTGTTGTTGTCGACGACGAGCTGCACGTGCACCTCGGGGTCATGCCACTTCCACCGGCCCAGCTGCGCCGCACCCCACATGGCTTGGGTGTTCACACCGCCGAATTCGTTCAGGCCGGCGGTGATCGCACCGTTCATGAAGGTGTTCGACGGGGTCAGGAAGCCTGACATCGATCCGGCGTAGCGGTAGCGGTCAGGGTGGAACGTCGCCTCCATCAGGGCACCGGTGCCGCCCTGGGCGGCGCCGACGATGGCGTGTCCGCCGGGTGCCAGGCCCTTGTTGGCCGCCAGCCAGCTGGGGAGTTCGTCGGACAGGAACGTCTCCCACTGCCGGGTGCCGTCGGCTTCCCAGTTCGTGTAGAGGGTGAACGCACCGCTGGCCGGTGCCACCACCGAGACGCCCTTACCGGCCAGGGTGTTGAACGCGTTGCCCGCGGTGACCCAGTTGCTGACGCCCTCGCCGGCGTTGAACGCATCCAGCAGCACCACCGCGTGCGGCCCCCCGCCCAGGAAGGCCACCGGAATGTCGCGGCCCATAGCGGGCGAAGGCACCATCAAATATTCGACGTCGGCCGCGTGGCCGGTCGGCGCGGTTGCACCCCACAAGCCGAGCGCCAGAACCGCGGCGCACACTCCCCGAAACAGGCCCGACAGACTCTTCATGGTCACCTCAATGTCCACTCGTCGCATTTCACGCACCCCGCCCCAACCCGCTCATGAGTGAATCACACCACTTACTCGGTTGGTTCCGGATACGCCAACGGCGACGACCCGAAGGTCGTCGCCGTTGGTTCGTGTCGATACCTGACGATCAGGCGGTCGGCGTGGCGCCGAGCACGCGCTGGATGTCGGGCTTCATCTGCTGCAGCTGCTGGCCCCAGTAGTTCCACTGGTGGGTGCCGTTGGCGGGGAAGTTGAACACCCCGTTGCTGCCACCCTTGGCCAGGTAGGTGTCGCGGAACGTCTTGTTGGTGCGCAGCGTGAAGCTCTCCAGGAACTTCGCGTTGAACAGGTTGCCGCTGCTGGTTCCGGCGTCCAGGTCGGACGGCTTGCCGTCACCGCAGTAGATCCAGATGCGGGTGTTGTTGTCGATCAGCTGCTGGATGTTGACCAACGGGTCGTTGCGCTTCCAGGCGCTGTTCGGGTCCTCGGTCGGTCCCCACATGTCGTTGGCCTTGTAGCCACCGGCGTCACCCATCGACAGGTTCACCAGCATCGGCCACCAGCCCTCGGAGAGGTTGAGGAAGCCGGAGAGCGCGCCCGCGTAGGGGAACTGCTCGGGGTGGTAGATCGCCAGCGTCAGAGCAGCCGAACCGGCCATCGACAGACCGACGGCTGCACTGCCGGTCGGCTTGACCGCCTTGTTGGCGGCCAGATACGCGGGCAGCTCCTGGGTCAGGAAGGTCTCCCACTTGTAGGTGCTGCAACCGGCCTTGCCGCACGCCGGCTTGTACCAATCGGAGTAGAAGCTGGACTGGCCACCGACGGGCATGATCACCGACAGGCCTGAGTTGTAGTACCACTCGAACGCCGGGGTGTTGATGTCCCAGCCGTTGAAGTCGTCCTGGGCGCGCAAACCGTCGAGCAGATAGACCGCGGGCGAGTTGGGGCCGCCGCTCTGGAATTGAATCTTGATGTCGCGTCCCATGCCTGCGGACGGCACTTCGAGGTACTCGACCGGGAGGCCGGGCTTGGAGAATGCTCCCGCCGTTGCGGAGCCGCCGACGACGCCGATCAGGCCGGGCAGTACAGCGGCTGCCGCGGCAGCGACCGTCAGCCGGCGCAGCCAAACGCCGCGCAACTTCTCAACGAACTTCATATATTTTCATCCTTTTTCGGGGGCCGCACCGCATGCGATCCACGCAGCCGTGCCCTGCTAGTCAACCACACGTGACGTGATCGTTCCTCTTCTGGAGATGTTGTCGTGACCGCCCTCTCACCGATTGATCGTGGCGATGAGGTCGGGTTTCAGTGCCGCGAGTTGGGCTCCCCAGTACGGCCACGAATGGTTGCCGGACGAGGGGAATTCGAACGTCGCGCCGGTGCCACCGGCCGCGGTGTAGGCGGCCTGGAAGTCCTTGTTGCTCTTGATCGCCATCGACTCCAAGCTGGTGGCGCTCAGCGCCGCACCAGGGTCGGCGCCGACATCGAGATCGGTCTGTCCACCAGGCGCGCAGTAGATCCAGAGCCGGGTTCCGTTGTGTGCGATCGTGGCGGCCTGCACCACCGGATCGTTGCGCTTCCACGCCGGATCCCATGGCGGACCCCACATGTTGTCGACGTTGTAGCCGCCGGCATCGAGCATGGCCACCCGGATCGCTTGCTGCATCAGCAGCGCCGAGGGATTGAGGAAGCCCGACAGCGAGGCCGCGTAGACGAACTGCTGCGGATGGTAAGCCGACAGAATCAGCGCGGCGCCGCCCGACATCGACAGGCCGACGACGCCGTTGCCGGTCGCGGAGACCTGTTTGTTGGCGGCCAGCCACTGCGGCAGCTCACTGGTGAGGAACGTCTCCCACTTGTAGGTGTAGGCCTGCTTGTTGAAGCTCGACGGCGAGTACCAGTCGGTGTAGAAGCTGGACTGCCCGCCGACGGGCATCACCACCGATACCCCCGAGTTGTAGAACCACTCGAAGGCCGGGGTGTTGATGTCCCACCCGCTGTAGTCGTCCTGGGCCCGCAGCCCGTCGAGCAGGTAGACGGCCTTGGCGCTCGGGCCTGTTGTGGCCGGCCCCGCGGCTCCGCCACCCTGGAACTCGACTCGAATGTTGCGGCCCATCGACGGTGAGTACACGTCGAGGTACTCCACCGGAAGGCCTTCTCGCGAGAACGCTTTGGCGTGCGGAGCCCCACCGAGGACCATCGCGAGCGCGGTCATCAGCAGCACGGCGGTGAGGGAGGCTCTCACGGCACGAACCATCGGTTGCTCAACTCATTCGTTCACGGCACGGCAGAACCGCTGTCCACATTGACATTGGTCGTGCCAAGCGCTGTCACACTTGACTGTGTATCGCCGCAAACTGACCGCAGCGTTACCGGCTAGAACCCGGCTGGCAAACTAAGCTACCGCGTCGCCGGGAGAATCGTGAAAACTGCTGCACCGGAAGGGTGCAGAAATGCGCACACATCGATCGTGTGATGTGTCACACGTAACACCTTGCACTCAGCCCACTTTGGCCACAAGAGTTCCGCGGAACTGACGCGGCTGTCAGTGACTGGGCGCCCTACGGTCCGGTGGCCGGCAATCCGGTATAGGGCGTGCCCTTGAGCGGTGGCTGCGGGAGATTGCAGCGCTGCAGCTCGTACTGCGGCACGCGGTCGATGCGGTACCGGGTGAAATCGAGCGCGTGCAACACATTTGACACGAAGCGCCGGATGCCCATCGGAGCGCGGATGGAGTTCAGCATCGCGTCGGTCTCGGGGCACCCGAGGGCCACTCCGGCCTCGGTGATCCACCCCTCGTCGAGATACGGCGGGACGTACGGATGCTCCTTGAGCCACGGCCCCTCGGCAACGGCCCAGTCCGGGAAGAGGTTCTTGTCGTGGCCGATCCGGCCGTCTTCCAGGCGCGCGGTATGAGCTGCGATCGGGTTCGCCAGACCGATCTGGTCGATGACCCTGACGTTCAGCCCAACGTTCATCCCCAGCATGCCGAGGTTGGTGAAAAAGACTGTGTGCGGCGCTATTTGGCGGCGCCAGGTGTCCATCGAGACACCTGGTGGCGGTGGTGGCGGCGGATAGGCGGGCACCACGTCCCATACGTCGTAATTGCCCGACGGCAGCAGCAACGCGCCGTCGGGAGTGTTGTTGATCGCGGTGAGCACCGCACGCATTCGCGGGTAGTCCAGGTAATCGGCCGCGGTCAACGGATGCGCGTGACCAGTGGCCTGGGAGTAGAACCGCCGTTCGTCGACGATGCCGGAGTAGGTCACCCGGGTCGCATCCGGGCCCATGCCCGGCGAGTTGGCTGCCCACAGCGACCAGCCGACGACGCCCAGCCACAGTCCCACCGTTGCGCCCGCCAGCACCGTTGCGCGCTCGCGCGACAACGTGAGGGTGTCGGGAAGCAGGACGGGAACCACTGCGACCGGGGTCAGCAGACAGAACACCGGTGTCAGCAACACGCGGCCGTGCATGAAGTCGCCGCCCTGCCGAATCCAATACACCGCCTGCAGGAGCCCGCTGACGAGCATGAAAACCACGACGGCCGTTGGGCTTTGGATCCGGCCGGCCAACCGGCCCCGGTGGCTGCCCGTACCGGGCGTTGCGCGGCGCGCCGCCACCACGACTGCGCCCAGCGCGATCACCAGCAGGGCCGCGAGCCACAGTGCATAGGGCTGGTTGAAATTGGCCAGATAGATCAGCCCTTGGCCCCACTTGTCTCCCGAGGCATCCTTGGCCAGCGCCGTCTGCGGGAAAAGCAGTCCGTAGTAGCCCATTCGGAAGATCTGGTAGCCCACCGGGAACAATCCGCCCGCGACGAGGATGACCAGCCGGGTCATCCAGCCTCGTGCGGCGATCAGCATCATCACCAACGCGAGGCCGCCGATCAGAGCCAGCTCCGGGCGCACCAGAACGCTCAAGCCCGCAACGAAGGCCAGCGCGGCGGTGAAGACGGGGCTGCCGCGCTCCAGCCGCGGCTGCTGCGACCAGGCGACCATCATCCACCACAGCAGCCCGATCCAGGCCAGGACAAGCCCGTTCTCCAAACCTGAGGTGGCGAAGTCCCGCGCCGGCGGGATCGCGATGTAGACCAACGCGCCGGCGGGCAGCAGCAGCGCCCGGCGACCCTGCAGACCGGGTGCGAACAGCCTTGCGGTGCCGAGCATTACGAGCACCACGCCCGCGACCGACAAGCTCAACGCGAGTGCCAGCGCCACGTACTCCAGCTGCACCGGGCCGGCGATCAGCGCGCCGACGTAGTTCAGATACGTCCAGAGCGTTGAAGTGTTGGATTCGACCCGCTCGCCGGCGTTGAACACCGGACCGTTGCCGGCCAACAGATTGCGTACCGTGCGCAACACGATCAAGCCGTCGTCAGCGATCCAGCGTCGCTGCCAAGCACCCCAGGTCCACAGTGCCGCCACTACGACGACACTGAGCCACAAGCTGATCCGGGCCGGCCGCCGGTACGAAGGCTCAGCCGGGACGGGTTCGGCAGTCAGCTGGTCAACTGAAGGCGATCGCTGCACCGATGGTCCCGATCCACGCCAGCAACAGCAGCTGCAGCACCCGATCCTTCAGGGCGATGTCTTCGGGTTCACCGGCCAGTCCACCGTCGACGTCGACGGCGTAACGCAGGATCGCAATGGTGATCGGGATGATCGTGACCGCGTACCACGACGCGTTCGCACCGTCCCGCTCGAAGGCCCACAGGCTGTAGCAGACAACCATCGCGGTGGCCGCCACCGTCCAGACGAACCGGAGGTAGGAGGCGGTATAGCTTTCCAGAGACTTGCGGATCTTCGCGCCGGTGCGCTCGGCGAGCTGGAGCTCGGCATAACGCTTTCCGGCCACCATGAACAGTGAACCGAACGTCATCACCAGCAGGAACCACTGCGACAGCGGGATGCCCGCGGCCGCGCCGCCGGCGATGGCCCGGATCAGGTAGGCCGACGACACGATGCAAATGTCCAGCACCGCTTGATGTTTGAGTCCGAAGCAGTAGGCGAGCTGCATCGCGATGTACACGCTGATGACGATCAGCAGATTCACCGACGCCAGCAACGAGAGCGCGAGCGCGCCGATGCCGAGCACTACGGCCAACGAGTAGGCCAGCCACTGCGGGACCACCCCGGCCGCGATCGGGCGGAACCGCTTGGTCGGATGCTGACGGTCGGCCTCGACGTCACGCGAGTCATTCACGAGGTAGATGCACGACGCGGCCAGCGAGAAAGAGGCGAACGCGATCACGATCTTGATCGCGACCTGGTCGTAGTCGTAGTCGATGTTGCCGCCGAGGGCCGCGATCGGGGCCAGCAGCACGAGCAGGTTCTTGACCCACTGGCGGGGGCGGATGGCCTTGATGATGCCGGTGAACAGGTTGCTCGGCGGTCCGGCGACCGTCGCCGCTGCCTCACTCATGGGCGTTCACTTCCGCTTCTCCTCCTGCGATGAGGCGAAACAACCGGCCGTCTTCGCGACAGCGGCACCGACCGCCGCCCCCGCAAGGACGTCAGTCGGATAGTGCACACCGAGCACCAGCCGCGACAGGGCCATCGCCGGCACCACGACCAAGGGCAGTGGTGAACGGGTGGCCCGGCTCAGCAGCATAGCCGCGGCGGTGCTGGACGTGGCGTGCGCCGACGGAAAGCTCAGCGCGCTCGGCGTGCCGACGTTGACCGCGACCGCCGGGTGATTGGGCCGGGCACGGCGCACCACCAGCTTGATCGCGATCGCGGCCGCATGCGCGACAATGGCGCCGACACCGACGAGAATCCAATCCCGGCGCCGCTTCGGCATGGCCAGCGCGCCCAGCGCCGACACGGCGACCCAACCCTGGGCATGCTCACCGAAATGCGACATCGCGCGGGCCACCTCGATGACCTCACGCGTGCCGAGCGTCGACTGGACGGCGACCAGCGCGGCGATTTCGCCGGTCGCCGGCGGCGCGACGGGCTGGACGTCAGGCATGGGTTGAGGAGTTCTCGATCAACACCGTTTCCCACTTCTCCTTGCTGGACAGCACCGGCAGTGCGTCTCGGTAAACCTTGCGCATCCGGTTGAACTTGCGGGCCAGCCGCAACTGACGTCGCGTTGAAGCACGCAGCAGCGCAAACATTTTCGCGCGATCGCGTTGCCGATAGACCACGCCGCGACCGTCGGCCGTGGTGACGGTGACACCGTCGACCCGCGACAGCGAGAACCACCGGGCGTCCTGGGTCGCGACGTTGATCTGCGGGCGCTCGTGGTGCACCGGGTCGTGCGGCTTGAGTTGATGAGCGACCCCGCGGGCCAGGCGCACCGAGATGGACAGCGCATTGGTCGGAATGCTCACCTTCTTGCGCCAGCGCTTGTCCGACGGGGTCGGCAGCGCTGTCGCGCTCGGCAGCACGACGGCGTCGGGATACTGCGAACGCATCTGGCGCACCTCGGGGAGCGCGGCCTCGAGAATCGAGAAGATGTGTTCCGGTCCGGCGAGGAAATCGTCCATCGCCTTGTTCTGAATGGCAACGGTCGAATACTCAAGGCAGAGAAGATGTTTGAGCGTCGCCTTCATATGGCTCGCGATCAGGCCGCGGACGTTTCCGTCCCAGTGCAGGGCCGCCACCACCAACCGGTTCCGCAGATGGAAGTAGGCCTGCCAGTCGATGGCGTCGTCTTTGTCGCTCCAGGCCATATGCCAGATCGCGGCGCCGGGGAGGGTGACGGTGGGATAGCCGTGTTCGCCGGCCCGCAGGCCGTAGTCGGCGTCGTCCCACTTGATGAACAGCGGCAGCGGCTGACCGAGCTCCTCGGCGACCTGCCGCGGGATCATGCACATCCACCAGCCGTTGTAGTCGACGTCGATG
>Ga0075369_10000790_pt1 | contig 10355 bp, 7 predicted proteins | sample EndMethybrTD3034_FD_71400 | JGI IMG/M metagenome (GOLD analysis project Ga0075369, IMG submission 71400) | Populus endosphere microbial communities from Tennessee, USA - Endosphere MetaG P. TD hybrid TD303-4 | ecosystem: Host-associated > Plants > Roots > Endosphere | place: USA: Tennessee...
GAAGCCGACGCCAGCAAGGTCGAGCGCATCGCCATCGCCTGCTTCGTCGCGGGCCTGCATGGCCGGCCCGAGATGGAGACCTTCTATGGCACAGCGCTGGCTGAAGCCGGCGCGCCGGCTGACTGGAAGGATGCGATCGCTGCTGCCGTGAAGGCCGCCACGGGGCAAGGCCCGTACGGTCACTATCCCAAGGGGCCGCTCAGCGCCGAGGACCAGGCGGGTCCCGTGTTCAAGATCGGCGCGGCCGAGAAGAGCGCGCTCGGCGCGCGTCTGGCCGCCGCATTCGAGCACACCCACATGCTGGTGTTCCATCCGCGCGATTCGGCGCCAGCCTACCTGCAGGCGCTGGTCGATGCTGGCTGGTCGACCACGGGCATCGTGGTGATCTCCCAGCTCGTCGCCTTCCTCTCCTACCAGATCAGGGTCGTCGCCGGGCTGCGCGTCCTGCAAGCGAGGCCCGCATGACCGACAAGGTGCTTTCGACGCCGCCGCATGTCGAGCCCGTGGTCTTCACGCGCGACATGCTCGATTGGCTGCCCTGGCTCGAGCCGATGGCCGAGCAGGACCTGACGGCGCGCCACATGACGGGCCTGGTCGACGCGGCGCGTGCCAAGTCAGCCTATTTCCGTCTGCTGGTGCGCGATCCCGAGGTGCTCGAGCACCGCACCAAGACCGACAAGGACATCTTCTACAATCCCGAGGCCGGCCTGCCGCGCGCCGAGCGCGAGCTCGCCGCCGCCGCGACCTCGCGCTTCAACGGCTGCATCTATTGCGCCTCGGTGCATGCCCGCTTCGCCGCGACCTATTCCAAGCGCGTCGAGGATGTCGACCGCCTGCTCGACAAGGGCGTGGATACCGACCTCGACGCCCGCTGGAACGCCATTGTCGCCGCCTCCGTGGCGCTCACCTCGACGCCCATCACCTTCGGGCCCGAGCATGTCGATGCCTTGCGCAAGGTCGGGCTGGACGAGGCGTCGATCGTCGATGTCATCAATGCCGCATCGTTCTTCAACTGGGCGAACCGGCTGATGCTGTCGCTCGGCGAGCCCGCGGCGCCGGAAAAGGCCTAGAGCTTCCTCCCCACGCACAAGCGTGGGGAGGTGCCCGCGTAGCGGGCGGAGGGGTCATGGGCAACAGTACTGATGCCCATGACCCCTCCGGCCCTGCGGGCCACCTCCCCAGCTTCGCTGGGGAGGGATGAACGGGGGCAACCTTTCCCCAAACGTCTCGTTGACTCAGGCGGCCAAAGCCAGCGGAGGGAATGATGACGGTTGCGCGCAGGAAGGCCGCGCACGCCCAGCGCGGCAAGGCAGAGAATCCCCACGACGCCCTGGTCCTCCTGACAGCCGAGCATAACGAGATGGACAAGCTTGCCCGCGAGTTCGAGCGCGTGCGCAAGACCGCCGATTCGGTCGACAAGGGCAAGGCGGCACTGCGGCTTTGCCATGCCCTCGAGCGCTACGCGGCGATCAAGCACGAAGTCTTCTATCCCGCCGCCCATGCCGTGCTGGCTGACGAGGACAAGGAGCTTTTAGGCAAGTCGGCGGTCAAGCACGACGGCATTCAGGGTCTGATCGAGAAGATCGAAAACACGTCTGCAGACGATCCGTCGTTCGATTCCACGGTGACGGTGCTGTGTGAGCAGGCTGGCCAGCTGATGAAGCAGGAAGAGGAGGTGCTCTTTCCGCGATTGCGCCATTCCCATCTCGATCTTCTGGGCACTGGCGAGCGCATGGCCGCGCGCCGGACCGAGCTCGGCACGGCGCCGATCGACCGCGAGCGGGTCCGCCAGGCCCGCAAGGTCATGAGCGGCCGCTAGCCCGCAGTCCGCAACCCCGGCCCTCCTGTTCCGTTGCCCTGCCGTGACCGTGCTCAGTGAGGCGCGGTAGGAGGCGGGCAATTCCTGACAATGGCATCGTGCAAGACAGCACCGAACCTGCGCGGCCGTCGGCGGTGCTGAGCCACGGCGGGCGTGTGCTGCCGGCAGTGACGGTCGACACCTACAACGAAGAGCTTCGCGACGAGGACGGTTTCGTCGGCGATCGTGCGAGCGGCCGCGCCTTCCGCGCCATCCTCGAGGACTGGCGCGACAAGCTGCGCGCCCAGGGCGAGGACCCGTTCGGCGACACGCCGACGCGCGAGATCTCGAAGTCCAAGCTCGACAAGGTTCTGGCCGAAGGCGATCCGCTGGCCGCCGGCCTGGTCCATACCGCGGTCGAGGAATTTGCCGTCGAGCTTGCCACCGTGGTGCGTCGCTTCCTGCGGCTGAAGGACTGGCATGGCACCGAGCGCATCGTCGTCGGCGGCGGGTTGAGCGCCAGCCACATCGGCGAGCTGGCGATGGGCCGCGCCGCCGTACTCTTGGCCGGCGAAAACATCGCCGTCGAGCTCAAGACGATCTCGAACCATCCCGACAAGGCCGGCCTGATCGGTGCGGTGCAGCTTGCGCCGAGCTGGGTGCTGGCCGGCCACGATGCCATCCTGGCGGCCGACATCGGCGGCACCAACGTCCGCGTCGGAGTCGTCGACCTCAAGATGAAGAAGAAGGGCGACGTCTCGAAGGCCGCCGTGTGGAAGCTGCTTCACTGGCGCCACCGCGACGACGAGCCGACGCGCGAGCAGGCCCTGGAGCGCATCGCCAGGATGGCCCAGGAGCTGATCGATCTCGCGACGGCTGAGAAGCTGAAGCTGGCGCCATTTGTCGGCGTCGGCTGCCCCGGCCTGATCGACGAACGCGGCGTGATCGTGAGCGGCGGCCAGAACCTGCCGGGCAACTGGGAGGGCGAGGGCTTCAACCTGGCCCACGAGCTGACGCACCGACTGCCGCGGCTGGAAGGGCATGAGCCCGTGGTCGTCATGCACAACGACGCGGTGGTCCAGGGCCTGAGCGAGGTCCCGAACATGACCGACGTCCAGCGCTGGGGCGTGCTCACCGTCGGCACCGGGCTGGGCAATGCTCGCTTCACCAACCGGACGGATGAGCGGGGCAAGGATTCATAGTGGGAGCGCGGGCCTCTGGCCCGCTCATGAGGCGGGCCGGAGGCCCGCGCTCCCTTATGACATGAACCAGTCCAGCATCGCGCCGTTCTCGTCGCGCGGGTAGGTGTGCGACAGGTCGGCGATCTCGCGGTAGGTCACCTTCGCGCCGGCGGCGCCCAGCGTCTGCTCGGCCTGGCGCGCGAGCGCGGCCGGGAACATCCAATCCTGGACTCCGTGCACGATATAGATCGGCAGATCGCGCAGGCGGTCCTCGTCGGCGAATGTCAGCATCATGGGATGGAAGGCGGCCGCGACCGGCGCGATATGGGTGAAGCGGCAGCCGCCCCGCACGCCCAGCACGTAGCTGAACGTACCGCCGTCGCTCATGCCGGTCAGGAGCTGCCGGCCGGCGTCGATGTTCCACTCGGCGGCGACCTGATCGACCATGCGATCGATGCTGGGCCCATCGGTGTCGGGATCCATCAATGACCAGGTCGAGCCGATCGCCGTCGGCGCCAGCACGATGAAGCCGCGCGTGCGCGCTTCGCGCACCCAGCTCCACAGGAAGGCGCCGCCATTGCCGCTGCCGCCATGGAGTGCCACGACCAAGGGATAGGCGCGGCCTTCGTCGTAGGTCTCCGGGACGTAGAGCGAGAACGCGCCGCGCGTGCCCGGCGGGCCGCCGGCATGCATCACGCCCACCTTGTCGCGCCTCGGATCGACGGTGGCGAGCTTCGCCAGCAACTCGGCATCGTCGCGCGCCGCCTGTTCCAGGAAGAACTGGCTGATCGGCCGGAAGAATGCCGCCAGGGGATAGATCGCCTGCGCGGCGCGCGCGTAATTGCGTAGGCCGCGATAGGCCGCGACGATCGGCTGCGGCTCGTCGGCGGCCGAGCGCAGGGCGGCGATCCCCTCGGCAACCGCCTCGGCGGCGGGCTCGAGGCAGGCCCGCACCGGCTGCAGCCGGTCGGGCCAGGTGAGCGTGCGCGAATCGGCGAGGGCAGCCTTCACCGCATCGTCGCGGCCCCTCATCGCATCGATCAGCTGCGGCAGAGCCGTCGGCGAGACATGCCGGCCGGCGAATTCCAGGGCATGCAGTCCCTTGAGCGTCGCCGGCACGAGCCGGCTGACCAGATCGAGGGCCGGTTCGCTTTCGGCGTCGCTCACCCGCTCAGTCCTTCAACGATGCCGCCTCGAGAGGCGGCTTGCCGCGGATCATGTCGGCGGCCTTTTCGGCGATCATCAGGACGGAGGCGTTGAGATTGGCCGACGGCATGGTCGGCATGATCGAGGCGTCGACCACGCGAAGCCCCTCGATGCCGCGCACCCTCAACTGGTCGTCGACCACCGCCGTCGGATCGTTGTCCGGCGCCATGCGGCAGGTACCCATGAGATGGAAGGTCGTCGTGCCGCGCTGCTTGGCGGCGGTCAGAAGGTCGTCGTCGGACTGGGCCTGCGGGCCCGGAAATTCCTCGCGGTCGTAGTACTTGCTGAGCGCCTGGGACGAGAGCAGGCGGCGGGCGAGCTTCATGCCGGCCAGCAGCACCTGCCGGTCGCTTTCGGCCGCCAGGTAGTTGGGCTGGATGACCGGATGCTCGAACGGATCGGCCGAGCGGGCGCGCACATAGCCGATGCTGTCGGGCCGCTGCTGCCAGGAGGCGATGGTCATGCCCGGGAAGTCGTCGAGTTTCGACTGCACGCCTTCTTTGTAGGAGGCCGGGGTGAAGGTGAGCTGCAGGTCGTAATTGTCGACCCGCTCGTCGGACTTCCAGAACACGTAGATCAGCGTCGGATTGAGCGACAGGATGCCCTTGCGGGTGAAGGCGTATTTCAGCACCTCGTTGACCAGCTTGAGCCCGTGCGACTTCTCGTTGATGGTCTCGGCGTTCTTGACCCGGGCGACGAAGCGCGGCGCGTAGTGGTCGCGCAGGTTCTCGCCGACGCCCGGCAGGTCATGCTTCACGGCGATGCCCAGCGACTTCAAGAGCGATGCCGGGCCGATGCCGGAGACCTGCAGCAGCTGCGGCGAGTTCACCGTGCCGCCGCTCAGGATCAGCTCGCGGCGCGCCCGCACCTCAGCTGGGGCTCCGTTGCGGCCGCCCTTGCGGTAGCGCACGCCGACGGCACGCTTGCCTTCCAGCACGATCTCCGTCGCATGGGCGTTGGTGCGAACGGTGAGGTTGCGGCGCTTCATCGCCGGATGCAGGTAGCCGCGGGCGGCGCTCTTGCGCATGCCGTTCTGGATGATGCGCTGCACGTAGCTAACGCCAGCCTGCATCGTGCCGTTGTAGTCGCGGTTGCGCGGAATGCCCATTTGGACCGCGCCTTCGATGAAGGCCTCGCAGATCGGGTCGCGCCAGTCCAGATCGGTGATCGGCAGGTTGCCGTCGCGGCCGCGGAAGGTGTCGTCGGCCTCGCCGACCCGCCGCTCGCTGCGCCGGAAGTAGGGCAGGACGTCGGCGTAGCCCCAGCCACGGTTGCCGCGCTGGGCCCAGCCGTCGAAATCGAGCCTCTGGCCGCGATTGTAGATATGGCCGTTGATCGAGCTCGATCCACCCAGCGTCTTGCCGCGCGGTGCGGCGATGGCGCGCCCGCCGGTCCATTCGCTGGGCTCGGACTTGTAGAGCCAGTTCACCTTGGGATTGACCAGGGTGTACATGAAGCCGGCCGGGATATGGATGAAGGGGTGCCAGTCCCAGGGCCCCGCCTCGAGCACGCAGACCGTGGCGTTCTCATCCTCGCTCAGCCGGGCGGCGAGCACGCTGCCGGCGGATCCCGCGCCGACGATGACATAATCGAAAGTTTCCATGCGATGACGAATGTGCGGCAAGTCGGCGGATTCGGCTAGGGCTTTGAATTCCTCTCCACGCTTTGCGTGGGGAGGTGGCCCGCAGGGCCGGAGGGGTCATGGGCCGCAGAGATTCCTTGGCCCATGACCCCTCCGCCCGCTTACGCGCCTTCACAGGCGCTTCAGCGGGCACCTCCCCATCTCTCGATGGGAGGAATGGAGTGCGTTGATACTTTCGCAACAAATCTGCGTGCGTTGGTTCGTCCCGCGTGGCGTACCGCCATGATACAGTTGCGGAGAATGCGGAGCGTAGTGTGACGATCGACAGGGAGCGGCTGATCCGGCTGCTGCGGATGACTGAAAGCGACCGGGACGCGGAAGCCCTGATCGCGATCCGGAAATCGAACGAGATGCTGCGGGCCAACGGCATGAGCTGGTCAGACCTGATCGAACCGCCCCCGCAGGCCGAACCCTACCCGGCCCATTCGACCGACTGGTCGCCGGTGTCACGCGCCGGCTACGAGCGCTCGGACGGCATCCGTCGGTCGATCCGACGGGAGTTCCCGATTACCTTGGCGTTCTTTCCGCTGTGGATCGCCGCCGAGCTGATGGTGATCTTCTATCCCAACACCTACTGGAACAGGAATGGCAAGCGAGTCGTCGCGACATTCTGGTCGCTGTGCTGGCTTGGACTGCTGTCCTGGCTGGGCGCGGGGACCTGGCTGCTGTTCACCATGGGTACTTGAGGCTCAGGCGATATTGATGCGATAGGTCGGGCGGTGGAGGTGCGTACATGGCGTACACCGAGCTGCTGAACTCGTCGTTCATGGACTTCACGAGCTGGCGCAGCGCGGGCAGCGGGCCGTCGGGCGGCCCAGTGCTCACCGGCTACATGCTCAATGTTGCGTTGATCCTCGACCGGGCCAACGATCCGACGGCGCTGCTCAATTCCAACTGGGCCTCGCGCCAGCAGCAGCTCGATACCCTGAACAACAACGGCACGCTGTGGACGCAGTACGGCGCCGACCAGGCGAAGTACAATCAGGTCCTGTCCGACCTCGCCGGATTGGGCATCAAGACGGTCGCCCAGGTCGCGGCCGAGCAGGGCGTCCAGAGCGGTTACATCTCGTCGGCCGAATCGCGCACGATCTGGGTGCAGGTCGACCAGACCAATATCGACAAGCTGTTCGGGCCAGGCTTCGCCCTGCGCGGCGACTTGTCGAATGCGCATTGGGACGGCAACCTCTCCCTGCCCGACGGATGGGCAAGCGCACTCGGCGTCAAGGGAGTGTGGTTCGACACCTCCAACGCCACCAACTCCGTCAACTTCAATCCCTCGCTGCCCAATCCCGGCAACGGTACGCTGGTGCCACTCCAGCAAGGTTGGCAGAGCCCGGGCAACGCCAGCACCAGCCAGACCGACATCCCGCCCAACCAGATCGCCGACTACTACAACTTTCCGTTCTCGGGCGATCTCTGGAATCCCGCTTCGGGCATCGCGCCGCCGACCGGCACGATAGGCCTGGTCGAGCCGGGCGTCGGCGCGACGGTACCCAAGGGCTCGTTCGGTGGGCTGCTCAATCACTACCGCGCGCAACTCGGCATCAACACGCCAGCTGACTGGACGGTGGTTGCTCCTGGCGGCGAGCAGTATCCCGGTGACATCCAGCCGCCGACCTTCAATCCGGCCGGCGAACGCTCGCTCGACGTCGGCGTGGTCACGGCGATCAACCCGCAGAGCCCGATGGTGTTGTATGCCGGCTCGGGCTACTCGGCCGGCGCCCAGTCGAACGCCTTCACCGCCTACCAGTCGGCGTTCTGGGACCTCACCAACAATCCCTCGGTCATCACCTCTTCCTTCGGCTTCACGTCGCAACTTGCGCCGAACTCGCCGTTCTATTTCGCCGCGCACGAGCTCTTCATCGATGCGGCGCTGCGCAACATCACGGTATTCAACGACGCCGGCGACGGTGGTTCGGGCAACCAGTACGGCAACGGGCTCACCAATGTCGTCACCAGCCGGGCCAGTCCCTACGCCTTCCTGGTGGGTGGTACCAGCTACAGCACCGTCGAGTCGGCGCTCGCCGATTCGACGCTGACCGACATCGTCTCGCATGCGATGGCGCACGATCGAGCGACCGTCTGGCAACTCATGGCCGGTGGCCTGACGGAGATGCCCAATCCGTCCAACCTCACCGCCTTGCTGATCGAGGCGGTGTGGAACAACTACCACGTCGACGGCACGACCATCGCGACCTTGGTCAACCAGACGGGCTATCAGCACAACAACACCGGTTCGGGCGGCGTCGATCCCAGCCGGCCCGCGCCCTGGTACCAGACGGCATTCGGCCTCGATCCCAGGACATCGGATCCCTCGGCGTTGCCCGGCCGCGGCGTGCCGGACGTTTCGGCCAATGCCGGCGGCAACATGAAATACATGGTGCCCGGGCCGACGATGGAGTCGATCGGCGCCGACGGCGGGACCAGCGCGGCGACGCCCTTGTGGGCGGCGCTCGCCTCGCAGATCAACACCATCTTCCACGACCAGGGGCTGCCCAATCTCGGCTACGCCAACGACCTGTTCTACATCGCCGCGGCCGTCGCGCCGGGCGGTTTCAACGACGCGACTCTTGGCGACAACACGTCGTCGTTCAATCTGGGTGGGATCTACACCAGTGACAGCAAGCAGATAACGCCAACAGGTTACGGCTACCACGCGGGGCCGGGCTACAACCTTGTCACCGGCCTCGGCACGCCCAACGGCACGCTGGTGGCGCGGGCGGTGACGGCGATCGCCCACACGCAGATGTCCGGCACCAGTCCGGCGATGCTCGATGTCGACGGCTCGGGCTGGGACAGCGGCGCCGCGCAGAGCCTGATGTTCCAGACCATGTCGCGGTCCGATGCATCGGTGCATATCAATCTCGATGGCGCTGCTTTCGACTTCGACAGCGGTGCGTCGGGCAGCTTCGCCTGGACCATGCGGCTGGCGCAGCAGTCGCTGCAGTCCGACTTCGATCCCAACCTGGTGCGCATGTTCGACAAGTATGCCCATGGCTGGGTCGGCCAGACGGTGCTTACGGCGGACGAGAGTCTCTCGGTATCGATCGACGGCGGATCGGCGCGGGCCATCCAGGGCTCGCTCACCAGCGACTTCGGCTTCGCCGACTTCGTGACCGACACGGCCGTGGTGCGCGTGGCGCGGCCGGTGGCGGTCGCCGAGACCGCCGGCGGCGCCGACGACGTCACCGCGATCGTGCGGCTGCGCCAGAACGGCGAGAACAACCTGCAGCTCTCGTTCTACAAGGTCGACGATCTCGCCGGCTCGATCGATGGCAAGCATCCGGGCGACGTTGGCTACGAGGCCGCCGCCGCCGCGCGGGCCTATCAGCTCACGACCGGCGGCACGCAGGTCAACGGGCCGGGTTACGGCAACTACGGCCAGACCGGCATCCTCAACGTCGATGCCGGCGACATCATCGCCATGAAGCTCCTGAACACGACCACCGGCGGCCACTACTGGGCCTTCGCCCACGCCAACGAGATGGTCGATGGCCGCGCGGTCGGCCATCTCTGGAACTACGGCCTGAACACCTGGGGCTGGGAGGACCAGCACGGCGGCGGCGATCACGACTACAACGACTTGATCGTGCAGCTCGATTTCACCAGCAGCTCAGGACACAGCTGGTTGATGCAAGGCTGACGTCGTCGCGACCGGAGCAAAGCTTCGGTCGCGACGAGTTTTGTTACAGAACGTCATACTGATGGAAGATGCTCGCGAACTGGTACGGATTCTGCGCGATGCCGCTGCTGTCGGATGACGCGTGGTTGGCGCCGGCCGAATTGCCATTGTCGCGCGCCACCGACCACATCGACAGCATGGCGACATCCGGATCGTTCTTGGCATAGTCGACCAGCATCTGCGCGTCTGAGAGCTTGAAGACTTCCGAGGCGATGTCGTTGACGCCGATCATCGGCGTGATGCCGATCTTGGCGTTCATGCCGATCGAGGCGAGCTGCTGCTGCGTCGCCTCCGAGGCCTGGATGGCCGAAAGCCCCATCTGGCCGTTGTTGTCTACCGAGGTGCCGTAATCCATGGTCATGATGTTGACCATGTCGACATGCACGCCGTCGGCCATCGCCTGCTGCAGCACGTGCAGGCCCTCGGCGATGAGACCGGTCGGCAGCACCGGCAAGGTGAACGAGACCTTCAGGTCGGGGTTGGCAGCCTGCAGCCCCGCGATCGCGTGGTCGCGCAGCACGAGCGAGGTCTGGTTGGCCACGGCCGCACCCTCGATGTCGAAATCGATCGAATCGATATGGTAGCGGTCGATCACCGACTGGTACTCGGCCTGCAGCTGCGAGGCGGTGGTCGCGGCCAGCGCCGCCTCCGTGCCGGCGGCGCCGCCGAAGGAGATGGTGACGTTGCCGCCGGCCGCCTGGATGTCCTGCACGTGCTCCAGGATGATCGTGCCGTTGTAGAGCGTGTCGTCGTCGATGCCGCCCCAGCCCTGCCAGCCGATGCCTTCGTTGGAGGCGAGCACGAACGCCAGGGTGAAATTCGTGATGCCCGACGCCGCGGAAATGC
>Ga0075369_10000791_pt1 | contig 10346 bp, 7 predicted proteins | sample EndMethybrTD3034_FD_71400 | JGI IMG/M metagenome (GOLD analysis project Ga0075369, IMG submission 71400) | Populus endosphere microbial communities from Tennessee, USA - Endosphere MetaG P. TD hybrid TD303-4 | ecosystem: Host-associated > Plants > Roots > Endosphere | place: USA: Tennessee...
CTGCGCAAGTCCGGCAACGTGATCCTGATCGCGCCGAAGGACGAGCTGAACGCGAAGGAGAAGGTCGACCTCGAGGCCAAGCAGCAGATCGCCGCGCTCGAGCCGGTTCGGACTCAGGCGTTCCAGCTGAACTATGCCAAGGTGGCCGACGTGGCGAATGGCCTTAGCGGTCAATCGAGCGGCCAAGGTGGTGGTGGGACGTCTTCCCGCATTCTCTCGCCACGCGGCAGCGTGATTTTCGAGACGCGGACGAATCAGCTGTTCGTCAGCGACATCCCTTCGAAGCTGCAAGAGATCCAGGAGATGATCGCGAAGATCGACGTCGCGGTTCGCCAGGTCCTCATCGAGTCGCGCATCGTGATCGCCGACGATACGTTCGGTCGTTCCCTGGGCGTGAAGCTCGGCGCGACGGACTTGCGCGGCGTTCGCGGCGGGGTTTCCGGCTACAACGTGGGCGGCGGCAACTATGTCGGTGTCGGCGGCAATCTCAACGCAGTCGGGGCCCAGACTGGGCAGACCACCACGGCAGCATCGTTCTCCGACTCGACGTTCGTCAATCTACCAGCGGTCGGCCAGAACAACTTCGATGCTGCCACGCTTGCCCTGTCGCTTTTCTCGGCAGGTGCGAACCGCTTCCTGAACCTGGAGATCTCGGCGCTCGAAGCCGACGGCAAGGGCAAGGTCGTGTCCAGCCCGCGCGTCATCACTGCCGACCAGCAGAAGGCGCTGATCGAACAGGGTGAAGAGCTCCCCTATCAGGTGGCAACGTCGAGCGGCGCCACGTCATTGCAGTTCCGCAAGGCAAATCTGAAGCTTGAGGTCACGCCGCAGATCACGCCGGAGGGCAACGTGATCCTCGACGTCGACGTGACGAAGGACAGCGTTGGTCGGGCCACCGCAGCCGGGTTTGCGATCAACACCAAGCATGTCCGCACGCAGGTGCTAGTCGAGAACGGCGGTACCGTCGTGATCGGCGGCATCTTCGAGCAGAACGACCGTGAGGACGTCACCAAGGTGCCGCTGCTCGGCGATATCCCGTACCTCGGCAATCTGTTCAAGACGAAGACCAAGACGTCGGCCAAAACCGAAATGCTGATCTTCCTGACGCCCAAGGTCGTGACCGATCGAACCGCGGCACGCTGATCCGTCGAATCCATCCAACGCGAGCAAGGTACAGTTCGAACCATGAAGACAATCAAGAATCACGCGGGTAGTCTGACCCTTGCGGCAGCCATGCTCGTCGGCGTTCTGGCCGCCTGCGGTGGAGGGGGTGACGATGCGGGTTCGCTGACGGCGTTCAACATTCAGCCGGCGACGGTGACATTCAGTGCACCTGCCGGCACGGCAGCTGGCGTTTGCGTCGGCGGCGGCTCGCAGGACGTCTTCGTCTACGGGGGCGCCGCTCCGTACAAGGTTGACAACACACTTCCCGACTATGTGTCACTCAACAAGACCGAGGTCGGGAGCCCCGGCGAGAGTTTTACGCTGACGGTGCTTGGCGGTTGCATCACGAACGGAACGATCGTCGTTCGCGACAAACTCGGCAGGCAGCAGGTGTTCACCGTCAACAACGCGCCCACGGCGGCGGCAAGCGCAGCGTCGTCGTAACCGCCAAGGCGTGCGCGGGCGTGCGGCACGTCCGGAGGAGCCGCGAGAAAGGGATGCCGCCGCGTGTCGGGGCCACGAATCATCGCGCTGGTGGGCTTGCCCGGAGGTGGCAAGACCACGGTCGGCAGGCAGCTTGCGCGCCGTCTCGGGGTCAGGTTTGTCGACTCCGATGCCGTGATCGAGCAGCGCCTCGGCGAGTCCATTCGCAGCTATTTCGAGCGCGAGGGTGAGCAGGCCTTCAGGGATCTCGAGCAGGCCACCATCGAAGACCTGGTGAACACCTGGGACGGCGTGCTCGCAACGGGCGGCGGTGTGGTGCTGCGAGAGGCGAACCGCAGGGTGCTACGCGAACGTGCCCTGGTCGTCTACCTTCGGTCCTCTCCCGAGGAACTCGCGCGACGGCTCAAGCACGACACGAAGCGCCCGCTGCTGCAGGTAGCAAATCCCCTCGGAAAGTTGCGCGAGCTGCACGACGCGCGCGATCCGCTGTACAGCGAGACTGCGCAGTTCATTGTCGAAACCGGCCGGCCTTCGGTGCCGATGCTGGTCAACATGATCCTGATGCAACTGGAGCTCGCCGGCATGCTTGACCCGGCGACTGCCCCTTCGCCGATCGACTCCGGGACCTCGCGCGCCTGAACCCGCAAGAACGCGCGCCGTACACTGGCGGGCATGCACTCAGCCGTACCCCACGAACGCATCGCGATTGATTTGGGCGACCGCAGCTACGACATTGTCGTCGGAGCAGGCCTCCTCGACCGGCCGGAAATGTTCGACGGCCTGCCGCCTGCCAGCGACGCCGTCATCGTGACCAACGAGGCGGTTGGCCCCTTGTACGCCGCGCGGCTGACGACGACGCTGCGGGCACACTACCGACGCGTCCACACGGTCACGTTGCCCGACGGTGAAGTCCACAAGACCCTGTCGACACTCAATTCGATCTTCGACGAGCTGCTCGCACAAGGTGTCGATCGGCGGACCACGCTGTTTGCGCTGGGCGGGGGCGTTGTCGGCGACATGGCGGGTTTCGCTGCCGCGTGCTACATGCGCGGCATTCCATATGTGCAGGTGCCGACGACGCTGCTGGCCCAGGTCGATTCGTCGGTCGGTGGCAAGACAGCCGTCAATCACCCGCTGGGCAAGAACATGATCGGCGTATTCAACCAGCCGCTTCGTGTGGTGGCCGACCTCTCGACGCTGAATACCCTGCCGCAGCGCGAACTTGTCGCGGGCCTGGCGGAGGTCATCAAGTACGGGCCGATTGCCGACGAGGCCTTCCTGGGCTGGATCGAAGAACACCTCGACGAACTGCTTCGTCGTGACGTCGTCGCCCTCGCGCACGCCGTCAAGCGATCATGTGAGATCAAGGCGCACGTCGTCGCGCAGGACGAACGAGAATCCGGCTTGCGGGCCATCCTCAACTTCGGCCACACCTTCGGCCATGCCATCGAGGCAGGGCTTGGGTTCGGCGAATGGCTGCATGGCGAAGCGGTCGGCTGCGGGATGGTCATGGCGTCGGACTTGTCGGCCCGGCTCGGACTCATCCCGAAGTCGCATGCCGAGCGATTGCGCGACTTGATCGGTCGCGCGACGCTGCCAGTTGTTGGGCCCGCGCTCGGCGCAGCTCGCTATCTCGAACTGATGCGGCTGGACAAGAAGGCGCTAGCAGGCGAGATTCGTTTCGTCGTGCTGGATGGCCCGGGTTCCGCCACCATCAGACCTGCGCCCGACGCGCTGGTCGGCGAACTGGTCGAGGCCAACACCGCATGATCGTCGCGACCGGACACGCCAAGGCGTGCCCGGCTCCAACGATCAATCCACCGTCTGCAGCTCGCGCCAGTTGAGCCGTCGCAGGGGCATGCCTGCACCTGCCTTGGTGTCCACCTTCTTCACGTCGCCGAGGTTGGTGCCCGCGATCAGCACTGCCTTGCCCGCGACACTGACGGTACGGACGTCGGTGATAGTGCCGGTCATCGCAACGTATGCGGTGTCCACGACCTGGTTCTGGGCATTCGTCGTCGTCAACGTCGTGATCGCGGTCGCATAGTCTCGTCCATAGATGCGGCTGTTGCCCGATGGATCGCACACGCCGCCGTCCGGCATGATCGCTGCGAAATTGACGGTACCGAAGAAGGTATCGGAATCGGAGACCACCCGCCATCCGCGCCCGCTCGCGCTCTGCCCGAGGTCTTCGAACCAGCCCATCTGTGTGTCCGGATTGATCGTGACTCCGGTGAGCGAGTTGCCGGTGTCGTCGGCCAGGTTACTCCGGCTCAACGGAAACGAGAGGCCGGTCGGCAAGTCGCTCGAGGCGTTGAACTTGGCGTTGGAGCCGTCGAAGATCGAATAGAAGGTCTGGATCTGCGTCGACGCAATGTCGGTCGTGTGCAGAAGGCGGCCGGTACCGACCATGACGACACGCTTCTTCGTCTTGGGATGGATGGCGATCGTGGGACGCGAGGTCACCGGCTGCGGAATAGCCGAAGCGCCGGGGCTGGTCAGCGTCGCTATGTTGGTCGCGTTCGGGTACGCCGCCGTGCCGGTGAGGTCGAAGCGCCACAGGTTACCGAGCAGGTCGCCTGCGTATACCGAGTCAGTCGTGCCGTTCGTATAGTCGATCACGAAGGCTTCGAGGTGCGCAAGTCCGGCGTCGGTCGTCGTCGATCCGGTGTTGGTCGTGACCTTCTCGAGCAGCTGGCCGTTGCGGGGGTTCACGATGAGGATGTAGCCCTTGCCGTCGGCGTTGTTGTACCCGGACGGAAAGATGGCCACCCAACCGTACTTGCGCGTCTTCACGACAGCGGGTGCGCCGTAGCCGTAGCCGAGTTCACCGCTCATGCCGGTCGTGGCGTTCGAGAACTCCCACAGCACCTTGCTGGCAAGCGTCGTCTCGCCATTGGTCACGATGCCCGCCGGGTCCGTCACGTCCAGCGCGAAGTAGCTTTTCCCACCCTTGCCCTGTCCGCCGATCAGAACCGTGCGCCAGTTGGCGGTCGGGTTACCCGTGTACAGGGCGCCGCTGTCGTCAGCCGTCCGGGCCAGATCGATGTCGTAGACGTTCGGCGTGGCATTCACCATGTAGTGATGCGTGAACGATGGGTTGCCCAGCGATGCCAGCCCGTCGGTGTTGGGCGTTCCGTTCGGGCCCTGGAAGAGGCTCGAGGGGACATAGGCGAACATCTCCGTGCCGGCACCGGTGCCCGTCAGCGAGCCATTGATTGCATGCATCATTCCGTCGTTGGAACTGACGTACACGACGACCGGACGGCTCTGCCAGGTCGTCTTGAACGTGCTGTACCCGGGATTGGTCGCGTCCGAGAACGGGAATGCCGGCGGTCCCCAAGGCAGCGCCTTCGAGCCGACGATGTCGCCGACGAGCTTGGTCCGGCTTCGATAGGCCCTGGTGCTGCCTGTGGTGGTCGAGTTCGTCTCGTTGGTCTTGTCGCCGCGCAGGTAGTTCAGATAGTTCTGCGCATCGCTTGCCGTCGTGAAGCTCGGATTGAGTGCCGTCTGCTGCGCAGTCGCCAGGGACGCCAATCGGAACGGAACCCCGACGCCGGTTTGCGAATTCAATGTCGCGATCCGGCGGTTGTCATAGGTTTGCGTGGCCAGCACCGCGCTGAAGTCCCACCTCTTCGTCAGTACCGGGTTGTTGTTGGTGTCGAATGACAGCTCGCTCGCGCTGACTTCGCCGGTCCAGTCGCCGGAGTCGAACTGGCTGCTGAAGCTGGCATTGCCGGATGTCGTCACCTGCGGCAAGGCCGTGGAGAACGAGGTCGTGAACGACTTGATCTTCGCCGCGATATCGGCAAACGCGGCCGTGAGGCCGGCTTGGACCAGATCAGGGCGGCCGCCGGAGAAGTAGTTGTCCGGGCGCGGGTCGCTGCCGAACGTGTCGGTGTTGTTGTGCCACCAGTTCAACTGCGTGGCGCCCCATGCCGTCGCACTCTCGACGTACGGGTACGACTGAACCTTGAAGCCGCCATACTTCGTCGCGAGGTAGAACTGGTTCTTGTTCTTGTAGGCTTGGTACTCCTGCACGTCGACCCAGTACGTATCAACCGTGATCGGCTTCTTGGACACGTCGCGCCAGGCATCACTCAGGAAGTCAGTCGGACGGATGTCTTGCGTGTGGGCCTGGTACGCCAGGCCCGCCATGCGTGCTGAGTTGTTGCTGCAGCAACCGCCGTAGTTGAAGCTCGTGCCCAGATTGGCGATGCCCTCCAGATTGCCGACGCTGTTGGTCGACGTGACGGCATTCCACGTCGTGTCGTTGGCCACCTCGTTGGGCAGGGTGGGCTCATTGGCCGTGCTCGTGTTCCCCGGCAGGTTCTTGTCGGCGTGCGTGTTCACGTCGCCGATACCGAGGATGAAGTTGCGCTGACAGGAATAGAGGATCGGGTCGTCCCAGGTGTTGATCACGGGGAAGCCGTCGACCCACTTTGTCTTGTTGGTCTGGGTTGCGCTGGTGGCGTCGGTCCATGCCGGAACGTTGCCTTGATTTCGGAGATATCGGATCGCGGCGTAGTACAGCTCGCTCACGTTGTCGTAGGTCTTGTACGACTGCGCCGACATGCCGAACTTGTTCAGGTAGTTCATCACGCCGCTGTCGCCGATCGACGTTCCGAACAGCGTGTTCGTGTTGGTTGCATCCGTCGCGTCGGGGTTCTGTACGAAGACGCCGGTGCTGGCGTCCCATTCGCGGACTGCGTTGGCTGCCGGCGTCGAACCCGGGACGGGCTGCGTCGGCCCGACGAACTTCTGCCGTGCACGCAGCACGGCGCCGTCGCGAAGAATGTTGTCGTCGTTCAGGTACGCGAACGCGCTGTAGCGAATCTTGTCCGAGTACTTCTGGATCAGTCCCTCCGGCTTCCAGTTGGAACCGTATTGGACGCAGTTGGTCTCACGGCCGATCGAGGAGTCGCAGACCTTCGCCCGGACAAAGACTTCGTAGGCGACGCCGTTCGTCACCGTGTTGGACCCGTTGTAGTGCGTCACCCCGCTGTACAGAGACGCGCTGGAGGTGCCCATTGTCGCGAACTCGGTCTCGCCGGGCTTCTTCCACTGCAATTGGATGGTGGCGGCGCCGGTGTCCTCACGGAAGTTCAGGCGAACGGTGAACGTCGTGCCGGCTGTCAGGCTGACATCTCCGCTCGTCTGATAGGCCATGCTTTGGTAACTCGTCTGATTGATCACAGACGTGCCGTTGATGAACAGCTGGGCCCCATCGTCGGCCTTGAGGCGGAACTGATAGTTGCCGGTTGTCGGGGCAGTAACCGTCGCGTCCCAGCGCACGGAGACGTTGTCCGTGTTGACCCCGGTGCCAGGCGAACCGTTCCCCCAATCGAAGTCGACCGACGTATCGGTTCGAGTCAGAACGGCGGTTCCGGATTGAGTGGTGTTGTTGTAGTAGCGACCCTGAAACGAGAACCCATCGTTCGCCTGCGTGGCAAACCGGAGCTTGTTGCCCAACCCCTGCACGCGCATGTACAGCGTCCCCGCCGCGCTTGCAAAGGGCGTGGCGCCCGCGATGTCGGCACTTGCGAGCGTGCTGTCGGGGAAGTTGCCGGTGCCGCCTTGGCCGCTTGCCCAGGCCTTCTCGATCACGGTCAGGCTGCTCGTGTCGATCGCCCGGTAGCCGCCGGTGAGAACCCAGCGGAACGGGTCGATCGTCTGCATCGACGCCCAGTTCAGGAAATTGCCGCTCCAGCGGCCAGTCTGGCTCGAGCAGTTGTGGTTGGTGACGGTCGCCGTCGGATAGTAGTAGTTGTCGGTGCTCGTGCCATCGGTATAGCGGTATGCGTAGCACTTGTTCGGATCGAAGAAGCCGAGATACTCGCTGGCGCTGGAGTACGTGCGGTTCGTGTGCGCCACGCTCACTGCCGTCGGGAACTCGACCGAGAGCGCCAGCGCCAGATTGCCAGGCGCTTCGTTCGACGCGAACAGCGGCTGGTCGGCCAGTGAGGTCGCGGCGCGCGGTTCAGACACCGCGGCGGCCAGGACCACCAGGGCAGCCGACAACCCGATCAACCGCGCGGGAGATGCGAAGCCCCGTGGGGCGGCGGGCGCGAACATGCGGGGCGCTCGTACTGGCTTCATGGTGGACTCTCGTTGGATGTCGAAGGGGCGTGGTTCGTCGAAGGCCATGAGGATCAGCTCGTCGGCATCGTGAACGTTGACTGGAAGAAGCTCGTCGTGTTGCGCGGTCCCAGCACCTTGACCGTGACGCGATAGACGACGCTTTGCGGCACGGCAGATTGAAGTCCCGTCCCGAGCGATGGCCGGTCGGCGCTCATCAGCTTGGAGGCACTGACGCCCGGAGGAACGGGATCACTCGCCAGCACACAAGAGCCGCTGCCGAGCGTCGACTCCAGACCAGTGGCCGAACACAGCCGATCGACGACATACTGGATCGTCGTAGCCTGGCCGGCGACCGTGATGTCGCGAGTCGAGCTGGTGCCTGCGACGCCGGCGTAGGCGGTTTCGCTCTGCAGTGCGTTCGGAATACCGTAGGCGTTGCTGTCCAGTTTGATGGCGGAGTAGTGATAGGCCGGCACGTTGTTCTGGCGGGCAGCTTGCGTCGCCAGCGCGCCGCCAGTACGGAACTGGGTCAGGACCTGATCGATCGCGCGCTCGCCCTGGTTCTGCATGTCGCGCTTGAACGCGATGTTGCCAGCCGTGAAGAGCGAGGTGTGGAACGAACGGACCAGCGCGACTGCCGCGATCAGCAGGATGACGAGCGCAATCAGGCTGAAGAGCAGGACGACCCCGCGCTGCGCGCGGCGCGGAGCGGAGGATGCATGGCCAACTGTTCTCATGACGCGGCCTCCGGTGCCATCAGTACGTTCCTCAGCGGCACCGTGATTTCCAGCGTGCGGAATCGGTAGTGCATTTCATCGCTGGACAGCGTGCGGGTGCGCTGTGCCGCCACGTCGCTGAAGAGGGTCAGCGTCTGCCCGGTCGCGATGGCGTCCTTCTCTTTCAGGGACGTCCGCAGGATCAATCCGAGGCGCACGGCCACGATGCGGCGCAACTTTTCTTTCGCGGCGGCCGTGCCGCTCGTCAGCGTGGCTGCGTCATAACCATTCGCCGCCGTCGGTTGCACCCAGCTGTCCACCTTGCCGTCGGGCGTGGCCGTCGTGTCGATGCCGTAGATCGCTCGCATCTCGACCACGCTGTCGGCCAGCGAGACCGGCACGTCGGATCCTGCCGTGCGCAAGAGGTCGTAGCTGTAGAGCGTGCGCTGGTCGCCGACGCCGAAGACGTTGAACTGCGGCGGATTCGTGCTTGCGCCCCCGAGTTGAACCGCGAAGGTGTTTGCTCCGAAGCTGCCGAGCGCGATGCTGTTGCCCGATTGCTGGTAGTACGTGCCTCCCAGTTGCACCAAGCCACCGCCCGGAACCCCGCTGATGTGCTCCACAAGACAGCCGCTGGCGATGCCCGAGTCCGAGAGCAGCAGGAGCTGGTCAGGCGCGTAGCCCACCGTGTTGGGCAACTGCAGGCTGCCCGAGCCGCTGACGCCGCTCACCGAATTGGTGTTCACCAACTGCGGCATCTCGCCGAACCCGGCGGTTCCGCCCATGATCGTGATCAGGTCACCGCGGACCTCGGCGCCGGCGCCTGTCGTGTCGGCACCGTCCGCGACGATGATCACCGGTGCCAGGCGAGGTGCCGAGGCTGCGTTCGCAAACGGCGCAGGTAGGGAGGACCCTCTTGGCAGGATGAGCCCCGCCCCGTCGTTGCGTGATGCCGTCACCGCGCACCCGAACATGTCGCCCCAGCGCTGCGTGAATCCCGAACCGGCGTTTCGCAGCTGGCGGTCCAGCACATACGCGATGTACGCGCCTGTCTGGTTGATCTCGTTGACCGACGTCGTGCTTCGCTTGGAACCCTCGCCTTGGATCATCACGGTGGTGATCGCGAGCGTCACCACGAGCGCGATCGCCATCGAGACGAGCAATTCGATCAGTGAGAAGCCACGGGGGCGTCTGCGACGAGGAGCGGAAGCGTCCATCATTTGACCAGCTTGAATTGGGTGATGTACTTGTTGTCCGCGTTCGCAGCGCCGGACGCTGCCCTCGGAGCACGCCAGGTGATCGTCAGCGTCGCAGTGCCGCTTGCCGTGGTGATATCGCCGACGCCGTTCGGCAAGCCGCCGGAGGCGGGCGTCGCGACCCGCGCCTGCCACGCCTGCAAGTCGCTCGTGCTGAGCGAGAGGGTGTCGTTCAGCGTCATCAGCGCAGCGGCCTCGCTGGCGAGCAGCGCCGCACGATTCGTGTCCTCGGCGCTCGTCGAGTACTGGAGGGCGCGCGCCTGCAACGCGACCAGCCCGACCAGGCCGAACGAGAAGATCAGGATCGCAACGAGGACCTCGATCAAGGTCATCCCGCGCTGCGTCGGTCGTTTCGTGAGGTGGGTGTGCTTCATGGTGCGGGACATCCATCCGGTGAGGTCGCAGACAACGTGCGCTTGGGGTCGCACATTCGGACACTGCCCGATGCTGTAACCATGACCTTGAGCGCGCGGTCGGAACCGGCGCGGTCGATCGTGAAGGTGGCGTCGCTCGGGCTGCAGGTTGCCCCCGAGATCTGCGGAGTCGTGCTGCCTTGGACGGTCGCCGCGGCCGCCGTGATCAGTCGGCCGTTCGAGTTGAAGCACAGCGCCGAGACGCCGGTGATGGTGACCCCTGCGGCGACATCGGTCAGCGACCCGGCCTGCACGAAAGAACCATCAGCACC
>Ga0075369_10000793_pt1 | contig 10331 bp, 6 predicted proteins | sample EndMethybrTD3034_FD_71400 | JGI IMG/M metagenome (GOLD analysis project Ga0075369, IMG submission 71400) | Populus endosphere microbial communities from Tennessee, USA - Endosphere MetaG P. TD hybrid TD303-4 | ecosystem: Host-associated > Plants > Roots > Endosphere | place: USA: Tennessee...
GGGTGAAGAAGATGACGGGATTGTCGGCCGCGCTGAACGTGGTGTTGCGGCTATCCGGAGCCCGCCCCGGCCCCTCGTCGATGGTGGGAAACCCGAGGTCACTGTCGGCGGGCCCGCCGAGCGACTCGTACTTCGCCAGGATCAGGCCGGTCATGACGTGGGCACCCGTGGCCGGGGTGAAGAAGATCTTCCCGCCTGCGAGGTTCTGGCCGAAACCCTCACCGATCGGGTAGACCCCGCCGTCCTTGGGTCCGAGCGGACCGGCGGCGCCGCCGGCGGCGTCCCAAGCAGCGCTGATCGCCGCATCGGCGTCGGATTCAGGGGTGGCCGCTGCTTCGGGGGCGAAAAGGATGAGCATCGCCGCGCTCAACAGGCCGATTGTCGTCCGCGCGATCAGCCCGCTGTGCACCATGCCCCGTTTCGTCATCCAACCAGTCACCTGCAGTATCGCGTTCGTGACTGTGTCAAACGACGATAACGAAGGCGTGTCGGCGATACAGCGCAACCAGGGCACGGCGCGCCGCAGCAGTTCAAAGGGGCTGAGCCGGCGCTAGCGGTTCAGGCCCGCGGCAGCAAAGCGGCGATCGAGTGGGAAGCGGAGCTAAACACCCATGCTTCGGCCGATGATCTCCTTCATGATCTCGGTCGTGCCGCCGTAGATGGTCTGTACGCGCGCGTCGAGATACGCCCGCGCGACCGGATACTCACGCATGTAGCCGTAGCCGCCGTGCAGTTGCAGGCAGCGGTCGATGAGATAGACCTGCTTTTCGGTGGAGTACCACTTGGCCATGGCGGCCTGCTCGGCGGTGAGTTTCTCCTCGAGGTGCAGCTTCAGGAATTCGTCGACCATCATCCGCACCACGGTGGCCTCGGTCGCCAGTTCGGCAAGCAGGAACCGGCTGTTCTGCTGGCTGCCGATCGGGCGGCCGAATGCCTTGCGCTCCTTGGTGTATTGGAGGGTCTCTTCGAGCACAGCCTCCATCGCCGCGGCGGCCATCACTGCGATGCCGATGCGCTCCTGCGGCAGATTCTGCATCAGGTAGATGAAACCCGAGCCCTCCTCGCCGAGCAGGTTTTCGGCGGGGACCTTGACGTCGGTGAACGACAGCTCGGCGGTGTCCTGGGCGTCGAGGCCGATCTTGTCGAGCTTGCGGCCGCGCTCGAAACCTTCCATGCCGCGCTCGACGACCAGCAATGAGAAGCCCATCGCGCCCTTGTCCGGGTCGGTCTGTGCAACGACGATCACCAGGTCGGCATTGATGCCGTTGGTGATGAACGTCTTCGCGCCGTTGAGCACGTAGTGGTCGCCCTCTTTGACGGCCCTGGTCTTGATCCCTTGCAGGTCGCTGCCCGTGCCCGGCTCCGTCATCGCGATCGCGGTGATGGTTTCCCCGGTGCAGAACTGCGGCAGCCAGCGCTGCTTTTGCTCCTCGTTGGCCAGCCTCATCAGGTACGGCTCGACGACATCGTTGTGCAGGCCGAAACCGATGCCGCTGTAGCGACCCGCAACGGTCTCCTCGGTGATGATCACGTTGTAGCGGAAGTCCGGGTTGCCGCCACCGCCGTACTCCTCGGGCACCGACATGCCGAGAAAGCCCTGCTTGCCGGCCTCCAGCCAGACGCCGCGGTCGACGATCTTCTCCTGTTCCCACTGCTCGTGATTCGGCGCGACGTGCCGATCAAGGAACGCGCGATAGGACTCGCGGAACAGATCGTGCTCGGGCTCGAAAAGGGTGCGGTCGTACTTGACGACACTGCCCATGGCTGACCTCCATGAACTGGTACGGGCTGTTACCGCCAAAGCTACCCCATCCAACCGGATGGTTGGTCGGCAGGCGGGTGTCACCGGCCGGTGCACGTCGCGGGCCGGCCCTAGACTCGACCTCGTGCCCGATGCGCCGACAAGCCTCACGCACTGGGGCGGCTTCTCGGCGGACATCGAATCCGGCGACATCGCGTCCGTGACACCCCTCGACGGCGACACCGATCCTTCACCGCTGCTGGGCAACCTGCCCGGTGCCATTCGGCATACGGCACGCGTCGCCACGCCTTCGGTACGACGCGGCTGGCTGCGCGACGGGCCAGGCCCGAGCACGCGTCGCGGCGCTGACGAGTTCGTCGCGGTGTCCTGGGACCAGCTCACCGAATTGCTGTCGGGTGAGTTGCGGCGCGTCGTCGACACCCACGGCAACAAAGCGATCTACGGCGGCTCATACGGCTGGGCCAGCGCCGGCCGGTTCCACCACGCTCAGAGCCAGGTGCACAGATTTCTCAAACTCCTTGGTGGATATACCTTTTCGCGCCACTCGTACAGCCTCGGTGCCACCGGCGTCATCATGCCGCGGGTAGTCGGCACGCACGACGACCTGTTCAAGCGGTCCACCGCGTGGGAGGTCATCGTCGAGCACACCGATCTGCTGGTGTGCTTCGGCGGCTTGGCACTGAAGAACACCGGCATCAATCACGGCGGCACCACCGGCCACCCTGCTCGGGATGCGTTGCGGCGGTTTCGGGACCGTGGTGGACGCATCGTGTCGTTCTCCCCGCTGCGCGACGATGTCGATGGCGAGTGCGAATGGCATGCACCGGTGCCGGGCACCGACGTGGCGATCATGCTGGCGCTTGCCCACGTGCTGGCTACCGAATCGCTCGCCGACCGGGACTTCCTGAGCACCTACTGCACCGGCTACGACCGCTTCGAGCGATACCTGCTCGGTCTTGACGACGGCGTCGCAAAGTCACCGCAGTGGGCGTCCAAGATCTGCGGGCTGCCCGCCGACGACCTGATCGCTCTGGCACGGCGGATGGCGGCGGCGCGCACCATCGTGACGGTCAGCTGGTCGCTGCAACGGATCCGGCACGGTGAACAGGCGCCGTGGATGGGACTGACGCTGGCGGCGATGCTGGGCCAGATCGGCCTTCCCGGAGGCGGTTTCGGGCACGGCTACGGGTCCATGAACGAACCGGGGCTGCCGCCGCTGCGCTTCGGGCTGCCGTCGCTGCCGCAGGGTCCCAATCCCGTGCAGACATTCATCCCAGTGGCCGCGATCAGCGATATGCTGCTGCACCCCGGCGAGGAGTTCGATTACAACGGGCGGCGGCTGACCTATCCCGACATCAAGCTGGTGTACTGGGCCGGCGGCAACCCGTTTCACCACCACCAGAACATCCCGCGGCTGCGGCGCGCACTCGGCCGGGTCGACACGATCGTCGTGCACGAACCGTATTGGACCGCGATGGCCAAGCACGCCGACATCGTGGTGCCGTCGACCACCTCGTTCGAGCGCGACGACTACTCCGGTTCCCGCAACGACCCGCTGTTGATGGCCATGCCGAAGCTGGCCGAGCCTTACGCGCAATCCCGCGACGACTACACCACATTCGCCGCGTTGGCCGAGGCACTCGGGTTCGGCGATCAGTTCACCGAAGACCGATCCGCACGGCAATGGCTCGCTCACCTGTATGACAAGTGGGCCGCCGGACTGGACTTCGCGGTGCCGACGTTCGACGAATTCTGGGCGATGGGCAGGCTGCGGTTGCCGACCGTGGACGGGCTGACGCTGCTGTCAGACTTCCGGACCGATCCGACGACTCACCGGCTGAACACGCCCAGCGGCCGCATCGAGATCTTCTCTGACGACATCGACGGGTTCGGCTACGACGACTGCGCCGGTCACCCGATGTGGTTTGAACCGTCAGAATGGCTCGGCGGCGCGAGGGCGGCGCGCTATCCGCTACACCTGCTGGCCAACCAGCCGGCGACGCGGCTGCACAGCCAGCTGGATATCGGCGCCGTCAGCCAGGGTTCGAAAGTGCAAGGCCGCGAACCGATCCGGATGCATCCGATCGACGCTGCCGCTCGCGGACTCGTTGGCGGCGATGTGGCGCGGGTGTTCAACGACCGTGGCGCCTGCCTGGCCGGTGTGGTGATCGACGATCGCCTGCGCCGCGACGTGGTGCAGCTGGCCACCGGTGCCTGGTTCGACCCCGCCGACCCCGCCGATCCGGACGCCATGTGTGTGCACGGCAATCCGAACACACTCACCGACGACACCGGCACGTCGTCACTGGCGCAGGGGTGCACCGGCTCGCACGTGCTGGTGCAGGTGGAGAAGTTCACCGGGCCACTGCCACCGGTGCGGGCGCATGAGCCTCCGGTGATCGTCGACCGATGACCGAGGCGCTGACCGTCGAAGAGCGTGGCCGGACAATCGCATTCACGTTCGACGACATGATGCGCTACCACGGCGTCCACTCGCCTGCCGGCGTGGCCATGGCGTTCAAGGTCATGCAGCGCGCGTTCGCCGCGCTCTCCCCTGACCGGCCACCGGCGCGCCGGTCGATCAATGTGCGCACCGCGTTTCGCGGTCCCGGCGCACGGGACGGGTTCGAGGCGGTGACGCGCGCAGTCTCCGACGGTCGCTACGCGGTGGATCGCGCGCTCGTCAGGGCTGACCGCGGCCGGCTGCTGGAGGACTTCGTGTTCGTGGTCGGCATAGCTGACCGCGCCGCGACGCTGTTGCTGCGCGACGGGTTCGTCAGCGAGGAGTTCATCGACCTGGCTCGCACCGAAGACCGCACCGAGGCCCAAGAGCGGCGGCTCGACGATCTGAAAGCGCGACTGTCGTCGCGCGTGATGAGCGCCCCCGCCGCGCATGTTTTTGACATACTCGACAATTAGTCGACCGCAAACTTGGAAGATACCTCCAAAATTAATAGCCAGAAAGCGCAGTGGCTAACACGGTGATTTCGGCTAGCGCCATTCACGCTTAGAGCCGCGGCGACACTTCGGCGCGTTTTGCACTGCATAAGCGCGGTTATGCTCTAGTCAAAGAGACACAGCTCGTGTTCGAAGGGCTAGTCATTGTCCGTTTGGGAGACGAAGTGGAGATTTGCCAGAAAGGGTCGGGCGGCTCCGCGTTGAGACACAGGTTCGTACGGCCGGTGCCACCCGAGCCGAAAGCGGCGCGGGGGGGCGGGCGATGGTTTAGCCGACTGCAATTCCCCCTGCTCGTGATCATCGCGACGTATCTGTGCACAACGTTGCCCCTGTTCAATCGCGACCCCGACTACTCGTGGTTGATCGATGGGATATTGCAGAACCTCGCCTACGGGGCTGCAGCGCTGCTGTGCCTGGTACGAATTCGTCGGTCGAGTCCCGATCGTCGTGCCTGGCAATTGGTCGCGGCAGCCTTGGCGTTCAGCGCGCTTGCGAACACCTACTGGTGCTGGTTCATCCAGCCGATCGACCCGGAACCCTTCCCGACACTGACGGATGCGCTGTGGCTGGCGTACTACCCCTGCATCTTCCTCGCAGTGTGGTTGCTGGTGCGGGCGCGGATCGATCACTTCCCGCTGACCATCGCGCTAGACGGAGTCCTTGTGGGGTTGGGAACCGCGTCGGTCGCGGCCGCGTTGGTGCTACCCGCCGCATTGTCAGATTTGGGCGGCGGTGCCGTTGTAGTAGCGACTACTCTCGCCTATCCGATTCTGGACATCGTGTTGCTGGCCGCCCTCCTTGCGGCGTGTGCGGTGTTCCGGTGGCACCCGCCGCCCGGTTTGTGGTGGCTCGTTCTGGGGTCGGCGCTGTTCGCATTCACCGACTCGGCCTATCTGCTTCAGGCCGTTGACGACAGCTACGGGTACGGCGGTTTCGTCGACGGCGCGTCCGTTGTTGCACTCACCATCACCGCATTCGCGCCTGGACGGCATCGCCGACCCTCGATCGACCGTGTCCCGCGCGCGGTGTCCTTGGCCATACCAATCCTGGCCACCTGCTTGGGCCTCGCCATTCTCATACTGGACGACTACATCGAAATCATACCGGCTGCAACGTATCTCGCACTCACTACCGTGCTGGTGTCGATGGGCCGAATCCTGGCCGCGTATTGGGAATCTGGTCCCGCCGGCGAGCACGCGCACCTGGCGCGGACCGACGATCTGACCGGGCTGCCGAACCGGCGCGGCTTCTACGCCCGAGCGGGCTTGTTGCTACGCACCCCGGGTCACGGACTTTCGCCGGCGCTGCTGCTCCTGGATCTCGACAACTTCAAGGACGTCAACGACTCGTTGGGCCACGCCGCAGGAGACGAACTGCTTCGCGTTGTCGCCGCCCGGTTGAATGCCAGCCTGCGCGACGAGGACCTGCTGGTCCGCCTCGGTGGTGACGAATTCGCCGTACTCCTGCCCGACGCCGACAACGACGGCGCGACGCGAGCGGCACGCAGGTTGCTCGCCGCTGTAGAAAAGCCGGTGCCGCTCGAAGGCCTTCGTGTACAGGTCACGGGCAGCATAGGCATCGCGATCAGCCCCATGCACGGCTACGACGTGGGTACGCTGCTGCGCAACGCTGACATCGCGATGTACCGCGCGAAGCGGCAGCACATCGGCTACCTGTTCTACACCACCGAAGCGGCGGGCGATGGAGCGCTCGAAACCACACGCGCCGGCATGCAGCTGCTCGATCAACTGCGTACTGCGGTCGAGAAGCGCGAACTGTGTGTGCACTATCAGCCGAAGGTCGATCTGCGATCGGGCGCAGTCGTCGGCGTCGAAGCCCTTGTCCGCTGGGATCATCCGGCGCGCGGACTGATGGAACCGGAACACTTCCTTCCCGCTGTGCAACAGAACGGACTTATGCACGCGATGACGATGGCCGTCCTCGATGAGGCACTCGACGGCGCTGTGCGGTTGCGCGATCGCCATCGCCCACTGCCCGTTGCGGTAAATCTGTTCCCGCCGAGTCTCGGAGATCTCGATCTGCCGCGGCAGATCGCCGACGCGTTGTCCCGTCGCGACCTGAGCCCGAGTCTGTTGGTTGTAGAGATAACCGAAGAGTTTCTGATGGGCAACCTGAACCGTGCCCTCAAGGTGCTGCACGAGTTGCACGATCTGGGCGTCCGTATCGCCATCGATGATTTCGGCACGGGCTACTCAGCGTTGTCCTACTTGCGCGAGCTTCCCATTGACGAGGTCAAGCTCGACCGTTCCTTCATCGCGGCGATCACCGCGGATCGCCGGGCGGCGGCAATCGTCCGCACCGTGATCGATCTCGCCAGGACGCTGGGTCTGACCGCGGTGGCAGAAGGAGTCGAGAATGTCGAAACGGCCAGGGCCCTCGCCTCTTACGGCTGCACGGTGGCACAGGGATACTTCTGCGGCCGGCCGCTGCCGATCACCGAACTGCTCGAGCTCCTTGCCGAGCCCGCCGACCCGTCCGCATGGCTCGCAGCGGACGGTGAACCGCTCGATGACAGTCGACGAGTGGGGATTTAGCGCACGGTTAGAACGTGGCGAACTCGCGAAGGCTGGCCGCCAAGGAAATCGGCACCCGCGCCTTGATCCTGGTGCCCTCGGCGGTGTGCTCGGTCGCGTCGACCCGGCCGTCTGCGTGCACCCGATTGACCAGATCGCCCCGGTCGTAAGGGATTATCACGTCCACCATGGTGTCGGTGGGTGCTATCAGCTCCGCCATTCGCTGCTGCAGCCGGTCCAGACCGTCGCCGGTGCGCGCGGAGACGAAGACCGCGTCGGGCAGCGCTCGGCGAAGCTTGGCCAGCGCCAGATCGCCTGCGGCGTCAACCTTGTTGACCACCAATAGTTCTGGAGCGGGCTTGGCATCCTGGTCGGCAATGACGTCGTTGACCACCTGCCGGACCGCGTTGATCTGCGCAAGCGGGTTGGCGTCGGCCCCGTCGACGACGTGGACCAACAGGTCGGCATCGACGACTTCCTCCAACGTGGAGCGGAACGCCTCCACCAGCTGGGTGGGCAGATGCCGGACGAACCCGACGGTGTCGGTGAGTACGAACGGCCTGCCGTCGTCGAATTCGCCACGGCGGGTGGTGGGATCGAGCGTCGCGAACAACGCGTTCTCCACCAGCACGCCAGCGCCGGTCAGCGCATTGAGCAGGCTGGACTTGCCCGCGTTGGTGTAGCCAACGATCGCGATCGACGGCACGTCGCTGGCCAGCCTGCGGCTGCGCTGGGTGTCGCGGATCTGCTTCATGTCCTTGATCTCACGGCGCAGCTTGGACATTCGTTCGCGGATACGCCTGCGGTCGGTCTCGATCTTGGTCTCACCGGGACCGCGCAGGCCCACACCGCCGCCGCTGCCACCCGCGCGGCCACCGGCCTGCCTTGACATCGACTCGCCCCAGCCGCGCAGCCTCGGCAGCATGTATTCCATTTGCGCGAGCGAGACCTGCGCCTTGCCTTCGCGGCTGGTCGCGTGCTGGGCAAAGATGTCGAGAATCAGTGCAGTGCGGTCGATCACTTTGACCTTGACCGCCTTCTCCAGTGCGTTGAGCTGCGCGGGGCTCAGTTCGCCGTCGCAGATCACGGTGTCGGCGCCTGTGGCCACGACGACCTCGCGCAGCTCCTGCGCTTTACCGGAGCCGATGTAGGTCGAGGGGTCCGGCTTGTCGCGACGCTGGACGAGGCCCTCGAGCACCTCGGAGCCTGCGGTCTCGGCGAGCGCGGCGAGCTCAGCCATGCTGGCCTCGGCGTCGGCGGCAGTGCCTTCGGTCCACACGCCGACGAGAACGACGCGCTCCAACCGCAGCTGCCGGTACTCGACCTCGGAGATATCCGCGAGTTCGGTCGAAAGACCGGCCACGCGGCGTAGCGCCGCGCGGTCTTCGAGCGCCAGCTCACCCGAACTCGGGATGCCGCTAACGGGAAAATTGGGAGATGTCATAAGCCCTAACAGGTTTGCACGCCACGACGGGATCGTGCACCCGAATTAACGCTGATGGGACTGCCACCATTCCAGTGACAGCTCGCCGCGCGCCACCAAGACCGATGGGCCGCGCAAGTAGCTGCTGGCATCGGTGACCGCGACGGTGACCTCACCACCGGGGATACACACCCGAAGCGTGCCCGTGGTCGCACCATCGAATGCCAGCGCCGCGACAGCCGCGGCGACGGTTCCGGTGCCACACGATCGGGTTTCGCCGACACCTCTCTCGTGTACCCGCATCGACACCGATCCACCGTGCGGCGCGGTCAGCACCTCGACATTGACCCCGTCGGGGAACTGTGCGCCATCGAACGAAACCGGTGCTGCGACGTCGAGGGCCGCGAGGTCATCGAGGGTGAGGTCGGGGTCGACGCACGCCAGATGTGGGTTGCCGACGTCGATGGCCAACCCTGCGAACGGCCGTCCGCCGACGATCGCCTCACCCGTGCCGAGTTGGTTGGTCTTGCCCATTTCGACCGTGACGTCCGCGGTGGTGTCGTCCCACTGGTGCAGCACCACGGGGCGAGGCCCGGCCAGCGAGCCGACGACGAACTCGTCACGGCTCTCAAGCCCGCTTGCCCGCAAGTAGTGCGCGAACACCCGCACCCCGTTGCCGCACATCTGCGCGATGGAGCCGTCGGCGTTGCGGTAGTCCATGTACCAGTCGCCTGCAGACACACCCTCGGGCAGCCGATCGAACACCCCAGCGGCCAACGCCGATTCTGCCTTCGTCACCCGAAGCACGCCGTCGGCACCAAGACCTCGGCGCCGGTCGCACAGCGCGGCCACCGCGGCCGGCGTCAACGACAGCAGGCCTTCCGGGTCGGGCAGCAGCACGAAGTCGTTCTGCGTGCCGTGGCCCTTGGCGAACATCACGTGTTCAGGATACGTGCCGCCATATTCGCAGCGTGTGGTCGACATTCTCGGGGGTGCCGCCGTCGAGCCACACGATGCGGTGGTCGCGGCGGAACCACGACCGCTGGCGGCGCACGTAGCGGCGGGTGCCGAAGAAGGTCGGCTCGCGGGCGGCTGATCCGTCGCCGCCAATGTCAAGATCGGCGATCACCTGGGCGTACCCGAGCGCACGCGAGGCGGTGACGCCGTCGCGCAGCCCGAGGCCCAGCAGCGTTCGCACCTCGTCGACGAGGCCGTCAGCGAACATCTTGTCGGTGCGGTGCGCCAGCCGCTCGTCGAGAAGCGCTGTGTCCCAGTCCAATCCGACGATCGCGGTGTCCCATCGGGGCGTGCCGATCACCGGCGCCGACGCCGCGAACGGTTGTCCGGTCAGCTCGACCACCTCCAGCGCCCGCACGATGCGGCGACCGTCGGTGGGCAGGATCGACGAGGCGGCGTCGGCGTCGACGCGGGCCAGCTCCTCATGCAAGGCACCGACACCGATCTCGGCCAGCCGGCTCTCCCATCTGGCGCGCACCACAGCGTCGGTCGCGGGGAACGACCACTCGTCGAGCAGCGACTGGATGTACATCATGGAGCCGCCGACGACGATCGGGACCGCGCCGCGGGCGGTGATCGCCTCGATATCGGCGGCCGCGGCCTCCTGGTAGCGGGCGACGGTGGCGGTCTCGGTGAC
>Ga0075369_10000795_pt1 | contig 10326 bp, 7 predicted proteins | sample EndMethybrTD3034_FD_71400 | JGI IMG/M metagenome (GOLD analysis project Ga0075369, IMG submission 71400) | Populus endosphere microbial communities from Tennessee, USA - Endosphere MetaG P. TD hybrid TD303-4 | ecosystem: Host-associated > Plants > Roots > Endosphere | place: USA: Tennessee...
CACGCGCGCCTCGCGAAGCTCCGGAGGCAGCGCCGACTGCTCGCGCACTTCCTGCGCCGCCGCGGCCATGACGGCGATCGCGCCGGGCTTGTCCTTCTGCTGCTCGAACACCGCGGCGACCGGAACCTCGACCGCCTCGATGCCTTCCAGGTCCTCGCCGCGCGCCAGGCGCTCCAGCGCCACGGAGAAGCGGTCGACCCTTTCCTCGAGCTCGTCGAACTGGCGGCCGGTGGGCGAAGCCTCGCCCTCCATCGTGATGACGCGCGTCTCGAGCACGTGGGCGAGCTCGCCCAGGCGCATGAGGCCCGCCATGCGCGCGCTGCCCTTCAGCGTGTGCAGGTGGCGATGCAGGTCGGCCACGGGCGCGTGGTCCGACGGCGCCCCCTTCCAGTGCCGCACGCATTCGGAGACGAGCGGGATGATCTCCTTCGCTTCGTCCAGGAAGATGGGCAGCAGGTCGAGGTCGACGTCGTCCTTGATCTTGCGTTGATCCTTGCCGGCCTCGAACGGCTTCTCGGCTTCGGCGGCGGGCGCTGCCGCGGGCGCAGGTGCGGACGCAGGCACTTCCGCGGCGGCGGCACGGGCATGCTCGATCGGGCCGGGGGGCGGGACGGCGAAGACGGGCTTCTCGGGCACGGCGGCCGGCGGCTCGAAGGCGACCGGCGTCGTCTCGACCTGGACGGGCGGCAGCTCGATCGGCGCAGGCGGCGGCACGTGCTTCGGCGCCTCGAACACGGGTTCGGGCACGGGGACTTCCGCGACCGGCTCCGGCGCGACCGGCTCCGGCGCGGGCGGCTCGGCCGCGGGCTCTTCGAGGAACGCGAGCGGCTCTTCGGCGGGCGCGGGTTGCTCGACCAGCTCCTGCGCTTCCTTCTGGGCCTCGAGGGCATCGCGCAGCACGCCCGGCATCTTGATGTGGGTGCCCTCGCCGGTCTTGCGCGAATGCTTGAGGCCTTCGCGCAGGGCGGTGAGCTCGGTGATCACGTCACCGCGCGGGAAAGGTTCCGCGTGGCCGCGCACCGACTGGACCATCGCGGTGAGCGCGTCGACCGCGCGCCGCGTCACGGCGAGTCGGTGGGCGTCGAACTCCGGCGGGAAGTCGATCGCGTCCGACAGCCACTTCTCGAGGGCGGAGGCGACGTCGGCGATGAGGTCGAAGCTGGTGGTGCGCGAGCTGCTGGTGAGCGTGTGCGCGGCGCGCATGAAATCGTGGCTCACCGGCGTCACCGGGTCGGCCTCGATGGCGGCCATCTCGCGGTCGAGCGTCGCGACGTGCTCCTCGCACTCGCCGACGTAGATCGCGAAGAACGCGGGCGACAGGACGACCTGGCCGATGACGACGTCGGGTTCCTCGGCGGGCGCTGCCGGGGCGGCTTCGGATTCGGTTGCGGCAACGGGGGCGACGATGTCGTCGAACGAGAACGCCGCGGCCTCTTCCTTCGACACCTCCACGGCGGGTGCGGGCTCCGCCGGGGCGAGATCGAGCGAGGCGAAATCGAGTGCGGGCACGGTCTCCGCCGGGGCGGGCGCTTCCTCGGCCGCGGGCGGCGCAGGCTCTTCGAGCGCGGGCGCAGCGGGCTCTTCGAACGCGAGCTCGGCGGCCGCAGGCTCGAGCGGCGCGGTCTCCACATCGGGGAGCGCCTCCAGCACCGTCGGTGCGGGCTGCGGCTCCTCGCCGCTCTTCAGCATCTCGGCGCGGCGCGCGAGCTCGCTGCCGTCGATGTTCGACGGGGCGCCGCTCTTCAGCACGGTGATCCAGCCGCCGAACGACTCCTGCGCGAGATCGATGAAGGCGAGCAGCCCCGGCGTGGCGGGCTTCTCTTCCTTCAGCCATTTGTTCAGGACCTGCTCGCATTGCCACGCGACCTCGCCCAGGTCCGTGAGGCCGACCATGCGGCCCGAGCCCTTGAGCGTGTGGAAGCCACGGCGGATGGTCGTGAGCGCCTCGCGATCGTGCGGCACGTCGCGGCACACCATGAGGTTGCCGTAGATGGTCGCGACGACCTCGCTCGCTTCCTCGAGGAAGATCTCGAGCAGCTCCTTGTCGATCTCGGCGCCGGGCGCGTCGACCAGCTGCACCATCTGCGGCGTGGGATCGGCGACGGCTTTCTCGGGGGCGACGCTCTGGATCGCCTGGAAGACGCCGGTCTGCTGCGAGCTCTCGCTGCCCTGGATCGCGGCGAGCACGGCGTCGGCCTTGATCGCGAGCGTGGACTCGGACATGACGGACGCGTCGCGCTTGAGGTCGTCGACGGCCTTCTCGAGGCGCTCCTTCGTCTCTTCCTTCTCGGCCTTCGGCGCTTCCTGCCAGTCCTCGTAGAGCGCGGCGACCTTCTGCTTCTGCACGTCGAGGTCGCCCGGCGAGACGGTCGCGGTGCGGCGGATGACGGTGTCGGCTTTCTTGGCCGGCGCCTCGGCGAGGCCGTAGCGGATCAGCGCGGGCACCAGCACCTCGCGCGGGTTGGCCGCGCCCTGCTGCAGCGCGTTGATGTAGAGGCCGAGCGCGGACAGGCCGTCGGCCACCATCTCGGCCGCTTCGCCCACGCCGTCGGCGGAGCCCTCGGCGAACTGCTGCACGCGCGCCATCACGGCGGCGTTCAGCCCCGCGGCGTCGTGCAGCTCCATGATCATCAGCGCGCCCTGCACCTGCGCGAAGAGGCCCGGCAGGCCCTTCAGCTCGGGGCGCTTGGCCGCGTCGCGGAAGAAGGCGTCGAGCGCCTGCTCGATGTTCTGCAGGTTCACCTGCACTTCCTGGCCCACCTGGAAGATGAGCAGGCGTTCCTGGGCCCGGCGCGTCATCTCGTCGAGCAGCCCGCCCTCGAGCGGATCCATCGGCGGGAGTGCTTCGCCCGCCATCGCGGTGCGCAGGCGTTCGGTGACGGTCTTCGACTGGCGGGCGAAGTCGGCGCCCAGCTTGAAGTAGTTCTCGAGCGACGCCTCGATGAAGAGCATCGCCGTGGCGACTTCGAGGGCCTGGGTTTCCGACGGCGGGATCGCCTTGGCCTTCAGCGTGGGCGCCACGTCCGTGAGGCGCACCAGCACGAGCTGGATGTCGCGGTTGGGCAGGCGCTGCGCCTTCTCGGCGAGGGCGAGCGATTGCTTGCCGAACGGCTCGAGCGCGGCGCGGTTGCCGGAGGTGTACTTGAGCCAGGTGTCCTTCTGCTGCGCCGTGAGGTCGCGCATCTCGCGCAGCAGCGAGGCGAGCTCCTCGTTGCCGGCGTCGTCGCGCGAGGCGTCGGGGCGAGCGATGAGCTGCTCGAGGTGATAGCCGTCGTGCAGCAGCGCGATGCGGTCGGTCACCGGGCGGGCGCGGCCGACGGCGAGGAGCAGGTCGCGGAAAAGCCGCTCGGGAACCTTGGTCGAACCCTCGATCAGCTGCTTGATCTGCTGGTCGACCTTCGCGTAGAGCGGTTTCGAAGCAGCACCCGGCTCCATCCCGCCGAAGACGAGCGCGTCGAAGAACGCGGCCGCGGCGGTCCAGAACGGGCGGTTGTGCGTCGTGGCCTGCAGCGACTCGATCGCCACCACGCCGGCGTGCATCTGGCGCAGCGCATCCGAGATGTCGCCGCCCTTCAGGACCTTGAGCAGGCCCTGCTGGTATTGCGAGCGCTGGTGCGAGAGGGCCTTCGCGAGGACGGCGTCGTCGAGCGCCGCCTGGGCGCCGTCGAGGGCCGGAAGCTCGAGCGCGAGGTTCGGGTAGAAGAGGTCGCCCTCGTTCGCGTCGGCCGCGCCGCGCGCGCGGTTCAGCTCCAGGTACGCGCCCAGGAGCGCCATCGGCCGGTCGGGTTCACCGCCCAGCAGCGAGTCGAGGTACGAGGAAAGCGCCGAGATACCCTTCTTCGCGACACCGACCGTGCCGCCGATGCGTGCAGCGTCCTCGCCCTCCAGGAAGGCGACGAGCTTCTCCAGCTCCTCGTTGAAGCGCGTGGCGGACCCGAGGCCCACCATCGCGAGCGCGCCCGTGGCCTGGTGCAGGTGCGTGAGGATGTACTTCACCGGCGCGCGGTCGGCCGGGTTCGCGGTCAGCTTGTCGAGGTTCTCGCGCGCCTGGTTCAGCGAATGGTCGATCTCGGTCTTGACCCATGTGAGGGGACCGAGGTCGAAGCTGGTGATGGGAATCGCCGCCATTGCCGTGCGCGTGTCTTTCGGGGCCGGTTGTTCTTAGAGCTTGAAGCCCGCGACGGAGCTCTTGAGCTCCTGGGCCACCGCCGCAAGGTCGCGAATCGAGCCTGCCGCCTGCTGCGTGCCTCGCGTCGTCTGCCGCGTGATCTCCAGGATGTCCTGCATGTTCTGCGCGACCTTGTTCGTCGCGTTCGCCTGCACCTGCGCGGCGGTCGAGATGTTCTGGATCAGCTGGGCGAGGTTCTTCGTCACCGAGTCGATCTCGGTCAGCGCCTGGCCGGCGGCGTCGGACAGCTTCGCCCCTTCGACCACGCCCTGCGTCGATTTCTCCATGGCCGCCACGGCATCCTGCGTGTCCGCCTGAATGGTCTTCACGATCGCGCCGATCTGCTTGGTCGCCTCGCCGGAGCGTTCGGCCAGTCGCTGCACCTCCTCCGCAACCACCGAGAAGCCGCGTCCCGCCTCACCGGCCGAGGCCGCCTGGATGGCGGCGTTCAGCGCGAGCACGTTCGTCTGCTCGGTAATGTCGGAAATCAGTTCCACGATCTCGCCGATCTCCTGCGAGCTTTCGCCCAGGCGCTTGATCCGCTTCGACGTCTCCTGGATCTGCTCGCGGATGTCGTTCATGCCCGAGATCGAGTTCTGCACCGCGAGGCGGCCCTTGTCGGCGGCGGCCAGCGAGCGTTGCGCGACTCGCGCGCCCTCTTCGGCGGTGGTCGACACTTCCGAGATCGACTTCGACACCTGCAACACCTGCGAGGTCGTTTCCTCGATCTCGCGCGACTGGCGTTCCGCGGCGGAGAGGAGCTCGTTCGAGATCGACTGCGCCTGCGCCGTCTTCTGCGTCACCTGGATGGCCGCGTTGTTCACGCCCGTCACCAGGTTTCGCAGCTCGTCGATCGTGTAGTTCATCGAGTCCGCGATGGCGCCCGTGATGTCCTCGGTCACCTGCGCCTTGATGGTCAAGTCGCCGTCGGCCAGGTCGCCCATCTCGTTCAGCAGCCGCAGAATGGCTTCCTGGTTGCGGCGGTTTTCCGTCTCGGCTTCCGCCGCGCGGCGCCGCGTGTCGGCGAGGAACACCAGCACCATCAGCGCCAGCACGATGAAGAACAGCGCCGCGAAGACGATCACGGCGATCAGCGTCGCCACCGGCTTCTCGCCGGTGAGCGTGTCCTGCAGCTTGGCCACCGAGTTCTGCAGCGACTCGGACGCGGCGACGAGCTGCGCGCCGGCCTGGCGGGCCGAGACGAGCTTCTGCAGCTCGCGAAGGATCGGCCCCACGCTCTTCTCGAAGCTCGCGAACTGGTCCTTCAGCTGCGTGAGCTTGGCCCGGGTCTCGGGGTCCTTGATCGCGACGATGCCCTGCGGCTCGCTGCCGGCCTCGAGGGCGCGGATCAGCCCGCGCAGGTCGTTCGTGTCCTTGCCGATCAGGAACGGCACGACCGGGTCGATGATTTCCGAGCCCAGGATCTCCGCGGAGCCGCGGCCCAGGCGCTCGGCGAGGAACGTGAGGCGGTTGGCGCGCAGCACCTGCGCGGGCGGCGAGCCCGACTGCGTCATGAGGCCCGTCAATTCCTGCGAGAGCGTGGCCATCTCTTCCGAGCCGACGCGGATCTGGGCGATGTTCTCCGCGAGCGAGACCAGGTCCTTCTGCGCGGCGAGGATCGCCGTGGCGGCGTTCGCCGACTCCGGCCAGCGCTGCGCCAGCTCCTCGAGGCGGCTCTTCAGCTCCTCGTTGTGACCGGCCGAGGGAACGTTGCTGCCGAACGCGAAGCCGCCGGTCTGCAGGATCGCGAGGTAGTTCGCGAACTCGTCGCGGCTGTCCTGCACCTGCGGGAACGCGACCTGCAGGCCGCGCGCCGCCTGGCCGGCGGCCTTGGCGAGGCGCTGCGTGTGGTACTGCATCTGCGAGGCGATGGTGACGTACGTCGAGTTCTCCGTGCGCACCGTGAAGTCCATGTACACCATGCCGGCCGTGGCAAGCGCCAGCACGAAGGCGATGGCGCCGAGGATCTGGATCTGCGTCGTGACCGGCCGGCCGCCGATCATCGGCATGCGGAAGCGCGCGAGGCCCTCTCCACCGGGACGCACGGGCTTCTTCGCCTGCAGCGGCTTGGTGCCGGTGCGGGGGCTCACGCCACCCGTCGTCTGCGCCTGGATGTTGGTGAGCGTCGAGGACGAGGCTGCGGGACGCGCGGGCGCGGCCTTCGGCTTGGACGCCGTGAGGCTCTTGAACCAGCCGCCGATGCCGCCGCCGCTGCTCTTGGATTTGGCTGCTTGTGCTTTCGCCATGTGCTGCTCTCCCTCTGTATTCCTGTTTTCTTCTTAGGCGCCGACTTCAAGGAACCCGGGCTGGCGAACCAGCGCGGGCAAGTCCAGTTCCATCCACTTCGTGCCACCGGCGGCTTCGTACACGCCGCCCACCCACGGTGCCGCATCCGCGGGCCGCTCGAGCTTGGTGAACTGGTCGGGGTTGCGCAGCCCGAGCATCCTCGAGACGACGAAGCCCGCGCCGCCCAGCAGGCGCTCGGAGATGAGGATCACCCGCCGCTCCATGCCGGCGCCGACTGCGTCACGGCCCTGGAACGCCTGGAAATCCACGATGCTGTACAGGTTGCCGCGGACGTTGGCCACGCCGCGGAACCACGGTTGCGTGAGCGGCACCGGCACCGCGTTGGGGACCGGGATCACTTCGCTCACCTGGTGGAGCGCCACGAACCAGTTGTCGCTGCCGACCTGGAAACCCAGGCGCGACGAGAGCGCAGCGCGCGTCGTCGCCGTGCGCAGCCGCTCGCCGAGCGAGAGCTGGAATTCGCGGAGGGTCCGGGTGCGGCGCGCCATCGTGTCAGCCCAGCGCCTTGATCTTCTCGATCAGCTCGGTCTCGTTCAGGGGCTTGGTCACGTAGTCCTTCGCGCCCTGGCGCAGGCCCCAGATCTTGTCGGTTTCCTGGTCCTTCGTCGTGCAGATGATCACCGGAATGTGCTTGGTGGACTCGTCGCGCGTGATCGCGCGCGTCGCCTGGAAGCCGTTCAGGCCGGGCATCACCACGTCCATGAGGATGAGGTCGGGCTGGTCGGCCTTGGAGCGCTCGATCGCGGTCTCGCCGCTGTCGACGAGCACGACTTCGTAGCCCCGCTTCTTCAGCATGCCTTCCATGAAAGCGCGCTCGGTGGGCGAATCGTCCACCACCATGATTTTCTTGATCGCCATTTTCGTGTCACTCCGTTCGTTGTATCCGGCGAAGCTCCGCTACGCCGCGTTCCTGTGCGCCAAGTGCGCTTCCACCGCCTTCAGCAGGCTTTCCTTCGTGAAGGGCTTCGTGAGGTACTCGTCGCTGCCCACCATCCGCCCGCGCGCGCGGTCGAAAAGGCTGTCCTTCGACGACAACATGATCACCGGCGTCGAGCCGTGCTTGCCGCTCTTCTTGATCAGCGCGCACGTCTGGTAGCCGTCCAGGCGCGGCATCATGATGTCCACGAAGATGAGGTCCGGCTGGTGATCGGCGATCTTCGCGAGCGCGTCGAAGCCGTTCTCCGCCAGGATCACCTGGCAGCCCGCCTGCATGAGGAATATCTCCGCGGATCGCCGGATGGTGTTGCTGTCATCGATCACCATCACGCGTACGCCCGTGAGGTTCTTGGAGTCCGCCACGCTGTCCCCGCTTATTGGAGCGGCAAGGTCATCCCTCCCGGATGCCGGACTGAAGCCGCCCGTTATCGTCCGAGGAGATTAGTCCTTTTATTCAACCAAAACAACCGTTAAGTGCCGCCAGTTCAAGCCGTTTCCTAGGTTCGGAAGTTCGACTCCGAACCTAGAACTCGACCATTTCGAAATCTTCTTTGCGGGCGCCGCATTCCGGGCAGCACCAGCCGGCCGGAACATCCTCCCAGCGCGTGCCGGGCGCGAGGCCATCGTCGGGCCAGCCCTCCGCCTCGTCATAGACAAGACCGCAGACGTTGCACTTCCAGGTCTTGAAGGGCTCGGAGGCCTGCGTAGCGTGGGATGCCATGGGCTTGCTCGGGGGTCGTTGAATGTAGAATGCGGACACGCGCCGCGAGCCCGAAACGATGGTAGCGACCCCCGGTTCACGGGCGCAATCGAGGCGCGGTTTCAAGTGTAACCCCCTCACGCATCCGCGTTTTTTCCATGGCCGATCCCGCCTTCGCAACACCCCCCGCCGTCATCACGTTCGCCGCGTCCGACCCCACCAGCGGTGCGGGCCTGCAGGCCGACATCCTCACCCTCGCGAGCATGGGATGCCACCCGCTTTCGGTCATCACGGCGATCACCGTCCAGGACACGGCCGGCGTCGAATCCTTCCTGGCGATCGACCCCGACTGGGTTGCCGACCAGGCGCGCTGCATCCTCGAGGACATCCCGGTGGCCGCCTTCAAGATGGGCGTGCTGGGCTCCACGGAGATCGTGACGCTCGTGGCCGAGGTGGTCTCGGACTATCCCGACATCCCGCTGGTGCTTGACCCGGTCCTCGCCTCGGGCCGCGGCGACGAATTCGCGAGCGACGAGATGCTCGTGGCGATCCGCGAGCTGCTGGTGCCGCAGAGCACCGTGGTCACGCCCAACATCCCGGAGCTGCGCCGCCTCGCCGAGGACGACGAGGGCGACATGAGCCTCGCCGATTGCGCCCAGGTCCTGCTCGACAGCGGCTGCGAATACGTCCTCGTGACCGGCACGCACGACTCGACGGCCGATGTCGTGAACTCCCTCTACCACCGCGGCGGCGTGCTGCGCTCGGACACGTGGCAGCGCCTGCCCGGAAGCTTCCACGGCTCGGGGTGCACGCTCGCCTCCGCGCTCGCCGCCAACCTCGCCCGCGGCCTCGACATCGCCGATGCGGTCTACGAGGCCCAGGACTACACGTGGCAGGCCCTGTCCAAGGCCTACCGGCCCGGGATGGGACAGCACATTCCCGACCGCCTCTTCTGGGCCCGCGACGACGCGAAAGAGAGCGAGGGCAAATGAGCGCGGATCCCTCGCTGGCCCGGCGCCTGAAGGGGCTCTACGCGATCACGCCCGAGCGCGAGGACACCGAGCGCCTCGCGCGCGAAGTCGAGCAGGCGCTGGAAGGCGGAGCGTCCGTGATCCAGTACCGCGCGAAGCGCGCCGACGCGGGCCTGGCCCTCGAGCAGGGACGGCGGCTGCGCGACCTGTGCCGTGCCTTCGGGGCTCCGCTCATCGTGAACGATTCGCTCGACCTCGCGATCGAGATCGCGGCCGACGGCGTCCACCTGGGCCGCGACGACGGCAACGTGCGCGCGGCGCGCGTGGCGTTGCCGGGCCGGTTGATCGGCGTGTCCTGTTATGACGATCCGGCGCGCGCGCGCCTCGCCGCCGAGGAAGGCGCCGACTATGTCGGCATCGGCAGCGTGTTCCCCTCGGCGACGAAGCCGTACGCAGTCCGCGCGGCCCTGGAGCACCTGGGCGATGCGCGGCGCACGGGGGCGATCCCCGTCGCGGCGATCGGCGGCATCACCGCGGAAAACGCCGCGGCCGCGATCTCCAGCGGCGCCGACATGGTCGCAGTGATCTCCGCGGTGTTCGACGCGCCCGACGTGCGCGCGGCCGCACGTACAATCGCCGCCCTGTTCCCCCTTCCCGAGACCGTGACCCCGCATGCGTGAACGCAGCCGTGACCTTTTCGAACGTTCCCGCGCCCTCATCCCGGGCGGCGTGAACTCCCCCGTGCGTGCGTTCGCGAGCGTGGGCGGGACGCCGGTGTTCTTCCGCGAGGGCCGCGGCGCGCGGCTCACCGATGTCGACGGGCACGAGTACATCGACTATGTCGGCTCGTGGGGACCGCTGATCCTCGGCCACGCGCACCCCGAGGTGGTGGCCGCCGTGACCGCGGCCGCGCAGAAGGGGCTGTCGTTCGGCGCGCCCACCGAGCTCGAGCTGGAGATGGCCGAGCTCCTCACGCGAGCCCTGCCGTCGCTCGAGCAGGTGCGGCTGGTGAGCTCGGGCACCGAGGCGGTGATGAGCGCGCTCAGGCTCGCGCGCGGCTTCACCGGACGCTCGCTGCTGGTGAAGTTCGAGGGCTGCTACCACGGCCACAGCGATTTCCTGCTGGTGAAGGCCGGGTCGGGCGCTCTCACCTTCGGCCATCCGACCTCGGCCGGCGTGCCGCCGGAGCTCGCGGCGCAGACCCTGGTGCTGCCGTACAACGATCCCGCGGCCGTCGTCGAAGT
>Ga0075369_10000798_pt1 | contig 10325 bp, 7 predicted proteins | sample EndMethybrTD3034_FD_71400 | JGI IMG/M metagenome (GOLD analysis project Ga0075369, IMG submission 71400) | Populus endosphere microbial communities from Tennessee, USA - Endosphere MetaG P. TD hybrid TD303-4 | ecosystem: Host-associated > Plants > Roots > Endosphere | place: USA: Tennessee...
TTCGGGCTCGTGTTCGTGGTGCTGAATGCCATCCAGGTCTTTTTGTTCTGCCTGAGCATCATCGGCATCCCCGTCGCGCTGGTGATCGCCAAGTCGCTCGGCACTGTCCTGAACCCGGTCAACAAGATCTGCGTTTCCTCAGCCGTTGCGGACGAGCTGGTGCGACGCAAGGCCAGTGCCGAGGTCGCCAAGTACGTCGGTCAGTAGCGGGCTATCGCTTTGCGGACTGCGCCAGCGGCAGCGGCTGGAATTTTTTTGCATTGAGATCGGCAAGCTGATCCACTCGTGATCGCGATTCCGTACTGACGATCCCGGAGGCGACCGTGGCGCTCACGCTCAGCAGCAGCAGCTTCAAGGAGGGCGAGACCCTCAAGATGGACCACATCCTGTCGGCCGATTACGGCTTCGGCTGCGGCGGTGGCAACAAGTCGCCGCATCTTGCGTGGTCGGGCGTGCCGGCGGGGACCAAGAGCTTCGCCGTCAGCTGCTTCGATCCCGATGCACCGACCGGCAGCGGCTTCTGGCACTGGGTCGTGGTCAACATCCCGGCGGACACGACCGAGCTCAAGCTCGATGCCGGCAATCCCAAGGCCGGCCTGCTGCCCAAGGGCGCGCTGCAGACCCGCACTGATTTCGGCGCGCCGGGCTATGGCGGACCGTGCCCGCCGGAGGGCCATGGCCCGCATCGCTACATCTTCACCGTGTTCGCCGTGAAGCAGGACGCACTGCCGGTCAACGCCGATACGTCGGCCGCCATCATCGGCTTCCAGCTTCACTTCAATACCCTCGAGAAGGCGACGCTGACCGGCAAGTTCGCGCGTTAATGTCTTGCTGGACCGCGGGCCTCCAGGCCCGCATTCATGAATCATGAGCGGGCCTGGAGGCCCGCGGTCCGGCAAGAGGGGAGGAAACGATGTCTACACCGTCGCCAAACGCCATCAGCTCGCACCTCGTGGTGCGACCGGACTGGCTCGCCAAGCGCCGCGAGGCCGCGCTCGAGCCCGATCTGCCGATCGTCGATCCGCACCACCACCTGATCGATCGTCCGGAAAGCGGCACCTATCTGCTGCCGGATCTCCTGAGGGACATCTCCGAAGGCGGCCATAACGTCATCGCCACCGTCTATCTCGAATGGCTGTCGATGTACCGCGGCGACGGACCCGCCGAGATGCGGCCGGTCGGCGAGATCGAATTCGCCAATGGCGTGGCGGCCATGAGCGCCAGCGGCGGCTACGGCAAGCCGCGTGTCTGCGCCGGCATTGTTGGCCATGCCGATCTGCCGCTGGGGGCGCGCGTGCGCGAGGTCCTGGAGGCGATGATCGTGGCGGGCGGCGGCCGCTTCCGCGGCATCCGTTTCATCGCCTCGGTTCATCCGGATCAGACGCAATGGGGCGCCACGGCCGTACGGCCGGAGGGGCTGCTGGTCGACAAAAAGGTCCGCGAGGGTTTCGCTCAACTCGCCCCGCTGGGGCTGAGCTTCGACGCCTGGGTCTACCACACGCAGCTCGCCGATGTGATCGACCTCGCGCGCGCCTTCCCGGGCACGACGATCGTGCTCAACCATGTCGGTGGTCCGATCGGGCTCGGCCGCTACAAGGGCAAGCGCGATGAGGTATTTGCCGAGTGGAGCAAGAGCATGCGCACCCTCGCGGGCTGCCCCAATGTCAACGTGAAGCTGGGCGGTCTCGGCATGCGGCTGCTCGGTTTCGACGTGCACGAGGGCGAGAGCGCGCCAGGCTCCGAGCAGCTTGCCGCGCTGTGGAAGCCATACGTCCAGACCTGCATAGAGGCCTTCGGCGCAGACCGCGCCATGTTCGAGAGCAATTTCCCCGTCGACAAGGGCTCCTATGGCTACGGCGTGTTCTGGAACGCCTGCAAGCGGCTCGCTGCGGGAGCAAGTGCCGCCGAGAAGAAGAGCCTGTTCAGCGGCACCGCGTCGAAGGTCTATCGCCTCGGCCTCTGAGTCGATTGTTGCAACGCAGCACGCGTTTGTCCTGTCATTCGGTGGCGTCCTGTCGAATCATCGCGCCAAGAACAACGATGAAGCGGGGGAATGACGACCGTCGTCGCTGAGGACAAAGGCGGCCTGTTCACGATCAGCGGGCGGCAGTGGCTCATCCTGTTGATGGTCCAGCTCGCCAACATGCTGTTCGGCATGACCATCACCATCGCCAACCTGGTGCTGCCGCAGATGCGCGGCAACCTGTCGGCGACGCAGGAGGAGATCTCCTGGGTGATCACGCTGAACCTGGTGGCCACCGCCGTCGCCACGCCGATGACCGGCTGGCTGGCCAGCCGGCTGGGCTGGCGCAACCTGATGTTCTTTACGGTACTTGGCTTCACGGTCACGTCGCTGCTGTGCGGCTTCGCCGGCAGCCTGGAGACCCTGATCCTGGCGCGTGTGGGACAGGGCGCGTTCGGCGCGCCGATCATGCCGCTCGGCCAGGCCATCCTGCTCGCGACCTTCCCCAAGCACCTGCAGCCCGCCGCCATCGTCATGTGGGGCATCGGCGCGGTGTTCGGTCCCGTGCTTGGCCCGATCGTCGGCAGCATGGCGAGCGAAGCCTACGACTGGCGCGCCGCCTTCTTCATCATCGTGCCGCCCGGCATCTGCGCTCTCACCTGCATCTGGTTCGCCCTGCGCGACTACACGGCCAAGAGCCCGGTGAAGTTCGACTGGACCGGCTTCATCGCGCTTTCCGTCGCCATCACCTGTGCCCAGCTGATCTTCGACCGCGGCCATCGCCTCGACTGGTTCGAATCGACAGAGATGGTGCTCTACGCCTTCACCGGCGCGCTGGCGCTCTGGATCTTCGTCGTGCATTGCCTGACGGTGGCCGAGCCGTTCGTCAATCCGCGCCTGCTGCTCGATCGCAACTTCACCATCGGCATCCTGCTCGCCCTGATCATGGGGATGCTGAACTTCACCAGCATCGTGCTGTTCCCGACCCTGCTGCACGACCTGCGCGGCTATCCCGACAATGCCATCGCCATGCTCATCGCCGCGCGCGGCATGGGCAACTGGGCGGCCTTCCTGGTGGTCGTCCAACTCACCCGCATCGCGCCGCGCTCGGCCATCGTCTGCGGCATGGGCATCCAGGCGGTGGCGGGCTTCTGGATGGCGCACTGGAACATCAACCTGACCGACAGCGACGTGTTCTGGGGCAACTTCCTGCTGGGCTTCGGCCAGTCGGTCGCCTTCACGCCGATGACGGTGATGGCCTTCTCGACCCTGCCGCCGCGCCAGGTGACGGAGGGCTCGTCCGTCTTCACCCTGATGCGCAACTTCGGCTCCAGCCTGTTCATCTCCGTGGCCGTGCTGGTCGTCAGCCGCTCGACCGCCTCCAACTATTCGCGCATGACTGAGTACATCACGCCTTACAACAAGACGCTGACGGAGCCCGGCCTGCCGCCGCAGTGGAGCCTCGACGGCGCCGCCAGCCTGCAGACGCTGTCGAACGAGATCCTGCGGCAGGCGGCGATGATCGGCTATCTCAACGCCTTCTACCTGATGGCCTTCGCCGCCCTGGCGGCGATGCCGCTGGCGGCCTTCATGCGCGGTGCCAAGCGCGATCCGTGATAGACTTTGGCCGCGCATCTCGATGGAGGTCGGCCATGCCAGCCAATGCATCGTTCGCGTTTTCGAGGCGGGCGTGAAGCGTATCCAGGCGAACGACATCGCCTAGCGCACACACTGTACGACTGGCGCACGGGTCTCGCACTGGCCTCGTGCCGGCATTTGGTCCGTGGCGGTGCGTAAACTCACATTGCCGTCGAAAATAATCGGCTACCTAGCGATCCCCTGTCGGGCGCTCGCTATTGCCTTGGCAGGGGGAACGGGTGACACTGACTGCACGAGTTGTGCAAGGTCGGGAGCCGCCCGACAGACTGATGGGTTACGCCCGATGCGCGCTTGTCTCGTCACTGTTCTCGCTGGCTTCGCCGGCCTCTGTTGGAACACCAGCCCGGCGCAGTCCCAGCCACTACGCACCGCCCTGATCATTGCCAACGCGCAGTATGCCGACCTGCCGCCGTTGCCGCGCTGCACCGCGTCGGCCGCGCTGGTGCGTGACACCTTGAAGGCCAAGGGTTTCGAGGTGGTCGAGCGAAGCGACGTGCGTCGTGGCGAATTCGACGCCGCCATCGGCTCCCTGGCCAAGCGTACCGCGGCGACGCCGCCGTCGGTGGCCGTGCTGTACTATTGCGGCTATGCGCGGGAGTTCAACGGCCGCCCGTTCCTGCTGCCGGCCGCCGCCAATATCACCCGCGACAACGACGTCCTGACCCAGGGCCTCATCGCCAAGAGCCTGGTCGACAGCCTGGCCCGCGTCGGCGACAGCTCGGGTGTCGTCCTGCTCGACGGCTTCCAGCCGCCGGAGACCCAGGCGACAGGCCTGGCCAAGCTGGGCGAGCAGATCCAGCCGGGCAGCTTCGCCGTCATCGGCGCCAACAACGACGCCGCAGCACCTGGGCCGACGGCAACGGCGCAGGCCTTGCGCGGCCAGCTCACGGGCGAGGAGGTCAGCGTCGAAAAGTTCGTCGCCGGCATGCGGACCGAGCTCGCCAAGGGCGGCGCCAATGCGGCCTTTGTCGTTGCCGCTACCGGCAAGCCCGCGTTCCTGATCGGCGGCAAGCCGCCGCCTCCTGCCGCTCCGCCGCCTCCGCCGGTCGCCGTCGCACCGCCGGCACCGGCCCCAGCTCCAGCCCCAGCGCCGGTGCCAAGTGCGCCCCCGGCCGCGCCCGCGCCGGCACCGCCGCCGCAGCAGGTGATGGTGGACGAGGACCGCATGTCCGATCAGGACCGGCGGCAGGTCCAGGTGGCGCTGGCGACGCTGGGTTACTATTCCGGCCGCATAGACGCCACCTTTGGGCCGGAAACTCGCGCTGCCATCCGTCGCTATCAGTTCGAGATCAAAGGCGAAATGACAGGCCGTCTCACCGGCGAACAAGCGACGAAGCTCGTCAACAGCGTGCGTTGAGCGTCAAGACGCTAAGCATCGGATAAGGGGTGGGTGCCGTGGGCCTCCGGACGAAATTCAATCTGGTCATGGTCAGCGCTTTTCTGATCGGTCTCGCGATCGCGACCTTCCTCGCGCGGGAGATCACGATCGAGGAAGCCAGGCGCCAGATGCTGAACGAAGCAAACCTCATCATGCGTAGCGGAACGGCGGTCCGCGGCTACACCCAGAATGAGATCCGGCCATTGATCGTCGACCAGCTCGCGGTGCGGTTCCTGCCCCATTCGGTCCCGTCCTACTCGGCACAGACCGTCCTGCACCAGTTGCAGAAGGACTTCCCCGACTATTCCTACAAGGAAGCGGCTCTCAACCCGACCAATCCGGCGGACCGCGCCACCAACTGGGAATCGGACGTCATCCATGCCTTCAAGAACGACCCCAAGCTTGGCGAGTTCGTCGGCCTTCGCGAGACGGCGACAGGTCCGTTCCTGACCTTCGCGCGCCCGTTTCGCCTGACCGACAAGGCCTGCCTCGCCTGCCATTCGACTCCAGCGGCGGCACCGCCGACCATGATCGACCTCTACGGCAACAGCAACGGCTTCGGCTGGCAGTTGAACGACGTGATCGGGGCGCAGATAGTGTCGGTGCCGATGAGCGTGGCGCTCAATCGCGCCAACCGCTCGCTGCTGGCATTCGTGGGTTCGTTGAGCGCAGTGTTCGTGGTGATGCTGGTGATCCTAAACGTGTTGATGCACTTCATCATCCTGAAGCCGATCCAGGAGATCACCGCGCTCGCGCGCGATGTCAGTGCCGGCAAGACCGACGTCCAGGAATATCCGGTCAAGGGAAGCGACGAGATCTCTTCGCTGGGCCGCTCGTTCAACCTCATGCATCGCAGCCTTCAGAATGCCATGAGGATGCTGGAGGGCACATGATCGGTGTCCCGCGGGAACGGTAGCCATGGAGCCGCTCCCGCCCAACATCGGCCGCTACGTCGTCGAGGAACTGGTCGGCGTTGGCGGCATGGGTCAGATCTACAGGGCACACGATCCCGTCCTGCGCCGCACCGTCGCCATCAAGCTGATCTCGACCAAGCTGATGAGCGGCGCCGACCGCGCCGACTACATCAAGCGTTTCCGCCGCGAGGCCGAGGCGGCCGCCCGCTGCGCGCATCCCAACATCGTCGCGGTCTATGACTTCGCCCTTCACGAGGAGCAGCCTTACCTGGCGATGGAGTTCGTCTCCGGGCGCAGCCTGCGCCAGCAGCTCGACGAAGCGCCGGTCATGGAAGTCGCGGACGCCATCGCCGTCATGCTGCAGGTCCTCGATGCCCTGGCCAGCGCGCACGAGCAGGGCGTGATCCACCAGGACATCAAGCCCGGCAACATCATGCTGACGACCGACCAACGGGTGAAGGTGGGCGATTTCGGCATCTCCAAGCTGATGAACGTGGAGACGACCACCATCTTCTCGACGATCGGCACGCCGTCCTACATGTCGCCCGAGCAGTGTCGCGGCGATGACGTCGTCGACGGCCGGTCCGACATCTTCTCGGCCGGCGCCACGCTGTACGAGATGGTCGCCGGCGAACGGGCCTTCCAGGGCCGCAACGTGACCGAGGTCAGTCGCCGCATCCAGAACGACAGCCTGCCGCTCTTGCCGGCCCACGTGCGCAACGCCGCGCCGCGCCTGCAGCTGGTGCTCGAGCGGGCTATGGGCAAGCATCCGGCCGACCGCTTCGACACCGGCACCGACATGGCCGATGCGCTGCGCCAGGTACTGCGGGAGACATCACCCGACAGCACGCGCGTCGCCTCCGAGGCGAGGGTAACGACGGTGGTTGCGGCGCCGCGTCCGCCGCGCGAGGACTCAGGCGGCCGCAGGCCGCAATCGTCGCTCGATCCTGTGCTGCTGAAGACGGTGGAGGACAAGCTCCGGACCTATGTCGGTCCGGTTGCGCGCGTCATGGTGCAGACGGTCGCCGGGCGCGGCCGTTCCGCCGCCGACCTCGTGGCGGAGCTCGCGCAATCGGTGCCTGGTGAAGCCGACCGCGAGCGGTTCCTGCGCGAGACGTCGTCGCTGGCGCGGATCCGTTCGCCCGCGCCGCCGGCGGGCGGTCCGCCGCTCAGCGACAGCAGCGGCCGCCGCAGCGGCGGCAACGTCAGCCTACCTGAACAGGAGCTCGAGCGGGCACAGGCGGCATTGACCCAGTTCGTGGGACCGATCGCCCGGGTCCTGGTGCGCCGTGCCGCCGCCAATGCCTCGTCGGTCGAGCTGCTGTGGCAGGCGTTGGCGACCCACATCGAATCGCCCGCCGAACGAGCCGCCTTCCTGAAGCAGCGGCCGGGCTAGGGCGCGTACTCATAAGTTGAGTCCATGGCTGTCTAGCGTCCGGCTTGCTGATGCTGGGCCATGGCGCGAAACACGCGCTCGGGCGTCGCTGGCATGTCGAGATCGATGATGCCGAGCGGGGCCAGTGCGTCCAATACCGCATTCATGATGGCTGGCGGCGCACCGATCGTGCCCGCCTCGCCGCAGCCCTTGGCGCCCAGCGGATTGTGCGTGCAGAGCGTTGTGTTGGTCTCAAGCGTGAACGGCACGAAGTTGTCGGCGCGCGGCATGCAGTAGTCCATGAACGAGCCTGTCTGGAGCTGGCCGCTCTCGCGGTCGTAGACCGCATTCTCGTAGAGCGCCTGGCCGATCCCCTGGACCAGCGCGCCGTGGACCTGGCCCTCGACGATCATCGGGTTGATGATGCGCCCAAAATCGTCGGCGCCGGTGAAATGCACCAGTGCAACGGTGCCGGTCTCGCGATCGATCTCGACCTCGGCAATGTAGCATCCGGCAGGATAGGTGAAATTCGTCGGATCGTAGAAGGCGGTCTCCTCGAGGCCGGGTTCCACCGTCTCAATGGGAAAATTGTGCGGTACGTAGGCAGAGAAGGCGACCTGCGCGAAGGTCGTCGCGCGGTCAGTGCCGGCCACCGTGAATTTGCCGTCGGCGAATTCGATATCCGCCTCGTCCGCCTCGAGCATATGGGCGGCGATTTTCTTGCCCTTGTTGACGACCTTGTCCATCGCCTTGACCAGCGCGGTTCCGCCCACGGCCAGTGAGCGCGAGGCATAAGTCCCCATGCCGAACGGGATCTTGCTGGTGTCGCCATGGACAATCTCGACCTGGTCGAAGGCAAGGCCCAGGCGGTCCGCTACGAGCTGGGCGAAAGTCGTCTCGTGGCCCTGGCCATGGCTGTGCGAGCCGGTGAAGACGGTGATGCCACCGGACGGGTGCACGCGCACCTGGGCGCTCTCGTAGAAGCCGGCCCGCGCTCCGAGCTGGCCAGCCATCACCGAGGGCGCCATGGCGCAAGCCTCGATGTACGAGGCAATACCCAGACCGCGCAGCTTGCCGCGCGTCACCGCTTCCCGGCGGCGTTGCTCGAAGCCCACGTAGTCGGCGGCCTTCAGCGCCATGTCGAGCGTCTTGAAATAGTCGCCGCTGTCGTAGGTAAGTGCCACCGGCGTGGTGTAGGGAAACGCGTCGTTGGCGATGAAGTTGCGCCGGCGCAGCTCCACAGGGTCGATCTTCATCTCGCGCGCCGCGCGATCGACGAGGCGTTCGACGACGTAGCAAGCCTCCGGACGCCCGGCTCCGCGATAGGCATCGACGGGTGCGGTGTTGGTGAACACTCCCTTGACCGAGACATAAATGGCGGGCGTGGCGTAATTGCCGGCAAGCAAGGTGCCGTAACACCAAGTGGGAATCGCCGGCGCGAAGCTGCCGAGATAGGCCCCGAGATTGGCCAGGGTCGCGACACGCATGGCCAGGAACTTGCCGTCCTTGTCCAGGGCAAGCTCCGCCTCGGTAACGTGGTCGCGCGCCTGGTTGTCGGTCAGGAAGATCTCGCTTCGGCTGGCCGTCCACTTGACCGGACGGCCGACCTTCTTGGCGAGCCACAAGACCAGCGCCTGCTCGTTGTAGATCGAGCCCTTTGTGCCGAATCCGCCGCCGACATCGGGCGCCACCACGCGGAGCTTGTGCTCGGGAAGCTGCAGGACCATGGAGCCGATGAGCAGTCGATGCACATGCGGCGCCTGGCTCGTCGTGTAGAGCGTGTAGTCCTCCGAGATGGGGTCGTACTCACCGATGGCGGCGCGCGGCTCCATGGGGTTGGAAACCAGCCGGTTGTTCACGAGCTCCAGGCGCGTCACGTGATGGGCACGCGAAAAAGCGACCTCGACGACCGCCTTGTCGCCCAGGTGCCAGTCAAAGCAGAGATTGTTGGGGGCGGTCTCGAACAGCAGCGGCTCGCCAGGCTTGATGGCCTTGTCCATCGCGACCACCGCCGGTAATTCCCTGTAATCGACCTCGATGAGGTCCGCCGCAGCCTCCGCCTGGGCGTACGTCTCGGCGACGACCACCGCGACCGGGTCACCGACATGGCGCACCTTTCCCTGGGCAAGCAGCGGGCGCGGCGGCTCCGCCATCGGCGAGCCGTCCTTGGAAGTCACAAGCCAGCCGCACGGCAGGCCGCCCACTTTCAATTCGGGAGCCTGCAGGTCGGCACCCGTGAACACGGCCGCGACGCCCGTCGCCAGCTTGGCCTTGGTGGCGTCGATGCGGACGATCTCGGCATGGGCATGCGGGCTGCGTAGCAGGTAGGCCAGCAGCTGGCCCGGCCGGTTGATGTCGTCAGTGTATGTCCCCTTGCCCGTGAGGAAGCGTTTGTCTTCTTTGCGTCGGACTGACGCTCCAATGCCAAAGCTGCCCATGGTTCATCCCTCCAGTCAGGATGTGTTCAGCATGCCAGGGCCAACGGCCCTCAACGCGTCTGCGCCGGCCAACCGAGTCCACCAGGCAACCCGGTTCGAGAACTCTATCCCTCTGTGTCTCGAGGCGCCTCGGGATTCGTACTGCCGGACTAGACCCAAGTCCGTGCGATTTGCGTGCCAATCCTTTGGGGGTCGGATCGGTAGGGCCCTTTCTTTGAGAGTACTAGTAGCTCTGCGCAGTGATTATGATGGGCCTATATGGGAGCCATTCGAGGATCGGCGGATCCTGCTGGCTCATTCAGGATCGCGATGATGCGTCGACGTTGAAAGCATTGCTGGCAGCTGGGGCCAGCGACGCAACGATGGCGTGCCCGCGGGTTCGACCCGCCATTCGTGGCCCTCTACGGCACGCAAAAAGTCGCGAAAACGAAATTGGCATACTTACCGTAGTTCTTGACATTGGCGCACTATAGTTATAATATCGGGCCGTGGCGCTGCTTCTCGCGCTCCCGCTCTATGCATCGTTCATCCGATCCCACCACAGCCGGACGGCGCGCCCGTTCGGCAAGGCCGTGGTGCGCTGAGTCGACGATGGCGA
>Ga0075369_10000800_pt1 | contig 10314 bp, 9 predicted proteins | sample EndMethybrTD3034_FD_71400 | JGI IMG/M metagenome (GOLD analysis project Ga0075369, IMG submission 71400) | Populus endosphere microbial communities from Tennessee, USA - Endosphere MetaG P. TD hybrid TD303-4 | ecosystem: Host-associated > Plants > Roots > Endosphere | place: USA: Tennessee...
CCCGCGAGGTAGACGCCCGACGGTTTCATGGAACCGGTCATGGTGACGATGATCGGTCCGCAGGAGCCGGCGATCCGGGCGCAACCCGACGAAACGACCGTCAGCCAGGTCACGTAATCGAAACACATGGTGAAGAAGAGAAAGATCGCTATGGCGATCAACATCCACCAAAGATAGCGGCCCGCAAACATATCCTGCCCTCATGGCGTTCGATGTAGTGGGCAAAGGGTAACTCAGCCTTCGAAAACCGCATCCGTTCTCGTGGGCTGTAGTTTCACATACATTAGCAATTTCTGCTGCTGCGGCGCGACTGTTTCGTTCCGGAACGACTTATGCAGTCAGCGCAGCCGTCGCGCGAATGTCGCCGACATGAATACCGTTCCAATTGTGCATCTGCACGGTGGCCATGGCGGCCAAGTTCGCGCGAATCGGGTCGTCCGTGCCGAAGAAGCGGCTGAGCGCGGCGGCAATCATCGCCTCGGAGGCACGCGAATGGCCGTCGTCGCATTTGACGGCGATCGCAATTCCCTGCTCGGGAATGGCCGCGCAGAAGACACCTTCGGCACCGGTTTTGGCGAAGATGCGGTGGGGTGCCACCTCCATCAGCTCTGTGCAAGCGCGCCCAGTTCCGGCCACATAGAAGGGCTCGGCCATGCAGGCATCCAAGAGCCGCCGGGAAGCCTTGGCGCGAAGGGGCTCGAGTCCGTTGCCGGTCGCCATCTTGGCAAAACCATGCGCCAAGCCGCGCAAGGGAACCGCATAGGTCGGGATGGAGCAGCCGTCCGTGCCGCAATTGTCATGGCCGAGCACCGCGCCCGTCAGGCTTTCCATGATGCCGCGGATTTCGGCCTGCAGCGGATGGTCGTAGCCGACATATCCCTTCGGATCGACGCCCTGATGGCAGCAGGCGCAGACGAAGCCGGCATGCTTGCCCGAGCAGTTGTTGTGCAACGCCGTCGGCTTGTCCATTGTGCGCGCCTGGTGGATCAGCACCTTCTGGCTCGAGGACCAATGCGCGCCGCATTCAAGCGCTTCGACATCGCGTCCGGCACGCGCGAGCATGGCAGCAGCGAGCGCCACATGCTCGTCTTCGCCATTGTGCGAGGAGCAGGCGAGCGCCAATTCCTTGTCGCTGAAGCCATACGCATCCGCCGCGCCGCTTTCCATCAGCGGTAGCGCCTGCATCGCCTTGCAGGCCGAGCGCGGAAAGGTTGCTGCATCGACGTCGCCGATCGAGAACACGACCTTTCCATCACCATCGACGGCGACGACTGCGCCGCGATGCCGGCTTTCGACGAGCGAGCCTCTGGTGACTTCGACGGTGACGGGATTGGTCATGGTATGGTCCTGATCGTATACGCAGATGCGTCACGCATAGCGAGTCGCGAGGATAAAGCAATTGCCTTTCGCCGTGCCCCGTCTTGCGCCGATGCAGGTCAAAGCGGGGTGATGCGATAAGCGCAGCGGCGGGCGCCAAGCAAAATATGCTCCTCGCGCTCGACTTTGGCACCGAGAACGGCTCGAAAAGTCTCCAGCTCCGAGCGGCAGAAGCCCGCACAGACGGTTGCCGCAGCACAGATCGGGCAATGGTTCTCGACGAGCAGCAGCGAGCCGTCGGCCTCCGGCCAGCTGTCGGCCATGTATCCTTCGCTGGTGCGTACGGCCGCTAGCTGCTGCACACGGGATTGAACGTCCGCCGCGTCCACTTCTTGGCGATAGCGCATAAGGGTGTCTGCTTCCCGGGCGGAAATGACGGCATCCAGCGCCGATGCCCCCAGCTGTGCGACCAGCGTGCTCAGGATCGTGGCGGTGAGTTCCGCGTGACCATCGGGAAAGGTTTGGTTGCCCGCAGGCGTGAGGCTCCACAGCTGCCGCGGTCTTCCCCTGCCTGTCGTGGCGTCGCTCACGGCTTCGACAAGCCCCTCCTCCGCCATCTTCGTTAATTGCTGACGGACAGCTTCCGAGGAAATGCCGAGCCTTGCCGCAAGGGCGGCGGCAAGCTGGGGTCCTTCGGTCTTGATCAGCAGCAGGATTCGATTGACCGGGGATTGTCTCATTTATTTTTCCAAGTTAACGCTTGCTTTAATAGCATGGCCGTGTATTTTTTCCAAATAATAACTTGCAAAAATACTGCATACCCCGGGAAGCACACAAGGCATTAGATATGACCGGCATTGAAGAGATTTCCGCAGACAAGCCCTCCGTCTTTCATCTGCTTTCCGCGCCGCTCCTGCCCGCGACGCTCATGCTCGGCGGCGGTGTCACCCTCTATGCCGTTGAAACTTACATCACTGCGACCATCGCACCATCGATCGTGCGCGACATCGGTGGGCTCGAACTGCTGTCATGGATGACAACCCTCTTCGTTGCCGCGGCGGTCCTTGGGTCGATCTTCGTCGCGATGCGCCCGCGCGGCATCGGCCTGCGCAGCGTCTACGTCGCCGGCGCACTGATATTCGGGGCCGGCAGCCTGATCTGCGCGCTCGCCCCGGCGATGCCGTTGGTGCTGGCCGGGCGCACGGTACAGGGGTTCGGCGCCGGCATTCTTGCCGGGCTTGCCTATGCCTTCATTCGCTTCGCCTACCCCGAACCGCTGTGGCAGAAGGCGTCAACGCTCTATGCAGCCATTTGGGGTGTCTCGACATTGCTCGGCCCCAGCCTCGGCGGAGTCTTCTCCGAAGGCAGCGCGTGGCGCCAAGCCTTCATGCTATTGGTTCCGCTCTGTGTGCTGATGGCGGCACTTGCGCCCTGGCTGCTGCCGCGCGCCGAAGACGATCGCGCCCATGGCAAGACGCCGACCCTGCAAATTGCCTTACTGCTTGCCGCCGTTTTGCTGGTCAGCATCGCCGGAACGATCGACGAAACAAGCTCCAAAGCGTTGCTGATTGCCGCATCGATCGTCACGATCGTTTCGATGCTGACCGTCGAGCGGCGCGGCCGAAACCGCCTCCTGCCGACCGGAGCCGTCACGCTCGCAAAGCCGGTGGCGCGCGTCTACTTGACGATGTTCGTGCTGCTGCTGGTGCTGACAAGCGACATCTATATTCCTTATTTCCTGCAGGTGCTGCATGGCGTAACACCTCTGGTGTCAGGCTATCTGACCGCCCTTGTGGCGCTCGGCTGGACCTTTGCGGCCTTCTTCAGCGGAACGCTGTCTGGACGCCGTGCCAGCACCGCAATCGTCGTCGGCTGCGTGGTCGAAATGGTTGCGGTTGCGTCGCTAACGATCTTTCTCGCAACGGACAATCAGTCCAGCGACCTAGCTATTCTTGGCCCCGCCGTCGTTGGTATGTTCTTGATGGGCTTCGGCGTCGGCCTTGGTTGGGCTCATCTGGTAACCAAGATCCTTGGTTTGGTCGACAACTCCGAACAGGACAAGGCCTCGGCCGCGATCTCGACGGTGCAGTCGCTCGGCAGCGCCTTCGGCGCCGCCGTTGCCGGCGTGATTGTCAACAGTACCGGGCTGGTGGATCCCGGTGGCGTTGCGGGCGGCGTTTCGGCCGCACACTGGCTCTACGTGCTGATGGCGCTTCCCGGCCTGATTGCCGTCACGATATCCCTGACCCTCTCGTCGCCCACCGAACGGCAGGCCCGGTGAGCGACGTGCGAGCGGTCACAGACGCAGCATGATCTTGCCGATGTGACCGCTCGTTTCCATCCCGGCGATCGGGCGGGTTGGCTTTTGGCGACCGGCAGCGATCACGGCATGAGGCCATCCATCACTTGATTTGACCGCTGCCATCACAAACTCTGGTTTTTCGAAAGCACACTACTGGTTTATATCGGGGGTATCGGGAACCATGCCATGCCATCCGCCTTTTCTTCCATTCTCCGCGATCACCAAATCCGTGTCCCAACGCTGACGCTGGTTGCGCTCGCCTTCACCTATGCCTCGACGATGCCCTATCAATCGATTATCGGCATCAACGAACTCGGCCTGTCCGATCGCACCTATTCCGGGCTGATCTTCCTTGCCGCACTCGTCAACGTCGCCACCAGCCTGACGCTCGGCATCTGGTCCGACAGGCTCAGCGACCGGCGCCCGCTGGTGCTGGCGCTATCGGTGAGCGGTATGCTCGGCTTCGGAATGATTTACGAATTCCGTACCGCCGGTGTTTTCATCTTCGGCATGCTGGTGCTGATCCCCATCAGCAATTCCACCTATTCGATCCTGTTTGCCAGCATCCGCGCGACGACGAACACAATGGATCGCGGAAGAGCTGCGGCGATCACGTCCACGGTTCGCGCGCTGTTCTCGGGCTCCTGGGCGCTGGCTCCCGGCCTGATCGGCCTGTACCTCATCAACTCACAATCGATGACACCGGCTTATGGCATTGCGGGTCTCGCAAGCCTGACCTGCTTCTGCCTCTACCTGTTTTTCGCCAAACCTGCGCCTGTCGGCAACGCCTCCCCTTCGCAGCAGGTCGGCTTCTCCTCTTCGCTCGGCAGAGTCTTTTCGCCCTACGTGCTGGTAAGGGTCGGCGTCATGGCGCTGCTGCTCGGGCTGCAGCGGCTAAACAGCGTGGTGTCGCCGTTGATCATCACCCATGCCGCCGGCGGTACCGTGGTGGATGTCGGTTTCATGGCCGGCCTCACCGCCTTCCTGGAAATGCCGTTCATGCTGATGTGGGGCGCGCTGCAACGCCGCTTGCGCAGCGTGCACGTGCTTGCCGTGGGAGCGCTGATCTATTGTGTGTATCTGATATTGCTGAGCTTTGCCTCGGCGCCCTGGCAGATCTATGCCCTCGTGCTGATCAACGCCTGCGGCGCTGCAGCCATCCTCAGCGTGCCGATCACCTACCTACAGGATCTGATTGCCGATCGCCCGGGACTCGGCAGTTCGCTGGTCTCGGTCAACACGTTCATCGCCAACGGCATCAGTGCATCGATCTTCGCGGCTGGCACTGCCTTTACGGGCTATTCAGGCACAGCACTGTTTGCCGCCATCGTCGGCCTCGCTTCGGTCGGCCTTCTGCTGTTCCTTGAAAGAGCCCCCCGACCGGTCCGGCAGCCGGCCTAGAGCCGCAGCATGATCTTGCCAATGTGACCGCTCGTTTCCATCAGTCGATGCGCCTCGGCAACGTCTTCGAAAGAGATGACGGTATCGATAACCGGAGCGAGCTTGCCTTCATCAAGAAGCGGCCAGACCTGGGAAAGGAGATCGTCGCGGATCGCGCGCTTTTCCTCGGCAGTGCGCGGGCGCAGCGTCGAGCCAGTGATCGTTAGCCGTTTGACCATGATCGGTGCCAGATTGACCTTCTCCACAACGGCGCCGCCGAGAAAGGCGATGATCGAAAGGCAGCCGTCCTTCGCGAGCGACGCCACGTTCCGTTCGAAATAGGCGGCACCGATCATATCCAGGATGATATCGACACCGTGGCCGGTCTCGGCCTTGATGGCCTCTGCAAAGTCCTCTGTCTTGTAGTTGATTGCCCGCTTTGCGCCGAGCTTGACGCAGGCGTCACATTTTTCCTGCGAACCGGCCGTCGCGTAGACCTCGGCGCCAAAGGCCCGCGCAAGCTGGATAGCGGTCGTTCCGATGCCGCTTGAGCCGCCATGCACGAGAACCTTTTCGCCTTCGGTCAGTCCGGCCATCTGGAACATGTTTGCCCAGACCGTGAAGTAATTCTCGGGCAGCGCCGCAGCTTTAACGGCATCGTAGCCCTTCGGGAAGCGCAGAGCCTGGCCGGCGGGCAGCAGGCAATATTCGGCATAGGCACCGCCGTTGGTCAGGCCACACACCTTGTCGCCGAGGGCAAAATCGCAGACGCCCGGGCCAACGGCAACGATCTCGCCTGCCATCTCAAGCCCGAGAACAGGGCTTGCATCCATCGGCGGCGGATAAATACCCTGGCGCTGCGCGACGTCGGGCCGGTTGACGCCGATTGCCTCGGTGCGGACAAGGAGCTGGCCCTCCCCTGCTATCGGCAAGGGTCCGGTGGTGATCCGCATCACCTCGGGCGCGCCGAAGCTCGGCAGGTCGATGAAGCGCATCTGCTTGGGCAAGGACATGATCCGGTCTCCTCGTTCCGAAAGCATGTCAGATAGTTCAGCTCTTCGGACTTGAGAAGGCGCGAAGCGCGGGTGGCGTCAATTCGTCTCGCCCAAGAGATGGAAAACGAGCCCTTCTTCGCTTTCCTTCGCCTCGGCCTTGATATGGGCGATCGCGGCACTAACGCGGTTGACATCGTCGATGACGAGACCTTCCGGCAGCTCCAGCACGCCGATCGAGCAACGCATCAGCGGGAACAGCGCCTCGACGCCAGCGCGGTCATGGCCCCGAATGCGGCCGGCGGCACGATCCGTATCGGAATAGAGGCCGAGCACATCATCGTGGAAATCGCTGATCAGACGATCGAGAATTTCGGTCAGTTCTTCCTTGGTCCAACCCCGGACGCCGATGAAGAAATCGTCGCCGCCGACATGACCGAGGAAGTGGCGCTCAGCAAAAAAATAGCGACGCATGAGCGCGGCAAAGAGCGAGATCGCGTGGTCGCCAAGGTGGAAGCCGTAAGCATCGTTGAACGGCTTGAAGTTGTCGAAATCGCAGTAGCAGAAGTGCCGCTTCTCGTCGCCATCGAGGCTCGACTCGCGCATGAAGTCGCGGATCGCCCTGTTGCCTGGCAGCCCGGTCAGCGGGTTCTGGTCCTGAGCGGTCTTCAGCTTCTTCTCGTTCATCACCTTGATGAGCGAGGCCGCCGATACGACGCCCGCATAGCGCATATTGTCGGTCAGCAGCAGGCAGTTTGTGCCTTCCATGTTGGCGAAGATCGCCATCAGCTGTTCGGTATCGGAATCAAGACCGACGATCGGAGCCATTTCGACGAAATGTGAGATGGTTCGCTCGTAGACCTTGTTCTTCAGAAGATCGCGGCCAAAGGGCTGGTAAATGTATTCCTTCAGGTGCCGCTCGTGCAGGATGCCGCGCGGCTCGCCGTTCGCGTTCAGCACCGGGAAGAAGGCCTGGTGTGGATTACGGCGGAAGAGCTCGAAGACGCTGTCGATCGTGTCGTTTTCAAAAACCGTTGGCAGCATCTCGATCTGCTTGCGGATCAGGATCTCATCGAGCGATTGCGGGCTGCGCTTGCCTTTGCCGAGGTCCAGCAGGTGCGGAAACGACGGCTGCAGCTCGGTGATATGGGTTGTCGGACGGGAGATGAACCAGCCCTGGACGAGATCAACGCCGAATTCGCGGCAGGCGACGAACTCTGCCTCGGTCTCGATCCCCTCGGCAATGACGCGGGTGCCGAGCACGTGTGCGATATGGACGATGTTCTTCAGGAGGTGGCGCTTGCGCGGGCTGCTGTCGATGTCGGCGATGAAATGCCGGTCGATCTTCAGATAGTCGACCGGGTGGTCGCAGAGCAGCTTCATCTCGCCGTGGCCGACGCCGAAATCGTCGATCGCCAGCTTGAAGCCGGCCTTGCGCAGCAGTGATACGAGGGCCGCAAACTCCGGCACGCTGGTGTTGTCGAAGCGCTCGGAGAATTCGAAACAGATCGAGGAGGGTGGGATATTGGCAAGCTTCAGATGTTGCAGCAGGCCTTCCACCAGCCGCTCGCCATGTGGGATCAGACGGACATCAAGATTGAGGAACAGCGTCGAGCTCGAGAAATGCGGCAGCGTGGCGAACTTCGCAAGCGCGCGGCTTGCCACCATCTGCTCCAGCTGCAGCAGCTGGTGGTTCTTGTGCGCCTCGTCCAGAATTTCGACCGGAGAGCTGAAGCCGATGCGCTCCTGTCCGCGCATCAGCGATTCATAGCCGAATGCCACACCTGTCCCTGCCTCGACTATGGGCTGAAAGGCATTTTCGATAACGAGTTTCGCAAGGGTTACGATCTGATCACTTGCGTAGCGACGAACAAGCGCCGGATCGACGGTGGCAGCCAAAGACATGCCAATCTCCACTGTGTCTTATTGTTTTTCGCATGGAGACTGGCGGAGAAGGATCAACGAACCCTTTCCCGAATGTGAAACTTTTGTGAAGACCGGCGAACTCGACCGCCCGGGCAAGCGAATTTTGCTCCCCGATCAACGGTTTGGTCAGGCGGTGCGCCGATGCTCGGCCTCGTGATCGGCGAACATGTCGGCGACGCATTTGCCACTGCGCGAGGTGCAATCCTGATCGAACATGACCTCGTGATATCCGCCAAGTTTGCGGGCGGCGTCCCACATGCGCAGGGCTTCGCGCACGACCTCGCTGCTCGACGCGTAACTCCCGTTGTCAACGGCGGCCCGGATGTCGGCGGCCTGCAACGGTGAAATGGATACGGTCACCATCGGCATGAGATTCCTCCCTTTACCTCGTGGGGCACGTATGCCCCGGTCGGGGGACGGTCAATCCGTCCATGGCATTACCGACGCGCGCCGCCGCCTCGGCTGCCTCTTGGTGAGCAAATTTTAGCCCTCCCTCACATACTTGTCAAAAAAGAAACAGTCCGTGAAGTCAGGCTGTGAATTGCGGGCATAACTCAGCGACGGATCGCAAGACCGAAAGCAAGCATGGACCAGCCCTGGATGAGAAGATCGCAGGCGAGGAAAAGACCAAGGATCCACAGGCTGTTGACCGGCCAACCGAGGTAGATGACGACGCCGGCGAGTGCAGTGATGATGCCGCTAGCAAGCACCCAGCCCCAGCCCTTGACCGGGCGCATGCGCCAGCCGACCCAGATGCGGAACACGCCGGCAATCAGCAAAGCGATCGCAAGAAACAGCGTCAGCGCCGCCGATGCCAGAAGGGGATTCTCGAAGGCGAAGACGCCGGCCAGCACGTAGAGCACGCCGCTCAACGCCCAAAACAGCACCTGGTCCCAGCTTCTCACCTGAAACGCGTGAACCAAGTAGACGATGCCGCCGATCAGCATCAGTATTCCGACATAGTAGACGGACACAACGGTCGCGAGCGCGACGTTTGCCAGTGCGATAAGGCCGCAGACGATCAGCAGCAAGCCAAGTACGGCGAACCAACCCCATTTCGATTGTAGAGATGAAAGGCTCAGTCGATCAGACGTATCTGCCATGGCACACCTCCTGGTTGGTAAAAGAATATGCCGCAAAAACACGGAATTGGAAGGGGTTGGGTTTTCGGGTTTGCATCAGATTTTTATTGATTGATCAATCAATCAAAATTATACTTACTGCCACCTTCATGGAGTGATGCGATGCCCAAAGTCGGAATGGAGCCGGTTCGCCGCAAGGCGCTCGTCGATGCCGCGCTGCGCGTGATCGGCGATCAAGGCTCGCTGACCGTCACCATGTCCGAAATTGCCCGGCAGGCCGGTGTGTCGCCGGCGCTCGCGCATCATTACTTCGGCAGCAAGGAGCAGCTGCTGATCGAGACTATCCGCTCTCTCCTAAAGCAGCTGCGCGGCGACGCAGTGACAGCGCTGAAGGCGGCGGATGCACCGCGCGAGAGGCTTTCCGCTGTCATCCGGGTCAGCTTCCAGGCCGACCAGTTTGCTCCGGCGACGATCGCCGCCTGGCTTGCCTTCTATGCCGAGGCGCAGCGCTCCGAGGAGACGCGGCGCTTCCTCGTCATCTATGCCCGCCGCCTGCGGTCGAACCTGCTCGCCAACCTGAAAGCACTCTGCCCCGGAGATGCCGCAGAACGCATCGCCGAAGGCGCGGCTGCGATGATCGACGGGCTCTACATCCGCCAAAGTCTGAGGTCTGCGCCTGTCAGTATCGAGGCATCGATCGCGCTTACCGAAGACTACATCCATTCACAGCTTGCCGCCCTTGCGAAAGGACAGATCCAGTGACCCTCAAAGCCCAGCCGAAAGCCTCCCATTTCATCGACGGCGAGTATGTCGAGGATGAAGCCGGCAGCGTCATCGAAAGCATCTATCCGGCGACCGGCGAGGTCATCGCGCGGTTGCACGCGGCCACACCTGCCATCGTCGAAAAGGCGATCGCGGCTGCCAAGCGCGCCCAGCCGGAATGGGCGGCGATGAGCCCGACGGCGCGCGGCCGCATCCTGAAACGCGCCGCCGACATCATGCGCGAGCGCAATCGCGAGCTGTCCGAGCTCGAGACGCTCGATACCGGCAAGCCGATCCAGGAAACCATCATCGCCGACCCGACATCGGGCGCCGACAGCTTCGAGTTCTTCGGTGGCATCGCGGCTGCCGGCCTCAATGGCTCCTACATCCCGCTCGGCGGCGATTTCGCCTACACCAAGCGCGTGCCGCTTGGCGTCTGTGTCGGCATCGGCGCCTGGAACTATCCGCAGCAGATTGCCTGCTGGAAGGGCGCACCGGCGCTCGCGGCCGGCAATGCGATGGTCTTCAAGCCATCGGAAACCACGCCGCTCGG
>Ga0075369_10000801_pt1 | contig 10310 bp, 9 predicted proteins | sample EndMethybrTD3034_FD_71400 | JGI IMG/M metagenome (GOLD analysis project Ga0075369, IMG submission 71400) | Populus endosphere microbial communities from Tennessee, USA - Endosphere MetaG P. TD hybrid TD303-4 | ecosystem: Host-associated > Plants > Roots > Endosphere | place: USA: Tennessee...
CCCCGGTGCGGACCACGACGCGCTCGGGCCGGTGAGCCTGACCGTGGAACCGGGTGAGCACCTGGCGGTCACAGGCGCCAATGGGTCCGGCAAGACGACGTTGCTGCTGTTGTTGTCCGGCCGCGCGCCGACGTCGGGCACGGTGCAGCGCCCAGGTGCGGTGGGTCTGGGCGAGTTCGGTGGAACCGCCGTCGTCATGCAGCATCCCGAAAGCCAGGTGCTCGGCACTCGCGTGATCGACGACGTGATTTGGGGGCTGCCGCCTGGCGTCACCGTCGACGCCGAAAGTCTTCTCGGCGAGGTCGGCCTCGCCGGGTTCGCCGAGCGCGACACCGGCGGAATGTCGGGCGGTGAGCTACAGCGACTAGCTGTGGCGGCGGCGCTGGCCCGCGAGCCCAAGCTGCTGATCGCCGACGAGATCACCAGCATGGTTGATCAGGACGGCCGTAAGGCACTCATAGATGTGCTGGCGGGCCTTACCGCGCATCACGACACGGCCCTGGTGCACATCACCCACTACAGTGACGAAGCCGCCACAGCAGACCGGACCGTCAATCTGACAGGCAGCGCCGAAAACTCCCAACTGGTGATCACCGCACCATCCCCGACGGCGGCATCCACACCTCATCGCCATGTCGGCGACAAAATGCTCGAGGTGAGCGGGGTGAGTCACTACTACGGCAGCGGAACACCATGGGAGTCAACCGCATTGCGCGGCATCGACCTCGCAGTGGGCGAGGGTGACGGCGTGCTGATTTATGGACTCAATGGATCGGGAAAGTCGACCCTGGCGTGGATCATGGCCGGACTGCTGACGCCGACGATGGGCCACTGCCTACTCGACGGTGAACCGGTATCGGAACAGGTTGGCGCGGTGGCTATTTCGTTTCAGGCCGCCCGGCTTCAACTGATGCGTGGTCGCGTCGATCTGGAGATCGCTTCCGCGGCTGGTTTCGACGTCCAGGATCGTCGCAGGGTCGAACAGGCGCTGGTCTCAGTCGGGCTGGACCCCACGCTGATGGGCCGCCGAATCGACCAGCTCAGCGGCGGCCAGATGCGCCGTGTCGTGCTGGCGGGGCTGCTGGCGCGCAGACCCCGCACGATCATTCTCGACGAACCGCTGGCCGGCCTCGACGCGGCCAGCAGGCGTGGGCTTCTGGCGCTGCTCGCCGACCTGCGCCGTGACACCGGGCTCACCGTCATCGTCATCTCACACGACTTCTCCGGGCTCGACGAATTGTGTCCGCGCGCAGTGCATTTGAATGACGGCACTCTGGTGCCCATGCCGACGACGGACAACAACCGATGACCTCACGGGACTCGAAGCGGAGTCGCAAACCGAATAATCAGCGCAGGCCGGTGGTATTGCTGCACCCATTGCCCACACGCACACCCGTGCACGAGCTCTGGGCCGGGACCAAGCTACTGGTCGTTGCCGGCGTCGGCGTGCTGTTGGCGCTTTATCCCGGCTGGATCCCGATCGCACTCGTCGCGGTGCTTGTACTGCTCACCGCTTGGCTGGCCCGGGTGCCCTGGGGTGCGCTGCCGTCGGCGCCGCGGTGGCTGTGGATCGTGCTGCTGACCGGAGCGGTGATTTCCGGTTTGGCTGGCGGCGGACCATTTGTTGAGCTGGGCTCGTTCAGGTTGGGCGTCGGTGGGTTGCTCAGCTACCTACAACTCACTCTGATATCCGCGACGCTCATGGGTCTGGGCGCGCTGGTGTCGTGGACGACGAACGTCTCTGAAATTGCGCCGGCAGTGTCGAAATTGGGCAAGCCGCTCAAGATGTTTCGGGTTCCTGTCGACGATTGGTCGGTCGCCCTCGCCCTGGCGTTGCGGGCGTTTCCCATGCTGATCGACGAGTTCCGAGTGCTCTTCGCTGCACGCCGCATCCGGCCCCGTGCCGTTGCGACCACCTGGCGGGAGCGCTACCGCAGATGGTCTGTCGAACTCGTCGACCTGACGGCCACCGGGATGACGGTGTCGCTGCGCCGGGCCGACGAGATGGGCGATGCGATCACCGCCCGCGGCGGTGCGGGTCAGATCTCGACGCTGCCCTCTCGGCCGAGATCGGCCGACGTTATCGCCCTGGCGTCGGTGACGGCGCTGTTCACCCTGGCGCTGTACGTCGAAATCGGTACAGCGCTGGGCACCAGCAGCTAATGGGGCGAAATCGGTTGCGGATCAAGCAAACAAGGAGTCCTGATGACAGTCGTGGGTATCACTGGCGCAACGGGTGCGCTGGGCCGCCGCATCACCGACTACGTCTTGCGATCGCACCCGGCCGAACAACTGGTGCTGGTGAGTCGCACACCGAAGCAACTGGTAATCCCCGACGGTATGCCGGTGACTGTCCGGCGGGCAGACTTCGATGACGCGGACGCTCTGCGCGATGCATTTGCTGCGATCGATGTTCTCATGCTGATTTCGACCGATGCCGTCGGACGACGCGGTGCACAGCACAAGGCCGCCATCGCGGCGGCTGCGAAGGCCGGCGTGGAACGAATCATCTACACCTCGATGACCAACGCCAACGCTGAGTTCCCGACACGGCTCCGCTTCCTATCTGGCGACCACGCAGCCACCGAGACGGCGTTGTTCACCGCCGGTCCGGCATGGACGCTTCTTCGCAATGCCCTGTACATGGAGGCTTATGCCCCGATGTGGCGGCAGGCCGGATCCTCCGGTCGGCTCGTCACCAACAACGGCGCAGGCCGTCACGCGCCGGTGGCACGCGACGACTGCGCCGCTGCGGCCGCTGCTGTGCTGCTCGGCGACGCCCACGACAACAGGATCTATGACATTGCCGGTCCGCGGTTAGTCGACGACTCTGACCTCGCTGACGTCCTCACGCGCCGGCACGGTCGATACGTGGAAGGCGTGTGCGTCGGCGATCAGCAATTCCACGCCGGGCTCCTCGCAGCGGGAATGCCCCGCGAAATGGCTGATGTGGCAACTGGGTTCGGTCGCGCGATACGGGAGAATCGCTTCATCACGCCGCTCGGAGATACCGAGAAACTGATCGGTCGGTCACCCGTAGACATAGCCACATTCCTCTGACTGGCAGTGAAGGGAACGAAATGTCTGACCCAGGCATCATCAGCTGGAACAACCGGATCGTCGCCGAATTCCGAGCCAACCAGGGATACGTGGCCTGGAGTAGCGAAGAGGAGTTCGCGGCAGGTCGCCCGATCCCGCCCCGGGTCCCCGGCTTCGACGCGAACGGCATGCCTCTTATCTTGGTACACCACATCGGCGCCAAGACTGGGCGTGAGCGGATCAGCCCGCTGTTCTTCCAGTCGATCGGCGATAGCTGGGCTGTCTTCGGGACCCACGGAGGCAGCCCGCGTCATCCGGCGTGGTACCGGAATGTGATGGCGAATCCACAGGTGACGGTCGAGACGGGGACCGAAAGAGTGTCGGCCCTAGCCACGCTCGCGAAAGGTGCAGAGCGTGAGCGTATCTGGGCGAGAGAGATAGCGCTCATCCCAAAGTTCGCGGAGTTCGAGGCGGCTGCCGGCAGGCAGATCCCGGTCGTGGTGCTGAAGCGTCTCGGTGGAGAAGCCTAGGACTCGCCCGTGGCGTCTGTTTCGTTGGTCCGGATTCAACGGCCCATCGTTCAGCTCACATCTGTCGGCGCATCTGAGGCCTTCACCACCTGCACCTCCGGCCGCGCCGGTACCTCGTCGGCCAGGAACCACCGGAACGCGAGGTTGCCCCGTGGATAGTCCAGCGTCGTCAGCGAATTCGGATGTTCCGTCATGCCGCGGGACACCACGATCGTCACCGAACCGTCGGCGTTGGGCACCGCGCTGTGGCCATTCACCGAACTGCGCGCATCGTTGACGTTGTGCGTGGCCATGAACTGGTTCCACACCACCAGGTTCCAGAACCGGCACGTCGGTGGCCGGTGGGTGATGACCAGCGCCTCGTCATCCTCGAGCACAAAGCTGCCGTAGGCATAGCACGCGTCGCGGGCCGACCAGCCGAAGTTGGCGTCCGGCACCTGATACGGATCGGCGAATTGGTTTGCCACTTGCGATATTTCATGCCCCAGCTGGTGTGTGTCGTCAACGCGCACTCCCACGGCCAGCGGCACGATCGCGAACATCGTGCGCAGCCAGGCGGCACTGGCCCGCAGCGCCGCCGCGGTTTCGGCGTCCCCATGCCGCACCGGCTCGGGTTCATCCAGCGCCTCGATCTGCCAGCTGACCGGACGACCAGTCAGCGGATCGGCCTGGTAGTCACGGGTCATCAGCACCACGCCGTCGTCCGTCGGCCCAAGCTCAAAAGAGAAGTTGCCTGCATCGTCGATGTCGAGGTCGTCGTCGCGCATGATCGCCACGATGCGGTCGGACCACTGGCCCGGCGACGGTTCGTTGTACGCCGTGACCGAAAAGTACACGCTGTCACCCTTGTTGCCGCTGATGCGATAGCGGCGCTTCGGATCCACCGGGCACATGTGGTAGTACGCGTCGGTGTTGTCGCCGCCCCATCGCCGATCACGGCGGAACGGCGTGTTGACCTCGACGAACTGAGGCCGACTCGGCTCGGCGAACAGATACGTGTCCAAGGCCACGCCCAGCGTCGTCGCGAGCATGCGGTAACCATCAGCGATATGGCGATCGTCGGTCACCGCACGATCGCCCTCGAGGAAGGAATGGTCAAGCCCGCCAAGGGTTTCCAGTAGCTCGTGCCACGCGGTCGTCGACTCGTGCGTCATGCACTGATTCCTCTCAATATTAGGTTGGCGGTTCGCTCGACCCAGACATCGTCGAGAGCAGCGCCGCGGGTGAGCAGGGCCATGAACGTGATGCCCGCGAGGGCCTCGGTGATCTCCGCCGCGGTGACGTCGGCTCGAACCTCATTGCGTGCCAGGGCTTTCTCCAGCCGCGCGGTCATGTCACGCGACAGGATGCCGCCGAACCGCGCCAGAAGCGCGGCGTGCAGCGTCAAGTCCGCGGCCATCTCACCGACGAGTCCCGGCAGCGCTGCGCGTGCCGCCGGAGTGGTCAACACCGCGACCGTGCGCTGCACCATTTCGCGCACGTCACCGGCCAGTGAGCCCGTGTCCGGCAGCTCGGTCCCACTGTTGATCGGGAACACCGCCTCGTGCACGAGGTGCGCCTTGCTGGGCCAGCGTCGGTAGATCGCCGGCTTGCTGGTACCCGCCCGGCGTGCGATCGCATCCACCGACAGTTCGGCGTACCCGGTCTCGCCGAGCAGCTCGACCGTCGATCGCAGCACCGCGCTGTCGATGCGCGGATCGCGAGGCCGGCCGAGGTCTGTTGTCATTACGAAACTCAGAGTAACATAAGTCGGCGTGACCCACGCCACACCCGAATTGGTCCACCTGGATGACCTCGCCGAGCCGCGGTTCAGCGCCGAGGCCCAGCAGATCGTCGACATGATGACCGCGCTGTCGGCCGAATGCCCGCTGGACGCAGATGCGTTGCACGCCAGGGCGATCGCCGACACCGGCCTCGATGACTTCGGCCCCGACGACTACCGGGAGAGGCTCGACGTCTACCTCGCGGCGCTCCATGACGTCGACGGCATGCACGGCCCGGGCGTCGTGAACTTCTTCGGTCAGCTTTCGCAGTGGCTCAAAAACCGCTTGCTGCTGGCCGACCTGCTCAAGCGTCACCCCGAGATCAACGACATCGACCTGCTGCCGCCGGTGGTCATCGCAGGCCTGCCGCGCACGGGCACCACCCATCTACACAATCTGCTCGCGGCGGCGCCGACCTTCCGCACTCTGCCCTACTGGGAGAGCTTCGAGCCGTTCCCGCTGCCCGCCGAGGAAGGCATCGAGCCCGACCCGCGGGCGGCACGCATGGACGTTGCGGTCACGGTGATGAACATGCTCATGCCGCACTTCGCGCTCATGCACGAGATGACCACCGCCCATGTGCACGAGGAAATCCAGTTGCTCGCCAACGATTTCTCGACGATGTTCATGGAGACCCTCGCGTACGTGCCGCGATGGGAGAACTACTACCTTGCCCACGACCAGACGTCGACCTACGAGTACCTGGCCACCCAGCTCAAGGCGCTGCAATTCCTGCGCGGCGGCAGGCGGTGGCTGCTCAAGTCGCCGCAGCATCTCGAGCAACTCACGGTGCTCGACAAGGTTTTCCCCGGTGTCGCTGTCGTGTGTACGCATCGCGACCCTGTGCCCGTTGCGATTTCGATGGTCGCGATGCTCACCTACTCCGCGCGCATGCACAGGTCGCCGGTGCCGGTAGCGGAGATCGCCACCGGCTGGATCCACCGCCTCGAGTTGATGCTCAACGCGCTTGTCCGCGATCGCGATGCCATCGCGGCGGAGCGTTCGATCGATGTGACCTTCGACGACTTCATGGCCGACGAACTCGGTGTCGCCGAGAAGGTGTACGGCCTAGTCGGCGAACCGGTGACCGACGACGCTCGTGCTGCGATCGCCGACTATCTCGCCGGCCACCAGCGCGGCAGGCTCGGCAAGGTGGTCACGTCGTGTGAGATGTTCGGACTCAACGAAGACGATCTGCGCCAACGCTTCGCGCCATACGTCAGCCGATTCCTGTCGTAACAAGGCTGCGGGACTGTCGCGCCTCCAGCACGAGAATGCCAACCAGGCAGATGGCCGACAGAACCGCGACAGCCACCGCGAAAGTCACACCGGCCGTTTGCAATCCCCAGTGTTGGGCCGCGACGCCCTCGCCAACCACGGGCAGCGAGATCGCGATGTAAGCGACGACGAAATACGTAGAGCTGACTTCGGCGCGGCGGTCGGCCGGGGTGCGTTCGGCGACGGCGGCCAGTCCGCGGCTGAAGCTGATGCCCTGTCCGACGCCTGCCACTACCGCGGCCGCGACGAGTCCGATCAGCGACGAAAGCTGCAGCGCCACGGCAAGAATCACCATGCCCGCTACCAGGATTGCGCATCCGACGGCGACAGCACGTTGTGGATTGAGGTTGCGGGCGGCGATCTGGGCCGCGGCCGACGCGAAGAAGATCGAGCTGGCGATGAGCCCGGCGATCGCATGGTTGTCGATGCCGACGACGCCGGAGACGAATGACGGCGCCACCGCGGCGAAGAGCCCTGTCACCGCGAAACCCGCGAACGCCGCGAGCGAGGCCACGACGAAAACGGCGCGCACCTCGGCCGGCACCGACAGGCGTTGCACGCCGAGATTGCCGGTGCGCGCGGAAGTTTCCGGCACGATCAGCACCACCACGCCGGCCAGCAGCGCCAGCACGATGTGCACGATGAAACTGAGGTGCAATGGCGCAGGTGCGTATTCGACGAGGACCCCGGCTAGTAGCGGTCCGATACCGAGCCCGCCCATGTTCGCGACCGTCGCCACCGCTGCGGCCTTGGTGCGCCAGTGTTCCGGTGCGGCCTCGATTACGGCCGCAGTGGCGGTGCCCGTGAAGATGCCCGCCGAAAGCCCCGACAGGACGCGTCCCACCAACAACAGCGAGACGGAGTCGGCGACCAGGAAGACGGCGGCACTCGCCAGAGCGGCGACCACGCCGGCCAGCAGCACCGGGCGTCGTCCGATCGCGTCGGACCATCGGCCGAACACCAGCAGCGCGAAAAGCACGCCGGCGGCGTAGGTCGCGTAGATCACGGTGGTGGTCAGCACCGCAAAATGCATCTCTTGGCCGTACAGCGCATACATCGGCGTCGGCAACGTGGTGCCGACCATGATGGCCGCGAAGGCGTACGCCAGCAGTCCGAAGGCGAGTCGTCGAGCGGTCACGCGTGAAGATAACCCATCCGACCGCCCGAGTAATCCCGCGAGGATGCGATTTCGGCGCGCGTACGCCCGCTACGCGTCCGTACGCGCGCCGAAATCGCTGCTAGTGACCCACAGCCTTCTCTGCGCCGACGCCGGTCAGTGTCCGCACCTCGAACTCGGCGTTGACCTCAGGGTCGCCGCGATCAGACGACGTCAGCGTGCCGACGATGCCGAGGATGAACGCCAGCGGAATCGACACGATGCCGGGATTGGCCAGTGGGAACCACGCGAAATCCACGTGCGGGAGCATCGCGGTCTTTGCGCCCGACACCGCGGGGGAGAAGACGATCAAGATGATCGTCGAGATCAGCCCGCCGTACATGCTCCACAGTGCGCCGCGGGTGTTGAACCGCGACCAGTACAGCGAGTACAGGATCGTCGGCAGATTGGCTGCCGCGGCCACCGCGAAGGCGAGCGCGACCAGGAACGCGATGTTCTGCCCACTGGCCAGAATGCCAAGCCCGATGGCGAGAATGCCGATCACCACAACCGTGATGCGTGACACGCGGACTTGCTCGTCCTCGGTCACTTGATGGCTCTTCATCACGCTGGCATAAATGTCGTGCGCGAATGATGTTGCCGCCGTGATGGTTAGGCCCGCGACCACCGCGAGGATCGTCGCGAACGCCACCGCGGAGATGATGCCAAGCAGAACCACACCGCCGAGTTCGAACGCCAGCAGCGGCGCGGCCGAATTCTGCGCACCGGGGGCCGCCAGGATTTTGTCGGGTCCGACCAGTGCCGCGGCGCCATAGCCCAGCGCCAACGTGAACAGGTAGAAGGCGCCGATCAACCAGATGGCCCACACCACCGATCGGCGGGCCTCTTTCGCGGTCGGCACCGTGTAGAAGCGCATCAGCACGTGCGGAAGGCCCGCCGTCCCGAGCACCAGCGCGAGCGCCAGCGAGATGAAGTTGATCTGCGACGTCAGCGAGGCGCCGTACTGGGCGCCCGGGGCGAGCACGTCTCGTTTGGCCACCGCCTTGTCGGCCGATCCTGAGACCGCGGACTGCGCGGCGCCGAGCATCTCGGAAAAGTTGACTCCGAACTTCGCCAGCACCATGACCGTCATCAGGGCGGCGCCGCCGATTAGTAGCGCAGCCTTGATGATCTGCACCCAGGTAGTGCCCTTCATCCCGCCGACCAGCACGTAGATGATCATCAGCAGGCCCACCACGGCGATCACAATGGCCTGGCCGACGGAGCCCTTGACGTTGAGCAGCAGAGCCACCAGCCCGCCCGCACCGGCCATCTGAGCCAGCAGATAGAAGAGGCACACCGCCAGGGTGGTGGTGGCTGCGGCAATCCGCACCGGCCGCTGCTTGAGCCGGAAGCTCAGCACATCGGCCATCGTGAATTTGCCTGCATTTCTTAGTAATTCGGCGACAAGCAGCAGCGCAACCAGCCACGCAACGAGGAATCCGATGGAGTACAGGAAGCCGTCGTAGCCGTAGACCGCGATCGCGCCCGCGATGCCGAGGAAGCTGGCGGCCGACAGGTAATCGCCGGAGATCGCGACACCGTTCTGTGGTCCGGTGAAACTGCGCCCTGCGGTGAAGAACTCCGCGGCAGTGGTGTTCTTCTTGCTCGCGCGAATGACGATGTACAGCGTGATCGCGACGAATAGCGCGAAGATGCCGATGTTGGCGGCGGGGTTGCCGACGGCTGTGCCGTTTGCGGCCAGGACGTCGATGGTCATGCCGCACCGCCTTCGAGCTCGGCGCGGATCGCTTCGGCGCGGGGGTCGAGTTCACGGTTGGCGAACCGGACGTAGATGGCCGTGATCACGAACGTCGACACGAACTGGCCAAGGCCGATGAGCAGGCCGACGTTGATGTTGCCCCACACCTTGATCGCCATGAAGTCGTGGGCGAACGCGCCAAGCATCACGTAGGCGAAATACCAGATCAGGAACAGGGCGCTCATCGGAAACACGAAGCGACGCAGCCTATTTCGTAACTCTTGGAACTCCGGGCTGGCCTGTACGGCCACATACTCTTGACCGCTGATGGCGGTCTCCCTCGGCGGATGTTGGGTCTCGGGCACCGGTGACTCCTGACCTCGATCTGTAGTTGTGCGCGCAGCATCGTCGTGAGACCTGCGTCACAATAAGCTAGTTCCCAGGCAACGCCAAGCTGAAACTCGCAATCGAGACTGTGTATGCGGCGGAACTGCAGCTAGTTCGTGATGGGGCCGCCGACGCGCCTATCCGTCCGCTTACCGGACGGATAGGAAAACCTCTCTCCTGGGGATAGCGGAATCTGGCTTGCCGACGATTACGGCAGCGTTGTTTGCTCGGGACCATTTGCTCATCAAACCAACACGGCGAAAGGCCGTGAGTGAAAGGAAATTACGATGAGCAACACCATTGCGCTCCGGCGCGCACTTCTTCAATCCGTTGTCGCCGCAGGGGGCATCGCCGTCGCGGCGTTGATCGTGACCGCACCAACCGCGGGAGCCTCGGACGCCAAAGACATCTGTAAGCAGATGCACGGCTCGTTCGTCTCCAAGAAGGACGACAAG
>Ga0075369_10000803_pt1 | contig 10299 bp, 9 predicted proteins | sample EndMethybrTD3034_FD_71400 | JGI IMG/M metagenome (GOLD analysis project Ga0075369, IMG submission 71400) | Populus endosphere microbial communities from Tennessee, USA - Endosphere MetaG P. TD hybrid TD303-4 | ecosystem: Host-associated > Plants > Roots > Endosphere | place: USA: Tennessee...
CGTCAGACGGGCAGCACCAGCGCCCAGTCGACCTTTGGCATCTACCGGACTGACTGGACGCCGAAGACCGCTCAGCAGACGGTGAAGGCAGGCGCATCGGGCGCCATTGCGAAATCGGCTGAGTTTCAGCGCTTCTCGACTGTCACCGATTCGGCGTTAGGCACTGTGCTCTCGCCGGTCTATAAGACGACTGACGGAGTCTGGGCACAGGTGCGGACGGTCAGCACGGTCTTCGAGACGACGAGCGGATTCATCAGCTCGCCCAATCCCGTTGCGTTCAAGGCAGGTTCGTATCTGCTCAGTCCGATTAGCCCGTTCGCTAACGGCTATCAAGACTTCAACAAGTCGACTGGCCTGCGGGTGTGGTATTCGCAGGCGACGGGTGCGCATTCGGCGGCCGGTCACACCGCGAAGGTGTGGGTGCCGGAGCTAGGCCTGGCCATCAGCGACGAAAGCGGTGGCCCGACCGGCACGACGACGGAATTCCAGTACGGCAAGATCACCTGGAGCCCGCTTGCCGGCGCGAAGATCATCTGGGCCGACGGCCACGGTCCGGGCACGACGCCGACATCCACCACGACCACGACAACGACCGCCACCACGATCCCGACCACGACGACGACGCCTCCGGTCACCACGACGGCGCCTCCGACCACCACGACGACGAAACCGGCTACGAATCCGCTCGTCGCCCTGCTGGCCTTGCTCAGCGGCCTGCTCGGCGGTGGAAGGTAAGACCTAGCGCCTCAACGTCCGGCTGCTCGTGAATCCTTGCACCGCATGCGATCGCACGAAGTCTGCAACCACCTCGTCGTCGTCCATGTTCAACGTCGACGACGGTGTGCTGAACAACGAGAACAGCATCCGGCCGAACCACTCGCCTGCGGCCGTCACGTCGAGGTCCTTGCGTACCTCACCGGTGAGCTTCGCTGCCGTGAGGTAGGGCGCGAGAAACTCCGTGCACTCTCGCAGCAGCACCGCGGCGTTCTTCGTCAGCAGCAGGCTCACTTCGTCTGCGTCGAAGTATGTTTCGGGCTCGACGAACCGCCGCGCCCTGGTCACGAACACGGCCGCACGCGTCAGCTTGTCCTCCAGCGACTCACCCCGGCCCATCGCCTTGGCCATCTCGCGGTAGAACCGCTGCGACGAATGCTCGGCGCAGGCCTCGACGATTGCGGACTTGTCTTGGAAGTACTCATAGACCGTGCTTCGCGAAACATCGGCCGCCCGGGCAATGTCGACGACGGTCGTCTTGGTCAACCCGTGCCGGCCGAAGCAGGCCATGGCGGCGTTGATGATGGCTTCGCGCGTGTCGGTCGCGGTCGTCTCGACTGTCATCGCATCGGCCTCAGTTGTCCGGCGCGAGGATCAGCGCGCTCGTGGGAACGCCGGTTCCCGACGTAACGAGCACGTGTTCAACGTTTTCCACCTGGTTGTACGACGTACCGCGCACCTGGCGAACACCTTCGGTGATGCCGTTCATCCCATGGATGTAGGCCTCGCCGAGCAACCCGCCGTTCGTGTTGATCGGCAATTCACCGCCGAGCGAGAGTCTGTCTATCGTCGCGAAGTCCTTGGCCTCGCCGCGACCGCAGAACCCCAGCTCTTCGAGTTGTGCGAACACGAACGGCGTGAAGTGGTCGTAGAGGAACGCCGTCTGGATGTCGGTCGGTTTGAGTCCCGAATCCCGCCAGAGCTTTTCGGCGACCACCCCCATTTCGGGCAGGCCGGTGATGTCGTCGCGGTAGTAGCTTGTCATCATCTCGCCCTCAGCCGCCGCACCCTGCACCGCGGCGGTGATGACCGCTGGGGGACGGGCCAGGTCTCGGGCTCGTTCGACGCTGGTGATGACCACCGCGACGCCGCCGTCACTTTCCTGGCAGCAGTCAAGAAGCCGCAGCACCGGTTCAATGACCCAGCGCGACTTCTGATGGTCCTCAAGCGTGATCGGCCGCTCGTAGAACCATGCGTCGGGGTTGCGCGCCGCATGCGCGCGGTCGACGACCGAGATACGGCCGAAGTCTTCGTTGGTGACGCCATAGGCCGACATGTAGCGCTGGGCATGCAAGGCAACCCAGGCCGCGGGTGTTAACAGCCCGAACGGTGCGTAATTCGCCATGAACAGCGGCGTATCGCCGGTCGGCCGTGCCGAGGCGCCGCCGAAGCGGAATCCGGAGCGTTCGTTGAACGCGCGGTAGCACACCACGGCGTCGGCCGTGCCGGTCGCGACCGCCATCGCGGCCTGCACCACCGTCCCCGCCGCTGCACCGCCACCGTGGTGCACCCGGGAGAAGAACGTCAGATCACCGATGCCGATGTTGCGCGCGATCTCGATCTCGTCACTGGAGTCCATCGTGAACGTGACCATGCCGTCGATGTCGCTGGATTGCAGCCCGGCGTCATCGATCGCGGCTTTGACTGCCTCGCAGGCCAATTGAAGCTCACTGCGCCCGGATTCTTTGGAGAATTCGGTCTGGCCAATGCCCGCGATGGCAGCTTTGCCGCCCAATGAGCTCATGCGGCCCTGGCTTCCAGCAGGCTCAGCGTCGCCGTCCCGGACACGTGATCACCGAGGCTGTTGCTGCCCCTGAATGCGACCTCGACGAGCCCTTCTCCGTCGACGCCTTCGGACTTGTCCGTGACAGTGCCGGTGAACGTCAGTGGATCGTTGGGAAACGACGGCACGCCCAACCGGATCGCCAACTTCTTCACCATCGCCTCTGGGCCCGCCCAGTCAGTGAGGAACCGGACGCACAGCCCGTTGGTGGTGAGGATGTTCATGAACATGTTGGGCGAGCCCTGCTTCTTCGCGAATTCGGGATCGTGGTGCACCGGCATGAAGTCGCGAGACGCGATCGCGCCCGCGACGATCACCGTTGCGGTGACGGGGACGTCGAGCGGGCTGACCTCGTCGCCGACGTTGATGTCGCGCCAGTCGAGTGTCGTGGTGCGGAGCTTCGCCGTTGTCATTGCACTCCTTCGTCAGTACGCGGCGCCGAGCCGCGCCAAGTGTGCGGACGCCGAACCCAGCGTCAGCTCATTGTGTTTGGCCCACAGGAAGTAGCGGAACAGGGGATAGGTGGTGTCGATGCCGATGCCGCCGTGCACCTGTTGGGCGGTCGCCGCGACGCGCGCGCCGGCCTCGGCGGCCCAGAACTTCGCGATGCTGGCCTCGCGCGCCGCCTGCCGGTCCTGACCGAGCAGCCAGGCGGCCTGCCACATGGTCCAGCGGATCGCCTCGACGTCGATGAATGCATCCGCCATCCGCTGCTGCACCGCCTGGAAGCTTCCGATCGGCCTGCCGAACTGTTCGCGTTCCGTCGTGTAGGTGGCGGCGATGTGCAGAGCACGCTCGGTCACACCGAGCTGGGTCGCGCACAGCCCGACCACCGCGCGGGCGTACAGGTCGTCGACCTCAGCGACAAGGTGCTCGTCGTCGGAAACCACTGCGCCGTCGAGATATACATCGGCGTGCGGCTCATGATTGGTGGTGCCGACGGGCCGCACCTCGACATTGCTGTCGTCGGTGCTGACGAGGAACACGCGAACATCGCCCTCGTCAGTGGCAGCAGGCACAAGCACCGTGTTGACGAGTTGGCCGGCGGGCACCAACTCCTTGACGCCGCTGATGCGCCACCGGCCGCCGTCGCGGGACGCCGTCGTCGAAGGGGTGCTCGGGTCGGATCGGCCGGGTTCGGTCAAACCCATTGTGAGCAACAGGTTCCCGTTGATGACCTCGGGAAGGTACCGCTGCCGTTGCGCTTCGCTGCCGTGGCGGGCGATGGTGTCAGCCCCGAGCAGTAGTGTGGCGTACACCGGCACCGGCGCGACGCTCCAGCCGACCTCGGTGAGAAGCAACGCCAGCTCGAGGAAGCCGTGTCCACTGCCACCAATGTTCTCGGGCAACGCAATTCCAAGAAGGTCGGCTGATGCGAGCTCGTGCCACAGTGCGACGTCGTAGCGCACGTCGGCGGCTTCGAGGTCCGTGAGGCGTTCGGGCGTGGCGCGGTGCTCGAACAGCTGCCGGGCGACCTTGGCGACCGTTTCTTGTTCCTCGGTGAACGTGAAATCCATGCTCTTCATCTATCGGGCCGGGCGGAACTGGTGCAGCACAAGGTCGTTGCCGTCCAGCGTGTCGAACGTCTGATAAAAGACCTCGACAGGCATGCCGACCTCGACGTCGTCGGGTGCGATCTCGCACAGGTTCGACACCAGCCGGACTCCTTCGTCGAGTTCGACCAGCGCGACGATGTAGGGATACTCCATCAGCGGCATCGGGGGATGCTGAGGCATGACATAGCTGTATATGGTGCCGCGACCGGAGGATTCGACCGTGTCCCACTCCAGCGAGTTGCACGCCGGGCACATCGGGCGCGCCGGTTGACGCAGCGTCTGACAACCGTTACATCGCTGGATGAGTAGCTTGTGGTCACGCAACCCGTCCCAGAAGAACGTGGTGTCCGGGCTGACCGTTGGTGCCAGTCTGGTCGCCATCAGCTTGCCGCCTTGAATCGGAAGACCCGGAATCGCTGCCGGCCGAGAACCTCGCCGTCCTGATCGGTGTAGGTCGACAACCACGTGATGAAATGACCGGTGCCGAGCGCAGTCTTCTTCTCATCGGAGATGTCTTCGAACACCTGCGTCACCGAGATCACGTCGCCGAGACGCGGATAGCGTTCGATCTCGAACTCCGAATTGGTCGCGACGATGCCGGTGAAACCCGCTTCCTCGATGAACCCCGCCGGGTTGCGCCCCATCTCGATCGGCACGCCTCCGCGTTCGGCGATTCCTTCGATCTTGGGCGCGGGCATCGTCCACGTCTGCAACATGACGGGGGGTGACACGATGCCGCCGAACCGAGACTTCTCGGCGAACTCGGCATCCAGGTAGACCGGGTTCATATCGGCAAGCGCGTGCGCCCAGTGCCGAATCATCGGCTGGTTCACCGGGTCCGGCGCAACGGTCGGCTTGCCGGACCCGCCGGTCGGCTGACCGATGAGCGCGTCGAGTTTCTCTCGAAAGTCCTCGTCAGTCACTTTGCATTCCCATTCTGTGAGGCTCGCAGGTCACGTGGTGCGCGCGGCATGAAAAGCCCTGCCATCGCGATGATGTCGCGCTGCAATTCGTTGGCGCCGCCCCCGAAGGTGTTGATCACCGCGATCCGGTATGCCGATTCGAGAGCACCGCGCAACGGCGCATTCTCGCCCGTACGCGTGCCGGCACCGTCAAGCACCTCGAGCAATTCGCGGGCCACCTGCTGGGTCAGCTCGGTGCCGAAGACCTTGACCGCCGACGCTTCACCCATCCCCAGCGCGCCCTTGGTCATGGCCGCATTGACCCGCAGATTCATGATCTTGTAGGCGGCGACCTGCGCGTCGACCCGCGCGAGTGCCTGCCGGACCCATGGCTGGTCGATGACGCGTCCATCGTCGAGTTCGGTTGTCTGCGCCCACTGCAACGTCTTCTCGAACAATGGCTCGAGTGCACCCATGTTGCCCAGCGCCGCCCGTTCGAAGTTCAGCTGCGTAGTGATCAGCCCCCAGCCTTCGTTCTCGCCGGCCACGATCGAACTGGCGGGCACCCGCACATCGTCGTAGAACGTGTAGAAGGTGGATACCCCCGGCATGGTGTGCAACGGTTTCCAGGAGAATCCCGCCGACGAGGTCGGCACGATGAAGATCGAGATGCCCTTGTGCTTCTTGACATTCGGGTCGGTGCGTGCCGCCAACCAGATGTAGTCGGCGTAGGCCGCGCCACTGGTGAACATCTTTTGGCCGTTGATGATGTAGTCGTCGCCGTCGCGCACGGCGGTGGTGCGCAGGGACGCCAGATCGCTTCCCGCCGACGGCTCCGAATAGCCGATCGCGAACTCGACGGTGCCGTTCAGGATCGCCGGCAGAAACGTCTGCTTCTGCTCGTCGGTGCCGCGCTGTGCCAGCGTCGGCCCGACGGTGTTGAGCGTGACCAGTGGAATGGGGGCGTTCACCCGCTGCGCCTCTTCGAAGAAGATGAACTGCTCGAGTGCGGTAAAGCCCCGTCCGCCATACTCTTTCGGCCAGCCGACGCCGAGCAGGTGCGCTGCGCCGAGCGCGCGCACGCACTCCTTGACCGCTTCGCCGCCCTCCATGCGGCCAGATACCGCGGCGATGCGCTCGGGCGTCATCACCGCCTCCAATGCTCCGCGGATCTCGGCGCGCAGCTCCTTCTGCTCGGGGGTGAAGTCCAGATACATGCTCAGGTTGCCGTTCCGAGTCGCACGGGCATGCGCTTGACGCCGGGCACCATCGTTGCCCGCATCCGGTCGACATCGCCGACGAGCTCCAGCTCCGGATACCGGCCGAGCAGCACCTCGAAGAAGACGCGGGCTTCGAGGCGCGCAAGCTGAGAACCGATACATGAGTGCTCGCCACAGCCGAATGCGATGTGCGGGTTCGGATGCCGCGTCACCTTGAATTCCTCGGCGTCGGGGCCGAAGACCTCTTCGTCGCGGTTGGCGGAGCCGTACAGCATGACGACCATGTCGCCCTCGCGGATGCGCTGCCCGCGGATATCGAGGTCCATCGTTGCCGCCCGGGCCATGTGTGTCACCGGGCTGGTCCAGCGCAGCATCTCCTCGACCGCGGCGGGAATCAGCGCGGGCTCCGCGATGAGCTTGGCGGTTTCGTCGGGGTGGTCGATGAGCGCCAACGTGCCCAATGCGATCAGGTTTCTGGTGGTTTCGTTGCCAGCGACGAGTAGCAGGAAGGCGAAGTTCAGTAGATCTTCGTCGGTCAGCTTGGCGCCGTCGACCTCAGCAGTGGTCAGCACCGACAGCATGTCGCTTCGCGGTTCGGCGCGGCGCGCGGCGATCAGCTGCTGGAAATACTCGAACAGCTCGCCGACCGCGACGAGCGAATCCAGTTCGATCTCTGGATCGGCGTTCCCGGTGCACGCGTCAGACCACCTGCGGAATTTCTCCCAATCGTCGGGCGGCGCGCCGAGCAACTCGGCGATCATCCGGGTCGGCAACGGAGCCGCGAGCTCCTCGGCGAATTCGTGGGTAGACCCAGGCCGCATCTCGTCGAGAACGCCGTAGACGATCTCCCGCACCTTCGGCTCCAGGACCGCAACCTGCCGCCGGGTGAAACCGGTATTGATCAGCTTTCGCAGCTGACGGTGTCTGGGCGGGTCGGTGAAGATGAGGTTGCCCTCCTGGACGGGGTTCGGCATCACGGGGTCGGGGATGGTGATGCCCTTGGTCGAAGAGAACTTGTCCGGATTGGTCGATACGTACCGGATGTCTTCATAGCGCAGCAGCGCCCAGAACTCGGTGTCGTCGTTCCAGCACACCGGTGCGCTCGCGCGCAGCTCCTTGTATGCCGGGTACGGGTCCCCGGCGTAGAAGTCGGGGGAATGCAGAGGGAATGTGGTGCGCAGAGCGGCCTCCCTCGTCGGAGCGTGATCGGACATATCAGCTTGATCTGTCCGATACCTACTGTGTCTACTGGACGGCGCTGGCACTGTCAATACTCGGCGATTCCATTGATTGGCAATTGAGTTGGACCAGTACGTTTGACGCAGCCGGTCCGACAGGTATACACCGTGTGTTGAGGGAAAGGATCCGCGTGACGGCAGCACTGGCGGGACTTCGCGTCGTCGAGATCGCGGACGGGATCGCGGGACCGTACTGCACCAAATTGCTTGTCGACCTCGGCGCCGAGGTCACCAAGATCGAGCCGCCGTCAGGGGATTCGCTGCGTGGCTGGGGGCCCTTCCCCGGTGGCGCACCCGATCCCAATCGCTCCGGATTGTTCGAGTATCTCAACGCCGGAAAGCGTGGCGCCACAATCGATCTCACGGCAGATGGGTCCGTTGCCCGCCAGTTGATAGCGCACGCACACGTGCTTGTCGATGCACTTCCACCCGGCATGCTTGATCGTTGTGGGATCGACATCCACGCATTGGAGGCGCGCAGCCCCGGCCTTGTCGTCGTCCGCATCTCGGACTTCGGACACGATGGGCCGATGAGTGACCGCGTCGCCACGCCGTTGACCATGCAGGCCGCGTCCGGCTGGATCAACAAGAGGGACCCCGACCGATCGCCGGTGCAGGCGGGCGCGCGGATCTCCGAGTACGTCGCAGGCGGGTATGCCGCGCTCGGCGCCCTCACCGCGCTGCGCACCCGGGCGACCGTCGAGGTGGACATTTCGGTGCTCGAGTCGCTGCTGTCGACGCTGCCGTACCCCATGTTGATGGCGGAGCGGATGCGAAAGCTCGGTCTGCCCACCAACACTCGCGCGGCACCGCTGATGGGCATCGTCCGTGCGGCTGACGGGTATATCGGAATCAACTGTCTGACCGGCCAGCACTGGCTCGATGTGTGCGCCATGCTCGGTCTGCCGGAGTACGGTCAGCACCAGCTCGCGATCATGCTGGGCGGTCCCGAACGTGCGGAGTTCTTCGCCAAGACCGAGCCCTGGCTCGGTGAACGCAGCGTCGCCGAGATCCTGGAACTGAGCCAGGCGTTCCGGATTCCCGCCGCTCCGGTCAACGATGGGCAGACCGCGCTGTGCTGCCCCCAATACGCGCAGCGGGGCTTCTTCGTGGAGGGCGGAAGCGACGACTGGTCATTTCGCAGACCAGGCGCGCCGTTCCGGTTGTCGCGGACGCCCGTGCCGCCGCCGCGCCGCGCGCCTCGCCTCGGCGAGCGGGCTGCCGTAGAAACCCCTGCGGGATTGGATGGTTGGCGCACCGCCGGTGCGGGTGCGGATCCATCGCTGCCTTTCGCGGACCTCAAAGTGCTTGACCTGACTACGTTCTGGGCCGGTGCCTACCTGACGTGCTATCTCGGCGCATACGGCGCCGACATCGTGAAAGTCGAATCGATCCAACGGCCCGATGGACACCGCTACTCGGGCGCGTGGTCCTACGAGGGAGACCGCTGGTATGAGCGCAGCGCCATATGGCAGGGCACGAACCTCAACAAGCGGGACATCACGCTCGATCTGACCTCGGAGCGCGGACGAGAACTGGCGCGTCGACTCGCCCAGGACGCGGACATCGTCATCGAAAACTTCTCGCCACGAGTAGTCGAGCACTTCGGGCTCGACTACGAATCTCTGAAGAAGGTCAAGTCCGACGTAATCCTGGTGCGGATGCCGGGCTTTGGCTTGCAGGGGCCCTGGCGTGACTACGTCGGCTGGGCACTCAACATCGAACAGACGTCGGGGATGTCGGCTGTCACCGGATATGCCGACGGGCCGCCGTGCAATCTGCAAGGGCCTGCGGATCCCATCGTCGGCGTGCACGCGGGCGTGGCATTGCTCGCAGCACTCGAGCACCGTAAACGTACCGGGGACGGCCAACTCATCGAGGTCGCGCAGGTGGAGGTCGCGGCGTGCCTTACGGCCGAACCGGTGATCGAATACTCAATGAACGCGAACGTGCAGCTGCGCGAAGGCAATCGCTGCCGCGGTTACCTGCAAGGTGTGTACCCGACCGCTGCAGACGACGAATGGGTCGCGTTGTGTGTGCGCGACGACGCCGACTGGACAGGCTTGCTCACCGCAATGGGACGATCCGGACAGCGGTGCGGCGATCACGACGAGTTCGACGCACTCGTTGCCGATTGGACGCGAACCCGGGCGGCGGCGCAAATCGTTGAAGACCTTGGTGCGCAAGGCGTTCCGGTGGAACAGGTGCTCACACCGGACCGGATGTATGACCTACCTCAACTCGACGTCCGGGGATACTACGACGAGGTCGAGCATCCGATCACCGGGAAGCATCGCTACCCCGGTTGGCCGTTCACGATGACGCCGGGTCCCAGCCGCCATCACCGGTTCGCACCGCCGACGCTTGGTCAGCACAACGCGGAGGTCCTGCGGGAGCTCGGTCTCACCGACGACGAGATTGAAGATCTGCGCGCGCATCACGTCATCGGCGAAACCGCGCTCAACGCGTAAACCCTAGGCGGCGTTACTCGTTGATCCTTGGGACTGGGTCTGCGAGGTCGAGTCGGCCGGTGTCGAGTCACCGGACCCGGAACTCGGCGTCGACGTCGCCGGTTTCTTCGGGCTGAAGAATTTGTTGACGCTCTCGGCCAGCTGCGTGAACACGTTCTTCTTGGGCGTTGTGGTCTTGGTGGTGGTGTCCGGGGTGACCTTGTTGCCGTCGCCGGTAACCGTGCTGAGCGTCGGCCCAGTGTCGGACTGGGTGGACACCGGCGGTTCGGTCGTGGTCGTTCCCGCGTCGGACGGCTCCTGCCCTTGCGTCGGGTCAGCGGCAAGTGTTGCCTGCTGCCCAGGCTCCGACTTCGCG
>Ga0075369_10000805_pt1 | contig 10289 bp, 15 predicted proteins | sample EndMethybrTD3034_FD_71400 | JGI IMG/M metagenome (GOLD analysis project Ga0075369, IMG submission 71400) | Populus endosphere microbial communities from Tennessee, USA - Endosphere MetaG P. TD hybrid TD303-4 | ecosystem: Host-associated > Plants > Roots > Endosphere | place: USA: Tennessee...
GGGCAGCAGCTGGTCGGCATTGGCTTCACACATCGCGCGCACCAGATCCGGTGCGGTGGCCGCCACCCGCGTGCCGTCGCGAAACGACCCGGCGGCCAACGCGAACGCCAGCGGAACCTCGCCCGCGGTGATCGCAAGCGCCTCGGCGAGCAGGTGCGGCAGGTGCGAGATGGTGGCAGCGGCGGCATCGTGCTCGTCCGATCGGGCCGGGACGACCACGGCGCCGCAGTCCAGGGCGAGGTCCATCACCATCGCCCAGATGTCGGGGTCGACGTGATCGTCGACGCTGACCACCCACGGCGCCCCGACGAACAGCAGGGGGCTGCCGGCAACCCAGCCGGAGTGTGCTGTCCCGGTCATCGGATGACCACCGACGAATCGCTCGAGCAGACCGAAGGACCGGACTTCGTCTAGCACGCAGCCCTTCACGCTGGTCACGTCGGTCAGTGGGCACTCCGGCGCGGTGTCGCGGATACGAGCCAACATCTGCGGAAGGGCAGGCACGGGCACAGCGAGCACGATCAAGGCTTTGCTGTCGGCGGCGCGCGTCAGCACTTCGTCGAGGTTCTCGGTGGCGTCAAACCCATCGAACTTCGCGGCCTGCACCCCATCGATCGAGCGGTTGTAGCCGAACACCTCACGCCCGGCTGCCGCCGCGGCGCGCATTACGGAGCCCCCGATAAGTCCAAGACCCACCACACATACGGGTGTGTTTGTCACCCTTCCAGGTTGGCACATCGCCGGCATCGCCCGACGTCAGGCTTGGTGTCGATTGCTGGTCAAGCCTCGACCTCCGGACTACCGTTAGCCCACATGGGAGCACAGAGTGCACCGGCGCAGGGCCAGGCCGCGGACATGCCCGACGGCTTCGGCGTAGCTGTCGTGCGCGAGGACGGCAAGTGGCGTTGCTCGGCGATGCGCAAGGCCGCTCTGAACAGCCTGACGGCCGCGGAAACAGAACTACGCGAATTGCGTAGTGCGGGTGCGGTTTTCGGACTGCTGGACGTTGACGACGAGTTCTTCGTGATCGTGCGCCCCGCGCCCGCGGGAACGCGGCTGCTGTTGTCGGACGCGACCGCTGCACTCGACTATGACATCGCCGCCGAGGTGCTCGAGAAGCTTGACAACGACATCTCCCCTGAAGAACTGGAAGAAGCCGAACCGTTCGAGGAGGGCGATCTCGGACTATTGGCCGATGTAGGCCTGCCGGAGGCGGTGCTCGGCGTCATCCTCGACGAATCCGACCTGTACGCCGATGAACAACTGGGCCGGATCGCGCGGGAAATGGGCTTCGCCGACGAGCTGTCGGCCGTGCTCGACCGTTTGGGTCGGTGAAAACCGACGAAGACCTGATCCGGGTTGCGTTGGAGGCCGCGCGTGCCGCGGGTGCTCGCGATGTGCCGATCGGGGCGGTGATAGTCGCCGCGGACGGCACCGAACTGGCGCGCGCGGCCAATATGCGCGAGGAACTCGGCGACCCGACCGCGCATGCCGAGATCCTGGCGATGCGGGCCGCGGCGTCCGCGCTGGGCGACGGCTGGCGGCTGGAAGGCGCGACGCTGGCGGTAACGGTCGAGCCGTGCACGATGTGCGCAGGCGCATTGGTGATGGCGCGGGTGGCGCGACTGGTGTTCGGCGCATGGGAACCCAAGACCGGGGCCGTCGGGTCGCTGTGGGACGTGGTGCGCGACCGTCGGCTCACGCACCGGCCCGAGGTGCGCGGGGGAGTGCTGGAGTCCGAGTGCGCCGCACCGCTGGAGGCGTTCTTCGCGGAGCAGCGATTGGATTAGGGCGGCGGTGGGCCGGTAAGCTGCCACGCGGTGGCGTGTCCGAGCGGCCTAAGGAGCACGCCTCGAAAGCGTGTGACGGGTAACCCCCGTCCGAGGGTTCAAATCCCTCCGCCACCGCCAAAGCCAACCGCCTGCGATCACAGGTAGTTGGCGCTCTCTGCTGACTGCGCAGACCGAAGCCGAGAAGTTAGCCCCGCGCGTCAGGGCGAAGCCGCCGAGCCCGCCTTTGGCTGCGCCGCGCCACCGTCGCGGCGACGATCGCCGGCAAGGACAGGTCGGATCGAACTGCGGTTTCAGTGCTCGCATCGCGGGTGTGAAGTAGCCCTTGCTCACACTTATCTAATTTGCACCCCCGTCAAACCTGCGCCGTGGTAAATAAACGCGTCTTTATCCCGCACCGCCTTATCGAACGGGGAATTTGCTCATGGGCGCACACGCATCTCAGGCTCGCTCGACTGGTCGTCGACATGGGAACGGCCGCCATCGCGCGAGACCACAGCGCCACCTGGAGCCGTACAACTGGCTGGGCGCGGGAGCGATCACGGTCACGGTCGCACTCGGGGCCGCGTTCGTCGGCGGGTTGGGTATTGCACACGCCGACGACGATGCTGGCAAACCCGCTGCCACCGCCTCGTCTAGTGCATCCGCGTCGACGCCGTCCGCAGATGAGGTTCACACGCCGAAGCCGGCGGGCACTCCCGCTACGCACCGCAAGAAGACCGAACCTGACACAACGGCTTCTGGTGGATCCGCCACCGCAGAGGGAGCAACGAGCCCGAAAGTCGCTGATTCTCAACCAGATAGCGCAAAAACCGTCGATGCCACCTCGTCCGAATCGACGTCGTCGAGCGAGGAATCGACGGATCCGGACGCGACCACCACGCCGCCCGAGCGCAAAGGCGATCAATCGCAAACCGAGGCCGCGTCGGCGCCGGAGGGTTCAGATCCCTCGACGGAGACGGTCGCCGCTGCGCCCGAGAAGTCGGACGCTGTTGAAGGCGATCCCCAGGCCGCTGTCGACACCGGCGAGGTATCGAGCCCGGATCCCGTTGACTCCGTGGGGACTTCGTCCCTGTTCTCCTTGAGCGCCGTCAACGCGTCGGGTAGCCGTTTCTCAACCGCCGCAACGCCGACGGCCGCTGTCGCGCTTGCCGGGCCAGCCGCACTGCCCAACCCGTTCGGACTCATCGGGGCCGTGATCGCCTACGACCTCAAGGGAGCTCAGCATTTGATGAATCCCGTGATCGCCGGGGCATTGGGTGTATGGCATCTCCAAACCGGGATAAACGAGCTCAAGACTCTTCACCTGATTGGTGGCGCGTTGGACATCATCAGCGGAGTTCTCGCGCTGGCGACCCCGATTCTCAAAGCGGTGCCGGTGCCGGGAGTGAGCCTGTTGATTCCGGTCACCGCAGTGCTAGGGAGCACCACAGCGACCGTCAACACAATCGGCCAGGGACTCTTGCACTGGTAGTGGACTAACGGTCCAAACTCAACGACTCGGGCCGCCGTCGAAGCAGTACGACGACAACCACGTCAGCGCAGACTGGAACTCGTACTAGTACTCGCGTCCTCGGAGAGGACGATGGTCGTCCGGGTGGGTGGACCGTCGAGCGGAGCTCGGCGGAAGGTGCCTGTGGGCGAACCCGGCGCGTTGGTGCCGACGGTGCTGGTGTCGGAAGCGGTGTCTGCTGATGCCACCGCGCTGCCGCCGAGGACGGCGGTGCCCAGCTCGACAGCCAGCACGATGCCTGCGAGCCAGCGGACCATGGTCTTCGAGGTGTTCATGTTTGGTGTCCTAAGCCGATGCTCGGTGTTGTCTACTTCGGTTGAGTCGGCTGGGTGGTTGGGTGGGTGACTTTAACGCCATACTGTTCTTGGAGCACAGGGCCGCCACCAATGGTGGGGGAACTTGCGGCGCTCACTTGTTTAAAGGTGATCGCCTCAAGTTTCGAAACCTTGCTTGTTGCGCCGTCTTCGACTGGTCCGGTCGCGATGCTGGTCGACCCGGGCGCACTGATGTCGCTTCCGGTGTCCGCTGATGCGACGGCGCTGCCGCCGATGATTGCGGCGCCCAAACCCGCAGCCATCACGATGGCGGCGAGCCACCGCGTATAGGGCCGATTGTCGATATTCATGTCAGTTCTCCTCGGTTCTTGAATCGGTTGTGTGTGAGATCCGGCTCTAAACATTCGGCGCTTCCCAATCGTCGAGGGCTGATGACCCGGCGGCGGACTTGACGGGTATTCCGCGGTTGACCTTCTTGACGCCCACTTGTTCTTGGAGTTTCCTGCTGCTCACGCCGTCGTAAGCGGGACCGGTCGTCGTGCCGCTGGTGGACCCCGACGCACCGCTGTTGGTGGTCGCGGCCCCGGTGTCCGCTGCGGCCAGTGCGCCACCGCTGATGATGGCCGTTCCCAGGCCTGCAGCCATGACGAAGCCCGCGAGCCAACGCTTGGCGGTCGTGGTGTTGGTGTTCATATTTGTGTCCTTGTCCGTGGTCGCCGCCCCGGGTTGGGCTGCGTTCATAGGTATGAGGAAGCTGCTCGGCGGGAGACCGCACTTTTCTCGCGAAGTGGCTACTTGGGCTGGGGCGGCTTCGCCGTGATCGTTTCGGTCGGCAGTGTGATTCTGATGACTTTCGTGCCGATTTGTTCCTGCAACTTCCGGCCGAAGGCGCCGTCATTGACTGGCGCGATGGTGTCGGCTGCGGAGGGCGTGCTGGTGTTGGTGTTGGTCGCGGTGCCGGTGTCTGCCGATGCGGCCGCGGTGCCGGTGACGATGGCAGTTCCCAGGCCTGCGGCCAAGACGAAACGCGCAAGCCAGCGGGTAGCCGTTGTGGTGTTGGTGTTCATCGCTGTTCTTTCTGTGCGGTCGCGGCCCCCGTTGGGCTGCGTTCAGAGGTAGGAGGACGTCGCCCGGGCCGCGCCCACACTTTTTCGCGAAATTTCTCGCTCGACTGTCACAGCTGTGGGTTCATGCCATGGACGACGTCGAGGAGCTTCTGGATGTTGTCGGTTGTGTGCGTCGGCCGAACATTGCTCTTCACAGTGCTATTCGGAACGCCCACCTCTTCCTGCAGCTTCCTGCCACTGACGCCGTCATTCACCGGCCCGAGGCTGGTACCTGAGGTGGACGTAGGTGCGCTGCTGATGTTGGTGTCATTCGCGGTGTCTGCTGATGCGATTGCGCTGCCAGTGAGCAGAGCGGCGCTTAGGCCCGCGGCCAAGGCGAAGCCCGCGATCCAGCGCATCGCGGCTGTGGTGCTAGTGCTCATCGGTGTTCCTCCTGCGTAGTCGCGGCCCCGTTGGGCTGCGTTCATACGTAGGAGGACGTCGACCGGACCGCGCCCGCACTTTTTTGTCGAGAAGTTCGTCGGCCGAAAAGTGTGGGCGCTAGCGGGTCTGGTCGCTCATACACAAGAGCGCGGCAGACGCCCGCGACCAACCATCACCAAAAGGAACAGCGATGAACACCAACACCACAACCACTGCCAAGCGCTTGCTTGTCGGATTTGTCATGGCCGCAACCATCGGGACTGCCGCCGTCGCCGGCACGGGCGTCGCTACCGCGGACGCTGGCAGCGACTCGGGCAATGTCACCGATGCGTCATCGGCTCCGGTTGCCTCGACGGCGCCGTCCAGCGGCGTCGAACGCAGGACTCACAAGCCGATCACCATCACCAAGGAATATGGACCTTCGACGCCGCAACTCTTTCAAGCGACTCCGTAGACCGCGAAACATAGTCGATTCGCAAAAATTAGCCAGGCGTTGTTTTCTCGGCGCCACCATTGAAGGAAACGGGTTGAGCTGCGCTAATCGTCCGATGCTGGTGGCCAGGCTTTCTTGTGCAGGGTCAACCGGCATTCAGTTCTTGCCCAGCAACCCCACAGAGATCATGATTAGTTTGCCGGCGCGCGGCGAAGGCGCAGGGGGAACGTATGACAATCGCTCCACAATTACGGGTGGACGGGCTCGACGACGCCGCGCTCGTGCATGCAGCGGCCGGCGGGGACCGCGCCGCGTTCGCTGCGATATACGACCGCTACGCCGATCGCCTACACGACTTCTGTATCGGCATGCTGCGGGACCGCGAGGCTGCCGCGGACTGCGTGCAGGATGTGTTTGTCATCGCGGCGACGAAACTGGGCCAGTTGCGGGAAGCCGACCGACTGCGGCCCTGGCTGTACGCGATCGCGCGAAGCGAAGCTCTGGCGCGTATCCGGCATCGCCGACGCGAACAGGTCAGTGAGGACCTGCCCGAGATGGCCAGCAATGACCCAGATTTGGCGACACTCGCAGCGCGATGCGAGTTGGCGGACCTGATCGCAGAAGCGAGCGGTGGCTTGTCGGACCGAGATCGCACCGTGCTGGAGTTAGCCTACCGGCAGGGCCTCGACGGGCCGGAACTTGCTGCGGCGCTTGGTGTTACCCGTAAGGCCGCCAATACACTCGTTGAACGTCTTCGCGAGACCATCGCGCGTTCGCTTGGGGCCCTGCTGGTGTCGCGGCACGTCAAAGCCGACCCGAGTCGGTGCCCTCAGTTGGCGGCGCTGATGGATGAGTCGGACGGAGAATTCACCGTTTTGATGCGCAAGCGCATCGCCCGGCACATCGATATCTGTGAAGTCTGCGAATCTCAAAGGGCCCGGATGGTCACCCCAACGGCTCTGCTCGGGGCCGCACCAGTGGTCATTCCGGCGCCCGCCTGGCTGCGTGATCAGACGCTGAACCAGGTGAGACTGGGCGGCCCGCCGCCTGCGCCCGGACCGACCGCTCCTCACGAGCAGGCCCGGCAGGTTACCAAAGCCCTCGGGGATGCGAGTGGCTCCTGTTGGCCACCAAGCGATTTCGACGATCACATCGACGTGGTTCCGGCAGACGCCCACTCGGCAATCCATACACTGGATCGGCACAAGGCCCTAGCTGCGCCACCGCGCCACCAAAGCAGGCAGCGACGGAAAGTCCTCGGAGCGGGGCTCGTCCTCGTTGGGGTAGGAGGCGCGCTCGTCCTTGCCAAGCCCGCGACTGTCGAAATCGTCCCTGCTGTCGACGAACCCGCACTGGCACCCACGTCGCAAACCACCACCACAGTGACTGCCCCGCCGTCGTCCGCATTTGCCCCAGCGCCGCAACCCGCGCCTTCGATCGACGCGCCCGTCACCAACGAACCCGTCGTCACCACTTACGCCCCGGGTACACAGACGGATACGCCGACCGCGGATGCAAGCCCCGCGGAAACCACCCGCGCCCCAGCCACAACTGGGACGCACTCGGCGACCACCGCTCACCCGACGACTAAACCGAGTCGCATCAATGGATCAGCGACGAATGCACCCGGAGGACCGACCGGCGGAGGCACCGCGGCGCCATCCAAGCCGAAGGTGCCCAAGGCGAATGTGCCTGACCCCGGAAAGCAGGACCCCGGCAGCCCGTCTAGTCCTGGGATCGGTTAAGCGAAGGGCACCCGGTAGTCCGGACTCCAAGCGCCGCCGATGCAGCTCATCGTCACACCGTCGGCCGTCAGCGCCACGCCCTTGTCCTCACCGCACACCGCGCGGTTGGTGCGGATACCGACCAGCGGCGGGGACGCGATCCATTGGCCCTTGGCGCTGCAGGCCAGCGTCCCACCAGACGAGTCGAGCGCCAGGTTGTACCGGGTGTTCTGCACGCAGGCGTCGCCCAGGGCCGCGCCGCGCTCGATGTACGGCACGCACGCGGGGGCGGTGCCGTCGCAGGACACCGGATACGCCGATGCGCTCGTCGCCGTCACCATCGGTGCCGCGATGAATCCACAACCCAACGCCACTGCAGCCATGAGTTTCATGGCGCTTAGCGTAGGGCCCTGCGGAGACGCAGGGGTGCGCATTAGGCTCACTACGCATGAAGTCGCTGGCTGTTGCGCTGTTCGCGGGCTTGTTTTCGCTGGTGGCATTCGCGCCGCCGGCCAATGCCGATGTGGTGGCCTACCTCGTCAACGTGCATGTGCGGCCCGGTTACAACTTCCCCAACGCCGACGCCGCGATCGGCTACGGCAACAGCATCTGCGATCGGGTCGCCGCGAAGATGAGCTACGCCCAGCTCGTCGAACAGGTCAAGGCTGACTTCAACACGGGTGACTACTACCAGGGCGCCTACCTGATCAACCAGGCCGTCAACGAGCTCTGCCCCGCGCAGATCTGGCAGTTGCGGCAGTCAGCGGCCGGCTACACCCTGCCCGCCTGATTCCTTGCACGACAACGGCGGCGCCCCTTTTCAGGACGCCGCCGTCGTGTCGAACTCGGAGTTCCTGGCTACGGGCACTCCACCTTGATTTCGAACGGCTTGTTCACCGGCTGCATGGGGTTGGCCATGTCGATGCCGGTCGCGGTACCGCTGACCGTGTAGGTCTTGCCGTCCTTGGTGGCCTTGGCCTCGCCCTGGCCGGTGCCGGACTGGTAGCCCAGCGTCACGCCGTTGACGTTGCCCAGGCCGACCGACTGAACCGTCGAGCCGTCTTCGCTCAGCACCGCGGCGATGCCGGTCGCGGCGTCGCCGATGGCGATGTTCATGTTTCCGCCCATCGCGGTGCAGACGACGGTGCCCGAGACGTTCTGGTCCTTGCCGTCGATCGTGACCTTGGTGCCGCCCCCGCTGGGTGCCGCCGTTGCACTGGCTGACGCCGTGCCCGATGCGGTGGTTGCCGCTGAAGTGCCGGTGCTCTCCGTTTTCTTCTCGGACGACGAACAGCCCGACAATCCGGCGATGACAATCGCCGCGCCGCCTACGGCGATCACGAACCCACGCTTCACCAGTGTTCTCCTTTGTGTATGTGTGACCCGTCGTCAAGATCGGCGGATCATCCCGGCCAGTATGGTTGGCTGGTTCAACGCGGATATGGCGATTTGGCGAAAAATTTGCCTGTGCACGGGCTGATCGTTATCTGCGGTTGATGCGAACGGCGGCATCGCAATAGGAATATTCGGTATGTTCGCCGCCATGCAGAGTTTGCGCACGCCGGACGAACGCTTTGCCGATCTGCCTGAATTCCCTTATCTCGCAAAGTATTGCGAAGTTGACGACGGTGAGGGCGGGCAATTGCGGGTGGCCTGGGTGGAAGACGGTCCCGCCGAAGGTAATCCGGTGCTGATGCTGCACGGCGAGCCGTCGTGGTCATTTCTGTACCGGAAGATGATGCCAATCCTGGCGGCCGCCGGGCATCGGGTCATTTGTCCGGACCTGATCGGTTTCGGCAGGTCCGACAAGCCGACCCGCATCGAGGATCACTCGTACGCCCGGCACGTGGAGTGGATGCGCGCTGTCGCGTTCGACGTGCTCGACCTGCGGCGAGTGACGCTCGTCGGGCAGGACTGGGGTGGTCTGATCGGGCTGCGGGTTGCCGCAGAAAATCCGGATCGATTCGCCCGCATCGTCGTCGCGAACACTGGATTGCCCACCGGCGATCATCCGATGCCCGAAGTGTGGTGGAACTTTCGCAAGGCGATCCAGGGCGCGTCCCAGCTCGACGTCGGCAGCTGGGTCGAGGCCGGCTGCGCGCGCCCGCTGACCGACGTAATCCGCGCGGCCTACAGTGCGCCGTTCCCCGACGACACCTACTGCGCCGGCCCCCGCGCGATGCCGGGTCTGGTCCCGACGACACCCGATGGTCCTGCGTCGGAAGCCAATCGCGCTGCGTGGAAGGTGTTGTGCGACAGCACGACTCCTATGCTCGTGGCCTTCAGCGACAGCGATCCGATCACCGGCGCGATGGCGCCCATCTTCTCGAGCCAGATGCGTGGCGCGCAGGGCATCGACCACCCCGTGATCGCCAACGCCGGACACTTCTTGCAGGAGGACGCCGGCGAGGAGCTCGCTGAAGCGATCGTTCGGTTCTTGGCGAACTAGCAGGCGACCTTGATCGTGAACGTGCCCTGGGTGCGGAAGCTGGGATTGGCGGTGGCGAAGCCGTCGGCCGTGCCGGTGATGTCGTAGGTCCTGCCGGCCATCGTGACCTTTGCGTCCTCGCCGAGGCCCCTGTTGTAGCTGCCGGTGAAGCCGCCGACGTTGTTGATGCTGACGGCGTCGGCAGCCAGCTCGTCCTTGTTGGAGATCAGCGCCGTCACCCCCGACGCCTGGTCACCGGTGGTGATGGTGGTCAGCGGGCCCGCAGGCGTGCACTGCACCGCCTCGGTGGTGCCGATGCTCTGGCCGTTGACGGTCACCTGCGCGGTGCCCGCGACGAGCATGCCCGGCCCAGGCTTGTAGTCCGGAGGACTCGACGAACACCCGGCGACGGCCAGCGTTGCTGCCGCGGCGGCCACCCACCCGATTCTCACAGTGCAGAATCTACGGCGTGGCTGTGCCGAATACTCCTCGTCCGAGAGACTCGTCGGCGCCTTTCTTCAGCGTTGACGCCGAATTGCCGGGACGGCTCGGTCGCGCCGGCGTCATCCGCACTCCGCACGGCGACATCCACACGCCGGCGTTCATCGCCGTCGGCACGCAGGCCACTGTCAAGGC
>Ga0075369_10000806_pt1 | contig 10282 bp, 12 predicted proteins | sample EndMethybrTD3034_FD_71400 | JGI IMG/M metagenome (GOLD analysis project Ga0075369, IMG submission 71400) | Populus endosphere microbial communities from Tennessee, USA - Endosphere MetaG P. TD hybrid TD303-4 | ecosystem: Host-associated > Plants > Roots > Endosphere | place: USA: Tennessee...
ATTTTTTTTTTCGGTTTCGGATGGAGATGGGTTAGGCATGTGGTATTTCTCAAATTAACTTAAAATTTAATATTATATTTTTAGTGAGCTTAATGGTAAGGGGTCCTTATTGACTTCGACATGGCTGTGTTGGATGTACGATGACCTGTTTAGGATCAGAGACGTCGGCAATGACAGACTCCTTAAGTAAATCAGTGTAAAAATCTTCTTTACTGATAGTATCGAGTGTTAATTTTTCGGTTATGGCGTTATTTTTTGTGTAGGGATTCACTAATAATATATCTGTTTTATTCTTGCCAATATCATTTAAATAAATTGTTAGATGGGTGAGTAAGCCTGAAGTAGGTTTAAATGTAAAAAATGATTTCAATCGACTTCGTGGTTGTTCCAGTAAGGTTTTGTAAGCGTACGATAAGCAAAAATACACCGTACCGATAGGAAGTGTTAATAGATGACGGCTTAATTTGATATAGGTGTAGCTTACTGCTACTGCTTGTGGTAAAGCCGATATTGGATGAGGGAGGTCAGCTAAAAAAGATAAATTGTCAATCGTATTTGATGAAAACAGCGCTAATATTTTTTCGGCATGCAGTTCATTAGTATCATCGATATAAATCGATATTCCTCGTTGCGTTAAATTCAGTAAAGCTGCAAACGCTCTATGCGATTTGTCATCAAAATTAATCAGAGAATTCATTGTTCTTTGGTTTTTTTTCCTAAATTAAAATCAGCTACTAATTTAAAGTTTAAAATTTTTCGCAACAAATTTTCGTAAAAGGTTTCATGCCCTTTTATTTCTTTTTCACTACTAAATATTTCATCAATGGATTTATCGCATAAATTTGCAATTTTTTTGCTGCAGCTTTTGTATTTAATACAATAAATGAGGATAACGGTACGATAAAAACATTTTTTTGTTTAAAAGAATCGGGCATGAAATTCCTTTTATTAAAATTAAAAAACGCAATCTTAATTTTACTTTTTTTCTAAAAGAGTAACAAGTAAAAAATAAAATCTATTTATTTTAATCCATAATGACTATAATCTTTTCTATTTTAAACAGACTCAATTAATATAAAGAAATTTTTACATGAAGTCGGTCTAAAATGGCTCAAATTTACAGCTGCAGTAGGCTTTATTTAGTATAAAAATTTGTCATTTAGCATAAGTCTAGCGGATAGACTATGCTTCTTTGGCTTAGTAATAAAATATGGCGATATTAAATCCAGTAGAAAATATTTTTGATCGATATTGGGTATAGGTCGCATTTTCATCATGCAAGGAGGTTTTTTCGATGTCTTTACTAAAACCAGTCACAATATTTCTATTAGCCGTTTTTGCGGTGAGCCCTATTTGGGCGCAAGACAGCGATTGCTGTGCAGAATTACGCCATGAAGTGCAAATGATTAAAGATCAACTCAAAATGCAACAAAACCAACAAGTGAATGTTTCTAAAGAATTGAATCAACAACAGGTTACGACCAAGACCGGTTTTAAAGGCGTCGGCGTTTTAGTGGATGCTTTAGCTACACAGTTTCCTAATTTGCCGGCATTGAAAACGGTAAAACAGATATTTGATAACTTAAATAAATAAAATATACTTGTTCCCCCAAGATGCTAGTTACATCTTGAGGGAACATGCGTTTAAGCTGGATTTTAAGTTGTTGATGGGTGATTGTGGTGGCAGGTGCTAGCGAAACGTCGAATTTAAAGCAGCAACTTGCTTTTATCAGTCAAAGTGCTGGCGTTTATCTATTTTTAAATGTCGAGCAACAGGTATTGTATGTTGGGAAGGCACGAAATTTAAAAAAACGTCTTACAAGTTATTTTCGAGTTCAACAAAGTAGTCGTGTTGCGTTGATGATGCGACAAGTTACCGCCATCGAAACCACGACGACTGAGACTGAAAATCAAGCTTTATTGCTTGAAAGTAATCTCATTAAGCAACTCAAGCCACGCTATAATATTTTATTACGCGATGATAAAAGTTATCCGTATATTATTTTAAGTAAACATCAAAGTTATCCGCGCTTAGCGTTTTACCGCGGTGCTCGCAGCAAAGAATATCATTATTTTGGACCGTTTCCGAGTATCTTAGCGGTACGCGAAACCTTAAATTTATTGCAGAAATTATTTAGAATTCGCTCATGTAAAGACAGTTTTTTCCGCAATCGTACTAGACCTTGTTTACAATACCAAATTAAACGTTGTACCGGCCCGTGTGTCGGATTGATTACCTCAGAAAATTATCAACGTGATGTGAACAATACTGTTTTATTTTTACAAGGAAAAAATAAAACGGTTATCGAGGATATTGCCGAACAAATGGAAAAGGCTGCGCAGGAATTAGATTATGAGACGGCAGCGCGTTTGCGCGACCAAATTGCAGCGCTACGTGAAATTCAACAAAAACAAGTCATTACTACTGGTCAGGGAAATTTAGATATTATTGGTTTAGCACAACAAACCTCTCATTATGTATTGTATGTGATGAATGTGCGCCATGGTCGATTATTAGGGGGTAAAGCCTATTTTCCGAATGTTCCTCCAGAACATGAAGCGGCGGAAGTGTTGTCGGCTTTTATTGGACAATTTTATTTACAAACTGAGATTGCGCATAGCATTCCTGAACAAATTGTTTTGCCGTTAAAAATTGCTGAACAAACCTGGTTCATGGCGACGCTAGCGGAGCGTTCGGGACATAAAGTTAAATTACTGAATAAACCAAGTGGTGAAAAGCAGCACTGGTTGATACTGGCCAATGAAAATGCACAACATGCCTTAGCCGCGCATCTTTCGGATAAATGGGCATTTTATAAACAACTCGAATGTTTGCAAGCGGCGTTGCGTCTGGATAACTTACCACAACGTTTAGAATGCTTTGATATTAGTCACACGCAAGGCGAAGCAACCGTGGCAGCGTGCGTGGTATTTGATGCACAAGGTCCACGTAAAATGGATTATCGGCGCTTTAATATTGAGGATATTACGCCTGGCGATGATTATGCGGCAATGCGTCAGGCACTGCTACGCCGTTATAAATATTTGAAAAAGGAAGAAAAAAATTTACCGGATGTTTTGCTTATCGATGGTGGGAAAGGTCAATTAAAACAGGCCGAACATGTTTTAGAAGAATTACAGATCAGTGGCATTCTCATTATAGGTGTAGCAAAAGCACTGGGGCGCCGATCGGGATTGGAAAGCTTATATCTTTCTTCCCGATCGCAAGCGATTACATTACCTCCCGATTCATTGGCTTTGCGTGCTATTTTAACGGTACGCGATGAAGCCCATCGTTTTGCTGTCACCGGTCATCGTGGTCGGCGTGCAAAAAAAAGACGAACTTCGGCATTGGAAGATATTCCAGGTATTGGCGCGAAACGACGTCGCGAATTATTACGCCAGTTTGGTGGGTTACAAGCCTTACAAAACGCCAGTGCCACCGATCTGGCTAAAGTACCCGGTATCAGTAAACGTTTAGCCGAACAGATTTATTTAGCTTTAAAAGCCTAAACCAACCAGTTACACTAAGCTAATCACCACATTTGCGAGCTGCTGGTATACACTTTATGGGTATCCCCAATATATTGACTTTTCTGCGTATTGTTTTAATTCCATTTTTTATTTTGTTATTTTATTTACCCTTTCGAGGGAGCCATATACTGGCCGCGCTTATTTTTATTTTTGCTGCGATGACAGATTGGTTAGATGGTTATTTAGCACGCAGTTTAGGTCAAGTATCTAAACTTGGTACATTCCTCGATCCGGTTGCAGATAAATTAATTGTTGTAACTGCATTGATATTATTAGTCGGTGATCGCGCTTTACCTTATTTAGCGGTTCCTGCGATTGTTATTATTTGTCGTGAAATTATGGTATCTGCATTGCGTGAATGGATGGCAGAAATTGGTAAACATAAGCACATGGCCGTAACCATGATAGGGAAAATAAAAACAACAATACAAATGTTAGCCATCATTTTATTATTACTTTACAAGCCGGGCGCTTGGATAGGATTTGCTGGGCTAGGTTATGTGTTACTTTATCTTGCGGTATTGTTAACGTTATGGAGTATGTGTTTATATTTAAAAGCGGCTTGGCATGATTTATCTTCTTGACAGTATTTTTCATGCAGTTACAATAACACCCGTTTTGCGGGAATAGCTCAGTTGGTAGAGCGCAACCTTGCCAAGGTTGAGGTCGCGAGTTCGAGCCTCGTTTCCCGCTCCAAAATTTTTTATTAAATATACTCACAGCAATGGAGTTTTTGGTAAGGCGCCGTGGAAATGAGCAACCGGAGTGTATTTAAGATACATGAGGATTGCGAGTTGAGCGGCAACACAACCAAAAACTCAAGTGCGAAGAGTATGAAAGATTGGCTGGGTGGCAGAGTGGTCATGCAGCGGCCTGCAAAGCCGCGTACGTCGGTTCGATTCCGGCCCTAGCCTCCAGTTAGATCGCAAGAAAAAGAAAGACAATAGTATATTGCCCGGGTGGCGAAATTGGTAGACGCAAGGGACTTAAAATCCCTCGGTGGTAACACTGTGCCGGTTCGAGTCCGGCCCCGGGCACCAGATTTATTCAATTTGTATTTTTAAAGTAGTCCAATGACATTTTTAGTCACTGAAAAATGTATACGTTGTAAATATACCGATTGTGTCGAGGTATGTCCGGTTGATTGTTTTTACGAAGGGCCGAACATGTTGGTAATTCATCCTGACGAATGCATTGATTGTGGTCTGTGTGAACCCGAATGTCCAGTCAATGCTATTTATGTCGAAGATGATTTGCCGGAAAAATACCAAGAATTTTTAGCGTTGAATAAAGAATTCGCACAAAAATGGCCGAATATCACGTACCGCAAAGAACCGCCTGCCGATGCCGATGAATGGAAAGATAAAGAAGATAAATTACAATATCTTGAAAAATGATTGCGCTAAAAATTTTACTTTTACGCAATACTATTTATTAATAAACCTAAATAATTAAATGAAACCATAATTTTTATGGATGAAAATTACAAGAAGCCAAATGCTTTAAGTTCAAATGTACAACCCATCCGCAACAATCTATTAGAATTAGTTCAAAAAAATAAAACCATCCCTGCTTTTTTACAAAATTTAACAACGCATGATCCGCGACTGCGTTGCTTAAAAAAAGCAATTCGTAGAGGAAATTTTCGGGCAAAAATTTGGAATAATCGAGATTGTAATTTATATCTTATTTATCTTATTCAAGAGCAAATGATTCCTTTTTGGCAAGGGATTACCGCTTATGTTTATCTGATTGCAAAAATGCAGTTTACGCAGACACAAGATTTGCGCGCTGAGGATCAAGATGTCAAATTTAATTATCAAGTTGAAATTGTTCCTTTAGTTAAAGCGGGAAAAATAACAATTCTGGGTTATCAATATTTGCTTGGCGTGATTCATGCTTTGCGGAGCTTAAACGCTCATTTAAATTTTGATCAATTAGTCGATTATGTAGTCAAGTTGCCACGCGTCGAACAATGGTTAATCAAAACGGAATTTGATCATCATCTAATAGAGCGCGAGAGTAAGCATGATGCTAATAGTTTACTTTGGGTATTGATAAACAATTTACCGTTGATACAAAAAATAAGTGCGGGTAACTTTGAAGATCCAACCACGCATTATTTAATACCTTCTTCATCACTAATAAATTATGTTTTGCAAGCGCTGAATCAACAACCGCTGCGCATGCGTCCGGTTTTGGGGAATCCAGGTCTAGAAACTTTGTATAAATGGCATAGCCAAGATTTTCACCCAGTTGCATTGTATGCGCCACAAATTTTGTCGAATCCCAAAGATGCTGATGGTTATCGGTGCGGACCGTTTCCCCTATGGTTACATGATATAGGCCACACTTTTTGGGGAAGTATGTTAGCAAAAACCCAACGGGATTATATTTTTACGACTTATATTCCTGCTTTGCGCAATTTAAGAAATATCGCTGAAATGTTTGATGATAAATCAAGTATGGAATACCTAGAAGAAGCTGAAATAAAAGCTTATGATTTTGATTTGACATCAATTATGGATTACACAAATGTAAAGACACGATTTACTACCTATCTTGCACATACCATCGGTAAAAATCCGATTTATCCAAGCTGTATATTTACAGGAATTTATGAGTATGAAGCGATAGGTCAAGCAGAAGGCGATACGTTTTATTTTTTACTGCATTATGGTATGTATGCCGCTAAGGCGCCAGAGGCTTATAAGAAGGTCTATGAAACGCTCATAAGTTTTATTTCTATTGGACCAAGTTATAGAAAGTTGTCTATTGTTGAGGCGCTACAACGATTGGCTAAAATTGCTGTAATCGATACAGACGTTTTATTTGCTGCCGATCCGCCTGTAATGAAGTTAAATATCCTGGCTTGGTATAGTTTGTTGAATTCCAATCTATCTAATGCAGAAGTCTGGTACAAAATGATCAGGGATGATAATTTAGCCGATGAGCTTTTGCAGATGATCCAACAAGGACTGAATTTTTTTCCTCCTTATTTTCCTATAACGTCACCCAAACGACTTGCACTGCTTAATTATTTAAAAAAACAACAACCTGACTGTGCAAAAATTAGCAAAGATCAATCCAGTAATGCTAATATCATGAATAAATTTCGATCCCAGTTTTTTAATGTCCTAGACAATGAAACAGGCGAACCGCCCTCTGCTGTAGCTAATTACTATGGCAAAGGATTAAAGTATAACTAAAATGTATGTCACTTAAGCTATTAGCCATTGATACCTGTACCGAAGCCTGTTCGGCGGCTTTATTGTACCAAGGGCTTATTCAGGAACGCTATCAATGTGCACCGCGCGCCCATTCACAACTGATTTTACCAATGATGCAGTCCTTGTTAGATGAAGCGGGGCTTCAGTTACGCGATCTGGACGCGTTAGCTTTTACACGTGGACCCGGTAGTTTTACTGGAATACGCATTGCGGCAAGCGTTATTCAAGCAAGTGCTTTTGCTGCTGATTTACCGGTTGTGCTCGTGTCTAGTTTACAGTGTTTGGCGCAAGGTGCTTACCGAGAATTGCACGCGTCGCAGGTGGTAACGGCTATCGACGCGCGTTTACAGGAGGTTTTTTCTGCTGCCTATCGTTTACATACCGAAACTGCAATCATGCAAGCCTGCGGTGCTGAACAATTATGTTTACCACAACAATGTGATACGAACGGTTTAACCCGTTTTCTCGGAGTGGGTAGTGGTTGGGATCAATATCATGATTTATTCGAAACAGAATTCAAGAATCTGTTGCAGCGTTGGGTTCCACAGCGCTATCCTAAGGCCTATGATGCTGCGGTGATTGCCGCTGATGCTTATCGGCGTGGCGAAACGGTTACGGCAGCCGAAGCTTTACCGACTTATTTAAGAGAAACAGTCGCTCTACGACGAGGTTGCGATGGATAAATATTTGCTCAGTATTCTAGTTTGCCCATTATGCAAAGCAAGTTTGGTGTATGAAAAATCCGCTCAAGAACTCATCTGTCGTTTTGATCGTTTGGCTTATCCTATTCGAGATGAGATTCCGATTATGTTAGAGACGGAAGCGAGAAGAATAACGTTAGAAGAATATGATCGCTTGAGTTAAAGCGTCTGTATTTTTTAATCCAAGATTGCTAATAATTCGATAAATATAAAATTATTTTGTGAATGAACAAAATAAAAAATTAAAACAGAATATTAGAAATTTTCGAATATTTGTTATGCAATTAAATTTGTCGCCTGAAGTTTTAAATTATGCTTATTAAAAGCAATGGAAATAAAATATAATATTGATTTTAATTGTCTCCTTAAAAAAGGAAAACCTTAATATAAATATGAAAAGGGAAAAAGAAGAATATAATTATACCTTAATTTCATCAAGAAATTCATACTTTTCAACCGATAAAATTTCTTATCGAATAGGGAGAATGTAACTCACGCTCTTCACTCAGGTTACATTCTCCTAGATCTAGATTCCAACTAAAGTCTCATGAACCCGTGCTTTCCTTGTCGGGTATCGTATGTTGAGGTCATTAATGAATCAACTAGGGCGAGGAGAATTTTCCATTTTTTTTATCACATTATTCAAGTTCTCTAGGCATTTTGATGAACTTGTTTGTTTAAAAAATAGAAAACGACCATTACATATTTTATTTAATACCTGTGCTGCACCTAATGTAGTGATTCCAATCATTAAATTACCTAAAATTTTTTTAAAACCTCGATGCTTATTTAATTCCGATTGATTTTTATTGATGACATCCATTGCAGAAGTTCGGTAAGTGTCATAGGGAATTTCTTTTGTAAAATAATTTTGATTTAAAACATGTAATTGTTCAACTATATATTTTGCTTGGCTATATGCTTGAGTATGGCCACGGTTTTGTAAATCTTTAGCTTTTTTTTCAAGTTTTTCTAAGAAAGGTTTAATCTTAGAATTAGTGTAATCCCAATGAGGGGACAACTTGTGTTCAATTAGAAATCGGGGTTTTCCTATCTTACTGTTTTTTGATAACACATAATCTATAAGTATTTTTGCTATTTCAGTTTTGTCATCTATGCATGCCAAATGTAATGGTGTGAATCCTTTATTGTCAGTCGCCTCAACATCAGCGCCTTTTTTAAGAAGAAGTTCTGCTACTTTAGTTTGGTCATGCATGCATGCCAAATGTAATGGTGTGTATCCTTCGTCAGTCGTCGCTTTAATATCAGCGCCTTGTTTAAGAAGAAGTTCTGCCGCTTTAGTTTGGCCATTCATGCATGCCAAATGTAATGGTGTGTATCCTTCGTCAGTCGTCGCTTTAATATCAGCGCCTTGTTTAAGAAGAAGTTCTGCTACTTTAATTTGGCCATTCAAGGATGCCAAATGTAATGATGTGCATTTTTCATTGTCAGTCGCCTTAATATCAGCGCCTTGTTTAAGAAGAAGTTTTGCTACTTCAATTTGGTCATTCAAGGATGCCAAATGTAATGATGTGCATCCTTCAGAGTCGGTTGCCTTAATGTTAGCTCCTTGTTTAAGAAGTATTTTTGCTACTTCAATTTTGCCATATATGGATACCCAATGTAATGGTCTGAATCCTTCATTGTCAGCCTCCTCAACATCAGCTCCTTGTTCAAGGAGGGATTTTATTTCTTCAGTTTTGCCATATATGCTTAACCAATGTAATGAGTATTTTTTTTTGTTAATGTCACTTCGCTTATCGGCCTTTAAGCGTTGATTTTTTTTTTCTAATTTATTTTTTAGCTCAACATGTAAGTCTGATAATTGTTCCTTGGATATATTAAGCATAAGTTATTTCTCTTTTTAAAATATGAATATCTAATATATATTAAAAAAATTAAATAACTATTAAATGAAGCTAATTTTAGTAATATACCTCAGGGCAAACGCATTTTACTTAGCAAGTAAAACAGTCAATAAATAATTATTATCCATAAGGGCTTTGAAACGTTTATGTCGAATACTCGCTTTTAAGGAGGATTCTTTTTTCAAAAGAGATAAAGCAAATCGGCGTAACCAACTGACATTCTCAGGAGTGTGCTGTACGTATACGTGATAAATCTTGTTTAAAAATAACATCTAAACTCCAATGTAAGTTATTTTCAATACGTCAATGGCTTTTGCTATTAAGTCTGCTTTCATGGAAAGCGAACGGATATAATAACGTTTATTAAAACACTTTTATTTGGCGATGATTTTCAACTTGGACTAAACTTTGCAATCACTTCGCCAGGTAATTCTTTTTTTATTGCTTGAATCCAATTTAAAAAAGCTTGTTGAAATTGAGGGGGCTAAACTTGCAAATATACGGGCAATCGTATCATGCGAGGGAATTCCATTTGGCAATTCCAGAAATGTTTTTAACCAGGTCATTTTTTCCTATCCATACGCTTCAATATCTATCCATTGTTTGGCGCCACTTAGGACCGCACAAATTCCTAGGGATAAAATATCTAACAGTTGATGTCGCTTGGTCCGCTCAATTCTAGGATCTTCTATACAACAAAAATGCTTTGTAAAAAGTTTATTTAATTCGCTCTTCATTGCTTGTTCTTCTTATTTTTTTCAAAAGAACAACTTAAGTTAATTAATACCTTTCTTCAATCAATTAAGATGCGTTTGTCCTGAATTCACCACTGTGCACAGTACAAAAATCCAAGAGGTTCTGCAATTAGCGTATTAGGAATTAAGGCATGTAAGGAGAATATGAAGTCAACGATACGACAAAAAGGGTTAAGAATAAGTTCACGAATAAA
>Ga0075369_10000807_pt1 | contig 10273 bp, 3 predicted proteins | sample EndMethybrTD3034_FD_71400 | JGI IMG/M metagenome (GOLD analysis project Ga0075369, IMG submission 71400) | Populus endosphere microbial communities from Tennessee, USA - Endosphere MetaG P. TD hybrid TD303-4 | ecosystem: Host-associated > Plants > Roots > Endosphere | place: USA: Tennessee...
CCCAACGGCACGACCGTGGCCGAGCCGCGCATGGACGTGAGCGCGGTGGCCAACGCCATCCTCTACATGGACAGCCTGCCGCTCGACGCCAACGTGCAGTTCATGACGGTGATGGCGACCAAGATGCCCTTCGTCGGGAGAGGTTAGCGCGCTCGCGCGCTAACCTCTGGCGGGCGGCAGCGCTTGTCATCAAGCGCGAGAGCCCGCGCCGTGCAGAAAAGACAAGAATGATGAGCGAGCCGGGAGGCTCGCGGTCCGGAAGATCATGACCATGAGCGGACCTTGGAGGTCCTAGACCGTCACGCCTGCCCGCCGCAGCTCGCCTAGAAACTCGAGCACGAGGTTGTAGCCGGCGATGGCGCCCGGCTCGGTCTGCACGTGCGTGGTGGCGAGCACGAGGAGGCCCTGCCGCCCGGCGCGCACGCAGATGCCTTCTTGCAGCAGCGCGTCGGCGTGGCGGCGGACCGTCTCATAGGGCAGGCGCAGCGAGCGCGACACCGCCCCCACGCTGACCGGATGGCGCTCGGTGTCGGCCAGCACCGTCGCGCTGGTCGCCAGCGAGGTGTTGGCCACATGCTTGACGTTCGCCGTCCAGATCGCGGTGTAGACCAGCCCCTTCATCAGGTCGCCGGCCCAGAAATCGCGCATCAACCGCATGCCCGTCAGCAGCAGGCCGAGGCCGCCGACGGCGATGACGGTCTGCTCCTTCGTGAGACGCCCCGCCGATGGCGGCTGCCGCGCCGCCGACGGCAAGGCAATGACGCCGACGCGCGTCAGGTCGACCAGCAGGCGCACGGTGTCGATATAGAGGGCTCGCATGAACGCCGTGATCGCGCGGCTTTTCAGCACGGCCGCCGGCACGGCGAGCCCGCCTCCGGCGCTGGTGCATTTGCCGCTGCGAACGAGGACCTGGGCATGGCGGCGAACGGTTTCATAAGGCATGCCGATCTTGCGCGACAGCTCGCGCACGCCGATCGCCTTGCGATGGGGCGCGATCAGCTGGCCGTGGACGAGGGCCAGGAAAATCCCTCCATCGGCGATGTCCTGCTGCAGCCGCGTCAGGGAATCGAAGGCGCGCAGATAATACTCGGTCGAGACCCGTGCGACGGGACGCACATGGCGCTGCGCCGCCGTGGTCATCACCGGATCTACGGTAGCGGGCCGGTTCACGATCAGGCCTTCACGCCGGCATTCCTCAGCTCGGCGAGGAAGGACATCACGATGTGGTAGGCGGCAGCCGACGTCGGCACGTGGCGGCGATGCGTGCTGGCCATGACGACCAGGCCCTTGCGACCGACGCGCACGCACTGTCCCTCCTGCAGCAGCGCATCGGCATGGCGGCGAACGGTCTCGTAGGGCAGGCGCAGCGACCGGGATATCGCGAGCGCGCTGACAGGCAACCGCTGGCTGTCCGCCAGGATGCCGCGATCACCCGCGGCCGCGGTGTTGGTCACGTGCTTGACGTTGGCCGTCCAGATCGCGGTGAAGACCAGCCCTTTCATGAGGTCGCCGCCGGCGAACTTGCGCAGCTCCCGGTAGCCGCTGAGCAGAAGGCCGGTGCCGATAATGCCGATCACGGTCTGTTCCTTGGTCAGCCGCGTCGACCGCAACGGACGATCCGACCCGAGGCTGAACCGGGCAACCCCGATCCGGCTGAGGTCGCGCAACACGCGCACGACGTTGACATAGTTGCGGCGCAGCATGGATGCGGGCGGCGCGCTTCGCATCACGGCCGCCGGCACCGTGAGGCCGCCCTTCTCGTCGATGCACTGGCCGCTCTGCACCAGCGTGCGGGCATGGCGGCGCACCGTCTCGTACGGCATGCCGAGCTTGCGCGACAGCTCGCGGATGCCGACCGGGCCGCGGCCGGGCGCCTGCATCTGCCCATGCCACAGCGTCATGAAGATCAGGCCGGCCACCACGTCGTCGTTCACCTGGGACAGGACTTCGACGCCACGCAGGAAGTACTCCACCGTGACACGCAGCACCGGATAGGTGTCGCGGGGGATCAGTGGCTCAATTTGGGTAGCCAACTGGCTCATTTTGGGCACTTACCGGCTTCTACAGCTGCTTGCAAGCGGAGTACCCAGGCGCGGGGAGTTCGCTCTAGTACGGCGGGCAAAGTGGCAGGCAAAAAATCTGGACGTCTTCGGTCGCAAAGCTGCGAGGCTTCGCGAAACGGTCACACGCACGACGAACGGCTGAGCGAGGTCGCTTGCGACACGCGCAAGCCGGGAACGTGCGCCGCTCATTGCGCCACGGCCTTGCTGCTCGCAGTCCTCGGCGGCGAGCCGGTGGCGCCGCGGGACGGCTGCTGCCTGCTGACGGGATCGGTGCCCGTCGCGCCGCAGCCTGAACGCCGGGAGCGTGCCCGTCCTGTCAGGCGGCGCCGGCCTCCGGACCGGGAAACAGCTGTCGTCGAGCTGCATCTGGCCGGCGACGACTAGATCAAAGTTCCACGCTGCTTGGTTCATTCCTCCCCAGCGAAGCTGGGGAGGTGTCGCCGTCATACGGCGACGGAGGGGTCATGGGCGACGAGGTCTGTGGCTCATGCCCCCTCCGCCCGCTCTGCGGGCACCTCCCCATCGTAGGAACGATGGGGAGGAAATGACTCAGACCAGCAGGTCGTCCGTCCGGACGCTGAAGATCGCGTCCTGGAAGTCGTTGTCGCCGGTGGCGCTCGGCAGGTCCTCGAAACCCATCAGCAGTTCCAGGCCGCCGCGCGAAACGCCGGACAGGACCTGATTGGCATCGCCCGGGTTCAGGGTCGCGACCGAATGGAAGACCTGCGCGTTGGTCAGGTTGCCCATCGAGGCGCTGCGCAGCATCGGCGGCACGCCGGTATCGATGTCGGCCGGCGAGGCGGTCCCCGGCGTAACGAACGACAGATTGTCAAGCAGCCGGCCGTAGGCGTCGAAGCCGTCCTGCACGAGGAAGAAGGCGAACTTCTGGCCGTCCGCCAGCGTGCCGAGATTCACCGTCCGCGCCGACGCCGGCACGTTCAGCGTGTTGTCGATCAGCACATGGACATCGCTGATCGTGCCGTTGGCGGCAATCTTGTAGTAGCCCAGCGTGTTGGAGTGAGCCGACACGCCCGACTTGAACTCGAAGGTGAAGTTCGTCAGGCCATCGCCGCTCAGGAAGAGCTCGTTGGTCACGCCGTTGATCTTGGTCGGATCGACCCGCGTTCCCTCGCTCAGCGTCGGCAGCAGCGGCTCGAAGGTCACGATGGTGTGCATGTTGGCGCCGGTGCCGCGCGACACCGTCATGAAGTCACCCTGGGAGAAGTCGCCGACGAGGGCAAAGCTCTTATCGCCGATGGTGACGAGCGTCTGGCCGCCCTGCTGAGTGAAGCCGATCTGGCCGCGCTCATAACGCGTGCCCAGGATGTCCAGCACGTCGCTCATCCCGAAGCCGGAGATGCGATCGCCGTTCAGGTTGTTCACGCTGTCGCGCATGACGTCCGCGCCGGTGCCGAGGTCGATGATGTCGGCCCCCGCTCCGCCGCTCACCGTGTCGTTGCCGGCGCCGGCATCGATCGTGTCGGGACCGGCCGTTCCGGTGACCGTGTCATCGCCGTTGCCGGGCGGATGCGGCTCGGGATTGCCGCCAGTGTCCGCGAACACGCCGTCAGTGCGGGTGTTGAGGTTCTGGATGCGCGTGTCGAGGCTCTCGGCCGTGTCGACCTGGTCGTAGGCCGTGGTCGTCGACGCGTGGAAGGTCTGCATGTAGTCGGCGAAGGCCGCCTGCTCGCCCATCGCATTGGCCGGCGTATTGGCCGCCAGGGTGAAGTCGAGCGCCTCGTCGACCGCGGAGCCGAGCGAGCCGTCGGCCAGCAGGAAGCGGAAGTTGCTGCCGTTGGCCTTGATGGGATAGCCGTCGCCGCCGTTGGCCGTGAAGCTGGTGGTCGACACGGTGATGACCGCGGGCGCGCCCGCCGCCACCACGCCGTTCTCCAGCACGTGCGCGATCACGCGGTCGTTCTGGTCGACCAGGGCGATGTTCAGGATGCGGCTGCCGGCCGCGAAGTCGGGATCCCACGAGAAGCGCAGGCCGCCGACCTGGGCGAAGCGGCCCTGGTTGAGGCCGGCCGCCACGCTGTGCTCGAGGATTGCCTTGAGCCCCGCCGCCGTGGTGTCGAAGGCCATCAGCTTGTTGTCGAAGCGCAGCGAATTCTCGACATCGAGCTGCGAGACGCCACCCTCCGCCTTGCCGGCGTCGGGGTTGGCGATCGGCGCCACCTTGTCGCCGTTGTGGTCGATGCTACCGATCTGGGCGCGGATGCCGCCGCCGTTGCGCAGGCCGACGATGAACTGACCGGCCGCGGCGGCGCCCAGCGCCTCCTTCAGGGCGAAGATGCCGGTATCGGCCGACAGGTCGCCAAGGTTGGTTTCCTGCGAGCGGATGAAGGCGCGCTCGCCCTCGAGATAGACGTCGGTGTAGCCGTAGACGTTGCCGTCCTTGGCCGAGATCACCGTGTCGACGGCCTGGGTGATGTCCCTCACCTGGTCGCCCTTGGTGCCGTTGGCGAACGCCGTCGTCTCGAGATTGGCGACGGTCGTTCCCCAGGCTTCGGCGACATTCGCGGCCGTCGAGGCGTAGGCGCCGTTGATCGCCCGGTTGTCCACCAGGGTGTCGAGGATGATGTCGCCCTCGGCGTCGAAGCCGACCACCAAGCGGCCCAGATAGGTGTACTCGCCGTCGGTGTTGACGATCACCGTGGTCTTGCCGTCTGCGCCCTGGGTGACGATGGGATAGGTATTGGCGAAGGTGGCCTCGTGGCCCGGGAAGGCCACGGCCTCATCGTCGGCATCGCCCAGCCGCGTGTTGGAGCCGGCCGAGAGGATGATGTCGACGCCGTGCAGCTTGGTCGCCAGCAACTGCTCGTTGGAAATCTGCTGCAGATGCGACATCAGGACGATCTTGTTGACGCCTTCGGCGATCATCTCGTTGATGATCGGCTGCAGCTGGGCGGCCAGCAGGTCCATGTTGTCGACCTCGCCGTTGGCGCCGGCGCCGGTCGGGAAGCCCTTGACCTCGGTGCCGTTGGGCGAGGAGATCGATTCGATCAGCTGGGTGGTCGCCGCCACCAGGCCGATCTTCTCGCCGTTTTCGGTGACCACGGCAGCCGGCGCGATGCGGCCCTTGAGTGTGTTGGCCTCCGGAATGAGCGTGCCGGTCCCACCATCGACGGTGTTGGTGAAGCGCGGGTTGAGCGCGCTGTCGCCGGAGAAGTCGAGATTGGCCGAGAGATACGGGAACTGCGCCCCGACCCAGGCGCCCGAGGGCGTGAAGGCGTCGCGGAAGGCCGTCGAGCCGAGGTCGAACTCGTGGTTGCCGATGGTCGACGCGTCGACACCCATGGCGTTCAGCATGGCGAGGTCGGGCCGGCCCGGCGCGATGGCGCCGATGCCGGCAACGCTGTTGAGCGACGGATCGGTGCCGGCGTTGATGAACGGGCCGGGCAGGAAGTCGTCGCCACCCGCCAGGATCAGCGTGCTGGCGAAGTCGTCGTCGAAGGCGTCGAGCAGCGCCGCCAGGTAGGGCGCCGTATCGCCGGCCAGCAGGCCCGCCTCGCCGTCGGAGAAGTGCAACAGCTGCAGCGTAAAGGCCGGCACTTCGCTCACCTCGAATACGGTGAGAGTATTGCTGGTCTCGTTGCTGGTCACCAGCAGATCCTGGCCGGTCGGCGAATCGGCGGCGGCGATGAATAGCACGCCCTCGGGCGCGGCGTCGCCGGCATTGCGGGCCGCGCCGGCATAGCTGACGTGCCCCGGATCGGTAATGTCGAAGGCGAGCGTGATATTGGAACGCTCGAGCGCCACGAAGGCGAAGGTCTTGTCGCCGACCTTGCCGATGGTGAGGCCTTCCGGCTCGGGCCCCTTGTTGTCGCTGCGGCTGTCGTCGAACAGAGAGGGGAACTGCTGGACGATGATGCGCTCGATGACGTCGGCGCTGTCGAACACCTGGTTGCCCTGCGAATCGACGATCGAGAACGAGCGGCCGCCATAGGTCAGGATCTGATCGATATCGCCATCGCCGTCGGTGTCGCCGCGCAGGCCGGGCGCATTGGACACGGTGTGGCGTCCCAGCTCGGCATTGGCCTTGAGCGCCGCCTCGTTGGGGAACAGCGCGTCGTCGAGGTTGTAGTTGGCGTTGCCGACGCGGATCGTCTCGTCGGGCGCGAGGAAATCATCGCGGTCGTCGCCCTCGTTGGCCATGACGTAGTACGTCTGGCCGCCGACCGTGTAGGCCGCGATGGCGTCCGGCATGTACATGCCGAAGAGATGCGAATCGGTGACCAGATTGATGCCGCCATCCTGGTCACTGACGTCGAGCTGCAGTCCGGTCCAGTCCTTCAGGCCGAGCGGCACGATGTCGGTGAAGGTGGCGGTGGCGATGTCCAGGATGGCGAGCGCATTGGCCTCCTGCAGGGTCACCATGGCCTTGGTGCCGTCGGGCGAGATCGCGATGTACTCGGGCTCGACGTCCTTCGACACGCTCCGGCCCGCGAAGATGCGGACGCCCTCGGCACGCAGCGCATCTTCCTGGCCGTTGAACGCCGTGAAGCCCGCACTCTGCACCGTCGCCGAGGCAACGCCGCCGCTGATGTCGATGATGCTGACGGTGCCTTCGCCGTCGTTGCCGGCGAAGCCGTTGCTCAGCACCTCGCCCTCGTTGGCGACCAGCACCTTCGTGCCGTCGGGCGTGAAGGTCACCATGTCGGGATGCACGCCGACCTGGACCGAGCCCATCACGGTGTGGTTCGCGGCGTTGATGAAGATCACGTGTCCGGGCTGGGATTTGTCGGTCGCCAGCAGGGCCACGGCGAGGATGCCGTTCTTGATCGCGACGCTGGTGACGTCCGTCGAGGAGAATCCGAGCGCCGTGAAGTTGAGGGTGCTGATCAGCGTCGGCGCGGCCGGGTTCGCGAGGTTCACCACCTGCAGGCCGGCGTTCGAGGTGACGAACAGGCGATCGCTGCCGGGATCGAAGGCGGAGATCTCCGCGCCGGCCAGGGCCAGCGTGCCCTTCACGTCGATGTCGAGCGCGCCGGTCGGCGTGGTCGAAACATCGGCCGTCATGTCGAAGCTCGCGACCAGGGCGTCGTGGTCGCTCGCCTGGTTGGCGAACTCGGCGTTCATGTGGACGATGTCGTACTGCGCCCCAGCGCGGGCAGCGTTGGTGACGTACATCTGGTCGAGCGACTGCGAGCTGCCGTCGAACACATAGTCGTAGCGCTGGTTGATCGGCAGCGTATCGGACATCGACTGCAGCACCGCCTCGCCGCCTACGACGTACTCCGGCGTGCTGTCGGGGTCGTTGCCGTCGAGGTAGGTCGCCTTGCCCGAGAGGACCTGCATCGGCTCCTCGAACTCGAACTCGTTGAGGTCGCCCGAGACCACGACGCGCGCGTCGGGATTGGCGGCCAGCAGAGAATCGACATAGGTGTTCACCGCCTGGGCCTGGGCGGCGCGCGCCGGCTCGGCGGAATTGACTGGCGGCTGGGTGCCCATCAGGGCGCCGCTGCCGGTCTTGGACGAGAAGTGGTTGTCGACGACGGTGATGGTCTCGCCCTTGAAGGTGAAGTCGGCGACCAGCGGCGGGCGCGAGGCGAAGAACGGATGGTCAGCGCCGGAATTGCCGCCGACCGCCGTGGTGGCCGCGCCGCTGGCGTCGATGGTCCGGAGCGAGCTCTCGACCAGGTCGACGCCGCGGTCGACGCGATAGAGGAAGGCCACGCGGATATTGCCGCCGGGCTCGCCGCCGTTCAGGTCGTCGCCGATGAACGGATTGTCCTGGAAGGCGTACTCGACGGTGTTGCCCGAGGCGGCCTTGATGGCGTCGACCAGCATCTGCAGGGTCGTCGCGGCCGAGGTCGTCGAATCGTTGGTGGCGCCGTTGTTGTCCTGCACCTCCTGCAGCGCCAGGATGTCCGGCGCCATGAGGTTGGTCACGATCTGCTGCGCCAGGGTGTTGAACTTGGCCGCCCCGTCGGAGGGATCGAGGTTCTCGACGTTGTAGTTGGCGATCGTGAGCCGGTGCGCGCTGCCGGCGAGCGGCGTCACCTCGGGCGTGAGCGCGCTCGGCGTCACCACGCTGTAGGCCTCGGTCGCGATCACCTCGTAGTTGCCGAAGCCGTAGCTCATCACGCCGGTGACGTCGCCCAGGGTGGCGCCGACGCTGACGCTGGGGCTCGGGCCGGCGATACCGTCGTCGATCTGGATGCGCTCGGGGTTGAAGTCGCCGCCCACCGTGTTGGTGTTGCCGAACGACGACTGGCCGCCGGTGATGCCGACGCCGCCGCGTACGGTCTGGCTGTTGGTGTTCAGTCCATTGGCCGGGTTGTCGTCGTTGTCGACGATGGTGAAGATCTCGCCGAAGCTGTTGGTCGGGCTGACCGCCACGGGGTTCTCGACCCGGACGAGCATGCCTTCGAGGCTCTCGAAGAAGTCGAGGCCGTCAGTGACGGGATCGAACGTCGTGAGGCCGTCGTCATCAAGGTTCGAGGTTGGCGGCTTCAGGCCGGCCGAACCGCCGATCTGGGTGGCAGCGATGGTGGCGCCGACGCCGAGGTCGGTGACGATGGGGCTCGTGATCTCGGTGATCGACAGGCTGCCTGGCGCGGCGGCGGCATCGGTGAATTCGGTGACGGTGCCCTCGACCTGCACCAGGCGGCCGACGGCCACCGAGGGGGCGCTGCCGGTGAAGACGAAGATGCCATCGGAGGTCGCGGCATTGCCATCACCAGTGGCAGCCTGGATGTAGAAGCCGTTGCTTGCGACAGCGGTCACGACGCCTTCGGTCGCTACCGCCTGGCCGGCCAGGGCCGACGCGTGCCCGGCGCCCTGGATGGTGTAGATCGGGGTGATCGCGACGGGCGCCGGCCGGGTCGTGAAGTTCAGCGCACCGGCGGCAAGACCGGCATGGTCGTTGCCGGCGGCGTCCTCGATGACGCCGGCGGCAAAGGTGACGTTGTAGGTCGTGTTGGGATTGAGGTTGTTGGCCAGGTTGATGACGACTTGGTTGCCATTGAACGTCACCGTGCCGTCGCTGTCGGCGCCGCCCAGAGTGATGGTGCGGATGTCGGCGGCACCATCGCTGATGACGATGTCCCTCGTGCCGGCCTTAACTGCTTCGTCGAAATTGAGCACGATGTCCGACGACACGACGACGGCGGTGGCGTCGTCGGCCGGCGTCGAGGACTGCAGGATGGGCGCCGTGGTGTCGCCACCGCCGGTGAAGGGCACGCTCGACACCACGATGTCGTCGATGCCGACCCATTCGTCGCTGCCGACGGCGTTGGTCGTCATGATACGGACTTCGACCTGGCCCTGGTTGTTGGCGGCCGCCGGCAGGGTGACGTCGATGGCGGTCACCTGCGTGGCGGTGCCACCCGTCGTGACGTCGGAGAAATAGCCGTTGGTCACGTTGGTCCAGGCGCCCGACGAACCGACGCGGTACTGCACGTTGAGCTGCTGCTGGGCGTCGTCGGCGGCGGCGTCGATGTCGCGGGCATTGAACTGGACGCGGACGCCCTCGCGGCCGCTGGCGTCGAGATAGAGGACCAGCGACGGCGCATCGGCCGTGCCCGATCCCTGCAGGGCCACGGTCGGATCGCTGATGGCGAATTCGGCGACGCCGCCGCTCGTGTTGGTCGCGGGGTTGGTGCCGTTGGCGATGACGTCCACCGCGCCCAGGTTGGCGCCAGTCAGCGTGCGCGGATCGGCATTCGTCGGCGAGCCCGCATCGATGTCGCCCAGGTATCCCGTGATGCTCGGCACGCCCGACCAATCGTCGTTGGTCGTGATCTGGCCCGCGTTGGACCAGTTCTGCGTCAGGTTGCCGGAAGCAAGCGAGTGATACGTGGTCGACATATGGACAAACCTCCGCGTTCGGCAACGCGGGTTTCGCGCGCCGTTGGATTGCGCTGACTTGCTCAAGCGGTTTCGGTCGCGATCACGCGTCGCTGCAGCGACCGCTGCTTGCTGACGCCGTCCTTACAAAGTGTCCCTTACGGTTTCTTTGCGCGACGTGTGAAGCGCTCTGGATTTCTTTGGAATCTTTTATTTTTCGTCGACGCAACCGATTCGCTGTCTTCGGCGTGTCGTCACCGCTTCATACAACGATCACAATGCGCGTCATGACGGTCGACGCATGAAGAACTCGTACGACACGCGCATCACGGGAAGGAAGTCGTGACGCGCCGTCGACTCGCTTTCGATATCGGTCCTGGTCTGGCTCAGTTCGCCTCCGAACCGCGGGTCAGTAC
>Ga0075369_10000808_pt1 | contig 10271 bp, 9 predicted proteins | sample EndMethybrTD3034_FD_71400 | JGI IMG/M metagenome (GOLD analysis project Ga0075369, IMG submission 71400) | Populus endosphere microbial communities from Tennessee, USA - Endosphere MetaG P. TD hybrid TD303-4 | ecosystem: Host-associated > Plants > Roots > Endosphere | place: USA: Tennessee...
GTCGCTCCGGCGCGGGTGTCGACGGCGGGCTGGTCGCCGGGGCAGGCGTGGAGGTGGGCGGCTCGTCGCTGCCGGATGCGCAGCCCGCGACCGCCAGGGCGGCCGCCACAGTCGCGAGGGTCAGCAGGCTGCGCATGCCGCCAATCTATGCAACGACCATTTACGCCCCGTCCAGGGGCAGGCTATACAGATCATCTCGGCATCCCGCATCGTCGATTTTTCCGCAGCCTGATTCGAACCCCGGGCAGGGTGTCCTGAGAGCCATTCGCGCGGGAAGGTCGCGATTGCCTGCCGGAAGGGGCGCCGAAGCGTTACCGCGGACCGAAGACATGTGCCGCCGACCTGTGCCACACTGGCGGCCGTGACGGAGCAGACCGGATACCGGGAGTGTTGTCGGGCCTGGTGATTCACCGACCCCTTTCAGCCAATTCCGAGCCCAGTCCCATCCCCATGTCACCCCTGGAGCCCTTCGCATGTCCACCGCACCGTCCCTTGCCCTTCGCTCAGCCGTGCCACCCGCGGTATCCGCACCCACCCGGCTGCGCCTCCCGGACCTGTTGCGGGCCACCGATCTCGCGGCCGACGACGTGCTCAGCGGCCGATACGACCACCTGCTGCCGGCGGCCGGCATCCCGCGGGAGGACCGCTGGTACACGCGCCTGCGCGGCGACGACGAACTCGACGTCTGGCTGATCAGCTGGGTCCCCGATCGGTCGACCGAACTGCACGATCACGGCGGGTCCCTCGGTGCGCTGACCGTGCTGTCCGGAGCGCTGTATGAAACCCGTTGGGACGGCGAGGCTCTCAGGTCGCGCCGGCTGGATGCCGGTGACCAGGCGGCGTTTCCGCTCGGCTGGGTGCATGACGTCGTATGGGCGCCGGCGCCCGACGTGGGTCCCGGCGCGGCCACGCTGAGTGTGCACGCCTACTCGCCGCCGCTGACCGCGATGTCGTACTACGAGGTGACGGACCGAAACACGTTGCGCCGCAGACGCACCGAGCTCACCGACGCCCCGGAGGGATGATGGGAAGCCGGATCGACACCCTGCTCGCAGACGCCCGCTCCCGACTGCGCAGACTGCCGGCCGCGGAGGTGCCCGCCGCACTGCGGCGGGGCGCGCTGCTCGTCGACATCCGGCCGCAGGCCCAGCGCGAGCGTGAGGGGCAGGTGCCCGTGGCGCTGGTCATCGAGCGCAACGTGCTGGAGTGGCGGTGCGATCCCACCTGCGATGCCCGGCTGCGGCAGGCGGTGGACGACGACGTGGAATGGGTGGTGCTGTGCTCGCAGGGCTACACCTCCAGCCTGGCCGCCGCCGCACTGCAGGATCTCGGCCTGCACCGCGCCACCGACGTCATCGGCGGCTATCAGGCGTTGGTCGCCGGCGGGGTGCTCGCCGAACTCTCCTGATCGCCTGCACTATTCGTCCGAATGCATGAGGGGCCGCAGCCGTTCCGTCTGCTCCGGCGTCCAGCCGGGCGGTTCCAACACCGCGGCCCAGCCGTTGACGACGTCGCGGATGTAACGGTGTCCGTGCCCGTCGGGCACGTCCACGGCCACCGCCATATCGGCGGAGACCTGAAGGAACGTCACCACCGGAATCCAGTTCATCCGCGGTGAGACGTCGTATCCGCGCGGTTCGCGCAACCAGTCCGGTTCGCGGAAAAGCAGATCCGGCGTCCACCACGCGATGGGGTCCGATGCGTGCTGCAGGTAGACGACCCGCGGGGCGCTCCACGGCGCGTCGGGGCGGCCGAGGTCATCGGGGCGGGCGACGAACCGCACGCTCTCACCGTCCTCGTAGATCGGCAGCCACATCGGCGATCCCGGGTCGCGGTTGCTGGTCAGGTCGGTCCAGATGGTGTTGTTGAACGTCGGGCCGGAGAACAGCGCTCCGCCGGTGCGGGCGACGAGGTTGTTCAGGCTCAGGAATGGGGCTTCGCCGCCGAACGAGCCCAGGCTCTCACCGAACACCACCAGCTGGGGCCGGTCGGCCTCGGGCATCGTGCGGATGAGTTCGTCGACCGCCTCGAACAGCGCCTGGCCGGCCTGGCGGGCGTTCTCCTTGTCGACGATGAACGAGATCCAGCTGGGTAGAAAGGAGTACTGCATGGAGACGATCGCGGTGTTGCCGTTGTACATGTACTCCAGCGCCGACGCCTCGGCCTCGTTGATCCAGCCGGTGCCGGTGGTGGTGGCCACCGCGACGAGATCGCGTTGCAGACCGCCGGTACGCAGCAATTCCCGGGCGGCCATCTCCGCGGTGGCGCGGATGTCGTCGCCCGCGTCCATTCCGGCGTAGGCGCGGATAGGCTCGGTGGCCGGTGCGCCGTTGAACGCCGTCAGCTCCTCGACCGTCGGTCCGCCGGAGACGAAGACCCGGCCCTGATGACCCAGCGACGCCCATGACCCCAGTGACTCCGGGCCACCCGACCGCAGCGAGGTCGTCGGCGCCGACCGGTCGGGCGAGTCTTCGTTGTTCACCGACTCGAACGTGTGGTTGAGCCAATCCATCGCAGCCCGCACGACCACGCCGTTGAGCAGGGCGATCGTCAACGCGAGCAGCAGCCCGACGGCCACCACGCCCGACACCCGCGGCGGTGCGATGCGCTCCAGCTGGCGCACCAGGAACAGCACCAGTTTGCGGACCAGCTGGCCGATCTCGACGAACACGAACAGCACGGCGATCGCGATGATCGCCGCCTGTGGGTAGTTGAACCACTTGAGGTGGGGGACTCCCATCAGATCGCGCACGTCGTCCTGCCAGCGGTGGAACGCGAACTGCATGACCACCATGCCGATCAGCCCGAACACGGTGAGTCCGATCCACGCCCACCGTGGCGCGGGCGGGCTGGTGTCCTTGCCCCGCATGTAGCGCACCAGCCAGACGCCGAAAACGCCGATCATGTAACCGATCGCGCCAGCGGCGCCGCTGACCAGACCCTGGAACAGCGGACCGCGCGGCAGCAGCGACGGGGTCAGCGACAGGAAGACGAAGATCAGCCCGACGAAGGTGCCGAAGAACGTGTAATGCCTTACCCAGAGGGGAGGCCTGACCTCCGGGGCGGTCCCGGGCTCGGCTCCGCGCTCCTTGGTGGCGACCGCGGCGGTACCCGCAGTCAAGTCGGGCTCGTCCTCGCTCGGCTTTGCTGCGGCGGGATCTGTCACGAGTGAACCTTAGCGGTGTGTGAAGTTGGGGGCCCGTTTCTCGGTGAAGGCCGCCATGCCCTCGGTCTGATCGTCGGTGGCAAAGGCCGAATGGAACAGCCGCCGTTCGTAGAGCAGCCCTTCGGCGAGGGTGGCTTCGAACGCGCGGTTGACGGCCTCCTTGGCCATCCGCGCGGCGGGCAGCGACATCTGCGAGATCGTCATCGCCACTTCCCTGGCCTCGTCGAGCAACCGGTCGGCGGGCACCACCCGCGACACCAGCCCGGCGCGGTCGGCCTCCTGCGCGTCGATGGTGCGGCCGGTGAGGATCAGGTCCATCGCCTTGGCCTTGCCGATCGCCCGGGTGAGCCGCTGGCTACCGCCCATGCCGGGCAGCACGCCCAGCTTGATCTCCGGCTGGCCGAATTTCGCGGTGTCGGCGGCGATCAGCACATCGCACATCATCGCCAGTTCGCAGCCGCCGCCGAGGGCGTAGCCGGCTACCGCGGCGACCGTCGGGGTCCGGGTGGCCGCGAAATCGGCCCACAGTGCGAAGAAGTCGGCACCGAACACCTCGGCGTAGGACAGGGCGGCCATCTCCTTGATGTCGGCGCCCGCCGCGAAGGCCTTCTCGTTGCCGGTGACGATGATCGCACCGATGCCCGCGTCGTCGTCGAATTCGGCCGCAGCGGCGGTGACTTCCTTCATCACCTGGCTGTTGAGCGCGTTGAGCGCCTTGGGCCGGTTCAGCGTGATGGTGCCGACGCGCTCGTCGCGGGTGACGAGAATGGTCTCGTAGCTGGTCATGGCTGCTCCTCATCCGGAAATGTCAGGTCCGGCTCGGTGGGGGCGAAGTAGGCCTCGACGTCGCCGGGGGTGACCGCCGCCAGCGACGCGGGTGACCACGCCGGATTGCGGTCCTTGTCGATGATCTGCGCACGGATGCCCTCGACCAGGTCGGGTGAGCGCAACGCGCCGCACGCGGTGCGATACTCCTGCCGCAGCACGTCCTCCAGTGTCTCGAGTTCGGCGGCGCGGCGCACCGCTTCAAGCGCCACCGACACGGCGATGGGGGAGCGGGTGAGGATGACCTCCGCGGCGTCGTTGGCCGGCCTGGCGTCGTGTCCGCGCAGCGCCGCGACGATATCGATCGCCGTCGGGCCCGCGTAGCACTCGTCGATCCAATCACGTTGAGCCAGAAGCTGACTCGCGGGTGACTCGACCGCGTGCGTGGCGAGCGCGGCCTCGACGCCGTCGCCGATGAGATCGCGGGTGAAGCCGGTGAGCGCGTCGTGCGGCACGAAATGGTCGGCGAACCCGAGCGCGATCGCGTCGGCGCCGGTGAAGGGCGCCCCGGTCAGCGCGGCGTGCAGGCCGAGCCGGCCCGGCGCCCTGGACAACACGTAGGTTCCACCGACGTCGGGGACGAACCCGATGCCCACCTCCGGCATGGCCATCTTCGTGGTCTCGGTGACGATCCTGACCCGGCCGTGCGCGCTGACGCCCACGCCGCCACCCATCACGATCCCGTCCATCAACGCCACGTACGGCTTGGGGTAGCCGCCGATGACGGCGTTGAGCCGGTACTCGTCGCGCCAGAAATCGCGCGCCTCGGTGCCGCCGTCGGTCCTGGCGCTGTGGTAGATCGCCACGATGTCACCGCCCGCGCACAGGCCGCGGTCGCCGGCCCCGGAGATCAGGACGGTGTGCACCGCGTCGTCGTCGGCCCACCGATGCAGCGTCGCGGCCAGGGTGCTGGCCATCGCATGCGTGAGCGAATTGAGCGCCCGTGGACGATTCAGCGTTACGAGGCCGACGCCGTTGTCGACGCTTAGTAGGATATCCTCGTTTTCTGTCACGGTAATGCAATCTAGATCGTTGCACCCGCCGGACTCACCGCGGGTAAGGTTTCGCTCAGATGCGTACAGGAAGTTCCCAGAAACATTTCTGTGGCCGGGAACCCAGCCTGAGCCGCGTTCGTTGATCCGGTATTCGTCAGCAGACGAACCACAGCACACGAGAGGAACCCGACGGTGCGCGAGACCAGCAATCCGGTATTTCGCTCCCTGCCCAAGAACGAGGGTGGGTATGCGACGTTCGGTACCGGAGCCGCGGGCTACGGTGCCCAACAGGCGCATGCCGAGCCCTACGTAACGCAGTACCCCGAGCAGCGGCAGACAGGTGTCTCCCGGCCGCTGACCATCGACGACGTCGTCATGAAGACCGGCATCACGCTGGCGGTTCTTGCCGCCGTCGCCGCCGCCACCTATTTCATGATCGCCCAGAACCTCGGACTGGCCATGCCGCTCCTGTTGGGCGGCATGATCGGCGGCACTGTGCTCCTGCTGATCGCCCTCTTCGGGCGCAAGCAGGACAACCCGGCGATCGTGCTGGGCTACGCCGTCTTCGAGGGCATGCTCGTCGGCTCATTCTCGTTCGTGGTCGCCAACTTCATGGTGTCCGGTGTCAGCGCCGGTGCGCTGATCAGCCAGGCCATCGTCGGCACCTTCGGCGTGTTCTTCGGCATGCTCGTCGTGTACAAGACCGGCGCCATCCGGGTGACGCCCAAGCTGACCCGCTTCCTCGTCGCCGCCGGTTTCGGCGCGGTGGTGCTGATGCTGGTCAACCTGGTGATCGGCATGGTCTCCGGCGGTGCCGGACCGCTGCGTGACGGCGGCCCGCTGGCCATCCTGTTCTCGCTGGTCATGATCGGCCTCGCGGCGTTCTTCTTCCTGACCGATTTCGACAGCGCCGACCAGCTGATCCGCGCCGGTGCGCCGGAGAAAGCGGCGTGGGGCGTTGCCCTCGGCCTCACTGTCACCCTGGTCTGGCTGTACCTCGAGATCCTGCGGCTGCTTAGTTACTTCCAGAACGACTAGCTAGCAGCCTTCCCCTGAAAGCCCGGCATAGGCGGTGCCGGGCTTTCTCTTTGCCCGACTCCTCGGCGGCGTTCGGCCCCGACATTCAGGACAGCCGCTCCACGATCATCGCCATGCCCTGGCCGCCGCCGACACACATCGTCTCCAGCCCGAGGGTCTTGTCGTAGCTCTGCAGATTGTTCAGCAGCGTCGCGGTGATCCGCGCGCCGGTCATTCCGAACGGGTGGCCCAGCGCGATCGCGCCGCCCGACACGTTGAGCTTGGCCTCGTCGATCCCCAGCGCGCGGGCCGAACCGAGCACCTGGACGGCGAATGCCTCGTTGATCTCGTACAGGTCGAGGTCGTTGATCGACATCCCGGCGCTGGCCAGCGCCTTCTTGGTCGCCTCGATCGGGCCGAGGCCCATGATCTCCGGGGACAGGCCAGACACACCCGTGGCGACGATGCGCGCCAGCGGCGTGAGCCCGAGCGCCGCGGCCTTGGCGTCCGACGTGATCACCACCGCCGCGGCGCCGTCGTTCAGCGGGCACGCGTTGCCCGCGGTCACCGTGCCGTTCGGCCGGAACACCGGCTTGAGCTGGCTGATCGCCTCGTAGGTGGTACCCGCGCGCGGACCGTCGTCCTTCGTGACGACCGTGCCGTCCGGCAGCGTCACCGGCACGATCTCCCGTTCGAAGAACCCGCGTTCGATCGCCTCCTCGGCGCGGTTCTGGCTGCGTACGCCCCAGTGGTCCTGCTCCTCGCGGCTGATGCCGGTGTACAGGGCGACGTTCTCGGCGGTCTGTCCCATGGCTAGGTAGACGTCGGGCAGCGCGCCGTCGCGGCGCGGGTCGTACCATTCCGTCGCGCCCGCGGCGGCCTCCACGGAACGTTGCTGCGCTTCGGCGAACAGCGGGTTCTTCGTGTCGGGCCAGCCGTCGGCGCTGCCCCTGGCGAACCGCGACACGGTTTCGACACCCGCGGAGATGAACGCGTTGCCCTCGCCGGCTCTGATCGCGTGGAAGGCCATCCGCGTGGTCTGCAGCGACGACGAGCAGTAGCGGTTGACGGTGGTGCCGGGCAGGAAGTCATAGCCCAGCTCGACGGCGACCGCGCGGCCCATGTTGAAGCCCGCCTCACCTGCGGGTGAGCCGCATCCCAGCATCAGGTCATCGACGTCGTGCGGGTCCAATGCGGGCACCTTGTCCAGCGCGGCGCGGATCATCTGCACGGCCAGGTCGTCGGGCCGCATGCCGGCCAGCGATCCCTTGATGGCCCTGCCGATCGGCGAGCGGGCGGTCGACACGATCACGGCTTCGGGCATGGCGGCTCCTTGGCTGGGCGGACTGCACCGAAGCTAGCCTGCGGGCGCGATGACCGGCGCGGGCACCCCCGTCGTGCGCCGCCACAACCGGCTGACCCCGCCCAGCCGCGCGAGCAGTGTCGACTCCTCCGGGGTCCGCGACCGCAGCGGCGGTTCGGGGACGGTGCAGCCCAGTCGATCCTGCAGTGTGCGGCACAGCAAGGGCAGCAGCTGCGTGGCGGCCAGTGCGTAGCCGGCCGCCGACGGATGGAACATGTCCTGGGAGAACAGCAGCTCGGGCGCCTTGCGGAAATCGGGAGTCAACAGGTCGGCCAGTGGAACGGGAACCCCGTCGGACGCGCGCACCGCTGCCGCCTGTGCGCGGGCCAGCCGCAGCCCCCTGCCGCGTGCCACCCACCGCAGCGGCTGCGGAATCGCGGTGATCACGCCGAAGTCGGGGCAGGTCCCGACGACCACCACGGCGCCGGCGGCACGAAGTCGACGGACCGCCGCGCCGAGGCGCCGCGCCGACGGCCCGATACCGTTGGGTTTGGTCACGTCATTGGCCCCGATCATGATTACCGCCGCGCCCGGCGGCGGCCCCGCCACGAACATGGCGTCGATCTGACCCGATAGCCCCTTCGAGGACGCTCCGACGATTGCCTTGGTGCTCAACCGGATTCGCTTGCCGCATGCCTCGGCGAGGCCGCGCGCGATCAGCACCCCGGGGACCTCGTCGGCGTGGTGGCAGCCGTATCCGGTGGCGGTGGAGTCGCCGAACACCATCAGATGCAGGTCGACGGGAACCTCGCGCGTCCACTTCTGTACGGGCTCACCGCCAGGGGCATAGACACCGTCGGCGCGGGGCGGCACATCCCAGGACTTGGGGATGACGCGGCGGGCCTGATCGGCCTGCCCGCTGAGCAGGTTGCGCGCGCCGATGTACGCGGAGCCCGTTGACGCGAGCGCGGCGGCCGCCGCCAGGGCAATAGTCGACCGGCTGGTCGACCGGCGGTGTGCTCGGATGCCCACACGGCCAGTTTAGGGCTGGCGCCGCAGTTAGCCGCGGCGCGGGACACGGTCAGCGATCACGTTGCGGTCTCAAGTCCGGTATCAATTAAGACTCTTTGACAGTTGAATCTGTTAACGGTGTCAAGCTAAGTCACCGACGTCGGTACAGTGACGTAGCTCACCGGGGCACTACAAAGGCGTAGGAAGTGGTGGCAATGACGGCACCGAGCAAGATGTCCACGATGCCTCATGCTGCGATAGGCGCAGCCAGAGCGCAGAAGTCGCGCAAATACCCCGTCAGCGACGGGGTGCCCGTCGAGGTTGTCGAAGACGGGCCGAGCATCGCAGGAAGGCTTGCCGCGCTGGCCGCTTTCCTGACGATTCGGCCAACTCTGGCAATCGGTAGCTATGCTCCGCGTCTGCCGTGGCCGTTCGGCTTGGTCGACCTCGTGTCCCGGATCGTGCGCCCCGTGCCCGGCACCGTCCGCGCGACGATCCAGCTGGAGAAATGCACCGCGCAGCTCGTCCGGGCGCCGGGGGTGTTGCCCGCCGACGGACGCCGCAGCGTGGTCCTCTACATGCACGGCGGCGCGTTCCTCAGCGGCGGCGCCAACTCGCACGGCCCGCTGGTCACGGCGTTGTCGAAGTACGCGGATAGCCCGATGCTGGTGGTCAACTACCGGATGATCCCCAAGCATTCGGTGGGCACGGCGCTCGACGACTGTTACGACGCATACCGGTGGCTGCGCGCCCGAGGCTACGACGACGACCGGATCGTGCTGGCAGGCGACTCCGCCGGTGGGTACCTTGCGCTCGCGCTCGCCGGGCGGCTGCAGCTGGAGGGCGAGGATCCCGCGGCCCTTGTCACCATGTCACCCCTGTTCGAGATCGACAACCGCACCAGGGCCTGTCATCCCAACGCCCGCATCGACGCGATGTTCCCGCCCCGCGCGTTCGATGCACTGGTCGAGCTGGTCGAGAAGGCCGCCGAACGCAATATGGTCGACGGCCGCCCCGAAGAGGTCTATGAACCGCTCGACCACATCGAGCCGGGACTTCCGCGCACGCTGATCCATGTCTCCGGGTCCGAGGTGCTGGTGAGCGATGCCCGCAAGGCGGCCCGCCTGCTGGCCGCGGCAGGGGTGCCGGTCGAGGTGCGGGTCTGGCCCGGACAGATGCACGTGTTCCAGATCGGTGCGCCCATGGTGTCGGAGGCCACCCGATCGCTTCGCCAGATCGGCGAGTACATCCGCGAGGCCACCTGGTAAAGGCGGCGGAGCGCCGCGGCGGCGATCTGCGATCATGGGGATATGCGGATCGCGCGGCACATCAGTGACCTCATCGGCGACACACCACTGGTCCAGCTGAATTCAGTTGTCCCTGACGGGGCCGGCGTGGTGGCGGCCAAGATCGAGTACCTCAATCCCGGCGGCAGCGCCAAGGACCGGATCGCGGTCAGAATGATCGACGCCGCCGAACAGAGCGGGGAACTGCGCCCCGGCGGCACCATCATCGAACCCACCTCCGGTAACACCGGCGTCGGCCTTGCGTTGGTGGCGCAGCGGCGCGGCTACCGGTGCATCTTCGTCTGTCCCGACAAGGTGAGCGAGGATAAGCGGAATGTGTTGCGCGCCTATGGCGCCGACGTCGTCGTGTGCCCGACCGCGGTGCCGCCGGATCACCCGGACAGCTATTACAGCGTGTCCAACCGGCTGGTTACTGAGATCGACGGCGCCTGGAAGCCCGACCAGTACTCCAACCCGATGGGACCCGCCAGTCACTACGAGACGACGGGACCGGAGGTCTGGGCCGACACCGACGGCAAGATCACGCATTTCGTCGCGGGTGTCGGCACCGGCGGAACCATCACCGGGGTCGGGCAGGTGCTGAAACCCCGCAAGCCCTCGCTGCGGGTCGTCGCCGTGGAGCCGGAGGAAAGTCCGGTGCTGTCGGG
>Ga0075369_10000810_pt1 | contig 10268 bp, 9 predicted proteins | sample EndMethybrTD3034_FD_71400 | JGI IMG/M metagenome (GOLD analysis project Ga0075369, IMG submission 71400) | Populus endosphere microbial communities from Tennessee, USA - Endosphere MetaG P. TD hybrid TD303-4 | ecosystem: Host-associated > Plants > Roots > Endosphere | place: USA: Tennessee...
CCGCCGCCGGCGATCACCACGCGCTTGCCGCGGAAGGCCTCGCGCTGGGTGACGTAGTAAAAGACGCTCTTGCCCTCATAGGCTTCTATGCCGGGCAGCGGCGGCCGGTTGGGACCGAAGGCGCCGACGCCGGCCGCGATGATCACCGCGCGCGCCTGCACCACGGTGCCCTTGGACGTGGTGACCTTCCAGAACCCGCCGCTCAGCTTCTCCAGGCCCTGGACCTGCTCGCCGAGGTGATAGACCGGCCGGAACGCCGCCGCCTGCGCCTTCAGCCGCACCACCAGCTCCGCCGCCTCGATGCGTGGGAAGCCCGGAATGTCGTAGATCGGCTTCTCGGGATAGAGCGCCGTGCACTGGCCGCCAGCGTCGTCGAGCACGTCGATGACGTGGCAGCGCAGCCTCACCATGCCGCATTCGAACACGGCGAACAGGCCGACGGGCCCGGCTCCTACGATGACGACGTCGGTCTGATGCGTATGTCCGCTGGCCATGGACCTAACGTGGCGAAGGAAGACCACAAAATAAAGAGCTATCCTCAGGGGATGGTCGCCAGCGACAGCTTCGCCGAATTCCTGCGCGAGCAGCTCGAGCCGCTCGGACGCGTCACCCTGCGCCGCATGTTCGGCAAGACCGGCGTGTTCTGCGAGGGCGTGATGTTCGGGATGGTGACCGACAACATGCTCTATCTCAGGGTCGACGACGACAACCGCGAGGCTTTCGAGGAGGCGGCGTCCTCGCCGCCCCTCAACTACGCCAAGGGCGGTAGCACCATCGACCTCTCCTTCTGGCGCGCACCGGAGCGGCTGTTCGATGAGCCCGATGAGCTTGTCGCCTGGGCGCGGCTTGCGCTGGCGGCGGCGCGCCGGGTCGCGTCCAAGCGAGGGCGGGCGGCGAAGAAGCGATCCCGGCATGCCGGATGATCCCTTCACGGGATCAAGAGTCAGAGATCGCGAGCGTTGGTCTAGTCTAGGTCAGCCGTCCCGGGAAGTGGCAGGCGACGCGCTGGCCTGGGGCGGCTTCCAACAGGGGCGGCTCCTCGCGGGCACAACGCTCTTCGGCGATCGGGCAGCGCGTGCGGAAGCGGCAGCCGCTCGGCGGGTTCAGCGCGCTCGGCGGTTCGCCCTTCATCGGCACGTGCCGACGCGTGCGCTCGACGCGCGGATCGGGCACCGGCGCGGCCGAGATCAGCGTGCGCGTATAGGGGTGCAGCGGACGCGCGAACAATGAAGCGGCCGGACCCACCTCCATGATCTTGCCGAGATAGAGCACCGCGATGCGGTCGCAGACATGGCGCACCACCGCGAGATCGTGCGCGATGAACAGATAGGTCAGCCCCAGCCGTTCCTGCAGGTCGACCATCAGGTTGATGATCTGTGCCTGGATGTTGACGTCGAGCGCCGAGATCGGTTCGTCGGCAACCACGAAATCCGGGCCTACCGCCAAGGCGCGGGCGATGGAGATGCGCTGCCGCTGGCCACCGGAGAATTCGTACGGATAACGTCCCACCGACTGGCCCGGCAGGCCGACGAGGTCGAGCAGCTCGGCCACGCGCGTGCGGGCCGCCGCCGCATCGCCGGCGATGCCGTGCAGGATCAGCGGACCGGCCAGGATCTCGCCGATCGTCATGCGCGGATTGAGTGACGCGTACGGGTCCTGGAAGATCATCTGCATGCGTCGCCGCAGCGGGCGGATCGTCGACAGGCTGGCATGGGTAATGTCGGTGCCGGCAAAAACGATCTTGCCGTCCGTCGGTTCGTGCAGCCGCGTGACCAGCCGCGCCAACGTCGACTTGCCGCAACCCGATTCGCCGACCAATCCGACGGTTTCGCCGGCAAAAACCTGCAGGTCGACGCCATCGACGGCGCGCAGCACGCGCTGGCGCTCGAAGAAGGCCTCCTTCGGTAGCGGAAAATGCTTCTGCAGGCCCGTGACCTCGAGAATCGGCGCCGCTGGTGTCGCATCGACGGGCGCGGCAACCGCTGCTCGGGCGCGTTCGGGGGTGTGTAGCGCGCCGCCCTCCTGCGTCACCCAGCACCGCGCGGCACGGCCGGCCGCCACCGGCAACAGCTCGGGATGCTCCGCGCATTTCTCGACGGCAAAGGGGCAGCGCGCACGAAAGCGGCAGCCGGATGGCCAGGCGCGTGGGTCCGGCGGCTGGCCTTCGATGGTGATCAGCCGGCGATCCTCGGCCTGCGCATCGATGCGCGGCGCGGCGTGCAGCAGCGCCCAGGTGTAAGGATGGCGCGGATCGGTCAGCAGTTCCTCAGGCGCACCTTCCTCGACCACCTCGCCGGCGTACATCACCAGCACGCGCGAGCAGATGTTGGCGATCACGCCGAGGTCGTGGCTGATCAGGATGACGGCGGTGCCAAGGTCGCGGTTCAGCCCGCGCAGCAGGTCCAGGATCTGCGCCTGGATCGTCACGTCGAGCGCCGTGGTCGGCTCGTCCGCGATGAGCAGGGAGGGCTCGTTGGAGAAGCCCATGGCCAGCATCACGCGCTGGCGCATGCCGCCGGAGAATTGATGCGGGAACGAATTCACCGTGCGGTCGGCCGAGGCCACGCCCATGCGCCGCAGCAGGTCGATGGCGCGGCTGCGCGCCGCCGCCGCGGTAAAGCGGCCGTGCGCCGTCATCGCCTCGATGAGCTGTCGCGCTATGCGCAGGACCGGGTTCAGCGACGTCATGGGGTCCTGGAACACCATGGCGATCTCGCGGCCGCGCACTTCGCGAATTCCCTCGTCGTCGAGATGCGCAAGGTCGCGGCCCTTGAACAGGATCGAGCCGCCGACGATCCGCGCCGGCTCGTCGAGCAGGCGCATGATCGACTTGGCGCAGACGCTCTTGCCGGAGCCGGACTCCCCCACCACGCCCAGCGTCTCGCCGGCATGCACGTCGAAGCTGACGCCGTCGACCGCGCGGACGGGACCGGAATCCGTCAGGAACCAGGTGCGCAGATCGCGAACCTGCAGGAGAGGTTCAGCGGCGGTTGGCATGCGGATCGAGCCAATCGCGAAAACCGTCGCCCATGAAGTTGAAGGCCATCACCACCGTCAGGATGGCCAGACCCGGAAAGGTGGCCACCCACCATTGCTGCACCAGTTCGCGCCCTTCGCCGACCATCGAACCCCATTCCGGTGTCGGCGGCACCGTACCCAAGCCGAGAAAGGACAGCCCGGCAAACACCAGGATGGCGTTGCCGAGGTCGAGCGTGACCAGCACGACGAGCGGCCCGACGGCGTTGGGGATGATCTGGCGCAGCAGGATGTGGGCCGGGCCAAAGCCGATGGACTGCGCCGCCTCCACATACTCCATGGAGCGCTGCGAGATCACCAGGCTGCGGGAAAGCCGGGCGAATTTCGGCCACCATACCACCAGCATCGCGATGACGGTGTTCACCGTGCCGATTCCGAGCGCGGCAGCGATCGCCATCGCCAGGATGATCGGCGGAAAGCAGAAGACCAGGTCGGTCAGCCGCATCAGGCCTTCTTCCGCCCAGCCCCGCGCATAGGCCGCGGAGGCACCGAGCAGCGTGCCGAACAGCGCACCCACCAGCACGACGACCATGCCGACAGTGAGCGACACGCGGGCGCCATAGATGACACGCGTCGCCACGTCGCGCCCCAGCGCGTCCGTTCCAAGCCAGTGGCTGGCCGACGGCGGCTGCAGCCGCGCCGCCACGTCGACGAAGTTCGGATCATATCGGGTGAGCCATGGTGCGAAGATCGCCACGAAGATCCAGGCCAGGATGATCGCCGCGCCGAACGACGCGAGGCCGTAGCGGCGCAGCCACCGGGTGCGTGGAGAGGCGATCGCGGGAAGAGCGATGTCGCTCATTTCTTCACCACGCGCGGATCGAGCAGGGCGTAGGACATGTCGACCAGGAAGTTCACCAGAACGAAGATCGCCGCGACGATGGCGGTGACGGCCATGATGGCCGGGAAGTCGACCGTCACCGCGCTGCGGAAGGTGTAGCGGCCCAACCCGGGCCAGGAGAACACGGTCTCCGTCATCACCGCGCCGGCCAGCAGGTTGGCGTAGGCGAGACCGCCCAGCGTCACCACCGGCAGCATCGCGTTGGGCAAGGCATGGCCGACGACGATCAGCCGACCCCGCAGACCCTTGGCCTTCGCTACCCGCACATAGTCCTGCGACAGCGCCTCGAGCATGGCGGCGCGCGTGGTGCGGGTGATCAGGCCGAGCGTGGCGGCGGCGAGCACGATGGACGGCAGCACCAGATGCGCCGCGGCGTCATGGAACGTCTCCCAGTCGCCCTGCAGCGCGGTGTCGATCAGCAGCAATCCGGTGATGCGGTCAGGCGGAAACGAGACCGCATCGAGCCGCCCCGGACCCGGCGCCCAGTTCAGCTGGCCGTAGAACACCGCGAGCGCAATGAAGGCCAGCCAGAAGGTCGGCGCCGAGACGCCAATCAGCGAGACCGCCCGGGCGACATGATCGATGACGGTGTCTCGCCGCACGGCCGCCAGCACGCCGAGCGGCAGGCCCACCAGGATGGAAAGGATGAAGGCGACCGTCGCAAGCTCGAGGGTAGCCGGGGCATAGTCGATGATGTCCTGCAGCACCGGCCGGCGCGAGGAGATCGACACGCCGAGGTCACCATGCGCCAGCCGCTCGAGGAACAGCCAGTATTGATGCCACAGCGGCAGGTCGAGGCCCCACCGGGCGCGGAACTCCGCCACCTGCGCCGGGTCGGAAGCCGCCATGTCGCCGAGAGCCGTCAGCACAGGATCGCCTGGCACGGTGTTGGCGATCAGGAAGATGACGAGGGTGGCGAGCAGCACCATGGCCACCGAGACCACCAGGCGCGAGACGACATAACGGATCATGCGGCACCACCTCCACTCCTCCTCATGCTCCTCTCCCCCGCTAAGGGGAGAGGTTGGGAGAGGGGGTTGCACGAGCTTTCGGAGCCCCCTCTCCTAGCCTCTCCCCCTGGCGGGGGAGAGGAATATGAGGGGAGAGGGAGTACGCTGTGTGGCATCAAGCGGGCTTGGCTCCGCCCAGCTCGGCCATCCAGCCTGCCGCCGTCAGTTTTAGGCCGGACACGTTCTTTCGCACCGCCACCTGATAGATCGGCTGGATTAGCACGAAGTGATGGGCCGCATCGACCATCGCCTGCTGGTATTGCTTGTAGAGCGCGGCTCCCTTCGCCAGATCGCGTTCCGCACCGGCGTCGGCCACCAGCTTGCGGACGTCATCGGGCACCTTCCAGTGCACGCGGCCTGCCACACGGTTGATCGTGGCGCTGCTCCACAGCCAGTTCTCCGGCGCGGGCGGATTCCAGAAAGTCAGGGCGGCCTCGAGCTTGCCGCCCAGATACATGGTCCGCATGTTGACCTGGTCCATCGGCGTCAGCTCGGCCTTGATGCCAACGCGCGCCAGGTCGGACTGCAGCTTCTGCGCCAGGTTCTGGTAGCCGACGCCGGCGATCGCGGCATTGCCGTAGGATAGCGCGAACTTGAAGCCGTCCGGCATGCCGGCCTGCGCCAGCAACTGCTTCGACTTTGCGAGGTCTTCGCGAAACCCGATCTCCTTGGTCAGCTCCTCGGTCGAGCCGTTGACGCCGACGGGCAGGAAGCTCACGGGTCGGACGGCGTTACCGCCGATGAGGTTCTTGATGATACCGTCGTAGTCGATGGCGTAGCCGATGGCCTGCCGCGCCAGCTTGTTCTGCAGCGCGGGGTTCGTCGGCGCCTCGACCACGGCCATATAGATGAAGTCGAGGCTGGTCATGCCCGCGACGGTAATGTTGGGATCGCCCTTCAGCGTGGCGATCTGTTCTGGAATCAGATTGAACGCCACATCGACGTCGCCGCGCTGGATGGCAAGGAGCTGCGCCGCACTCTCGCTCATGTGGCGGATCAGGACGCGGTCGTAACCAGGAGTCCCCTTCCAGTAATTCGGGTTCTTCACCATCTGGATCTGCTGGTTGCGCTGCCAGCCAGTCAGGCGGTACGGGCCCGTGCCGGCGGAATTCTCGTTGAGCCACTCGGTGGCCTTGTCCTTCTCCTTGGCGTCCGGCGCATCGGTGCCGCCATGGGCGATCACCGCCTCCTTCTCCAGCACGCCGAAGGCCGGGGTGGCGATGATGGTCATCAGCGGCAGCTTCGGGTCCTTCAGCACGATGTCCACCGTGTGGGGGTCGACGACCTTCACCTCCTCGATGTGCGAGATGTACTGCCAGGGCTGGTCCTTGATGTTGAGCTGCCGGGTGAAGGAGAAGCGAACATCCTCGGCGGTCATCGGCTTGCCGGACGCGAACTTCACGTCGGTACGCAACTTCAGCCGCACCGTCTTCCCGTCCGGCTGGTAGGCCCACTCGGTGGCCAGCGCCGGCTTCAGGTTGACCGAATCACCCGGGTCGAAGGTGACCATCCCATCATAGGCGGCATGGGTCGGCAGCGGGTTGGAGTACTGGTAGACGCGCACCGGGTCGAGGCCGGTGGCATCGCTGATATCCAGCGCGATGACCAGGGTCCCGCGCCGCTGGGCACTTTGCGCTGCGGCGGGGCGGGCGCTCTGCAGCACGGCCGCCAGCAGGCCGCCTGCTCCCAGGACCATGAATCCGCGGCGGTCAAAGGTAGGTTCTGCCGTCGCGGCTTCGTCGGAACCGGTACTGGTGGCGTCTGCGTCTTTGACGGTCATCGAATTTCCTCTTCGGTGGAGCCTGTCGGCCTAATTGCCCAGTCTCCGATTGTTGTTTTGAAACCTCTAACGATTCCAATGGCGCCATGTAATCTGCACGAAGATAGCGCGCATTGAAACTGCCTGCGGGTCCGGATCAACCGCTTGTCGGTTGGGCGCCTCTCCTAAGCAGAGTGATAGATGAACCCGAGGATGAGCGCCGCCACGACCAGCGTGAGGTAGAAGACCGGCCGCGCGTAAGCCGGGCTGTTGGCCGGCAGCGACAGGAGCCAGAGCGCGAGTACCAGCAGCAGGAAGACGACCAGGCCGGCGACGAAGATCATGGGCCTCGATACGTCCGAGACGTGGCGGGCTACAACACCGCCCGCCCCCTACCCGCCCAACACGATATCGCTGGCTCGCTCTGCCACGGCCGTAACCGCAGCGTTGATCATGGCTGCAGGAAGTCCAGGTAGCACCGACGCGTCGATCACACGCAGGCCGGTCACACCCTGGACGCGCAACGCGGTGTCAACGACGGCGCCGATGCGGCACGTGCCGACGGGATGGTGGAACGACCGCGCTGCGCGACGCACAAAGTCATGCCGCGCGGCAGTGTCCTGCCAGCTACGCCCCGGATAGACCTCTTCGGCCCGCCAATCGGCAAATGCCGAGGCTGCGCCGATCTCGCGCGCCAACGTCACCGCCGCGACCAGGCTCTCGAGGTCGCTGGGGTCCGACAGGTAGTTCGGATCAATGAGCGCCGGCGCCATCGGGTCCGCAGAGGCAAGGCGCACGCTGCCGCGGCTCAGCGGCCGCATCAGGCACGGCACCAAGGTATACGCAGGTGGCGGCAATGCACCGACGGCCGGCTGCACGAAGGGCAGCGAAAGGCACATGATGAGATGGTCGGGACTTTCGCCCGCTTTCGCATGCGGGACATAGAGCAGCGCGTCGGCATGGTTGTAGTGCGAGCGCTGCACCTCGCGGCGCGCCCGGAACGCTACGCCGGCAAGCAGCAGGTGATCCTCGAGGTTGGCGCCGACGTCGGGCATGTCGACGGCGACGGCGATGCCGAGAGAGCGCAGGGCATCGGCGGGCCCCACACCCGAAACCATCAGCAGACGCGGCGAATCGATCGCCCCGGCACACAGCAGGACTTCGCCCTCGGGCCGTACGACTTGTCCGGCAAGGCGCACGCCGAGGCAACGACCGCGCTCGATCACCATGCCGAGCACCTGAGCATCGACGAGGAGGTCGACGTTGGCATCGCCAAGGCTGTCGAGGAAGGCGGTCGCCGCATCGTCGCGCGCGTGGCCTCTGATGCTAAGCTGGTTCCAGGCGACACCTGTGGTGACCGCGCCACCGAGGTCAGGAGTCATCGCAAAGCCGCGCTCCTCAGCAGCGGCGATGAATGCTGACGCCACAGGCGTCCGGTCACGGACGTCCGCCAGGGAAAGGACATGCAGCGGACCGTCACCGCCACGCCACGCATTGCCGCCGCCGGAGAAGGTCTCGGCGCGCTTGAAGTAGGGCAAGAGGTCGGCGTGCCGCCATCCCGCAGGCCAACGGTCGTAAGCGGCCGGATGACCTGCCTGGTAGGCGAGCGCGTTGATGACGCTCGAACCACCGACAACCTTGCCCCTTGGATAGGGAACAATGCGGCCATCCAAGCCAGGCTGCGGGACCGTTGCATAGCGCCAATCGAGAGCGCTGCCGGATAGCGTCGGCCATTGCGGCGGATCGGCGACCGCGGGCAGGTTCGCCCGACCGCCAGCCTCGATCACCAGGACGCGCCGCCCTGCCCTGCCCAGGCGATGGGCCAGCACGCAGCCCGCTGAACCCGCACCGACGACAACGGTGTCGTAGGACGGTCGAAGTTGCTCGGACGACGCGAGGAGGCGAACGCCCGACGCCGCGCCGGCTGAAGCCGCTACGCCGGACATAGCCAAGCCAAGCGCGAGTGCCTGGCGGCGCTTAAGGCCTTCGCCATGGACCACTGCTGCACTCGAATCGAGCCATTAGCCCTAGGAAAGACCCCATGGTAGCTGGGGGCGGACTTGAACCGCCGACCCCGGCATTATGAGTGCCGTGCTCTAACCAGCTGAGCTACCCAGCCATGGGGTGCGCGCTTTTATGCGGAGGGGTGGCGGAGTGTCAAGAAAGGCTCATTCCGGCTGGATGCCGGCCTGCGACACTATGCGGTCGCTCTTGGCGACCTCATCGTGCACGAACTGCCGGAACTGCTCGGCGGTCGTGCCGGCCGGACGGCCCCTGGTCGCGCAACGTGGCCTGCACCTCGCTGGCGCCGAGGGCGGCGACCATGCCATCGCGCAGCCGATCGACGACCTCCTTCGGGGTGCCCTTCGGGACAGCGACACCGACCCAGGTGTTGAACTCGTAGCCCGCGAAGCCCAGCTCCGCCATCGTCGGCACGTCGGGCAAGGCCTCCGACCTTGCCGAAGACGTCACCGCGAGCGCGCGAAGCTTGCCCGACCTGACCAGCGGCACCGCCGGCGGCACGCTGCTCACCGCCATGTTGACATGCCCGCCGACCGCATCCTGGACTAGCGGGCCCGAGCCCTTGTACGGAATGTGCAGGAACCTGGCCTTGGCCATGCTCGACAGCAACTCGGCGGCGAGATGCTGCGGGCTGCCGCTGCCGATCGAGCCGTAGCTCACCGAATCGGGCTTGGCGCGCGCAGCCTCGATCAATTCCTTCAGCGACTGGGTCGTGGTCGCAGGCGCAATGAACACCAGCGGAAAGGTCGCGACCAAGGTCACCGGCTCGAAGTCGCTGCGCGGATCGTAGGTCATGTTCTTGAACAAGCTGGCGTTGATCGCCATTTCGCTCGCCGCGCCGAAGAGCACCGTGTAGCCGTCCGGCGCGCTTTTAGCGACGCTCGCCGCCCCGATCATGCCGGTGGCGCCCGGCTTGTTCTCGATGACGACGGAATGGCCCAAAAAGTCGGACAGCTTCTGCGCCATGGCGCGTCCGGTGATGTCCGTTCCTCCGCCCGGCGGATAGGGAATGACCAGCTTGACCGGCTTTGTGGGATACCCGCCCTGCTGCGCCGATACCGTGGCGGGCGCGGCCGCGAAGGCCAGGAGGAACGCTGCACGAACAAGCGACTCGCGTCGCGACAAGGAACTACTGGTTGACATCGCGACGTTATGCGGACGGCGAGTGACGCTTCGGTTACAACGCCCTACTCCTCCTTCATCGTGCAAGCCAAGGATGCCGTGTCAACGAATGGCGCGGCGCCGTTTTTCCCGAAGCGACAACCAATGAAAGCCACGCTAAGTAACGGCAGTGGCCGACAACGACACAAATATTCCCCACTGGGAAACGCGGCCAAGCTCGGCAAGATCCCTTCCTACAAAGCGCACAACCCCTTTTACCTGGTACGGGTGCACGAATAGACCAGTGGGAGCGTGCGGACTGGCAAGGACCTGATGCTCGGCGTATCCGGCAAGCATCATGCTCGAAAACACGCCGAACCAGCTAACGAAGCAGAGTACCGCAAGAACCCGGCTTGTCGTCGATGCCGTGCGCCATTTCCAATCTGGATCACCTAGAGCACGATGAGTTCAAGTCGAGTCCGTCGTCCCGACCGGAGCG
>Ga0075369_10000811_pt1 | contig 10267 bp, 10 predicted proteins | sample EndMethybrTD3034_FD_71400 | JGI IMG/M metagenome (GOLD analysis project Ga0075369, IMG submission 71400) | Populus endosphere microbial communities from Tennessee, USA - Endosphere MetaG P. TD hybrid TD303-4 | ecosystem: Host-associated > Plants > Roots > Endosphere | place: USA: Tennessee...
TATCACGCCGACGCCGAGCCAGGATCCAAGCAGAGCGAAACCTTCAAGGTCATGGAGCGCCGCCTGCTGCGCGGCATCATGAACCCCGCGATGATCCTGGTCTGGATCTTCGGCCTGGCGTTGGCCTGGCGCGGCGACTGGTGGCATGCCGGCTGGTGGCAGGTGAAGTTCTCGCTGGTGGTGGGCCTCACCCTGATCCACCACCTCTACGGCCGCTGGCGCAAGGACTTCGAGGCGGACCGCAATACAAGGCCTGCAACGTATTATCGCTGGTGGAACGAGGTGCCGACGGTGCTCATGATCGCCATCGTGTTCCTGGCGGTGCTAAAACCTTTCTGATGAAGAGACTTGCACAGCTGGCGAGCGCAACACTCCTGATGCTTGCGCTGTGCACCAGTGGTTTCGCGCAAAACCTCACAGTGCCCGATCCGGTGGGCGCCGGTTTTTCGTCGGCGCGGCTGGCGCGAATTGCTCCGTGGTATCAAGCGCACATCGATACAGGCGAGTTGCCCGGCGCCGTGGTCGCCATCGCCCGCGACGGCAAGCTCGCCTACCTGCAGGCGATCGGGACCTATGACCGCGCCGGCAAGATCCCGCTGAAGCCTGATGCGATCTTCTGGATCGCGTCGATGACCAAGCCGGTCACCAGCGTGGCGGCGATGATGCTGGTCGAAGAGGGCAAGCTCGAGCTGAACGCGCCGGTCGCCCGATACCTGCCGGAACTCCAGGACATGAAGGTCGGTCTCGACCGTGCGCCGGCAAAGCGGCCAATGGAGGTGGTCGATCTGCTGCAACACACCTCCGGGCTCACCTATCCGGAAGAGGGTACCGACCTGCTGCACGGGACTTACAACACCGTGCCGACATTCAAGCGCGACCGGACCCTCGCCGACTTCGTGCCCGCGCTTGCCAATGTGCCGCTGGTCCATCAGCCCGGCGAGGCCTGGGAATACAGCTGGGGCGTCGACGTGCTGGCGCGGGTGATCGAGGTCGCCTCGGAGCAGAGCTTCGATGAGTTCCTGCAAGCTCGCATCTTCCGGCCGCTCGGCATGGTCGATACCGGCTTCTACGTTCCCGAAGACAAGCTTGGTCGTCTGGTCGATCCGCCGCCCGATGGTCGTCCACCGACCTGGGACGTCACCAAGAAACCGAGGCTGTTCTCTGGCGGCGGCGGGCTGGTCTCGACGGCGCCTGACTACCTGCGCTTTTGCCAGATGCTGCTGAACGGCGGCGAGCTCGGCGGCGTTCGCATTCTTTTGGAAAAGACCGTGCGGCAGATGACGACGAACACGATGCCGCCCGACATGCGCTTTGCCGGCGTCGTCGGCCAGTTCGTCGGCCCGCGCGTGGGCACGGGATGGGGCCTGGGCTTCGCCGTGCGCACCAATCCGGACTTCAGCCTCATTCCCGGCGCCGTCGGCAGCTTCAACTGGAGCGGCATCTGGGGAACGTATTTCTGGATCGATCCGGTCGAAAAGTTGATCGGCGTGCAGATGATCCAGGTACCGCCCGATGCGGGCGGGTTTTACCGAGATGCGTTGCGCCACCTGACCTACGCCGCCCTCAGTATTCCAGGACCGGAAGCAGCGTCGACGCCCACCGTCGTGAGCGCGGACACGCTCAAGAACTACGCCGGGACTTACGATTTCGGGGCGTCGCTCAGCTCGCGCGACAAGCAGGCGCCGATTCCTGCCTTCGCGTTCGCCGGCACCGGGCTCGAGGTCGCCGTGATGGACGACAAGGTCACGGTTCGCTCGCCGATCGATGGCGGACCTGCCCAAAAGGCCGGCGTGAAGGCCGGCGATCTCGTCACGGAAATCGACGGCGTCGTGACAAAAGGGCTCGACCTCAACCAGGTGCTCGACAAGCTGCGCGGTCGCGCCGGCACGCCGGTCCGGCTCAAGATTACGCGCAAAGACCAGGACACCCCCATCGACGTCACGATCGTGCGCGAGGCCATCCGCCTGCCCGGCGCCCGAATCCAGGTGCGGATCGAGGGCGGCAAGCTCGAGGTGGCGGCGACAGGACGATGGTCGGTCCTGGACTTCGAGAAGGACAAACCGGTTTCTCTGCAAGCGACGTCGGACGCAGAGTTTCGTGTCGAGGGCAGCGATCGCACACGCCTTGCATTCGAGCGCGCCCCGACCGGCAAGGTCACCGGCGTCGTGCTCAACCCCGGTCCCTGGGAAGTCAGAGGGGCGAAGATAAATTAGGGAGCGAGCCGCGGGCACAGGCGCTATCTTCCGCGGCTGAGGAGGCATCCATGGCCGAGTACGCACCGTTTCCCCTGATCGACCTCTCCGGCAGCCCGCGCGAGCGTGGCCGTGCGCACGGCAAGGCCGCCGCCGATCGCCTGCGCCGCGGCGCCAAGATGTACGCCGAATCGCTGCTCAAGAGCGGCGTCGACTGGGCCGAGCTCGAGCGCCGTGCCGAGGCGCTGGTGCCGTCGATCGAGAAGTTCGATCCGACCTACATCGAGGAGATGCGCGGCATCGCCGAGGGCGCGAATGAGCCGTTCGCCGCCGTGGTGCTGATGAACGCCCGCACCGAGATGGTGGCCGCGGCCCGCCAGGAGCAGGAGGCCAAGCAGGTCCCAGATAACGTACAAGACGGCTGCACCGCGGCGCTCGCCCTGCCTGAAGCCAGCGCCGACGGCGTGCTGCTGCACGGCCAGAACTGGGACTGGCGCGCCGAGTGCGCCGAGACCGGCGTGATCCTGCGCATCCATCGCGACGATGGTCCCGACATCCTGACCTTCACCGAAGCCGGTGGCCTCGCGCGCTCGGGCCTGAACTCGGCCGGCATCGGCCTTACGGCCAACGCCCTGCAATGCGACCGCGACTACACGCGCGGGCCCGGCGTGCCGCTGCCCTTCATCCGCCGCAAGGTGCTGGAGAGCGCCTACCTCGCCAATGCCGTGCACACCATCATGTCGACGCCCAAGCTCGGCTCCAACCACATGGCGGTAAGCCATTGCGGTGGCGAGGCCTTCGGCTTCGAATGCGCGCCCGACGACACGTTCTGGCTGGCGCCCGACCGCGGCCTCTATGTCCACGCCAACCATTGGATCGCCGATTCGGCACGCGCAAAGGTGAAGGATACCGGCCTCGCCGAAACCCCCTGCTCGATCTATCGCGACAAGCGCGTGCGTGACCAGCTCAGCCCGAAGCGCGGCAAGCTCACGCTGGACGATTTCCGCTCGGCCTTCTTCGACGACTGGAACTCGCCCTGGTCGGTGTGCCGGCCGCCGCGGCTCAACACGCGCGGCGTAAAGACGGCGACCACGGCCATGATCCTGATGCGCCCGGGCGAAGGCCATCTCGAAGCCTGCCCGATGCCCTCGCTCAACAAACGCTTCACGACCTACAGCCTGACGCCCGACCGCACCGCGCAAAGGCAGGCGGCGGACTAGCATCGGCGGTTTGGGCTTTGCGCCGCCACGGCTCGCCGCTCGAAGCGCGCCGGCGGCGGAGGCAAAGTTACTTTCATCGGCCGGCGCACTATGCATGACGGGTCATGATCCCTATCGATAGCATCGTCGAGTTGGCGTCGCGCTTGGTGGCGACGCCATCGTGCGCCGGCATCGATCCGCCGAAGCCGGTGCTGTCGCTGGTCCAGGCGTGGCTCGCCGAGAACGGTCTCGCGCCACGCCTGCTCGACGATTCCTCGGGCAAGCCGGTAGCGGTGCTGGTCGAGATCGTGGGCGCTACGTCGGGGCCTGTCCTCTGCCTCGACGCCTGCATCGATACCGCACCGGCCGGCGATCCGATCCAATGGAGCGCGCCGCCCTTCTCCGGGACGGTGCGCGACGGCCGGCTGCTCGGCCGCGGCGCCGCCGATTCCAAGGCGGGCGTCGCCATCCTGGCGCATGTCGCGCGTCATTTTGCCAAGAGCGGCCTGCCGCGCGGCACCCTGCACGTGCTGTTCGATGCCGACGAGCACACCGGCCGCTTCGGCGGTGTGCGCGCCTATCTCGAGGCTGTCGGTCGGCCGCCCGATGCCGCGTCGCTGGGCTATCCTGGCAATGCCGGCATCGTTGCCGGCAGCCGCGGCTTCCTGCGCGCCCGCCTGCGCTTCGCCGGCATCGCCGCGCATTCGGGCGATGCCGAGCGTCGCGGCGTCAATGCGCTCACCAACGCTGCCGCTTTTGCGCTCAAGCTCGCCGATCCCGTCTTTCCCGATGTGGCCGATGCCGCGTTCCCCTTCGGGCCGGCGGCGACGGTGACGCGCATCGAAGGCGGCGAGGGCTTCAGCGTCGTGCCCGACCTTGCGGTCTGCCATGTCGACATCCGCCTGACGCGCAGCTTCGATGCGGCGCAGGCCACGCGCTGGCTCGGGCAGATCGTGAACGCCGTCGATGCCGAGGCCGGCATCGAGATCGTCGATTCCTGGCCGGCTTACGTCGTGCCGCCCGACGACCGGTTGGTGCAGAGCTTTACGCAAGCCGCTGGCGCCGCGTTCGGACGGCCGTTCACCGCCGATGTCTGCGGTCCCTCCAACATCGGCAATCTTCTGGCCGCGCACGGCGTTCCCACCGTCTGCGCGCCGGGCGTCAGCTTCGGCAACATGCATGCCGCCGACGAATGGGCCGAGATCGCCTCGATCGGCCCGGTCTACGCCATGTATTGCGAGGCTGCGCTCGGCTTCCTCAGTCGGCCTTGAGGTAGCTGTCCTTCAGCGCGATCTTGCCGTCCCGGACCTCGTAGAGATCGATGCCGTAGCGGTCGAACGGCTTGCCGGCATGGTCGATGCCGGTGACGCGGAACGTCCCGAACAGCTTGTCGCCCGAGCGATGGATGCGCGCCTCGGAAAAGCGCGCCTCACGATGGGCCTTGCTCTTGTCGGCGAAGTGCGCGCGCAGGTCGTCCTTGCCCCGCAGCACGCGGCCGCCCGGCGCGCCGCCCGCTGCCCCGGCGTTCAATCGCCATTCGAAGTCGTCGGTCACGCAGGCCGCGATCTCCTCGACGTCGGCCTTGTTGAAGGCCTTGCCGAAGCGGCGGAACAGGTCGTCGATGGCGTCGGGCATGGTCCTTCCTCAACTATTTGAGCGCAACGGCCAGCCAGCCGGCGACCTCACGCTTCACGACCGCCTCGTCGACGCTCGCCAGCTCGTAGCGCTGCGCCTTGACGCCGTTGCCGATGATCTCGAGGTCGCCCTTGGCGACGTCGCCGTGGAACTGCAGCGGACGGCCCTCCGGCGCGCCCTTGGGATGCACGGTCAGCGTCAGCACGGGGCCGATGTCGGGCAGTTGGTCGGCGACGGGCGAGTATTCCTGCGTCGAGACGTTGGCGTCGTGCCCGGCGCCCTTCAGCTCGTCGATGACGCGGTCGAGCTCGGGCCGGACGACGTCGCGGCACTTGACCCAGAAGGCCTGCACAAAAAGGTCCGTGTCGCGATCCATATCCCCTCCTCGCCTTTCATATGTTTATCTCGGCCGATCCTAGCATCATGCGGCCGGCGGCGTGTATCCCTTGGGCGCCCCATGCATCAGCGCCAGGACCGCGCTTCTCGAGCTCGGCGACGGGTAAAGCGATCTGACCGTTCTGGCTGAGATTGAGCAGCATGTGCCGATCGTATCTTCCCTCATCAGATTTCCCACGGCGGCGGCGTGAACTTCTCGATCAGGAAATTGACGAAGGCCGGCACCTTGGGCGCGAGATGCCGGCGGTGCGGATAGACGGCATGGATGGCCACGGCCTCCTCGGCCGAGAAGGCGCCCAGCAACGGCACCAGCGTGCCCTCCCGGATCGCCTGGGCCAGGGTGAGCCGGGTGACCCGCACGATGCCGATGCCCTGCAGGGCAAGCTGCATCTGCGCCTCGCCCTCGGCGACCGCGACCCGCCCGCGCACGTCGATCTCGACGAGGCGGCCATCGACCTTGAAGGACCAGCGGTTGAGATAGGGCTGGTCGCGCGACACGATGCAGTTGTGCCGCGCCAGGTCTTCGGGCCGTTGCGGCGTGCCGTGGCGCGCGAGATAGGACGGCGCCGCGCAGATCAGGCGTTTGTCCTCGCCGATCTTGCGCGCCATGAAGCTGGTGTCGGCCAGCCGTCCGATGCGCAGCGCGACGTCGATGCCCTCGTCGACCATGTCGATCACGCGGTCGGTCGGCAGCAGCTCGAACTGCACGAGTGGATAGCGGGCTAAAAACTCCGACAGCACAGGCGCGAGCTGATGCGTGGCGAAGGCGAGCGACGTCGTCACCCGCAGCACGCCGCTCGGCGTGCCGCTCTCGCCGACGATCTGGTTCTCCAGCGATTCGATCTCGCCCACGATGCGCTTGGCGGCGGCATAGAAGACCTCGCCCTCCTGGGTGAGGTGCAAGGCGCGGGTCGTGCGCTGCAGCAGCCGCACGCCGAGCCTGGTCTCCAGCCGGGTGATCAGCTTGCTGACCGCCGAAGGGCTCAGCCCCAGGACCGGCGCCGCGGCGGAAAAGCCATTGGAATCAACGACTCGCACGAAGGCGGCCATTTCGCTTGCATGATCGATCATTGCGCCAATAGTGAACAGAATTCATCAGTGATAGTCAAATCGATAGGATTAACGGCTATTCATATAGGAATTAAGTAACTTCCAACTCTTGGAGGTTTCCATGTTCTCGATCGCCTATCCCAACCATACCGAACGCCAGATCTATGCCCAGCGCGCCCATCGCATGCGCGGTGCCGCGGTTGCGGGTCTGGTGCGCGAGATCGTTCGTCTGGTCGCTGCCGCCGCTCGCTAGGCACCTTCGACCGGTTTGTGAGAACGCCGCGGATCTCGTCGCTCGGGATTTCAGGCGGGCCCGTCCGACCGGACAGCCGGACGGGCCTGCGCCGTGTCTGCCTGCGCGCGATGGTATCGGATGAACGATGCAAAGAGCAGAGCCGCTGGGAGGCGAGCGCATGATCAATATAACTGAAGTGCTTTAGATGGTCAACTACGGTTTTAGTTTTTGCGCTCCATAGGCCGTCAATCGACGCAATTACTCCGCAGTCGAGGAGCGGTGCCAGCAGTGCTGGCAATCTCCCTCACCGACCCCTCGCCAACCGTCATGATCACTGTGCAGAGCTACTAAGGGCGCGCCCGCTTCGGGCGAGGCAGCTCCACACCGGCCGCTTGCAACAGCGTCCGCGCCGCCTCGCCGGCAGCGACGGCGACCTTGGGATCGCCGCGCACCAAGGCCGCGGCGATCGCGCCGTCGGCCAGGATCTGCAGCTGCAGCGCCAGTGTGTCGGGATCCTTCACCTTGAGCCTGGCCAGCAGGTCGCGAAACCACAGGCGGCGCTGCTCCTTGAAGGCGAAGGCGACCCTGTTGGCGGCGTGCGAGGCTTCCTTGATCTCCGCCACCGCATTGACGAACGGACAGCCTCGGAACACGCCGGCTGAAAAGGTCCGCTCCAATCGCTCGAAATTGCCCAGGATCTGCTCGGCCGGCGGCAGGTCCGATATCGGCATGGGCCTGAGCCGCCGCTGCAGGTAGGCCACGATCAGCTCGTCCTTCGACGGAAAGTAGTTGTAGAGCGTGCGCTTGCTGATGCCGATCTCGGCCGCGACGGTGTCGACGCCGACAGCGCGGATGCCCTGGCCGTAGAACAATCGGTCGGCCGTCTCGAGGATGCGCTCGCGCATCTCATTCGAACGTGTTTCGGAGCGAGCTTCGGGCATCGATTACACAGACCTGTGTATTATTCTATTGACCAGTCGGGCTTCGACCTTAAGGTACACAGACCTGTGTAATCAAGGGTGAACCCGGATGAGCCTCATGAAAGAGCTGCGCCCGACCCTGCCGATCCTGGTCGGGGTCGCGATCATGCTGAGCCTGAGCGGCGGCATCCGGCAGAGCTTCGGCCTGATCATGCCGCCGCTCACCCGCGACATCGCCGTCAGCGTCTCCGACTTCGCGCTCGCCATGTCGGTGCAGAACCTGGCCTGGGGCTTCCTGCAGCCGGTCGCGGGTGCGCTGGCCGTTCGCGTCGGCTTCCGGCCAGTGATGCTGGGCGGCAGCCTGCTCTATCTCGCGGGCATGCTCACCTTCGCCCTGGCCGACGGCATGCTGGGCGTGATGTTGGGGGCGGGCGTGCTGATCGGCCTGGCGCTCGCCTGCACCGCCTCGGCCATAGCGCTGGCTGTCGGTTCGCGCTCCGTGCCCAGCGGCTCCCGCAGCCTGGTGCTGGGCGCCATCACCGCTTCGGGTTCGTTGGGCGCGCTGCTCTCGGCGCCGTTGGGGCAATGGCTGGCCGTCGACTTCGGCTGGCGCGCCGGCGTGCTGGGCTTCCTGGTGCTGGCGCTTGGCATGCTGCCCGCCGCCTGGATCGCCGGCCGCGTCGATCACCTGCCGTTGCCGGCCGGCCCCACCGAACAGCGCCACGACTCGGCCAAGGCGGCGCTGATGCGTGCCTTCAGGACCCCGTCCTTCCTGGTGATGACCGCCGCCTACTTCGTCTGCGGCATGCAGCTCCTCTTCATCGCCACCCATCTACCGTCGTATCTCGCGATCTGCGGCATGGACCCGACGCTGAGTGCCCAGGCGCTGGCGGCGATCGGCCTGTTCAACGTGTTCGGCGGCCTGTTCTTCGGCTGGGCCGGCGGGCGCTGGTCGAAGCTCGGCCTTCTGGGCGGCATCTACATCGCCCGCTCGATGGTGCTCGGCTGGTACTTCGTCCTGCCGCCGACGCCCGTTGGCACGCTCGTCTTTGCCTCGGCGATGGGCTTCCTATGGCTGGGCGTCGGCCCCTTGGTCGCGGGCTCGGTGGCCGAGATGTTCGGCCTGCGCTGGCAGGCGATGATCCAGGGCGTGGCCTTCATGAGCCACCAGCTCGGCAGCTTTCTCGGCGCCTTCGGCGGCGGCCTGCTCTACGAGCGGCTGGGCTCCTACGACCTCGCATGGCGCCTTGGCGTCGCGATCGGGCTCACCGCCGGCATCGTGCAGGTGAGCTTTGCCCTGCTGCGTCCGCCGCCGCGACCGGCGACGGCCTGATCGGGATCACATCCCGGTCTTGGAGACCAGCGCGGGCTCGGCGCGATACGCCTGGGGGAACAGTCGCTTGAGACTGTCGACCTTCGGCAGATCGTGCATGGCGATGTAGGGCTGGCGCGGATTGAGCGTCATGTAGTCCTGGTGATAGGCCTCGGCCGGATAGAAGGTCTGGCCGGGCTCGATCGTGGTGACGACCTTGGCCTTGTAGACGCCCGCCTGGCCGAGCTGCTCGACATAGGCCTTGGCCACACGCGCCTGCTCGTCGTTGGCCGGGAAGATCGTCGATCGGTACTGCGTGCCGACATCGGGGCCCTGGCGATTGAGCTGGGTGGGATCGTGCGCCACCGAGAAATAGATCTGCAGCAGGCGGCCGAGGCTCACCTTGTTCGGATCATAGGTGATGCGCACCGCCTCGGCGTGGCCGGTGCGGCCCGACGTGACCTTGTCGTACTGCGCCGTCTCCTTGGCGCCGCCGGCATAGCCCGAGACCGCGCTGGTAACGCCATCGACATGCTGGAACACGCCCTGCACGCCCCAGAAGCAGCCGCCAGCCAACACGATGACCTGCGGCGCCTGGCCTGCGGAAGCGTCCACGGCTGGCGGTGGTAGGACCTTCGCGCTCTCGGCCGAGGACGGCAGGATGCCAAGGCTGATCGCCGCAATGGCGAGCGCGCCGCCGATCAGGGCAAGGGAAAGCCATCGGGTCATGGTCACTTCTCCGCGGTGAGAAAGGCGTTGAACGCGTCCTTGTAGTCGGCGTGCCAGCGCGACAGCGGCGGCCGGTTGCGGGTGATGTCCTCCGCCGCCCACAGGATGCGGCGATTGTCGACCTCGCGCGTCACCTCGTTGTCCGGGCAGATGATGTAGAAGTCGCCCTTGCCCATGCTCTCGACCAGCATGTCGACGACCTGATCGGGCGTCCACGCGCCCGCCGGCTTCTCGCTGCGGCCGCGCGCCGTCATGCCGGTGAAGGTCGAGCCCGGCACCAGCAGGTGCGCCGAGATGCGGTTGCCCTCCTCGTTGCGCAGGCTGTGGGCCAGCGCCTCGGTCAGCACCTTCACGCCGGCCTTGCTGACATTGTACGCAGTGTCGCCGGGCGGGCAGGTGATGCCCTGCTTGGAGCCGGTGTTGACGATGGCGCACGCCGTCTTCTGCGCCAGCATGGCGGGCGTGAAAGTCTGCACGCCGTTGATCACGCCCCACAGGTTGACATCGAGCACGCGCCGCCAGCGCTCGTAGTGATCGTACGGCCCGCCGCCCGGCGCGGTGCCGGCGTTGTTCATCAGAACGGCGACCTCGCCGAATGC
>Ga0075369_10000812_pt1 | contig 10265 bp, 13 predicted proteins | sample EndMethybrTD3034_FD_71400 | JGI IMG/M metagenome (GOLD analysis project Ga0075369, IMG submission 71400) | Populus endosphere microbial communities from Tennessee, USA - Endosphere MetaG P. TD hybrid TD303-4 | ecosystem: Host-associated > Plants > Roots > Endosphere | place: USA: Tennessee...
GAAAAGGGGGCTTTAATGCCGCCCTTCTGATTCAATCAGACGCCAATTACAGGCTTCCGTAGGACGCTGTGCGCGTGGCCAGAACTAGTGAAGGGCGGGGGTTCCGCACCCGCCCCTGCAATCTCAGCTTTCTCGCGCGAGGCAGTCCTTCATGCTGTTGGCTATGCCGAGCATGAGGTTGGGATAGAGGTCCGCGCCGGCATCGAGCGTGGCGGCCTCCGGATCGAGGACACCTGCCTTCGCCTTGGTCCCCTCGATTACCACATCGACCAATCGCGGCTGGAACTGCGGTTCGGCGAAGACGCAGGTGGCGCCAAGTTCGCCGACCTTCTTGTGGATCTCCGCAATGCGTTCCGCGCCGGGGATCGTTTCGGGGCTGACGGTGATCGAGCCCGCGACCCGTACATGATAGCGGTTCTCGAAATACTGGTAGGCATCGTGGAAGACGATGAACGGCTTGTCCCTGACCGGTGACACGATGCCGGTGATTTCCTTGTCCAGCGCGTCGAGCCTGTCGTCCAGCGTCTTGGCGTTGGCCTGGTAGGTGAGGGCGTTGGCAGGGTCGGCCGCGACGAGAGTGGTGGTGATCTCGGCTGCCATCGCCTTGGCATTTTGTGGATCGAGCCAGAGGTGGGTGTCGAAGGCCCCATGATCGTGGTCATGATCGGCGCCCGCATGGGCGGCTTCGTCATGGTCGCCGTCATCGTGCGGCTCGAAAGCGCCGCCTTCCCGGAATTTAAGCTTCGTAAGGCCCGGCGCCTTGCCGAGCTCGGCGACGACGGCATCGGACCCGATCGCCTCCAGAGGCTTCTCCAGAAACGCTTCAAGTCCGGGGCCGACCCAGAACACGACCTTGGCATTCTGAAGCGCGCGCGCGTTCGACGGCTTCATGTTGTAGGTATGCGGCGAGGCGGCGCCGTCGACGATCAGCTCGGGTGTACCGACGCCCTGCATGATAGCCGATACGAGGGAGTGCACCGGTTTGATTGAGGTCACGACGACAGGCGCATCCGCCGTTCTGCCCGCCTCGGCAAACAGCATGGCGGGGACTGCGAGGGTAAGGGCCATCGCGAATTTCATCGGTGTGCTCCGCTTGAATTGCAATTGTAATGTTATTACATCAATTGCGTTATGCTATAACGTGTGCAATAGCAAGTCGCAACAGCACATTCGGAAAAATGATGTTCTCTCCCGCAAATTCCGAAGCGAAGCCATTGGTCTCGCTTTTCAATGTCGGCGTTCGAAGGAACGGCCGCTGGCTCGTGCGCGGTGTGGATTTCTCCGTCTCGCGCGGCGAGATCGTCACGCTGATCGGCCCCAACGGCTCGGGCAAATCGACGACGGTGAAGACGGCGATCGGCGTGCTGAAGCCCGACGAGGGCGAGGTGGAACGCGCCGCCGGGCTCAAGGTCGGCTATGTGCCGCAGAGGCTGGCGATCGATTGGACATTGCCGCTTACCGTTCGCCGGCTGATGACGCTGACCGGTCCGCTCTCCGAGCGTGATATGGCGGCCGCACTCGATGCGGTCGGACTGTCACATATGCTTGGTGCGGAAGTACAGCATCTTTCGGGCGGCGAGTTTCAGCGGGCCTTGATGGCGCGCGCGATCGCCCGCAAGCCCGATCTCCTCGTCCTTGACGAACCCGTCCAGGGCGTCGATTTCTCGGGCGAGATTGCGATCTACGATCTGATCCAATCAATCCGCAACACGACCGGCTGCGGCATCCTGCTGATTTCGCACGACCTGCACGTCGTCATGGCTGCGACGGACACCGTTATCTGCCTCAACGGCCATGTCTGCTGCCGCGGCACGCCGCAGGCCGTAACGCAGAGTGCCGAATATGTCCGGTTGTTCGGTAGCCGCGCGGCGCAGGCACTCGCGGTCTATAGTCATCACCACGATCACACACATCTACCGGATGGCCGGGTGCTGCATTCGGACGGTTCGGTGACCGATCACTGCCATCCCGACGATGGCCACCATGCCGACCACGATGGGCACGACCACACCCATCACGACCACGCCGGCCACGGTCACGACCATACCCATGCCGTCGGTGATCATCATGCGGGTGATCACGGTCATGATCACAACCACGATCATGATCACAGGCAGCCTGCAGGAGAACGCCATGGTTGACGATTTCTTCGTCCGCGCGATCCTTGCCGGCGTCGGGCTGGCGCTGACGACCGGCCCGCTCGGCTGTTTCATCATCTGGCGGCGCATGGCCTATTTCGGCGATACGATCGCCCACTCGGCCTTGCTCGGCGTTGCGCTCTCGCTGCTTCTGCAGTTCAACCTGACGCTTGCCGTCTTCCTCGTCGCCGCGACGGTGTCGATCCTCTTGTTGTTCCTGCAGAAGCGTCAGGCGCTGTCTGCGGATGCGCTGCTCGGGATCCTGTCGCATGCGACGCTGGCGATCGGTCTCGTTATGGTCGCCTTCATGAGCTGGGTGCGCATCGACCTCATCGCTTTTCTGTTCGGCGACATCCTCGCGGTTTCGAAGGCTGATATCGTCATGATCTGGGGTGGCGGCATCCTCGTGCTGGCGGCGATCGCCTGGCTCTGGCGTCCGTTGCTCGCCTCCACCGTCAATCCTGAGCTTGCCGAGGCCGAGGGGCTGCAGCCGGAGCGGGCCCGGCTTTTCTTCATGCTGCTGATGGCCGTCGTCATCGCCATCGCCATGAAGATCGTCGGCATCATGCTGATCACCTCGCTGCTGATCATCCCGGCGGCCGCGGCGCGCCGTTTCGCCTCGACGCCCGAGTTCATGGCCATCTTCGCCTCGCTGATCGGCGCCGTTGCCGTGGTCGGCGGTCTGTTCGGCTCGCTGACCTACGACACGCCCTCCGGCCCGTCGATCGTCGTCGCAGCCCTGATCCTCTTCGTCCTGAGCCTGCTGCCGAAGCGCGGGCGCGGGCAGGCCTTGGAAGGACCACGTTCATGAACGCACCTGCTTTGACCAAAAACCAGGCTCTCGTCTTCGAGGTGCTGGAGAAGGCAGACGGACCGCTCAGCGCCTACACGATCCTCGACAAGCTGCGTGACCACGGCTTTCGTGCGCCGCTGCAGGTCTATCGGGCGCTGGAGAAGCTGCTTGAATATGGTGTCGTGCACCGGCTCGAGAGCATCAACGCCTTCGTCGCCTGCGCGCATCCGGACCAGAACTGCCACAGCCACGGCATCGTCGCCTTCGCTATTTGCGAGAGCTGCGGACATGTCATGGAATTCCATGACCACGAGGTCGATCACCGCCTGATGGATTGGACGCGCCGCAAGAAGTTCAAGGCAGAGAAGACCACGATCGAGATCCGCGGTCTGTGCGAGGCTTGCGCTGCTTAGGCCACGGCGAACTTCCTGCAACCGTGTTCTCGCAATGATTGCCGCCGAAGAGCTGCTGTCCGTCGCTGCCACAACGGCAAAGAAGCAATGGACGGCCATTCGCGACGAGATGACCTACCAGCTGGGGTTCATCGCGCAGAAAACCGCCAAGGTCATGGCGCAGCTTGTGGCAAAGACGATTACCGTTAAGGCCGCAGACCTGACGCTGCATCTTCTCGAACTCGATCTCAACAGCGCGCTGGCCGAATTCGAACTCCTCATTTACGCAGCCGCGTAGAAGATTCCTAGTGCCGTCTTCGATCTCGTGAAGACGGCCGAAAAGAACGTGGCCGGCTTGGGTCTGCTATTCTGAAGGTTATAGAGGGCGCAAGTCGCGCGCGAAACGCTGCCAGTTGCCGACGTACTTCTTGGCGGAGCGGCGAAGCCCCGCTATCGCCGTTTCGTCGAGCGTGCGGACCACCCGTGCCGGAGAGCCGACGATCAAGGAATTGTCGGGAAATTCCTTGCCCTCGGTGATCAGGGCATTGGCGCCAACCAGGCAGTTGCGGCCGATTTTGGCGCCGTTGAGCACTGTGGCGCCCATGCCGATCAAGGAGTTGTCACCGATCGTGCAACCATGGACGATGGCGTGATGACCGATGGTGCAACCCTCGCCGATTGTCACGGGAAAGCCCGGATCCGTGTGCAGCATCGCGCCCTCCTGGATGTTGGTCGCCTTGCCGACGCTGATCGGCTCGTTGTCGCCGCGAAGCACCGCGCCAAACCAGATGCCGACATCCTCAGCGATCGCGACCTGGCCGACGACATGGGCGTCAGGTGCGATCCAGTAGGTGCCTGACGGCGGCAGGTCCGGCGTCAATTCGCCAAGCGCATAGACCGGCATAGCATCTCCCCCTCAGGCCACGTTGATCGACAGCGTGGCGATGCCGTCGATGCCGCAATCGACGCGATCGCCTTTCTTGACAGCGCCGACGCCCGCCGGTGTACCGGTCATGATGACGTCGCCCGGCGCCAGGATGAAGAGCTTTGACAGTTCGGCGATGATCTCCGGCACTTTCCAGATCATCTGGTTGAGATCGCCATCCTGGACGCGCTTGCCGTTCAAATCCAGCCAGATCCGGCCCGCCGAGGGGTGGCCGAGCTTGCTTGCCGGGACGATCGGCGATACCGGTGCCGAGTATTCGAAGGCCTTGGCGACTTCCCACGGACGGCCGAGCTTCTTCGCCTCGGCCTGCAGATCGCGACGCGTGAAATCGATGCCGACGGCGTAGCCGTAGACGCAGTCGAGCGCCTTGTCGGCGGCGATATTCCGGCCGCCAGCCTTTAGCGCCAGCACGCACTCGACCTCGAAATGCACGTCGCTTGACAGAGGCGGATAGGGGAAATCCTTGCCTTCAGGCAGCAGATTGTCGGCATTCTTCTGAAAGAAGAACGGTGGCTCGCGGCTCGGGTCATGCCCCATTTCGATCGCATGGTCAGCATAGTTGCGTCCGACGCAGTAGACGCGGCGCACAGGGAAGAGTTCGGCCGTGCCTTTGACGGGAAGCAAGACAGGTTGCGGAAGCGGGATGACGGTCGCGGGAAGGGACATTGCGAGCTCTTGCTGTTCGTGAGTCCTGGCATCTTAGACGGAAAGCAACCAAAGGGGGAAGCGTGGTTCGTCAAAGCGACAGTCATTGTTGCCTTGCATCCTGACATTGCTGCCCTGCACGGGGAAAACTGGCGTTTCACCCGCCTTTGCGCTATGAGCGCGACATGACGACATCCAATTTCTATGCCGAGGCCTTGAAAACCGGCCGGCCGATCTTCGCGGTTGCGCCGATGATCGACTGGACTGATCGCCATTGCCGCTATTTCCACCGGCAGATCAGCCGCAATGCGCTGCTCTACACGGAAATGGTCGTGGCCGATGCGATTATTCATGGGCCGCGCGAGCGGCTGCTGTCCTTCGATGCAGCCGAACATCCGGTGGCGCTGCAACTCGGTGGGTCGGATCCGGCCAAGCTTGCCGAGGCGGTCCGGATCGCCGCGCCCTACGGCTACGACGAGATCAATCTCAATGTCGGCTGCCCCTCCGATCGGGTGCAGTCTGGCACCTTCGGCGCCTGCCTGATGCTGACGCCGGAGATCGTGGCGGCCTGCGTCAGCGCGATGAAGGCGGTGGCTGACGTGCCGGTCACCGTGAAGTGCCGGATCGGCGTCGACGAGCAGGATCCGGAAACGGCGCTGCCCGATCTTCTCGACCGGGTGCTCGATGCGGGTGCCGATGCGATCTGGATCCACGCCCGCAAGGCCTGGCTGAAGGGCCTGTCGCCGAAGGAGAACCGCGAGATTCCGCCGCTCGACTACGAGATCGTCTACCACATGAAAGAGGCGCGGCCGGATGTCTTCATCGGCGTCAATGGCGGCATCCAGACGCTGGACGAGGCGGCCGATCATCTGAACCACGTCGACGGCATCATGCTTGGCCGCGCAGCCTACCAGAACGCCGCCATTCTTTCCGATGTCGATGATCGCTTTTATGGCGCTACCACCGACCCAGCCGACTGGGGCGAGATCCGCGACCGGATGATGGCCTATGCCGAGCGCCATATCGCCAACGGCGGGCGGCTGCAGCAGGTGGCGCGGCACATGGTCGGGCTGTTTACCGGGCTGCCCGGCGCGCGGCGCTACCGGCAGATCCTGTCGACCGATGCGGTCAAGGCAGGGGCGGGGCCCGAGGTGATCGCAGCCGCCTTTGCGGCGGTGGATTTCGAAGGCGCACGGGAAGCGGTCGGCGCGTAGCTCGAGCCTGCACGATGCGCCGGTGTCCGGCGAGCGGCAGGCGGCGAAGCTGTGCCTTGGCTGCTGAGCCAGACTCTGTCCGAGATGGCATTCCCACGCCAGTTAAGGAAAAACAGGCGACACGCCCTTGCGCGGAAGAAGCCTCTTCGCCGTTTGTGTGCACACGCTCCCCTCTCATCTCCAGCGGCTTGGTCCGCACCTGATTCCCCGGTGTGCGGGAATGAAGCGCGGATCTTCGGAGCGAGTATCGCACCGTTGTCGGGAGCGGGGATGTTTGCGTCTGCGACAGCATGTCCGTGGAAGGCCAACGAGAGCTGACCGGAGACGGTGCAACTGCGGCCGTGGCGTCCAGGTGGGCAGGAGGCATCCGCAAGTGGCACGCCACCTTGCGAGCGTCCTTTGCCGGCGGGTCCGGCCGCCATCCCAGCAAACGAAAACGGCGCCCCTTGCGGAGCGCCGTTCCATCCTGCCGAAACAGGAAACTTGGATTAGTTGGCCGAGATGTTGACGGCCTTCGGGCCCTTGCCCATGCGATCCGGCTCGGTGTCGAAGGTGACCTGCTGGCCTTCGCGCAGCGACTGGATGCCAGAAGCCTGCAGCGCGGAGATGTGGACGAAAACGTCCTTTGCGCCGCCTTCCGGCGTGATGAAACCAAAACCCTTGTCCTGGTTGAAGAATTTTACGGTGCCCTTGGTGGCCATTGGGATAGTCCTTTTCCCTTAGTCTGTCTGGTATCCATCCCCCCGAGAGGAAATGGACGGCTTTAGCTTTCGCGCGCTCTCATCGAAAAATCAACGCACGAAGGGTCAGTCGAGTAGTTCACGAACGGGGAAAGAACGTCTACGCACGCAGGTGTCCCCCACGCTGCCTTCCTGCCGGAAGGCGTTACCACATCAGTCCAGTCACCGGCATGCAAATGCCCGAGAGCCGCATTTGGTGACAGCATTCGAAGCAAAAGGCAAGCGGCAATATTGTGGCATGCGATTCTAGGTACCGGGAATGGCCAAAGATTCAGACACTTGACGAATGGTAACCATGCACCGCCGCGGCTGTCCCATTTCCGGAAACTGTGCCGGAACGGCACCGCCGCGGCGCCTTCCCTTCCTCGGGCGTACCTGCAAGGAGGTGCAATCCTAACGGGCAGCCGCGCCGCCGAGCTTGTGCTGCACGAAATCGGCGCTGCCGCGGACATGCGACACCACCGGCTTGCCGCCGGCATCGGCGACGGCATAGGCGATGATGGTGACATCTTCCTCGAAGGCGGAGACGTAGAGGACCTGCGCCGGATTGACATAGATCGCGTTGTTGTGGGTGTTCTTGAAGCCTACGAATGCCATGCATGTCTCCTTTCGCATTGCCGGGGCAGATATGCCATGCAGGGGTTGACGCAAGTTTAATGGGATGCGGCGCGGCTGGCATGGCGGCCGGACAGCGGACATCTCTAAAGGCACGACTATTCCGGCCATGACAAAGGGCTCACTCCGATTCTTTTTTGATTATGGCGCCCGCGGCTGCTTGTGGGCGGGTGACGAAGCCACCCGATCCAAATTGGGCGTCGGACCGCTTGATGCCACCGTTTATGATCTTCAAGGGCACATTGCAGTGCCTCCCCGAATTTCATTATTTCGCAAGGTTCACTCGCTCATCAGTCGTCTCGAACAAGAATATGCTAGTTACCTCAACCCATTCTACCCGCCTGGCCCGAGTCTTTGGACACAAGCCAAGTGCGAGCGCTTCAATGACAATGTGGACCAGCTTCTGGTATCGCTTCGGGGAGAGTTGGGGGCCGAATTCGTGATGGCAGATGAGCAGAAACGCCATACCGAGGTCCCGACCCTTTGCGAATTCCTCGCCGCGAATCCCAATCAGAAGCCGATGCGCTAGCATTAGATCGAATGTCCGCAATGGGTGCCAATGGCGGCCTCTGAAATATATCTCCAATCAATCCGCGCACTGGAATTCCATCTTAATTTCCGCGCGCATTCTCTTATTGTTATAGAACGGCAATTGTTGTTTTTTGTGATTTTTGTCTCCGGATAATATTTCTTGGCGCTTCTATCAGACAAGGGCAATCGGTGCTATTTAAGCCGCACTAAGCGCTGTGCCGCAGAAAGATCCCCATGACATACCGGCCGCTTCGTGATCGCGTTGTCATCCGACGCGCCGAAGATGATACCCAATACGAGGGCAGGATTTCCGATACCGCATAGGAAGAACCCAGGAAGGCGGGGTGATGTGCATCAATCACGCCCCAGGACGAAAGCGGAAAGCTTAATTTCAAGACGGAAAGGATCGAACCAATGGCCAAGGGACAAATGAGAAGCAACCGCGAGACGCGGAAGCCTAAACAGGAAAAGTCGCCGGTGAAGGTCGAGGCGACCTTCGCCAATCAGGTCAAGGACGCGACGAAAAGCAGCCCAGGCGGCAAGCACAAAAGATGAAGCCAAAGGGAAACGCGCCAGGCGGCCGAGCGCCGTTTGTCAAGCGAGCGTCCCCACGCCAACATTCCGAACCTCAGGACATCCAGCAACGATGAACTCTTTTTATGCGATCTATCGCTTCGACTACCCGCTTTTCCTCATTAAATCTGGGGTCGCAATCGCCCTTGTCTCCTCGACATTCATTGCCATGCGCGGAACTATTCTTTGATCGATGCTCTTCACCGCGACCTAAGCCCACCCCTTTCCGACGAAAAGGCTTGGCTCAAGATCATCGCCAATTATCGCCAACCGCATCTCAAACGCAGTGTTTTTGAACTTGCAGTAACGGCCATTCCATTTGCGTTTTGCTGGGCTGGTGCCGTGGCAGCGGTTCACTACGGCTTCTGGGCCGGGCTGGTTCTGATCGTTCCCGCAGCCGCCTTTCTGCTTCGCTTGTTTATGATCCAGCACGATTGCGGCCACGGCTCCTTTTTTGCGCGTCGGCGCATCGACGATTGGACGGGCCGCGTGATCGGTGTCCTGACGCTTACGCCCTATGATTACTGGCGCCGAGCGCATGCGGAGCATCATGCCTTGGCGGGAAATCTCGAGGGGCGCGGCATTGGCGACATAACAACGCTGACGGTATCGGAATATGACCGCCGTTCCTGGACCGGTCGGCTTAGCTATCGCCTGTACAGGCATCCGGCAGTCATGTTCGGCATCGGCCCGGCATGGCTGTTCCTGTTCAAGCAGCGGCTACCCTTCGGCATGATGCGATCGGGTTCCTTGCCCTGGATATCCACCATGGCGACAAATCTGGCGATCGCGCTTATCTCCGCAACATTGATGTGGGCAATCGGAATCCTGCCCTTCCTGCTGGTGCATCTGCCTGTCGCCTTACTGGCCGCAACCGCAGGCATCTGGCTCTTCTACGTGCAACATCAGTTTGAAGAAACCCATTGGTCAAGAGAACCGGAATGGCAATTTCCACATGCGGCCCTTCACGGTGCATCGCATTACGACCTGCCGCTGGCCCTTCGCTGGATCACTGGCAACATCGGTATCCATCACGTTCACCACCTGTCGAGCAGGGTGCCCTATTACAGGCTTCCGGAAGTGCTGAGAGACCACCCGGCATTGGCCGGCATTGGCCGCATCACCATGATGGAGAGCCTGCGCTGTGTAAAACTGGTTCTGTGGGATGAGCACAGCCGACGCCTGATCTCATTTCGCGACGCCGCAAAGCTGCGGCGCGCGCAGTAGTCTGGTCGAACGTATCGTTCGGAGCGGATCGGGCTTCAAATGGTTGAAGGTCGCGGCGCCGGCCTCCTTACCAGCGGATTTGCCAGATACACTGAAGCATGCTCCGGCCGCTGTAGATGCGTTGGGTCGGATGGCCTGCATTGGCCGTAAGCGGTCGTTGCGTCTACCGCCCCGGCCGCCCCGTCTTCCCCTTCGTGCGCCCCTTGCGGCGTTGTTCTGCCGGATCCTCATAGCTCCCAATCCCCGTCTTGCCGCGCACCAGCGGGCGGACGTCGTCGGTCTGCTGTTCCAGCGGCGGCGAGACGCGCTTCTTCGTGCCGATCGATTCCCCTGGCTTCTCCGGCAGCTGGCCGGCGACCGGTTTTTCTGTGCGGCCGACGGTCATTTCGTCGAGGGAGTTCCGGCGGAAGAGGCTCTTGCCCGCGGGCTCGGCTATGTCGCGGCCCATTTC
>Ga0075369_10000813_pt1 | contig 10264 bp, 8 predicted proteins | sample EndMethybrTD3034_FD_71400 | JGI IMG/M metagenome (GOLD analysis project Ga0075369, IMG submission 71400) | Populus endosphere microbial communities from Tennessee, USA - Endosphere MetaG P. TD hybrid TD303-4 | ecosystem: Host-associated > Plants > Roots > Endosphere | place: USA: Tennessee...
CGATCGTCGCCTCCAACGGCGTCTTCTTCGTTGCGAGCAAGGTGATCGAGCCGCTTGCCGAAGCCTCGTTCGACGGCAAGGACGGGCTTGCGCCGCGTCTCGCCACCTCCTGGGAGGGGTCGGCCGACGGCCTCTCCGTCACCTTCAAGCTGCGCGACGGCGTGACCTGGCACGACGGCAAGCCGTTCACCTCGGTCGATGTCGCCTTCTCGGCGCTCAACATCTGGAAGCCGCTGCAGAATCTCGGCCGCCTGGTCTTCGCCAATCTCGAAGCCGTCGATACGCCCGATGACTACACCGCCATCTTCCGCTTCTCCAAGCCGACGCCGTTCCAGCTCATCCGCAACGCCCTGCCTGTCGTCACCAGCGTCGTCGCCAAACACATCTTCGACGGTACCGATATTGCCACCAATCCGGCTAACACCACGCTTGTCGGTACCGGGCCGTTCAAGTTCGCCGAACACAAATCCGGCGAATATTACCGGCTGGTGCGCAATGAGAGTTACTGGGACAAGGAGCAGCCGAAACTCGACGAGATCGTCTTCCGCGTGCTGCCCGATCGCGAGGCTGCGGGTGCCGCACTCGAGGCTGACGAAATCCAGCTTGCCGCCTTTTCGGCGGTGCCGCTTGCCGATCTCGACCGCATCTCCAAGGTCGAGGGCATCAAGGTGATCTCCAAAGGCTACGAGGCTTTGACCTACCAGCTCGTCGTCGAGATCAATCACCGCCGCAAGGAACTGGCCGATCTCCGGGTCCGTCAGGCGATCGCCCAGGCGATCGACAAGAAATTCGTGGTCGACACCATCTTCCTCGGTTACGCCGCCGCTGCGACCGGCCCGGTGCCGAAGAATGCGCCGGAATTCTATACATCCGATGTCGCGACCTATGCGTTCGACCCCGCCGCCGCCAACGATGTTCTCGACAAGGCGGGTTACAAACAAGGGCCTGATGGTAACCGTTTCTCGCTGAAGCTGCGCCCCGCACCCTATTTCAACGAGACCCGCCAGTTCGGCGATTACCTTCGCCAAGCGCTCGCCGTCATCGGCATCGATGCCGAGATCGTTAATGCCGATGCGGCCGCGCACCAGAAGGCTGTTTATACCGACCACGACTTCGACCTTGCCGTCGGCCCGCCGGTCTTCCGCGGCGATCCGGCGATCTCCACCACGATTCTCGTTCAGTCCGGGACGCCAGCCGGCGTGCCCTTCTCCAACCAGGGCGGCTACGTCAATCCGGAGCTCGACAAGATCATCAAACAGGCCTCCGAGACGGTCGACACGGCGGCGCGCACGGATCTCTACCGCAAGTTTCAGCAGCTCGTCGTCGCCGATCTGCCGCTGATCAACGTGGTGGAATGGGGGTTCATCACCGTCGCGCGCGACACCGTGCTCAATGTTGCGGACAATCCGCGCTGGGCGGTCTCGAACTGGGGCGATACCGCGCTGCAATCGTGATAGGATCGGCAGCAATTCTCTTCCAGAGGCCCTGTCCGGCGTGAAACGAGCCATCATCCTCCTGAGGCGCAGGGCAATCAGCAGCATTCCGGTGCTGCTGATCGTGGTGATCTTCACCTTTTTCCTGCTCGAATCCGCCTCGGGCGATGCCGTCGACGCCTATCTCGGTTCGATCGGCGGCGGCGATGCCGCACTGAGGCAGTCGCTGCGCGAGAGCTACGGCCTCGACCAGTCGATGTTTGCGCGCCTCTGGCTCTACCTTTCCTCGCTGGCGCGGTTCGATCTCGGCTGGTCGGTCGCCTTCAACCGGCCAGTCGGCGTGCTCATCACAGAGCGCCTGCCCAATACGCTGCTGCTGATGGGCAGCGCGACGGCACTCTCCTTTGGTATCGGCTCGGCGCTCGGCATCCTTGCCGGGGCGCGGCCGGGTAGCGTGCGAGATCGGATGCTGTCGATCGGCTCACTGATCGTCTATGCCATTCCGAGTTTCTGGCTCGGCCTGGTTCTCAGTATCGTTTTCTCGGTGAAGCTGCGTTGGTTTCCGATCGCCGGCGTGGAAACAATCGCTTCCGGCAAGACGGGATTTGCCCGCGCGCTCGACATTGCTGATCATTTGGTTCTGCCGGTGGGCGCGCTCGCGCTGATCTATCTCGCCTTGTTCCTGCGGGTGATGCGCAGCGGTATGGCCGAGGCCTGGAAGCTCGATTTCGTGCTCTTCGCCCGCGCCAAGGGCCTGTCGCGCAGCCGTATCGTGCTGCGTCACGTGGCGCGCAATGCGCTGCTGCCGCTCGTCACCATGCTCGGGCTGCAATCGGCGGCCATGCTCGGCGGCAGCGTGGTGATCGAGAGTGTCTTTGCGATCCCCGGTTTCGGCCGGCTGGCGCAGGAGGCGGTCAACGGCCGCGACGCGCCGCTGTTGATGGGCATCGTCGTCACCAGTGCCGTCCTCGTCATATCGGTCAATTTCCTCGTCGATCTCGTCTATGCCGCGCTCGATCCGCGCATCGGCGCATCGGAGGGCGGCGTATGAACTGGCTGCGGCGCCTGCTGCGCACACCGGAAGGTGCGGCCGGACTGGCGATCCTTCTCATCCTGCTTTTGGCCGGGCTGCTCGCTCCCGTCGTTTCGCCGGGCGATCCGCTGAGGATCGCCGGCCGCGCGTTGCTGGCGCCGTTCACCGATCCGGCTTTTCCGCTCGGCACCGACCGTCTCGGTCGCGACGTCCTGGCGGGGCTGCTCTATGGCGCGCGGACGTCGCTTGCCGTCGGCCTGGCGGCGGCGTTTTCAGCCATGGTGCTGGGGCTCTGTGTCGGCATGGTAGCCGGTTTTGCCGGCGGGCTCATTGACGAGGCGCTGATGCGGGTGGTCGACGCCTTCCAGATCGTGCCGGCTTTTCTCCTCGCCCTTGCCTTCGTCAGCACCATCGGGGTGTCGACGCCCATTATCGTCCTTGCCATCGCACTCGGGACGTGGGCCGATCCGGCACGGCTGACGCGAGCGCAGGTGCTTGCGATCCGCGAGCAGGATTATGTCGCCTCGGCAAGGGTGATCGGCATGCATCCGGCCGAAATCGCCTTTCGGGAAATCCTGCCGAACGCGCTGCCGCCGGTGCTGGCGCTTTCCGCCACCATCGTCGCCGGTGCTGTTCTCACCGAGGCAGCGCTGTCCTTCCTTGGCCTCGGCAATCCCAATATCGCCACCTGGGGTTCGATGATTGCCGAGGGCCGCAGCGTACTGCGTTCGGCATCCTATCTCTCGATCATACCGGGCGCTGCCCTCGCCGTGACCGTGCTCGGCGTCCATCTCTTTAGCGAGGGTCTCGGCCAGGCGCTCGGCGATAATGACGTGGGGGCGGCATGAGCGGTATTTTCTGCAGCCTGCGACAGCTTTCGGTCACCTATGGGCGCGGTGTCGCGGCCGCGCTCGACGGTATCGATCTCGATATCGTCGCCGGCGAAAGACTGGCAATCATCGGCGAAAGCGGCTCCGGCAAGAGCACACTCGCCCGCGCGCTAGCCGGCCTGCTGCCGGAGGGTGCGAGGGTCGGCGGCGAGATGCTCTGGCCCGGACTAGGCCATGCGCCCCGCCCGGGACGCGATTTCGGTGTCGTCTTCCAGGATCCCGGCTCCAGTCTCAATCCCGTGCTGACGATCGGAGAGCAGGTCGCCGAGGGCGCCAGGCGCCATCTCGGTCTCAGCTGGAAACAAGCCTATGTCAGAGCTGAGGAATTGCTCGGACGGGTGCGGATACCGCAGCCTGAAAAGACCATGCGGGCCTTTCCGCATCAGCTTTCCGGCGGCCAGCGCCAGCGCGTGGCGATCGCCGCAGCCATCGCTGCGAGGCCTGCGCTGCTGATCGCCGACGAGGCGACCAGCGCGCTCGACGTGGTCGTCCAGGCCGAGATTGTCCGTCTGCTCGACGGGTTGGTGCGCGAGGACGGCATGACGCTGCTGTTCATCACCCACGACATCGCGCTTGCCTCCGGTTTCGTCGACCGCATCGCCGTCTTCCGCAATGCGAGGCTGGTCGAGGCTGGCCCCGTCCGTTCCGTGCTTTCGGCGCCGAAAAGCGACTACACCGCCGCCCTGATCGCCAGCCATCGCGACCTCGCGACGCCGCCGCTGATCACGGAGGTGCAGCCATGAACGATGTGCTGCTTTCCGTCGAAAACCTGTCGAAAGGGTTTTCTTCCGGCGCGCGCCAGGTTGCCGCCCTCGACAATGTGTCGCTGACGATCTCAGCCGGCGAAACGCTCGGTCTCGTCGGGGCCTCCGGCAGTGGGAAATCGACGCTGTCGCGCATCCTGCTGCGGCTTCTCAGCGCCGATGCCGGGTCGATCCGCTTCGAGGGGGTGGATTGGCTTGCCCTGAACGGTGCGTCGTTGCGCCGCCGGCGGGCGCGCATGCAGATTGTGTTCCAGGACCCGCTCGCAGTCTTCAATCCGCTGGCGAGCGTTGGCGCCGTGCTCGACGATCCGCTTCGCATCCACGGCGTCGTCGCGAAAGACCGGCGCCCCGGCGAGATCGCCATGCTTCTCGAGCGTGTCGGCCTGCCCGCCGACTATGCCGGCCGGCCGGTCCGCGCGCTCTCCGGTGGCCAGCGGCAGCGCGTGGCGATCGCCCGGGCGATTGCGGCACGGCCCTCGCTGCTGGTGCTGGACGAAGCCGTATCGGCCCTCGACGTCACCGTGCGCGGCAGGATCCTGGAACTTCTGGTCGATCTGCAGAAAGAACAGGGCATTGCCTGTCTGTTCATTTCACACGATCTTGCCGTGGTCCGCGCCGTTTCCCACCGCATCGCCGTCATGGATGGCGGGCGGATCGTCGAGACCGGTCCGGCCGCGGCGCTCGTTGCCGCGCCGCAATCCGATGCCGCTCGCGCGCTCGTTGCCGCCGTGCCCCGTCTCGCGACCGATCCCTGCTGAAGGAAGTATCCATGTCCGATCTTGGTTGGAATCCCCTGCATGGCGTACCCTCCTATCCCGCGGAACGCTACGCAGCCCTTGCCGACAGGATCGGCCGCCTATTGCGCAGCCGTGGCGACATATTGCTTGTGCAGGCAGAGGCAGTGGTGGCGCTGGAGGCGGCAGCGGTCAGCCTTGCGCGCCCCGGCCTTGCCGCACTCAACATCGTCACCAGCCTCTATGGCGGTTGGTTCGGGCAATGGCTGCGGCGGGGCGGTGCAACGGTTGCCGATATCGTCGCCGAACCAGGCCTGCCGATCGAGATCGATGCCGTCGCCAAAGCACTCGACGCCGGTTCTCGCATCGATGTGCTCGCTCTGGTTCATGCCGAATCCGCCAGCGGCATTCTCAATCCCCTGCCCGAGATACTGGCGCTTGCGCGTGATCACGGCATCGTCACCGTCGTCGATGCGGTCGCCTCGGTCGGCGGTCACGAATTCGATGTCGACGATCTCGGCATCGACATCGCGGTGATCGGCCCGCAGAAGGCACTCGGCGGTCCGGCTGGTGTCTCCGCGCTCTCGGTCAGCCGCCGTGCCTGGGATTTCATTCTCCGAGATGGCGCACCGCGCGATTCGATCTTGTCTTTGGCGGACATGAAGAGCTGGGTCGATAGCGGCCGGTTCGGCCTGCCGGGAACGCCGGCGCCGCTGGAATTCTTCGCGCTGGAAATGTCGCTCGACCGCATCGAAGCCGAAGGCCTGGAGAATGTGGTCGCCCGCCATGCGCTTGCCGCATCGGCAACACGGGCGGGGCTTGCGGCACTCGGAACTCCGGTCTGGGTGCCGGCAGCAAAGGCGTCGAACCTGGTGACGGCGGTGCCGGTGCCGGAGGCGCTGGCACCTGCCGTGCTGATCACTGCCGCCGGACGACTGGGGGTCGAGCTGACCGAAGGTGTCGGAACCGCGCCGGCCCGTCTCGTGCGGCTGAACCACACAGGTCCGCGCGCCACATTCCAGACGGTGCTGTCGAATGTCGTGGCCTATGGCGCGGCCCTCAGGCAGGCCGGTCATCTCGCGGATATATCAGCCGCTTCGGAGGCGATTTCGTCGGCCTATAGCCGCTGAGAGATGTTCCCGGAACCGGGACGGCATGTCGATGACCACAAGGCCGCCGCCCGGCTTACGCTTGGCCCGGCAAAAACCCTCCGGCATCCCGATAAAGCCGTATTCAGTCCTTGATAATCGTCGCTCGCCAAGGCAGGAGAGAGGCATCGTGGAGACTTGGTGCAGATGACGAGATTGCTGGATGCGCAGGGCCTGGAGATTTCGCATGAGGGGCACCGCACCCGCCTGAAATGGCATAGGTTGCGCAAACGGTTTGCCGATCCGCTGTTCTCAGCCGAGGTTATGGCGGAAGGATTTGCCGCCGGCGCTTCGATGGAGCTCGATCTGCGCGTGCGCGCCGATAGCGGTTTCGTCGTGCTGCACGACGAGGACCTCGAAGGCGAAACGACCGGGCATGGACCGATCGCCGAAAAAAGCCTTGGTGACCTCGGCGATATCAGGATGCAGGAGGGCGACCGGCCGCTGATCCTCAGCGAAGATCTCGCTGCCATGCTGCAATCCGCCCATCCGGCCGCGCTGCTGCAATTCGACATGAAGGACGACTACGAGGCGATCGGCGCCAGGGGCATTGAGCATCTTGCCGCGCATTTCCGCCATATCGCCGCCTCGGTGATCGTTAGCGGCGGCAGTCTCGATCTCATCGTCGCGGTCAAGGAGAAGCTTCCGCATCTGCTGCGCGGGATCGACCCCACCGACAAGCTCTACGATATCAGCAAGGCTCGCGGCTGGAAGGCTGTCGAGGCGGAATTGCGCGCCGACCTGCGCGGCCCGACCGAACCGGACACGATTTATTTGCAGTGGTCACTGATCCTGGACGCCGCCAGGGACGGTCTCGACATGATCGCGCTCTGCCAGGATCAAGGCAAACGCGTCGATGCCTGGACCTTCACCCTGAAGGATCCGGAGGCTGGTTTCAGCGAAGAGGAATGGTTGAATTTCTCGGCGCTGATGGCCCTGAAGCCGGATCAGATCACCACCGACGAGGCACCGGCGACCGAACGCGCCTGGCGCCGCCGCATGGCAGTCTAACGACAAGCATCGGAGTATCATTTCGAAAGGTGTGAGCCGCTGTCGGGACTCTATTTCTCGGCCTGTCGCATGTTTTGCGTAATTTGCATCATTTTAAACTTCTGATGCTATCCATATCCAGCAGACAAATGTTGGTGTTCGATATGCAAGTTGTTGATACTAAAGCAATTGCGCAACAAGCAAATTCCAGCTTGCAGGAAGCGTGGCATCTTGGGTGCACAGGCCGCTCCGTCGAGGCACTCACACTGGCCGGCCAGATCCTTGCGGATGCCACGGCGCGGGGCGACGATCGGCTCGCAGCTCAATGCGACACCGACATTGGCTGGTACTGTTTTCAGATCGGCAAGGCCGAACTTGGCCTGACGCATGTCCGCCGGGCGGTAGACTTCTGGAAAACGAACGGGGAGCCCAGGCAGGAAGCCTATGCCCGGGCCTATTTCGGATGGCTGCTGCTGGAATTGGGCCTGCCGGAGGAAGCGATCGAAGAAGCCACGCACGCGTTGGATCTGGCCGACAAGACAGCAGACCCGAAAGCGCAAAGCCTGGCCACCAACGTCATTGGAATTATCTTCTGGTACAACAAGCAGCCCGACCGGGCCATCCTGATGAGCGAGAGGTCTGTCGAACTCGCCAGATCGATCGGCGACAAGACCTATGAATGCTGGTGGCTCATCAATCTCGGCGGCGCTCATTCGGAAGCCGGATATATCGCGCAGGCGCTCGATCAGCCGGAGCAAGGCCACCAGATGCTGGTGAGAGCGCTGGAACTGACCGAACAGGCGCTCGACATCGCAACCGAGACTGGCGATCGCTGGGCTGCCCGCATCTGTCTCGGCAACAAAGCCGAGTTCCACAGCCACCTGGGCGAGCATGACAAGGCGCTCCAGTGCATGGTCCGCTACCGGCTGTTGCAGGAGAACAGCTATGTCAGGGACAGGCAGCAATATCTCTACACCTTGGGCCAGATCTACAACAATTCCGGCAAATTCGCGGAAGCTCTAGCGCCGCTGCTCGAGGCGGTGGAGCTGATAGACGATGGCGGCAGTTTCGATTCCTATATCCAGATCTATCTTCATCTGTCGCAAGCCTATGAGGGGCTGGGACAGTTCGATCCGGCGCTGGCGGCCCATAAAAAATATCACCAAGCCTATTTGCGCAATAGCGCCGAGAGAACCCAGCAGCGCGCCCGCCTTGCCGAAATCTACTATGAAACCAAGCGGTTCAAGGAAGTTGCCGAAACGGAGACGAAGCGCGCAGAAACGCTGGAGGCCTCCTATCAGAAGCTGCAGGAGCAAACCGATATCCTTGCCAGTGCCGTCTATGTGGACCCGCTGACCGGCCTCTATAACCGCAAATATCTCGACAGCCGTTTCAAAGAGCTGACGTCCGAGAAGCGCCCATATTCCATCGCTATGCTGGATGTCGATCACTTCAAGTCGGTCAACGACAACTTCTCTCACATGATCGGCGACCAGGTCCTCAGTGCCATTGGCGCCATATTGCGCGGCCAACTGCGCATTACCGATCAGGCAATTCGCTTTGGCGGCGAGGAATTCGTCGTCCTGCTCGCCGGCGCTCCCCGGGGCGCCGCCGATGTCTGCGAGCGGCTGCGTTTGGCCGTTGAACAGTGGGCCTGGTCCGAGATCTGCAACGGGTTGCACATTACGATCAGCATCGGTGTCGCCGGCACCCTGTCTGCCAATTCTCCGAACGAGATCCTGGCGATCGCCGATCAGAATCTCTATGCGGCGAAAAAGAGCGGCCGCAATCGCGTGGTTGCCTAACCGGCGTTTCCGCAGCTTTCGGGTCAAGGTCGCAGTTACGCCAAATCGGGCGGGTCGCCTCTTTGGGAATGGCTATTTATAGCCCTTCAATGTCGAGGATGAAGGCGAATTCGCCGGCAAGCCCCGGCGCGTGGGCTATGACAGGCCCGCCTTGCGCAAGCAGCCTGTCGACCGGCGGCATCGCCACCACAGCGCCGGCCTCTTCGGCGATCAGCGCGCCGGCGAGCATGTCCCAGGCATTGAGGTGGCGTTCGTAATAGAGATCGGCAGCGCCCTCGGCGACGCGGACGAGGTCGATCGCGGCCGCGCCCATGCGGCGATAATCCATGCCGCGTTCGTGGAGCCGCCGCGAAAGCGCGAGATGGTCTTCAAAGCTCGTCTTGCGGGAATGACCGAGAATGACCAGCGCATTGGCCGGATCAACGGTCGCAGCCGCGTGCACCGGAAGCCCGTCCTTGAAGGCGCCGCCGCCGCGCACGGCGTGAACGACCTTGTCGGCGGCGGCGTCATAGACCACGCCGATCTCAACCTTTCCCGAGACGACGAAGGCGATCGATACGCCCCAGTGCCGGAAACCCCTGATATAATTGGTGGTGCCGTCGATCGGATCGACGACCCAGGTGCCGCCCTCGCCCGATCGTCCGCCGCTCTCTTCGCCCATGAAAGTATCGTCCGGAAAGCGCGACAACAGCCCGTCGCGGATTGCCTGCTCGGCCTTTCTGTCGGCGATGGTGACGAAATCCTGCAATCCCTTGTTCTCGACGGCGAGAATGCCGGGGTCAGAGTCGCGCCGAAACCGGGCCGCTTCCCGTCCGACCTCAAGGGCAACTGACATGGCGACCTCCGCCCGAGCGCGGATGGCGGCGGCATCGAATGCGGAATTCATCAGGCAGTCCTTCTTCTGATCAATGTCACCGGCGTGAATTCGACACGCGCCGTCAGGTCCGGCTCGGCCATCCGGCTCATCAGCAGGTCGACCGTCTTTTCGGCCTGGACGTCGCAGGGCTGGCGGATGGTCGTGAGATCGTAAGCGGTCCAGCTCGCTTGCGGAATGTCGTCATGGCCGATGATGCGGAGCGGCGGCGCGTCATCGCGGCCGCGGCCCTGCATGACGCGGTCGATCACGCCGCAGGCCATGTAGTCGTTGGCGCAGAACAGTCCGTCGATGCCGGATGCGGCAAGTTCGGCTGCCGCATCATAACCGCTCCGGTAGTTGTTGATCCTTACCTGCAGGAATTGCGCCTCGACGCCGAGCTGCCTGCAACGCGCGATGAAGGCCTCGCTGCGCCGCCGCGCCGTATAGGATACGGCAGGTGCGGCCATCACGGCGGGCTTTCGCACGCCGCTGTCGATCAGCTGGGTGGCGGCTAGATGGCCGGCCATCCGGTCGTCGGAAATGATGCGGTCGACGAAGGGGATGTCGTTGCCCTTGTTGATCAGCACGATCGGCACGCCTTCGGCCGCGCA
>Ga0075369_10000815_pt1 | contig 10255 bp, 9 predicted proteins | sample EndMethybrTD3034_FD_71400 | JGI IMG/M metagenome (GOLD analysis project Ga0075369, IMG submission 71400) | Populus endosphere microbial communities from Tennessee, USA - Endosphere MetaG P. TD hybrid TD303-4 | ecosystem: Host-associated > Plants > Roots > Endosphere | place: USA: Tennessee...
GGATGGCGCAGCTGGATCAGGCGGCGGCCATCATGCAGGCAGATCTGCTCCGGCGCGGCGCGGGCATCGCGCATGCGGAGTTCCCAGCGGCCGCTTTCAAGCCGGTCGAGCATGGCGAGGGACTGGCGCTGGCCCAGAGCGGGCACGGCCACAGCGCCCGCTGCCGCAGCCACGAAAGCCACCGCACGCAAACGCTTGCCAGCCGTGAACCGGCCAATTCTGCTTCTACCCCTGATGCGCATTCGCTCCACCTGCGACTCTCGCCTGCCACGAATTGTAGCAAAACGTCGCCGTACGACCAAGTGTTGCATGTAAGCGATGAACGGAGTGTTTACACTGTGATATTGAAGACACGCGAGCAAAACGCGCAGTCGACGGCAATGGTTCCGTCATCCCCCTGCATCTCGGCGCGTTCACTTTCCGGGAAACGGGCGAGGACATCCCGGTAATGCTCGACAGTGCAGCGGCAGCCGCGCTCGATCCGGGCCAACGGCTCAACTCGTACTTCTTCTTCTTCGTGGAACAGGCGCCAGACGAGCGATTCGAGCCCGAGATTGCGGTCGACCAGTTCTTCGTGCCGCACTGAACCGGCAAGAATCGCAACATGCTCCCACTCGGGATGATCCATCCGCACGTGCAGCCGCTCGCGGCCTTCTTCGCCTTCTGCCAGATGCTGGACGAGCAAGCCGCCCGCAACGCACGCGCTGCCGTTCCAGCGGATTGCGGTGCGCATCAGGGTGGGAACTTGCTCCGACTGGGCAAAATAGCTTTCGCAGGCCTGCGACAGTGAATCGCCTTCGAGCGGAACAATGCCCTGATATCGCTGTCCGGTGACGGCGTAGTCAAACGTGATGGCCAGATAGGCCTGGCCGAACAAGGCATAAAGCGAAGGATTGGCCCCCAGCATGGCAAGCCGCTCGGGATCGTGCAGCACATAGCCGCGCACGGCGCCGTCCTTGTAGTCGCACACCAGCAGCTCAACGATGCCGCCTTCGGTCTGCGCCTGCATGGTCAGCTGGCTGGCCTCGTCTTTCAGCAGCGAGCCAATCAGCGCAGCCAGAACTAGCGCCTCGGCGAGCAAGTGGCGGATGGGCGCGGGATAGTCGTGGGCGGAAAGCACGGTATCGAGCGCCGGCCCCAGCCGAACGACGCGTCCGCGCGCGTGCCGCATCGGCAAAGTGAAGCCCAAAAGCCGGTCGAAGCCGGTTTCGCCCGCCGGAATACTATTCACTGGCTCGCTCACAATTGACCGAACACCCAGCGCAACACTGACTTCTGGGCATGAATGCGGTTCTCTGCCTCATCCCAGATCAGCGACTGCGGCCCGTCGATCACCCCGTCAGTCACTTCCTCTCCGCGGTGGGCGGGCAGGCAGTGGAGAAAGCGCGCATGCGGCGCGGCCTGCGCCATCAGCGCCTCGTTCACCTGGAAGGGCGCCATTGCAGCAATGCGTGCCTCGGCTCCGGTCTGCCCCATCGAGATCCAGGTGTCAGTGACCACGACGTCCGCACCGGCGATGGCGCTGGCGGCATCGCGGTGCACTGTAATCCCGGCACCAGCTGCCTGTGCGCGGGCGATGTAGCCGGGATCGCAATCATAGCCTTCAGGAACGCCAATGCGCACGTTGAACTTCAGCAGCCCCGCTGCCTCGACAATCGAGTTGAGCACATTGTTGCCATCGCCCAGCCACGCGACTTCCAGCCCGGGCAGCGCCATGCCCGCTTCCAGCACTGTCAGAAGATCGGCCATGATCTGGCAGGGATGCGAGCGGTCAGTCAGGCCATTGATCACTGGCACACTGGCCTGCGCGGCCAGTTCCTCGATCTTGGCGTGATCGTCGGTGCGGATCATGATCGCATCGACCATGCGGCTCAGCACGCGCGCGGTATCGGCGATGGTCTCGCCCCGGCCAAGCTGCATCGATCCGGCCTCCATGGTCAGCGAGCTGCCGCCCAGCTGTCGCATCGCCATGTCGAACGAGACGCGCGTGCGGGTGGAGTTCTTCTCGAAGATCATCGCCAGCACCCGGCCCGCCAGCGGCGCGTCGGCATCGGCGCGGCCCTTGGCCCAGTCGGCCCGCGCCGTTTTGCGCGTCAGTGCATCACCCAGCATCGCTGCCACGGCATCGCCGCCGGCGTCGCTCAGGTCGAGGAAATGCCGGGTCATGCCGATACTTCCTCGGCGGCGAAGCTCGCCGCAGCGGCGGAGAGCTTGTCCATGAATTCGTCGACGTGCTCATCGCCGATCACCAGCGGCGGGACGATGCGCACCGTATTGTCGCCGCCCGATACGGTGAGCAGCCCGTGGTTATCACGCAAGTGGGCGACGAAAGCGCGCGGCTCGCAGGTCAGCTGCAGGCCGAGCAACAGCCCCCGCCCGCGCACTTCGACGAACAGTTCGGGATAGTTGCCAATGAACTGTTCCAGCCGCGAGACGATCTTGGCGCTCTTGTCCCGCACATTGGCGAGCACATCCTCCACATCGAAAGCATCGAGCACCGCATTGCCCGCGGCCATGGCAAGGGGGTTGCCGCCATAGGTCGAGCCGTGCGTCGCGAAACCCATGCCCCGCGCCGCCTTTTCCGTCGCGAGGCAGGCGCCGAGCGGAAAGCCGCCGCCGATGCCCTTGGCCGTGGCGAGAATGTCCGGCGCGATGCCATACTGCTCATGGGCATAGAAAGTGCCGGTGCGGCCGTAGCCGGTCTGCACTTCATCGAGCACCAGCATGAGATCATGCTCGTCTGCGAGTTCGCGCAGGCCCTGCAGGAAATCCTGCGACGCCGCGCGCACGCCGCCTTCGCCCTGAATCGGCTCAACGAGGAAGCCTGCCGTATGGGGGCCCATTGCCGCCTTGGCAGCTTCGAGATCATCAAAGGCGACATATTTGAAACCGGGAAGCAGGGGCTTGAAGCCCTTGTGCATTTTCTCCTGATCGGAGGCGCTGATCGTGCCAAGCGTGCGCCCGTGAAAGGCATTGCGGAAAGTGATCAGCTCGAACTTGCCATCATTGCCCACGTGCTGGTGATAGGCGCGCGCAGTCTTGATCGCACATTCCACGGCCTCCGCCCCCGAATTGGTGAAGAACACCGTGTCGGCGAAAGTCCTGTCGACCAGCCGCTTGGCGAGGCTCTCGCCCTGGGGGCTGCCATAGAGGTTGGATACATGCATCAGCTCCGCCGCCTGCTGCTGGATTGCGCCGATCAGCCCCGCGTGGCTGTGGCCCAGCGCATTGACAGCAATGCCTGCGGCAAAATCGAGATAGCGGGCGCCGTCTTCTCCGATCAGGTGACAATGATCGCCGCGCACTGGCCGGAATGCGCACCGGGGATAGACGGGCATCAGCGGAGTGATCGACATTTCAAAATTTCCTTTTGACATCATGCATATCGAAGAGGCGGCAGCGCAAATGGCAAACAGGCGATGGGCCTGGGATGAAACGACAAATGGCGGCCCCTTAGTCGCTGAGGACTTGGGGGGCCGCCATTGCCAAGTATTTTACGTTGCCGCTTGCCTGCGGTCAAATTCCGCAGGCGGGTGCGCCAGAATTGTCTGGCTTGGTCAGCCCTGACTCGGCACCAGGTTGACCGCCGAGTACTTGCCTCGTCGATCGACCTCGATATCGAATTCCAGCCGGTCACCTTCGTTCAGACCCTGCATGCCGGACCGTTCCACCGCACTGATGTGCACGAAGGCATCGGGCTGCCCGTCGTCACGCGTGATGAAACCGAAGCCCTTCATCGAGTTGAAGAACTTGACAGTGCCAGTCGCCCGTTCGCCAGTCAGCGAACGCTGCGGCGCTTCCTTCTTTTCGACCGGGATCACATCGCCGACCACCACCAGGTCGCTGGCGGAAATCTTGCCGCCGCGATCAACCAGAGTGAATTCAAGCTGCTGACCTTCGGCCAGGCCTTCAAGGCCGGCGCGCTCAACTGAGCTGATGTGGACGAAGACGTCTTCGCCGCCGCCATCCTGCTGGATGAAACCGAAACCCTTGTGGGCGTTGAAGAACTTGACTGTGCCTTTGCCCTGGCCAACGACCTGGGCGGGCAAACCGCCGCCACCGCCGCCGCCACCGCCGCCGCGTGGGCCGCCGAAGCCGCCCCCACCGCCGCCGCGCGGGCCGCCGAAGCCGCCGCCGCCACCGCCGCCGCGCGGGCCGCCGCCGCCGAAGCGGTCACCGCCGCCAAAGCGATCGCCACCGCCACCGAAGCGGTCACCACCACCGCCAAAGCGATCGCCACCGCCAGCGCCGCTCATGAACGGGTCGAAACTGTCTTCGCCAAAACCGTCCCGCTTGTCCCGGCCCCGGCCGCGACGTCCTCTGTCAAAACTCATGTTACCGAACGCACCTTCAATTCGCCCTTGTCGTCATCGCCAGGTCGCGCGGACAGTCGCGACAAGCGCCATAGAAAGCCGACGCGCAGGTTGCACGAAAACCTTCTCTGCAGGATCGTGCATACCCTAAACAATTGACATTGGCGAATCGATTCAAGGGGAACCAATCCGGCACGTCAGTTGTGTGACATTTGTGCCATGATCGGCGCAAAACGCGGCGCGCTTGCCACCGGCGTCCAGTCTTGGCAGATCAGCCCCAATCCCCACTCCCGCACCCGTACAAGGCGACCATGCCCATGTTCCGAAAGATTACCGATCAGGTCTACGCCAGCCCGCAGATCGGCCTTGCCGAAGTTGCAGAGGCGAAGGCCATGGGTATCAGCCTGATCATCAACAACCGCCCCGAAGGCGAAAGCGATGACCAGACACCGGGCAGTGAAATCGAGGCTTCGAGCCGCGAGGCCGGAATTGATTACCTTGCCATCCCGGTTACGCACGCGGGCTTCAGCGAAGCGCAAGTGAGCGCCATGGCGGAGGCGTTGGCCAGAGCGAGCGGGCCAGTGCTCGCCTATTGCCGGTCGGGCACGCGCTCGACGCTGCTCTGGGCGCTCGCCGAGGCAAGCAAAGGCGGCCAGCCCGACGACATAGCGGCAAAGGCAGCACAGGCGGGCTACGACATCTCCCCGGTGCGCGCCATCGTCGACATGCTCGCCGCTCGTCAGGCGTAGCGCACGTCTCATTTGCACTGAGACAACTGCGGCACCTGTCCTCCACTCCCCAGATAAAAGAAGGGCCCGAGCGGCTGGCTCGGACCCTTTTGAGGTGTTGTTCGCAGGAGGAACATCGGATGGCGGGAACCGGAGGGAGGAGGAGGAAAAACCGGTCCCCGCCAAACTCTTGGATCAGTAGTTGTAGGCGCGCTCTCCGTGTTCAGAGAGGTCAAGGCCTTCACGTTCAGCATCCTCGGCAGGACGCAGACCGAAGATCTTGTCGATGACGTAGAACAGCACCGCGGAAACCGTGCCTGACCACACCAGAGTGAGCAGAACCGCCTTGATCTGGGTGATCACCTGGGCGCCCATGTCATAGGCACCGACGCCGGCAGGGAACTGGGTGTAGTCGAAGTAACCCTGTCCGCCGAGCGCCGGATCGGCAACCACGCCAGTGGCGATCGCGCCGACGATGCCGCCGATGCAGTGCACGCCGAAGACGTCCAGCGTATCGTCGTACTTCAGCTTGTTCTTCACGTAAGAGACAAAGAAGTAGCAGATCGGCGAGACGAGCAGGCCAAGGTAGATCGAGGTCATTGGCGTGGCGAAACCCGAAGCCGGAGTGATCGCCACCAGACCCGCGACAGCGCCAGTAACAGCACCCAGCATCGAAGGCTTCTTGTGGTGGATCTGTTCAACCACGGCCCAGCTGAGCGCGGCAGCGGCAGTCGCCACGAAGGTGTTGATGAAGGCGACGGCAGTGACGCCATTGGCTTCGAGGTTGGAGCCGGCATTGAAACCGAACCAACCCACCCACAGCAGAGAGGCGCCGATCATGGTCATGGTCAGCGAGTGCGGTGGAGTGGCTTCCTTGCCGAAGCCGACGCGCTTGCCGACCATGAGGCAGCCAACCAGGCCCGCGATACCGGCATTGATGTGAACCACGGTGCCGCCAGCGAAGTCGAGCGCGCCCTTACCCCACAGATAGCCATAGTCCGTCGGTGCGTCAGGCAGGAAGTCGGGTCCGGCCCAGTACCAAACCATGTGCGCGATCGGGAAATAGGCGATCGTCAGCCACAGCACCATGAACAGCATCAGCGGCCAGAACTTCACGCGCTCCGCAAAGGCGCCAACGATCAGCGCCGGCGTGATGCAGGCGAATGTCATCTGGAACACCACGAAGACGAATTCAGGCAGATAGACGTTGTTTGAGAATGTCGCGGCGTAAGTTCCCGAAGTGACGCCAGCGAGGAACGCCTTGTCGAGCCCGCCGACGAACGCCGGAGCAATCGAATTGGTCGAGGTGAAAGCCATCGAATAGCCCCAGCCCACCCAGACCAGAGCGGCGATCGAAACGATCATGAACACCTGCATCAGCACGCTGAGCATGTTCTTGGTGCGCACCAGGCCGCCATAGAACAGCGCGAGTGCCGGAATGCTCATCATCAGCACCAGTGCCGAGGATACAAGCATCCAGGCGGTGTCGCCCTTGTTGACCATGCCTGCCATCTGCTCGACGGTCGGCGCCTTGATCAGTGTGGTGGCCACAGCAGCGGCGGAAGCGGTTGCTTCGGGAGCAGGCGTAGCGGCCGCAGACGCAGTCGCGGCGGCCTCCTGAGCGAAAGCGGCAGTGGCGGCATAGAGCGATGTGCCCAGCGCGCCGGCGCCGCAAAGAATCTTGCGGATCATTGAGTTTCCCTCCTGTCTGTCTCGCGCATCACAGCGCAGTGTCGCCCGCTTCGCCGGTGCGGATGCGGGTGGCGGATGCGAGATCGAGAACAAAGATCTTGCCATCGCCGATGGCTTCGGTGCTGGCGGTTTGCTGGATCACTTCGACCACCTGCGCCGCGAGGGCATCGCTGGTAGCGATTTCGATCTTCACTTTCGGCAGCATATTGGTCGAATATTCTGCGCCGCGGTAAATTTCGGTCTGCCCCTTCTGGCGGCCGAATCCCTTCACTTCAGACACGGTCATGCCCGCAACGCCGATTGCACTCAGCGCCTCGCGGACTTCGTCGAGCTTGAAGGGTTTGATAATGGCGATGATGAATTTCATGCCTTGCCCCTGCTTTGCCACCGGGCCCATCGCCGGCATGGCGAGCGATGCAAGGGGTGTGCCAGAATCTTAAATGGCTGTTTTCAGCGTCTAAGTTGTTTGACGTAGGTTATCCCGCCGCGAAGGAACCGCCCGATTCCCGGGCATGTGCCTAATTTTTAGGCAGCACTTAGCCGGGCAAACACCGGCAAGTGATCCGACGCGAGTGCCGACAGGGCGGAGTGGTGAACGCCTTTCGCGCTGCAGGCCCAGTGGTCCGACGCTATGATGCGGTCGAGCGCGGCAATCGGCTGGCGGCTGGGAAACGAATTGCCGAGCGGCAGGGTCTGCCAGCCGCCCGTGACTTCGCGCATGGCGCCGCGCAAGTGAGACCACTGGTTGAAATCGCCCATCAGCACTGTGGGGCAAGGGGCGCCGGTGGCGGCGAGATGATCGAACACCGCGCGCAGCTGGCGCCGCCGGCGCAGGCCCGACAAATCAAGGTGCATGCCAACAACGCAGACATCGCGGCCACCTGCCACCAGATGCGCGCAGACGGCCCCGCGCGGCTCCAGCATGGGCAGCGGCACCGGTTCCGCCCGCCGCACTTCGATCCCGCGCCGCACCAGCAGGGCATTGCCGTGCCAGCCGATCGAATCAGGCCGCATCTGCAGCGGCACGGTGCGCCACGGCGAATGATCGTCGATCATCTGGCGCGGCAGGACGGACGTGCGGTCGCCAAAGCGGCGGTCGGCTTCCTGCAGGGCAATCACATCGGCATCGATCTCGCGCAGAACGGCAAGGATGCGCTCGGGATCGCGGCGGCGATCCAGCCCGACGGCCTTGTGGATGTTGTAACTGGCGAAAGTAAGTTGCACGGAAAAGTTCAGCCGATCACGTTCTGCTGCGCCTGCAAGGCATTGTTGCAGACATCGGGGTCTAGGCGGGAGAGTCCATAGCCAGGCAGACTAGGCCGCGTCGACACGCTCGGGAACCCCTCAACGCTCCTTGGTCGCGCTGAATGCCAGTTCCGGGTTCTTTTCCTGCTGATAGGAAACGTCCCAGCTGGAGCGCGCCATGAAGACCGGGTCGCCATCGCGGTCGCGCGCGAGGTTGGACTTGTTGAAATCGGCAAAGAGCTTGAGCGCGGCGTCGCTGCCCTTGAGCCAGCGCGCGGTGTCAAACGGGGCAGGCTCCAGTGCGGCCTCGACTTTGTATTCCGCCTCCAGCCGCGAAATCAGCACTTCGAGCTGAAGCTGGCCGACCACACCGACAATCCACTGCGCGCCTATTTCCGGGTAGAACACCTGGATCACGCCTTCTTCGGACAAGTCGTCGAGCGCCTTGCGCAGCTGCTTGGTCTTGGTCGGATCTTTCAGCACCACGCGGCGCAGGATTTCCGGCGCGAAATTGGGCAGGCCGGTGAAGCGTATCTCGTTCTTCTCGGACAGCGTGTCGCCCACCCGCAAGGTGCCGTGGTTGGGAATGCCGATGATGTCGCCCGCTTCGGCCGTGTCGGCAATCTCGCGATCCTGCGCAAAAAACAGGATCGGCGAATGGATAGCTATCGGCTTGCCGCTGCCTGAAGGCGTCAGCTTCATGCCGCGCTTGAAGGTACCCGAGACCAGACGCATGAACGCGATCCGGTCGCGGTGCTGCGGGTCCATGTTGGCCTGGACCTTGAAAATGAAGCCGGACACTTCCTTGCCCTCCGGCTCGATCGTGCCTTGCGCACTGGGCTGTGGGCGCGGCGGCGGGGCGAAGCGGGCAATGGCATCGATCAGTTCGGCAACGCCGAAATTCTTCAGCGCCGAACCGAAATAGACCGGCGTGAGGTCGCCGTGCCGATAGGCCCCGATATCGAATTCGGGATAGCCGCCGCGCGCAAGCTCAACCTCGTCGGCCACTTCGCCGGGCAACTGCGCCTGCTCGTTCTTGCCCAGGAATTCGCGGCTGTCGCCCTCGGGCCGCGCGGTTAAACCGGTCGCGAAATCGAGAACGCCTGCGAAAATGCCGCCCATGCCCACTGGCCAGCTCATCGGGCAAACATCGAGCGCGAGCGCGTCGGCAACCTCGTCCATAAGCTCGAAGGGAGAGCGGCCTTCCCGGTCGACTTTGTTGACGAATGTGATGATCGGCACGGACCGAAGCCGGCAGACTTCGAACAGCTTGCGGGTCTGCGGCTCGATGCCCTTGGCAGCGTCGATGACCATGATCGCCGAATCGACGGCAGTGAGCGTGCGGTAGGTGTCTTCGGAAAAGTCCTCGTGGCCCGGGGTGTCGAGCAGGTTGAAAGTGATCCCGCCCCTCTCGAAAGTCATGACCGAGGATGTGACCGAGATACCGCGCTGCTGCTCGATCTTCATCCAGTCAGACCGCGCGCGCCGCGCCTGCCCTCGGGCCTTGACCTCGCCCGCCAGATGAATCGCGCCGCCCTGCAGCAGCAGCTTTTCGGTCAGCGTGGTCTTGCCCGCGTCAGGGTGCGAAATAATGGCAAATGTGCGGCGATTGGACATGGGTTCTTCAATTCTGTTTCGCCATCCCCGCGAAAGCGGGGCCCCATCTCCTGCCTTCACGGTTTGCGCAAACTTCGAGGATTGGAGATGTGTTCCCGCCTTCGCGGGGACGACGAGTGTTGTTCAGGAGCGCAAAGTCGCTCCCAATTTGGCGGCAGCCGCCGTGATCGCTTCGGCAATGGCCTTCAACGCGGCCTCGTCGTAACTCTTGTCACCGGGCTGAAGCGTCACTTCGATTGCGAGGCTTTTCTGGCCATCGGGCACGCCCGGACCACGGAACTGGTCGAACAGCCGCGCGGCGACGATATTGGCCTTGTCGGCGCCCTTGACCACGCGCACCAGATCGCCCGCTGGCAAATCCGCAGGCACCAGAAAGGCGAAATCGCGGCTCACTGACTGGAGCGCGGGCGGAGCGTAATTGCTCCGCGCGAAAGCTGCCGCGCCTCGTTTGCCTGGAATGGCATCGAGGTGAATGCCGGCGACGGCGACTGGAACGTCGATATCGAAGGCTTTCAGCGTCGATGGATGGACCATGCCGAAGCTGGCGAGCTGGTTCTTCGGCCCCAGCCGCAGCGTGGCGGACTGGCCGGGATGATAAAAGCTTCCCGCCTCGCCCATCACCTGAAGATTGTCGACCGGCGCACCGGCGGCGTGCAACAG
>Ga0075369_10000816_pt1 | contig 10237 bp, 2 predicted proteins | sample EndMethybrTD3034_FD_71400 | JGI IMG/M metagenome (GOLD analysis project Ga0075369, IMG submission 71400) | Populus endosphere microbial communities from Tennessee, USA - Endosphere MetaG P. TD hybrid TD303-4 | ecosystem: Host-associated > Plants > Roots > Endosphere | place: USA: Tennessee...
GCAGGTTGCGTTGGGGTAGCCCGTGCCTGGAAGTGCAGCACAGCTTTGATCCGGCGCGGGGTTACTGACACGGCCTCGTCAGCTATGTCGTGATCCTGTGTCAGTGGCCCCGGGAAGGTGCTCGCGGAGCACGTTGCTAGTCGCGTGCAGTGGACGCATTTGATTCGACCCGGCAACGTGACGCTTCGCGACTGGATCAGCAAAGTTTCTAGTTTGCGGCATTCTTTGCCTGATCTTGACTACGGCCGTTTTCATTTATTCGCCACGTGACGAAACGCGGGATGCGTAAGGCGCATTCGCTGATCGGTAACGAATGTTCAGGGCGCTCTACACAATTCGAGTGGCATGGTCACCGCCGGTCAACGGGGCGTCGCGCGAAGCGCGTTGTTGTTTGCCTGTTTCGCCGATCTGCGTGTGCTGGCGACGCCTATCACATACGGCACACATGTCTAATACAAGACACGAAAGCCGCGAATTTGGGAGTAATGTCCCATCTTTGGGAAAAGCCTGTTAGTTTGACCGCCATGCCTGTGAACGAGCATGTGTTGGCAAACGGGAAGGTCTGACGATCCGTTGGGCGCCCTGGTGGCTGCGAACTTCGCAGATAGTTTTGCCGAGCGAGTTGCACATCTATCGCTGGACTGTGCGCGACGCGGCGTAGTGGCAGTGGACAAAGGTCCGTTGCACGCGCGCGCGGTGTGCACGTGCGGGTGGCAAGGCCGACAACATCTCTTGTCCGCCATCGCAATACATGACGCGCATCTACACAGCGCACAGAACCGGTGCAGCCCGGCCGTCCCGCTGTTGCTCCGGGACCAAAGTCTGCAGGCATATTCCTTAGCCGCCATTTCCTACTAAATCCTGCCAACTGCGCGCTGACGAGAGGCGACTTGTGGATCGAGCACCCGTTACTCCCATTGCTGTCATCGGAATGGCCTGCCGGTTGCCTGGGGGCATCGACTCCCCAGCGCAGCTGTGGGACGCGCTGTTGCGCGGCGACGACATGGTCACCGAAATTCCGTCTGACCGGTGGGATCTCGACGAGTACTACGACCCCGAGCCGGGCGTGCCGGGGCGGTCGCCGTGCAAGTGGGGTGCCTTTCTGGACGACGTCTCCGGTTTCGACGCCGACTTCTTCGGCATCAGTGAGCGAGAAGCCACAGCGATGGATCCGCAGCATCGGATTCTGCTCGAAACCTCTTGGGAGGCCATGGAGCACGCCGGTTTCACGCCAGAGTCACTGGCCGGCTCACTGACGGGCGTGTTCGTCGGCCTGACCGTAAACGACTATCAACTCCTGGCGGCCGACACCGACGCGATGGAGGGCCCCTACGGCGTCACCGGCGCCAATTTCAGTGTCGCATCGGGGCGGATCTCCTACGCCCTCGGCTTGCACGGGCCTGCGATCACGTTCGACACAGCCTGCTCATCCGGTCTGCTCGCCATTCACATGGCGTGCCGCAGCCTCAACGATGGTGAGAGCGACCTTGCCCTCGCAGGTGGCGCCAACGCGGTGCTGGACCCGCGCAGGTTCGCGGGCGGTTCGGCCGCGGGAATGTTGTCACCGACCGGACGGTGCCACTCCTTCGATGCGGCGGCAGACGGATTCGTCTCCGGCGACGGTTGCGCCGTGGTGATGCTGAAGCGACTGCCTGATGCCCAGCGCGACGGTGACCGGATCCTCGCGGTACTGCGCGGGACGGCTGCCAACCAGGACGGTCGCACCGAGACGATCACGACGCCGTCGGCAACTGCGCAGACCACGGTGTATCAGAAGGCGTTGGCGACCGCGGGCGTCGAGCCGAACAGCGTCGGGATGATCGAGGCGCACGGGCCCGGCACGCCTGTCGGTGACCCCATCGAGTACGCGAGCCTTGCCAAGGTCTACGGCATCGACGGACCATGCGCGCTGGGATCGGTCAAGACCAATCTCGGGCACACTCAGTCCGCCGCCGGAGCGGTAGGGCTGGTCAAGGCGGTCCTTTCGCTGCAGCATGGCGTTGTTCCGCAGAATCTGCATTTCAACCGGCTGCCGGATGACCTTGCCGAGATCGATACGAAACTGTTTGTGCCGCAGGAGAACACGCCGTGGCCAACCAACGGTGAGCATCCGCGGCGGGCTGCGGTCTCGTCGTACGGGATGTCCGGAACAAACGTGCACGCCATCGTCGAACAACCGCCTGCAACGACGACTCAGGATCCGGACGCCCAGTCCGCACTGGGCGACAAGCTGGTCTTCCCGCTGTCGTCCACCTCGCCGGAGGAATTGCGCCGCACGTCCGGTCGGCTGGCCGACTGGCTGAAGTCGGCAGGCAGCGACGTGGCACTGCCGGATCTTGGTTACACCCTCGCCCGCCGGCGCGCCCACCGCCCGGTGCGAACGGCCGTGATGGCCAGCAGCGTCGGCGAATTGACCGACGCCCTGCGCCAGGTCGCCGACGGCGATGCGCCGTTCCAGCCCGCAGTGGGACGCGACGACCGCGGACCGGTGTGGGTGTTCTCCGGGCAGGGTTCGCAGTGGGCCGCGATGGGCGCCGAGTTGCTTTCCACCGAGCCAGAATTCGCGGCGACTGTGGCGGAAGTGGAGCCGCTGATCGCCAAGGAAGCCGGATTCTCGGTGACCGAGGCGATTTCGGCGCCGGGGACGGTGACCGGTATCGACCTCGTCCAGCCCGCAATCTTCACCATGCAGGTCGCACTGGCAGCCACGATGAAGGCTTACGGTGTGCAGCCGGGCGCGGTCATCGGCCATTCGATGGGCGAGGCGGCCGCGGCTGTCGTGGCCGGAGCACTGTCGCTGGAGGACGGTGTGCGTGTCATCTGCAGGCGGTCCCGGTTGATGTCGACCATCGCCGGCTCCGGCGCGATGGCATCGGTTGAACTGCCTGCTGCACAGGTGATTTCGGAGCTGATGGCGCGTGGCATCAGCGACGTTGTGGTGGCGGTGGTGGCATCCCCCGAGTCGACGGTGATCGGCGGCGCGGCGGAGACCGTGCGTGAGCTTGTTGCGGCATGGGAGGAGCGCGACGTGATGGCGCGCGAGGTGGCCGTCGATGTCGCATCCCACTCGCCCCAGGTCGATCCGATCCTCGACGAGCTGACCGACGTGCTGGCCGAGCTCAACCCGATGACGCCGGAGATCCCGTACTACTCCGCGACCTCATTCGATCCGCGCGAGCATCCGGTGTGCGATGCCTACTATTGGGTCGACAACCTGCGCCACACGGTGCGGTTCGCGGCGGCCATGCAGGCAGCACTGGAGGACGGCTATCGCGTCTTCGCCGAGTTGGCCCCGCATCCTCTGCTCACCCACGCGGTGGGTCAGACCGCGCGAAGCCTCGGCATGCCGATGGCTGCGCTCGCTGCGATGCGCAGAGAGCAGGAGATGCCTAACGGGCTGCTCGATTTCCTTGCCGATCTGCACAACGCCGGTGCCGCAGTCGATTTCTCTCTGCTGTACCCCGGTGGCCAGCTGGTGGACGCACCCCTGCCGACCTGGACCCACCGTTCGTTGTTGTTGTCGCGGGGCGGCTCGGATTCTCGGACGCAGAGCGCCTGCACCGTCTCGGCGCATCCGTTGATGGGTGCCCATGTGCACCTGAACGAGGAGCCGGAGCGCCACGTCTGGCAAGCAGAGGTCGGTACCGAGGCGCAGCCGTGGCTGGGCGATCACCAGATCCACAACACCGCAGCGCTTCCCGGCGCTGCCTACTGCGAGATGGCGTTGGCGGCGGCGAGGAGCGCACTCGGCGAGGCCTCCGAGGTTCGCGATATCAACTTCGAACAGATGCTCTTGCTGGATGACGAAACACCCGTCGGCGCCATCGCGACCGTCGAGGCCCCCGGTGTCGTCACCTTCGTCGTGGACACCGTGGAAGACGGGGAACACGTGCGACGCGCGTCGGCGGTCCTGCACGCGGTCGGGGACGACAACGTCGCCCCCGAACTCGACATGGTCGCCCTGCTCGCGTCGCACCCCTGCAGGGTGGAAGGGGATCAGGTCCGCCATTGGATGGCCAAGCGCGGCATCAAGTTTGGCCCGGCGTTCGCGGGTCTGGCCGCCGCGTACACCGCAGAAGGGATCGGCGCGACAGTGCTCGCGGAGGTAGCACTGCCCGCGTCCATCCGTTCACAGCAGAGCGGCTATGGCATCCACCCGGCGCTCCTGGACGCGTGCTTCCAGTCGGTAGCGGCGCACGCCAGCGTCGCCGAGGTGGCCAACGGCGGCATGTTGTTGCCGCTGGGCGTGCGTAGCCTGCGCGCCTACGGTCCCACTCGCAATGCGCGATATTGCTATTCGAAGGTGACGGAGGCGGGCGCCACAGGCGTCGAGGCCGACCTCGACGTGCTGGACGAGAACGGGCACGTCCTGCTGACCGTGCGCGGCCTGAAGATGGGCACCGGCGTCTCGCAAGCCAGCGAACGCGACCGCGTTCTCGGCGAGCGGCTGCTGACCATCGAGTGGGAGCCGCGAGAGCTGCCGGAAGCTGCAGATGCGCACCCAGGTGCGTGGCTGCTCATCGCCACGTCTGCAACCGCGGAGGCGGTCGCTATGAAGCTCGCTGGCGCGCTGAAAGCCTCTGGCGCGCAATGCACCTCGATGGCCTGGTCCCAGCGTGCCGACCATGAGCGCAACACCGAATACCTTCGTGAGCACCTCGCCACCGACGGGTTCGACGGCGTGGTCGTTCTGACAGGTCCGCGCAACGGCAGCCTGGACGACGAACTCGCTGTCCGTGGCGGCGAGTATGTGCGGCACGTCGTGCGGATCGTCCGCGAGATGCCCGAGGTCCCAGGCGAGCCACGGCTGTACCTGGTCACCAGCGATGCACAGACGGTGCGCAGCGGCGAAAGGGCGAACCTCGAACAGGCCGGACTGCGCGGGTTGATGCGGGTGATCGGCACGGAACATCCGCAGCTTCGGGCCAGTCAGATCGACATCGACGACCACACCGACGGCGAGCACCTCGCACGTCAACTGCTGGCGCGGTCCGAGGAGGACGAGACCGCGTGGCGAAACGGCCAGTGGTACACGGCACGACTGAGCGCCACCCCGCTGCGCGCTGAGGAGCGGCAGACGGCAGACGTCGAATACGAGCGCAACGGGGTGCGTCTGCAGATCCGCACTCCCGGCGACCTCGACTCGATGGAACTCGTTGCATTCGAACGCGTTTCACCGGGGCCCGGTCAGATCGAGGTTGCGGTGACCGCGTCCAGCCTGAACTTCGCCGACGTACTGATCGCGTTCGGTCGGTATCCCACGTTCGAAGGCCGCCTGCCGGCCCTTGGCACCGACTTCGCCGGTGTGGTGACCGCGGTCGGCAAGGACGTCAAGGACCACAAGGTCGGCGACCACGTCGGCGGACTGTCCGGCAATGGCTGCTGGAGCACCTTCGTCACCTGCGACGCCAACCTCGCCGTCAAGTTGCCTGCTGGGCTCACCGACGCGCAGGCTGCGGCGACCACCACCGCACACGCCACCGCCTGGTACGGGCTGCACGACCTGGCCAGGATCAGGCGGGGCGATCGGGTGCTGATTCACTCCGCGACGGGCGGGGTCGGTCAGGCCGCAATCGCGATCGCCCGCGCGGTGGGAGCCGAGATCTTCGCTACCGCCGGCAACGAGCAGCGTCGACAGCTGTTGCGCGACATGGGTATCAAGCACGTATACGACTCGCGCACCATCGAGTTCGCCGATGCGATTCGCCGCGACACCGACGGGTACGGCGTTGACATCGTGCTCAACTCGGTGACCGGCGCGGCGCAGCGCGCCGGGGTGGAACTTCTCGCCCTGGGCGGACGGTTCATCGAGATCGGCAAGCGCGACATCTACGGCGACACCAAACTCGGGCTCTTCCCGTTCCGTCGCAACCTCGCGTTCTACGGCGTCGACTTGGCGCTGATGTCGGTCAGCCATCCACAACAGGTCCGCAGCCTGCTGAAGAAGGTGTACCGGCTGACCGCCGAGGGATCGCTGCCGATGCCGGAAAGCACGCATTACCCGCTTGCCGACGCCGCCACCGCGATCCGAGTGATGGGCGGGGCGCAGCACACCGGCAAGCTGGTGCTCGATATTCCGCGGGTCGGGCACACCAGCGTGGCCGTTCCGCCCGAGCAGGCGCGCATCTACCGCGGCGACGGCGCTTACATCATCACCGGCGGTCTCGGCGGGTTGGGACTGTTCCTCGCCGAGAAGATGGCCTCCGCTGGCTGCGGTCGGATCGTGCTCACGTCCCGGTCGCAACCAAATGACAAGGCGCTGGAGACAATCAATCTGATCAGGGCGATGGGCGCCGACATCGTCGTCGAGTGTGGCGACATCACCGCGCCAGGCACCGCGAACCGGTTGGTGGCGACCGCGACTGCCACGGGTCTGCCGCTGCGCGGTGTGCTGCACGCGGCAGCGGTGGTCGAAGACGCCACGCTGGAGAACATCTCCGACGAGCTCATCCAGCGCGACTGGGCTCCGAAGGTCTACGGGGCGTGGAACCTGCACCGGGCGACAGCCGCGCAGCCGCTCGACTGGTTCTGCTCGTTCTCGTCGGCGGCTGCTCTCGTGGGTTCGCCCGGTCAGGGTGCGTACGCGGCTGCCAACAGCTGGCTCGATGCATTCACCAAATGGCGTCGGGCGCACGGCCTTCCGGCAACGGCGATCGCCTGGGGCGCATGGGCAGAGGTCGGACGCGCCACCGCGGTGGCCGAAGCAGCCGAGATCGCGATCACTCCTGACGAGGGTGCATACGCGTTCCAGGCGTTGCTGCGTCATGACCGTGCCTACACAGGCTATGCGCCGCTCACCGGGACGCCCTGGTTCACCGCGCTCGCGCAGCGAAGCCGGTTCGCCGAGCGGTTCCAGTCCACCGGTCAAAGTTCGGGCGAGACAAGCAAGGTGCTCGACGAGCTGAGCGCGCTGCCAAAAGACGAGTGGCCAACGCGACTGCGGCGGTTGATCTCCGATCAGGTCAGCGTGATCTTGCGCCGCACCATCGATCCGGACCGCCCGCTGTCCGAATACGGTCTGGACTCGCTGGGCAATCTCGAGCTTCGCACCCACATCAAGGCTGAAACCGGGGTCCGCATCACGTCCGCGGATATCACCACGATTCAGGGCTTGGCGGGGCTGCTATGCGAAAAGCTGGAATCACCGCAGGGCGCGTCATCTTCCTGACGTCGAAATGTCCACTGAAATCCAGGCATACGAGAAGGAGAGTCAGTTGTACATCGGAGGAGGATCGGCGGGAGTCGGCCTGATTACCGGCAGACTAGAGGACTGGGACCCAGGTTCGGGATCAATCGTGTCGTGGCATGGATCGCCCGCGTCGCGCGAGAAGGCCAGGCAAGCACCGGTCAGCGATGTGCCGATCGGATACATGCAGGCCGGTCATCTGCGTGGCTATGTCGAGTTCGAGGAGAACGGATTCGACTACTCGCGCGTCGTCATGGGTTCCTGGGATGTGCCAGGGCGTTGCGACATTCGGACCATGAGCTACGTCATCAACGCCCACCTTCGTCGCCATGAGACCTATCGCAGCTGGTTCGAGTACATCGATCACCAGAACATCGTTCGGCATACGATCACCAATCCGCGCGACATCGAATTCGTGCCGACAAAGCACGGCGTGCTGACACCCGCCGAATGGCACAAGCTACTGATGTCCACGCCTGATCCGCTGCAGTGGGATTGCTTCAGCTTCGGAATCATTCAGTACGAGGAACACTTCGCCTTCTACGTGATCGTCGATCACATTCACACCGACCCGGCGCTGATCACTGGGCTGTATGCGGAAATCGTGGCTATGTACCGGGCACTGGTGGCGGGCGGAGCGCCTCTTCCGCTACCGCCGACGGGCAGCCACGACGAATTCTGCGTGCGGGAACGGCAATACACCGCCGAGCTGACGGTGGATTCCCCTCAGGTGAAGAAGTGGATCGAGTTCGCTGAAAAGAATGGTGGAACCCTTCCGGACTTCCCGTTGCCCCTTGGCGATCAGTCGATTCCCTGTGGTGGCGACCTCGTCATCGAGCAGTTCATGAATCCGGAACAGACCGAGCAATTCGAGGCACGTTGCGCGGAGGCTGGGATTCGGTTCAGCGGCGGGCTGTTCGGATGTGCCGCCCTCGCCCACTACGAACTGACCGGTGCCGACACGTATTACGGGCTCACCCCCATCGACAAGCGCAGGACGCCGGCGGAGTACATGACGATGGGTTGGTTCACCGGCATCGTGCCGATCACCGTGCCCATCGACCCGTCGTCGTTCGAGGAGACGGCGCGGGCCACGCAGGCATCGTTTGACGAGAACGCGGAACTCGCGAACGTACCCTTCGATCACGTGCTGGAGCTTGCGCCATGGCTGCGCAGATACGGCCCGGAGTACACGATGATGAACTACATGGACGCCGGGCTGCCCCCGCTGTCCGCGGTCGTCGCGTCGGCATTGAAGGGAGCGAACGCGACGGCCTATATCGATGGCAGGACACCGGCTTTCCTGTACTCGTCGTTCATCCGGCTCTTCGACGAGCTGTCGCTGATGGTGACTTTCCCCAACAACCCGATCGCGCGGGAGTCGGTGCTTCGTTACGTCGAGGTGCTGAAGTCCGTATTCGTCCGGGTGGCTGAGGGTTACGACATGGTGGAGCCGCTCCGCAATGTCGTTTGAGGACAGGCATGAAAGGTTGAGGCGCATCGAGGATGGCCGCGAATGACGTGACCCGAAGCGGCGGCGTGTTCCAGAAATTGGGCAATGTGGTCGTGCGATGGCCGCTGCTCGTCGTCGTCTTCTGGGTCGCACTGGCGGCCATCCCATTGCTGACGCTGCCACCCTTGGCCGAAATCGTCGGCAGGCACAAGGCAACTCCTCTGCCGTATGACGCGCCAACGATGGTCACGACTCGGGAGATGGCCGAGGCGTTTCACGAAACCGGCTCCGACAATGTCCTTTTGGTGGTGCTGACCAACGAGGACGGCCTCGGGCCTTCCGACGAACAGACCTACGGCAGGTTGGTCGACAAGCTGCGCCAAGACACCGGCGACGTCAAATCGGTGCAGGACTTCCTTTCCGCGCCGCCTCTGCGTGAGATCTTGCAGAGCAAGGACAACAAGGCGTGGAACGTGCCGGTCAACCTGGTCGGCGATCTGGGCTCGCCGCAATCGAGGGCGGCCTACGAGCATGTCACGGACATCGTCGAGGAGACGGTCGCAGGAACCACGGTGACCGCCAACGTGACTGGGCCCGCGGCCACCGTTGCCGACATCGCCGAGGTGGGCGAGCGAGATCTGCATTGGATCGAGATCGGGACCGGCGCATTGGTGCTGCTGATCCTGCTGATCGTCTATCGAAACGTCGTGACGATGCTGCTGCCGTTGGTCACGATCGTCATCTCGCTGGCCACCGCACAGGGGGTGTTGGCGGGCCTCGCCGAACTGGGCCTGCGCGTCGCCCCAGAAGCGATGGTGTTGATGACGGCGGTAATGGTCGGCGCCGGAACGGATTACGCCGTCTTTCTGATCAGCCGCTATCAGGACTACGTGCGCCAGGGCGTGGACTCTGACGAAGCCGTGAAGCGGGCGATGGTGTCGATCGGCAAGGTGATCACTGCATCGGCGGCGACGGTGGCGGTCACGTTCGTCGCAATGATCTTCGCGAAGATGCCGATCTTTTCGACTGTCGGCCCGTCGATTGCGATTTCGATCGCCGTGGCATGCACTGCCGCCGTGACGCTGTTGCCCGCCATCATCTCGCTCGCTGGCCCCCGCGGCTGGATCAAGCCGCGACGCGACCTCACCAGTAAATTCTGGCGCCGGTCCGGAATACGAATCGTTCGCAGGCCCAAGGCGCATCTGGCGGTCAGCCTGGTCCTGTTGATCATCCTCGCCGCGCTGTCGACTCAGGTCCGCTACAACTACGACGACCGCAAAACGCTGCCGACCGCCGTCGAAAGCGCAGTCGGCTACAACGCCATGGTCCGCCACTTCCCGCTGGATTCCCTTGTCCCGCAGTTCATCTTCGTGCAGTCGCCACACGACCTGAGGGGACCGCGGGGTCTTGCCGACCTCGAGCAGATGGCCCAGCGGGTCAGTCAAGTGCCCGGCGTCGGGCTGGTCCGCGGCATCACCCGGCCAACCGGAGAACCGTTGGAACAGACCAAGGCGACCTATCAGGCCGGCGAAGTGGGCAGCAAGCTGAACGAAGGCTCCCAGCAGATCACCAACCATGACGGGGACCTGAAGTTGTTG
>Ga0075369_10000817_pt1 | contig 10232 bp, 8 predicted proteins | sample EndMethybrTD3034_FD_71400 | JGI IMG/M metagenome (GOLD analysis project Ga0075369, IMG submission 71400) | Populus endosphere microbial communities from Tennessee, USA - Endosphere MetaG P. TD hybrid TD303-4 | ecosystem: Host-associated > Plants > Roots > Endosphere | place: USA: Tennessee...
ACCAGCGTCGTGCCCGGCAGGGTCAGGCCCTGCTCGGGACCCATGACATGGACGATGCCGTTGCCGTCCTGGCCGATATCGAACAGCCGGATGCCGAACTTTGCGGCGTTGGCGCGCAGGCCGCGCAACAGCGGCGCACCGGGCGGGAAGGTCTCCTCGGTGCGGCCCGGCTGGGTCGAGATCGCATGATCGGGCGTGGCGTAGATCAGCCGCGGCTGCGGCGGCACATAGCCCTTCTCCATCACCTCATGCAGCGCGCGTGCACCCGACAGGTCGTGCAGCAGCAGCCGATCGATGTGCAGCAGCATGAAGCCGTTGCCGAGATCGGTAATGACGTGGCTGTCCCAGATCTTGTCGAATAGGGTCTTGCCCATGAGGTTCCTCCGGAGGCGGATAACAGCATCCGCCATCGCCGGAAGGAAGACGGTTTACGCAAGGCTGACCGTCAGGCGGGAGTTCCCCGACGGCGGACCAGGAGGTTGCCGACCGTGATCTGCACGGCTTCTCCTGCCTGATTTAGCGTCGTTGATCGCACCTTGATCAGTCCTTGATCGGCCCGCGACTTCGACGGCCGCACTTCCAGTATCTCGCTCTGCACGCGGAGCTCGTCGCCGGGCCGAACCGGCTTCGGCCAGCGAAGCTCGTCGAATCCCAGGCCCACGACTCCGCCGGCGGGTTTGAGTTCGCCATCGACCAGCAGCCTCATGGTGATCGCCGCCGTATGCCAGCCGCTTGCGGCCAAGGCGCCGAAGATCGTGTTCCTGGCCCCCTGGTCGCTGAGGTGAAAGGGCTGAGGATCGAACTCGGTGGCGAACGAGGTCATGCGATCGGCCTCGACCCGTGCCGTGCCCGAACCGAATGTCTGGCCGATCGCGTAGTCCTCGAGGTAGTTCGTCACAGAAACACACTCACGATGCCAACGCCTTACCGGTCTGCTCGCGCACGAGGTAGTCGGCATACCAGTCGGCCCAGGCGTCGTCGCGCCGTCCCAGCTGCTTCTCGTACTGACCGTGTGCCGCCTCGGCGCGGCGCAGCGCGCGGGCCAGCTCGGCCGCGGAGGTGAAGCTCGTGTCGGTATCGTCCACGCGTCCCGGCAGGCGTGCGGTGACTTCCTGCAGAAGCCACTCGTTGCCGTCGGGATCGCGGAACGTGGCATAGGAGAAGTAGCTGCGTCGCTCGGGGTCGGGGCCCGGCTGCGGTGGCTCGCCGACTCCGCGATGGAACACGTCGCTCACCGCGACGCCGCGCGCGGCAAGTTCGTCGTGCGTCGCCACGATGTCGGACACCACGAGGAAGAGCCCGCGCGCCGAACCCGGCGTGGCGTCCGTGAGCCCCGTACCGAAATGCACCGAGCAGTCCGAGCCCGGCGGCGTGAACTGCACGACATGGAAGGCGTCGCTGATGTCGAAGTCGGCGTCGAGCCGCCAACCCAGGCTGTCGTAGAAGCGCTTGGCGCGGTCTACGTCGGAGACGGGGATGACGATGACTTCGAGCTTCATGTCGGGCATCGCGTTCTGCTGGGTCATGACATTTCCTCCTTGGTTCTGGCACCGTTCGGTGCCGGCAGAGAACTACCGCCGCGCAGGAGAAAGCGCCCGTTAAGCCTTGTGAAACGCCGTTAAGAGTTGCCGGAACGTCAGTTTAGCAGCGCCTTTGCAGCCTTCAGGTCGGCAGTAGCAAAGCCCTCGGTGAAACGGCCGTAGGTATCGGCCAGCAGCTGTCGCGCAGCATCGCGCTGGCTGCGCGTGCCGGCAAGCCGCATCAGGCTCATCGCGACCCGGAGCTGCCAGGACAGGGCCGACTGCTGCTCAGCCAGCACCAGCGCGCGCCGGAACAACGACCGGGCCTGACGCTCATCGCCCTGGCCTGCGCAGATCTCGCCCTTGATGCGCAGCAGCTCGGGAAGGATGAGCAGACCGCCCAGGGTCTCCGTCGCGTCGATCACCCCATCGATCACCCGCACCGCCTGCTCCACCTGACCGGTCGAGACCAGGGCCGTCGCCAGCGTGGCGCTGAGGCCTGGCGTGTACAGCCAGTAGCGATCGGCCTCGAGGCTGGCGATCGAGCGGCGCAACAGGGTGGTCCCTTCTTCTACGTCGCCGCCCTGGACCAGGGCTTCGCCTCGCATGCCCTGGCCGACATTGCGATAGGGCTCCAGGAAATGCGCCGTGGCATGCGCAATCAGGCGCTCCGCCTGTTGCTCGACCAAAGTCCAGTCACCCGCCCAGCCATGGACCGAAGCGCCCCAGATCAATCCGATGCAGGAGGTGACGGGATCGTCGTCGGCCAGCGGTGTCCGCGCGATCTGCCCCGCCATCTCGAGCGCCTGATCGGGATGGCCTTGCAGCCACAGAATGCGGGTCAAAGGAATGCGCGGCGGCCTGTAGAAGGCGAAGTGGCCAGGGTCCGTCGGCCGCACGCCCGCTGCCTCGGCAAGGCATGTGTCGAGGTGGAAGCGCGCCCTGGCCTGATCGCCGCCCAGGTGATGCGAGACGCCGAGCAGGATATGCGCGGCGGCCCGGCCGACCGGGTCGCCGATCTCGCCGGCCACCTTTTCCATGCGCTCGGCCGCCGCGAGGGTGCGCGCGACCTCGCCGATGCGGCGATAGTAAAGATGCAGGCGGTTCAGCAGCCGGACCTGGTTGAAACGGTCGCCCAGTGCGGTCGCGATCTCCAGGCCACGCTCCAACGCCGCTCCCGCTTCCTCACTGTTGCGGCTGGTCAGCATCAGCGAGTGGCCGAGGCCCGCCTGCAGCTCCATCTCGAAGCGCGTGCCGCGCTCGGTCTCCTCGAGCACGCCGAGCGCGCGCTCGCTCCAGCGCCGGCATTCGTCGAGCAGCGAGACTTCGATGAACAGCGGCGCTGCCGCTGCAGCGAGCTGCACGCCGAGCGCGCGCTCGCCGGTCTCGGCGAAGCACCAGTCGAGGGCGGAGCGCACATTTCCCAGCAGTGACGCGCGTTCGAGGCGCCGGCTGCCGTCGCTGGGCGTCAAGGCCTGCGTCCTCTCTGCGCGGGTCTGCTCGAGGAAGGTGCGGAAGTAGTCGGCGTGGCGACGCGCTGCCGCTCGTTCTTCTCCGCTCTCGGCCAGCTTGGACCGGGCGTAGGCGCGCATGGTGTCGAGCAACCGGTAGCGCGGCGTTCCGCTGGTGTCGGCCTGGACCAGCGACTTGGCGACCAGCTGCTCGAGCGCCTCCACCACAGCAGCCGGATCGAACGAGGCGTCGGACGCCACCGCCTCGGCCGCCTGCAGGGTGAAGCCGCCGAGCAGGATCGAGAGGCGTCGCAGGACCGCGCGCTCGGTCTCGGGAATGAGGTTGTAGCTCCAGTCGAGCGTGGCGCTCAGCGTCTGGTGCCGCGGCAAGGCGGTGCGCCGCCCCTGCCACGAGAGCCGCAGCCGGCTGTCGAGCAGCGTCGCGAGCCCCTGCAGGCCGTGCGTGCCGACGCGGCCGGCGGCCAGCTCGATCGCCAGCGCGTTGCCGTCGAGCTTGCGGCAGATCTCGGCGACGAGCGCGGCGTCGGCGTCGCTGAGCTCGACCGAGTGGCCGCTGGCGGCCGCGCGTTCGACGAAGAGATTCGCCGCGGCAAAGGCCAGGACCTCGGAGGCGCCGAGCTTGTCGCGATCCGGAGTCTCCAGGGCGGGCAAGGGGAAGACGTGCTCGCCCTCGACGCGCAGCGCTTCCCGGCTGGTCGCCAGCAGGCCGACCTCGGGGCAGTCACGAAAGACCGGCTCAGCCAGGCGGGCGGCCTGGTCGATGACGTGCTCGCAATTGTCCAGCACCAGCAGCAACCGCCGACGGCGCAGGAAATTCAGCACGGTCGGCATGGCATCGCCGGACTGGACGGCAACGCCAAGCGCCGACGCCACCGCGCTCGGCAGCAGGCTGGCATCGCTGATCGCCCCGAGATCGACAAAGGTCACGGCATTGGCGAAGGCCGCCAGCCCGGCATGAGCCACCGCAATAGCGACGGTCGTCTTGCCGATGCCGCCCGGCCCATGCAGCGTGACGAAGCGCTGCGTGGCGAGCAGGGCCGAGACATCAGCCACCGTTGCCTCGCGCCCGACCATGCGGCCAAGCGGTCGCGGCAGGCCTGGCGGCGGGCCGGGTGAGGCCGCGGGTACCGATGAAATAGCGGGCGCGGTGGCGGCGGGTGCTGCCGTGACGGCGGGCGTCTCGACGACGGTGGTGACCGGCGCAACCAGGCAGTAGCCGCGGCCGGAGACGTTGGTCACATAGCGAGCGCCGTCGCGGCCATCGCCCAGCACCTTGCGCAGCATGGCGACATGGACCCGGAGGCTGCTTTCATCGACCGTAATCTTCGGCCAGACGCGGGCCATCAGGTCCTGCTTGCTGACGACCTCGCCCCCGTGCTCGACCAGCGCGATCAGGAGGTCCAGCGCCCGGCTGCCGACGGCGACCGGAACGCCATTCTTCTCCAGAAGCCGTTTGTCGGCATGTAGGCGGAAAGGGCCGAAAGCGACGCTCCCGCGCGAGCCGGTAGCACCACGATCCATGACGCGCCCCTGGCGAATCGGACTGGTCGCTTCGCCATGCCCTGCATACAGGGTGCGCTACCGCCCGCCAAGGCAGCCATTCTCCAGGATGGGTTTGCAATTCTTCGCGAAACTAAACTCGTCGGCCGGCCGGCCAGAATCCATAAGCCAGGCATGGGTAAGACGATCCTCGTTACCGGTGCCGGCTCCGGACTGGGTGAAGGCGCCGCACTGGCGCTGGCGCGCGCGGGCCATCGCGTCATCGCGACAGTTCAGATTGCGCCACAGGTCACGGCGCTCCGGCGCAAAGTCGAGGAGCTTGGCCTGACCACGATCGAGGTCGAGAAGCTCGACCTGCTCGACGCCTACGATGTCGCCCAGGCCTTGAAGTGCGATATCGACGTGCTGTTCAACAACGCCGGCATCGGCGAGGCGGGTCCGGTGAGCGAGATGCCCATCGACCTGGTGCGGCGCAACTTCGAGACCAACCTGTTCGCGCCGCTCGTGCTCACCCAGGGCTTCATCGCGAGGTGGGTGGCCGAGAAACGGCCCGGCAAGATCGTGTTCTGTTCGTCGATCGGCGGCCTGTTCACGCCGGCAGGCTTCGGCGTCTACGCCGCGACCAAGCATGCGCTGGAAGCGATGGCCGAAGCCATGCAGCAGGAGCTGGCACCGTTCGGCATCAAGGTGCAGGTCGTGAACCCCGGCCCGTATTCGACCGGTTTCACCGAGACGATGGCGGACACGCCCTTCCGCTGGCTCGACGACGGCAGGAACTTCACCAAGCGGGCGGCGATGCGCGACCTCATCGACAGCACGCTCTGGAACGACGAAGTCCGCCTCGATCCAGCCGAGATGATCGCCCGGCTGGTCGAGATCATCCCTGCCGATGACGGCAAGTTTCGCAACGTCGTGCCGGACTTCGTCGAGGAGGTTGTTAGGGAGTCACAGGCCGAGGCGTGGCACCGCAAGATCTAAGTTACTGGCGACGGGCCACGATCAGCGCCACCTATACCATCGTTCAATAGGCGCAGGGCCGACGCGGCTCTTACAACTCTTAACAGACGATAACGAGCATTCGCGCGGGGCGCGGCGTAACTGTTCGGTGGTTGGACAACGAACGCCTCAACTGGGGAGAGCGATGACGAAGAGACTTCCCGCCTTGCTCGCGCTGACAGCAGGGGTCGCCGCCGCCGTGCTGGGTGCCCACACGCTCGTCGCGGCCGACAAGTACACCGTGGCCGTGCCCGATGGTCTCGCTCTGTCGGAATTCAGGGGCTACGAGACCTGGGCCACCGTGGGCGCCAGCCAGACCGAGCACGATCTCAAGGTCATGGTCGCCAATCCGACGATGATCGCGGCATACCAGGCCGGCATTCCTCTCAACGGCCAGCCGTTTCCCGAGGGTTCGACGATCGCCAAGATCCAGTGGAAGCCGGTGAAGAGCACCGAGGCTCCCTTCGACGTGCGCATCTCGTCCACACTGAACGAGGTGCTGTTCATCACCAAGGACAGCAAGCGCTTCGCGAGCAGCGGCGGCTGGGGTTACGCCCGTTTCACATACGACTCCGCCACCGACACCTACAAGCCCGAGGGTCGCGGCACCGACTGCGGGTTCGCCTGCCACACGATCGTGAAGGCGAAGGACTACATCTTCACCGCCTACGGAAAGAGGTGAGCCATGGCCTACTCAATTAAGATCAACGGAAAGACGCACAACGTCGATGTCGACGGCGACACGCCGCTGTTGTGGGTGCTGCGCGACGTGCTGGGCATGACCGGCACGAAGTTCGGCTGCGGCATCGCGCAATGCGGCGCCTGCACCGTGCATGTCGATGGCGCGGCGACCCGCTCCTGCGTCACGCCGGTCGAGAGCCTTAACGGCTCGGCGATCACCACCATCGAGGCGATCGGCGGGACCGCAGCCGGCGCCAAGGTGCAGAAGGCTTGGCTCGACCGCGAGGTCGTGCAGTGCGGCTATTGCCAGTCCGGCCAGATCATGGCCGCAGCGGCGCTGCTGGCTGCCAATCCCAAGCCCACCGACAGCGACATAGACGACGCGATGTCCGGCAACATTTGCCGCTGCGGCACCTACGGCCGCATCCGCGAGGCCATCAAGCAGGCCGCACAGCCCGCAACGCAGAGCAAGGGAGGCTGACATGACCGACCTGTCGAGGCGCCATCTCCTGCGCGCCGGTGCAGCGGCCGGTGGCGGCCTGTTGCTGAGCTTCAGCCTGCCTTTCGGATCGCAAGCCGCCACGGCTTTCGCGCCCAACGCCTACGTGCGCGTCGGCGAGGACGGCTCGATCGTGCTCACCATGCCCTATGTCGAGATGGGCCAGGGCACGTACACCGCCATTCCCATGCTGATCGCCGAGGAGCTCGAGGTCGGGCTCGGTCAGGTGAAGCTGGAGCATGCGCCGCCCGACGAGAAGACCTACGGCAATCCCTTGCTGGCGGGCGTGCAGGCGACCGGTGGTTCAACGGCGATCATGGCGTCGTGGCAGCCGTTGCGGCAGGCCGGCGCCGTGGCGCGCGCGCTGCTCGTGGCGGCCGCGGCCAAGCGCTGGAACGTCGAGCCGGCAGCGTGTCGCGCGGAGAAGGGCGAGGTCGTGCATCCGCCGACCGGGCGTCGCCTCAAGTACGGCGCCGTCGCGGCGGACGCCGCGCGCCTGCCCGTCCCCAAGGACGTGCCGCTCAAGGATCCGAAGGACTTCAAGCTGATCGGCACGCCCGCCAAGCGGCTCGACGCACCGGCCAAGGTCAACGGCACGGCGGTCTACGGCATCGATGTGCGTCCGCGCGGCGTGACGATTGCCACGCTGACGCAGTCGCCGGTCTTCGGCGGCAAGCTCAAGAGCGTCGACGACACGGCAGCCAAGGCCGTCAAGGGCGTGCGCCAGATCGTGCGGCTCGACGATTGCGTGGCCGTCGTGGCCGACCACATGGGCGCGGCCAAGAAGGGATTGGCGGCGCTGAAGATCGAATGGGACGACGGCCCGCATGCCAGGCTCGCGACGGCAGATGTGGCGCGCGAGCTCGAGCAGGCCACACTGAACGCCGGCCCGGTCGCCGAGAACATCGGCGACGCGGCCAAGGCGCTGGAAAGCGCGGCGACGAAGGTCGAGGCGACATATCAGGTGCCATTCCTGGCGCACGCCACGATGGAGCCGATGAACTGCACCGTGCATGTCGCCAAGGACCACTGCGAGGTCTGGGTCGGCACGCAGGTCGCGGCGCGTGCCCAGGCGGCCGCCGCCAAGGTCACCGGCCTGCCGTTGGAAAAGGTCGTGCTGCACAATCACTTGATCGGCGGCGGCTTCGGTCGCCGGCTGGAGGTCGATGGTGTCACCCGCGCCGTGCAGATCGCGCAAAAGGTCGACGGTCCGGTCAAGGTCGTGTGGACGCGCGAGGAAGACATCCAGCACGACATGTACCGGCCCTACTGGTTCGACCGCTTGTCGGCCGGGCTGGACGAAACCGGCAAGCCGGTCGCCTGGAACCATCGCTTCGCCGGTTCCTCGGTGATTGCGCGCTGGCTGCCGCCGGGCTTCAACAACGGTCTCGATCCCGACAGCATCGAGGGCGCCGCCAAGTTCATCTATGGCTTGCCCAACAAGCGCGTCGAATACCTGCGGGTCGAGCCGCCCGGCATTCCGACCGCCTTCTGGCGCAGCGTCGGGCCGTCGCACACCATCTTCGTGGTCGAAAGCTTCATGGACGAGCTGGCCGCCGCAGCGAAGCAGGATCCTGTCGCCTACCGGCTGGCGCTGCTCGACAAGACGCCGCGCACCAAGGCTGTGCTGACGCTGGCGGCGGAAAAGGCCGGCTGGGGCGAGGCGCTGCCGGCTGGCATCGGTCGCGGCGTATCGGTGCAGAACGTCTTCGGCAGCCATCTCGCGCAGGTCGCCGAGGTCGAGGTGGCGAAAGACGGGACGGTCCGCGTGCGCCGCGTGGTGGCGGCGATCGACTGCGGCATCGTGATCAACCCCGACACGGTGCGGGCGCAGATCGAGAGCGCGACGATCTTCGGCATCAGCGCCGCGCTCTACGGCGAGATCACGCTGAAGGACGGCCGCGTCGAGCAGTCGAACTTCGACACCTATCGCGTCCTCAGGCTGGACGAAGCGCCCAAGATCGAGGTGCATATCGTGCAGAGCGGCGATGTGCCGGGCGGCATGGGCGAGCCGGGCACGTCGGCGATCGTGCCGGCCATTGCCAACGCGATATTCGCCGCGACCGGCAAGCGGCTGCGCAAGATGCCGATCGACTCAGAGCTGCTGAAGCGACCAGCATGACGGCGCCCAGGCCATGGCCGAGAAAATCTCGCTTCCGCGCGCCGCTGCATCGGATGAGTCTTGCAGTGGCGGGGAACCAGTCGCGCGCCATCGGCGCTGCGGAACGTGAGGCCGTGTGATGGCGACTTCCCACGCTGTTCCGAAATCGCGATGGATCGCCATCGCCGGTGTGATCGTACTGGTCATCGCGGCTGGTGCGGGCTGGTTCCTGTTCAGCCATCAGAGCAAGGCGCCGCCGGCTGCGGCGGCGCAAGCGCCGGCTCCAGCGGTCGGCGTGCGGCCGGCCGTCATGAAAGGCGTCAGCCAGTCCTTCGAGTTCGTTGGCCGCATCAAGGCCATCGAAAAGGTCGAACTGCGCGCCCGCGTGGAAGGATTTCTCGAGAAGGTCCTATTCCGCGAGGGCGACGCCCACGAGGGCAAGGACGTCAAGGCGGGCGAGCTGCTCTTTCAGATCGAGAAAGTACAGTTCCAGGCGGCGCTCGACCAGGCCAAGGCCAATCTTGCCGTTGCCGAGGCGACCTTGACCAACGCCAAGCTCGAGTACGAGCGCAGCCTCGAACTGTCCAAGCGCAACTTCAGCCCGCAGAGCGATGTCGATCAAAAGAAGGCGGCGATGGACAGCGCCGCCGGCCGGGTGATGCAGGCCAAGGCCGCGCTGACTCAGGCCCAGGTCAATCTCGACTACACCGATATCCGCGCGCCGATCGACGGGCGCATCGGGCGAACTGCCTACACGGTCGGCAATCTCGTCAATCCGGCGAGCGGCGTGCTCGCGACCATCGTCAGCCAGGATCCGGTCTATGTGCTGTTTCCGGTGAGCGTGCGCGACCTCGAGGCGATCCGCGAGGCGCGCCGCAAGGAGGATGGCGGCATGGCCAAGATCGACATCCGCGTGCGACTGCCCAGTGGCCAGGAATACACTCAGCGCGGCGTGTGGAATCTCACCGACCCGCAGGTCGATCCGCAGACCGACTCGCTGATCATGCGGGCGACCATACCCAATCCCGATCGTATCTTGACCGACGGCCAGTTCGTGACGGCTATCATTCGCGAGCGCCAGGAGGCGCCGCGCCTCGTGGTGCCGCAGTCGGCGCTGCAGGTCGACCAGTCCGGCTATTACGTGCTGATCGTCAACGACCAGCACAAGGTCGAGCAACGGCGCGTACAGACCGGCCCGCAACGCGGTACCGACGTCGTCGTCACCTCGGGCGTCAAGGAAGGCGACAAGGTGATCGTCGACGGCATACAGAAGGTCCGGCCGGGGCAGGTGGTGCAGGAGACGGTCCTGCAGGCAGCGTCGGATGGTTAGGCGCATCGTGCTTTCCTCCCCATCGCGGAGTCCGCGATGGGGAGGTGCCCGCGTAGCGGGCGGAGGGGTCATGAGCAACAGTGCTGATGCTCGTGACCCCTCCGTCGGCGTAAGACGCCGACACCTCCCCAGC
>Ga0075369_10000818_pt1 | contig 10229 bp, 6 predicted proteins | sample EndMethybrTD3034_FD_71400 | JGI IMG/M metagenome (GOLD analysis project Ga0075369, IMG submission 71400) | Populus endosphere microbial communities from Tennessee, USA - Endosphere MetaG P. TD hybrid TD303-4 | ecosystem: Host-associated > Plants > Roots > Endosphere | place: USA: Tennessee...
CCATTCATCATTCGCCGCTGTTCTGGATCGGTATTATTCTGTGTCTGGCGGCGATCGTCATCTATGTGATGTCCTACGACCTGTCGTGGCCGGTCGGCAGATAACGATGCTCACGCTTTCTTTGGCTTCTTCCTGGCTGACGTGTTCAACGCCACCGCAGCGCGGATGAGCGCCTTCAGCGCCTTTTCGTTGATTTCGTCGCCTTCGTGAATATCGATGGCGCGGCGGGTGTTGCCGTCGAGGCTGCAGTTGAACAGGCCTGACGGGTCATCGAGCGATGCGCCCTTCGCAAAGGTCATCTTCACGACCGCCTTGTAAGTCTCTCCGGTACAGATGATGCCGGCATGTTCCCATACGGGAACGCCGCGCCACTTCCATTCCTCGATCATCTCGGGATCGGCTTGTTTGATCACAGCCCGGACGCGAGCGAGCATGTCGCCGCGCCAGTCACCAAGCTCACCGATCTTCGCGTCGATCAGTTCGGAGGGAGAGGCTGCTTCGCGGACCTTCGACGATTTGACGGACGTCTTTTTTGACATGCGCTCTCTCTCGGCCGCCCGGAGCTATACAGCCCTGTTGATGGTGCTTATCTACGTGTCGTGAAAATAACCCCGGCCTGTTTCAAGCGTCCAGCCTTCCACCACAGGCGAACGAGAGATCGCTGCGTATTCCGGTTCGCGAAACAATTCCGGTATCGCGAAATTGCGTATAGCGTTGAGCCACCAGCGCCCGCGTGATTCGTAGCGTTTCTCTTCTCCAGTTCAGTCCCATTCGAGAGCATTCCGCCCTCACGGCGCGTTTGCTTTCGTCAACTATGTCACGACCATTTCTACTGGGTGGCAGACGCAGATTTTTAAGATTTGCTGCGTTAGTCGTGACACCAGCCATCGCCAATATGTCGGGGGAATCCGGATATGACGTATCGCCACGCTGTCATTCTTGCGGCCGCCTTGTTGGGGGGCGTCAACGCCGCCCGGGCCCAGACCCTGCCATCCTACATGGCGCCCATTTCAGGACTGACTGCGACAACGCCTGCCGAGACCGCCACCAAGGACATGCTTGCGCTCAACACCGGCATGTTTGAGCTTTATGGCGACGCAGCGAAAGTGTTTCGCGCCAATATCCTCGCCAAACATCCCGTGATCCTCGGCCTGTTCTCCGGTGCCGGCGGCAAGTTCACGTTGTACCAGCCTGGCAAGCCGCCGGTCGATGCGCCTTCGGTGCCAATGGTCTATCAACTGCTCAAGTCGGTTGGGCACAGCACCATGGCGCTCGCCGAAGTGGTAGGCCCCTATGTGAACAATCCCGACAACAAATCCTGGCTCGGTTCGATGAAAGCCTATCGCAGCCGGATGCAGTCGGCGCTCGATGGCCTCGACCTCACGCCGATGCAAGCCGACTGGCGCGATAACAACCGCACCATCCTGCAGAACAACCTCGCTTTCATGGATGAATGCATCGCCAAAGGTGCCATTCCTTTCGATGCGCTGGAGAAGTTCGGCAAGAAGCAGGCGCCGTATCTGGCGAACAACGTGGCCTGGGCGGCACAGACCCAGGTCAATCACTGGATGACCGTGCTCGCCGACTGGAAGAAGATGCTGGGCCCCGATTGGGACAAGGCCTATGCCGCGAGCAATACGATTTATGTGGCACGCCAGAACAACGTACTGTTCAGCGTGTTGGCGCAGTTCTTTCCGCCGGAAGCCATCAATGACCGGTTGTTGCTGATCGAAACCGTGTCATTCACCACAACGCAAGCCGATATGCTGGAGTCGCTGACGCGCATCATCGCGGATCGTTCCGTGGGCTCGTTGTTCTTCGGCAACTATCACCTGATGGACTACGAATTGATGGGGGGCGACGCCCGTGCTGCCATCATTGCGGAAAGCGCCAAGCGTGGCATGACGCCGTTCCTGCCGCCAATGGTCCCGTTCGGCTCCAATCAGTGGCCGACGCTCATCACGACCGGCCCCGGGCCGGCGACCATCGCCGATCTCAAATAAACTCCGCCGAACGGCAAGCACTGTCGATCAAGGGTAAAGGAATGAGAACCTCGCGACGCGAGTTCATGAAGTGGGTGTCGGCGGGCGGTATCACGCTCAGTCTGTCGCACCTTGCTGCAGCCGAGCAGGTGGCATTTCCGGCACGCGAGACATTGCCTGGGCGGGGTAAGTTCAACCCCGCTATCGGCAGCGCTGGTCGTGTCGATGGCGTCGCCAAGGTCACAGGCTCGAAACTCTATGCGTCGGATTTCCGAGCGAATGACCTGCCGGGCTGGCCGGCAAAGACCTCGCACGCGATTCTGGTGCGCGCGCCGGATGCCACCCATGTTTATCTCGGCATGGATCTCGCGCGGCTGAGCGGTACATTGAAGCCCACGGTGATCGTCACCGCGGAGGATCTCGCGAGGATCAACGCTCGCGTTCCGACCTTCTATGAAGGCGATCTGTTCTGTCCCGTCGGCAAAACGCCGCTCTATATGGGCCAGCCCGTTGCGCTGTTGATTTTCGAGCAGTTCGACGCCTATGACCGCGCGCGGATCGCGTTGCGTGACGGCACCTTCGTGCAGTTTGGCGAGGAGACGGGTCCGATCGAGATGCCGAATTATGCGGCGTATCGTTTCACCCGCGTTGCCGGCGCGGCGCCCGATGCGCCCGATGTCTATTCGCCAGTTCTGGCTGGTTGGGTCACGCCCGGTCGCACCCAGGCGTCCGCGCTGCCGGTGTGGTCCTCGACCGCGCACAAGAACGAGGCGGGTTACGAGAAGGCCGCGGTCTATGGTGACCGGATCCGCGCCGAGATTTCCGCGAGCGAAAAGTCGGCTCTGGTGCTGGACCGCACCTTCGACACGCAGTCCGTCGATCCGATGTTTCTGGAGCCGGAATGCGGCCTCGGCTGGTACAGCGCCAAGGACAAGGCACTTGAACTGGTCCTTGGCGTGCAGTCGCCCTATGAGGCGGCGGAATCAATTGCGTTTCTGCTCGGCGAGACGAAAGCGCCGTTCAAGCCCAGCGAGATCAACGCCCAGTTCGCCTATGTCGGCGGCGGCTTCGGCGGCCGCGACCACACGCCGTTCATTTTGTATGTGACACTGGCGGCGATGTTCTTTCCGGATCGTCCGGTGCGGCTCGCCCATGACCGCTATCAGCAGTTTCAGGCTGGCATCAAACGCCACGCCATCAAGATGCGCTCGCGCATGTCCGTCGATCGCGCTTCCGGCAAAATCACGGCCTTTGCCGCCGATCACGTGCTCGATGGCGGCGGCCTCGCCAATTTCTCGGCCAACGTCGCCACTTGCGCCGCAACTGCCGCGATCGGCATCTATGATGTGCCCAAGGTCGATGTGACGACTGTAGCGCAGCATACCCGCGGTGTAACCGCGGGCTCGATGCGTGGCTACGGCTCGCTGCAGACCATGACCGCGCTGGAAGTTCTGATCGACGAGGCTGCGCATGCGCTGAAGCTCGATCCCATCGACTTCCGGCGGCGCAATGCGCTGAAGCAGGATGGCCGCACGATGACCGGCAATCCCTATATTGTCTCGGTGCGGAGCCAGGAGGTTCTCGACAAGCTCGAGCAGCACCCGATCTGGCGACAGCGTGCGGTGGAGAAGGCGCGCGCCGCGAACGGCGTGCTGGTCGGAACGGGCGTGGCCTGCGTGACCAAGGATTACGGCACCGGCGGTGATAGTTCGAACGGTCGTGTCGAGCTCAGCCCCGATGGCAGGATCGCGATTTTCTGCGACCATGTGGAGATGGGCAACGGCATCGGTACGGCACTGGCCAATCGCGTCGCATTGCATCTCGGCAGCATCGCCGACGAGGTGGCGGTGTCGCAGGTCGGCGTGTTCGATGCAATGGAGCTGGTGACCTCCGGTGATTGCTACACCATGGATCAGAAGACCCAGGACAAGGCCGAGAAGGATCCGCGCTGGGTGCCATCGATCAGTTCGGCCACCTCAGCCTCGATCGGCGCTCATGTCGGCACCCATGCCTCGGCAGAGGCCGCAAAGGTGATCTTCCGCTACGGATTGTGGCCGGCGGCGCTCTCGCTCTGGAACATCGGTCCGCGCGATCCCCGTGCCAAGGACTTTGCCAAGGCACAGTGGAAGGACGGCCAGTTGACCATTGCAGGCCTGCCTCCGCTGCCGCTGGCAAAGCTCGCTGCGACCGCCCACGCGCGCAATTTTGTCACCGGCGCTGTGGCCCATGGGTTCTCGCGCTGGGCGTGGGCACGCGCACGTTTCCCCATCAATGGTGAGCAGTATCGCGCCGAAATCGACGGGCTCGCGCTGCGTCGCGGTGGCGGCAAGTTCACGCGGATCGTTCGGTCGAGCGTGCTGTTCCCGCCCACCGATAACAACCGGATGGGCACGGCCTATACATCGGCATGCGGCGCAACGGTGCGGGTCGAGATCGAAAAAGCGACCGGCGCGCTGCGCATCGCCAAAGCCTATACCGTATTCGAATGCGGGCAGGCGCTGGTGCCGGAGGTCGTACTCGGCCAGGCGCAAGGCGGCTTCGCCATGGGCGTTGGCTACACGCTGCTGGAAACGCTGCCGCCGTTCGAAGGTGGCCCGGGTAACGGACAATGGAATCTCGGCCAGTATCTGGTGGCTAGGGGATCCGACCTGTCGCTGCGCGACGTCGAGATCGAGCTGATGTCGCCGCTGACGCCGGACGAATTGCCGAAGGGCATGGCCGAGGTGGTGATGATCCCCATCGTGCCGGCCTTGCTCAACGCCATCCATGACGCCACTGGCAAGCGCTTCGCTGCGCTGCCAGTGACGCAGGCCATGCTCAAGGGAGCGCTCGCGTGACGACACTGGGCATTACTATCAACGGACAGGTTCATGCGCCCACCGAGGTGCGCGACGATCTCTCCATGAATGACTTTCTGCGCGAATATCTCGGGATGACCGGCACCAAGTTCGGCTGCGGTGCTGCGCAGTGTCTGAGCTGCGCCGTCATCGTCGATGAGCCCGATGGCACCAGTCATACCAGTCCGACTTGCGTTGTGTCTGCGGCGAGCTTTCACGGCAAGACCATCCGCACCGTGGAAGGTCATGCCAAAAACGGCGAGTTGTCGCCATTGCAGAAAGCCTTCATCGCGCATTTTGCGTTCCAGTGCGGTTACTGCACCGCGGGTTTTCTGAATGAAGGACAGGTCCTGTTGGAGCGTCTGGAGAAAACGCCGGTGCCGCGTACCGGCCTTGAGGAGCTTATCGCCGACGCGCTCGACGGGCATCTGTGTCGCTGCACGGGCTATGTCAAATATCACGAGGCCGTACGCGACGTGATCCTCGCCGAGCCGAAGCGCTACCTCGCGCAGGAGCCGCGCGGATGAGTGCGGAGATGCGCTCCAGAGCTCTGGTCGTTGTTGCGACACTCGGGATGAGCATGCTCACGGCCTATGCCGCCGCGCAGGGCACGTCAAAAGGGCTTGCCGCACCAGAGAGTTTCGATGGCATCGCCGATATCAATGCACGCTCGGCGGCGATATTCACCGAGCTCGGCAAGGTGTTGACCCATCCACGCTGCACGAATTGTCATCCCGCCGGCGATGTGCCGCGCCAGGGTGACTTGCAGCGCTTGCATCAGCCGCCGGTCACGCGTGGCCCGGACGGTCATGGCACCGCGGCGATGCGCTGCAACTCCTGCCACAAGGATGCCAATTTCGAACCCGGCCGCATCCCCGGCCATCACGAATGGCACCTCGCGCCGCGCGAGATGGCATGGGAAGGCAAGACCGTCGCCGAGATCTGCGCGCAGATCAAAGACCCCGCACGCAATGGCGGCCGCAAGGTCGAGGATCTCATCGATCATATCGGCAAGGATACGCTGGTTGGCTGGGCATGGGCACCGGGTTATGGACGTGCGCCTGCGCCGGGCACGCAGGCTGAAGCGGGCGCTCTCGTCGAAGCCTGGGCGAAGACCGGCGCAGCCTGTCCGGGCTGATGCCACGACGCCATGTCATTGGACATGATGGCGATCCCATCAGGATTCGAATCTGCAATTCACGGGGTAGAAGCCCGCTATACGACCAGCGAAATCGTGGAGATGCGGTGACCGTGTACTATTAACGTACTGCACGGCCAGCAGCGGTACGATGTCTTCCCGATAAGGTCGTGTGAGACGCAGCTAACCAAGTCTTTCGAAGACCAGCGCGAGTTCTGATAAGCGCACAACCCGACGTAACGTCGTCACCTCCGGAAATCAGCATGACCATTTGCTGCTCTTGTGGCGACGTTGCCTTAGTGTAGCACCGCTCCAGCATTGGATGCGCAATCCTCTTCTATACTACAATGTGCTCAGTTACCGTTCATCCTTGCTTTGGCGCGATTTAGATTGTTCAGAAAGGAAAACAAGGAACTGAAGGACACACCGTAAGTTTGAAGATCGCTTTTGAAAAGTTGGTCATTTCATTCATGCGGAGTAAGGCTATGTCGAAAAGCGCATTGCTTGCTTGTGCGATTATCTGCTTTGCATCACAGGCTGAAGCCCGCAAGGGAAGTCATCACCGAGCGCGCGCGTGGTGTGGGACATATCTCAGCAAATACCTTCACCAATCCGATCGACGTCTTGCTCTTGCTCGCGAATGGGCGCGTGTTGGTTCGAGCGCCGGAGGCCCGGGCATTGGAGTAGTTGTGGTCTGGCCACATCATGTCGGGATCATAACGGGGCAGGCTTCCAACGGTGAGTGGATAGTACACAGTGGCAACGATGGCGGCGCGATAAGAACTCGTCCTCGATCAGTTTCGCGCGCCATCGCTTTTCGTCGCGTTTAACGACACGGTCAGCGTGGCGATGCGTTCCTAGTTACTCCCGGTAAGCGGAGTTCTCTTCAGCATTCACCGGCACAGCACAGAGCGGCACTCGCATGCCGTTTACTAACGTGCGGCTGCTGATGATGGTCATGATCGACATAGGACTGCACAAGCGGCGTGGTGAATGCTTGAGAGGTGTCGGACATTTGCTGCCGTTTCAAACGCGAGGCGCGCTAGGATCACCCGATGTCTTCGTGGTGTTTGCAAAACAAAAGAAGGCATTAAGCAACTTGTACTGTTGCACCTGCTGCGACGGTCGCAGCTTCGTCGCGATGCCACGTGCGATCCGACTTCATTACGTATGCCAGTATGAGGAGGTCTCCGCTATCGTCGTTTCGAGAGAACGGTTTTGGAATATCGTGCTGCGTCCATCTTGCGCGCACTCGTCGGTCCCAAACGGGACAGCTGTCATTCGATTTAGAGAAAACGAGTCTCGGCAGATCAAGTCAGACGCGGACGCCGATCAGAGGCCTTGAATGCACCCCGCGAATCCCGCCATTTCGCCCGGTCTGTCCAAGCCATACCGACGATGGTATGACGACCAGCCGGTCCCATAGCTCAACTGGATAGAGTAACGGATTTCTACTCCGTGGGTTGCAGGTTCGAATCCTGCTGGGATCGCCAACATTTTCTCACAAAATCAAATATTTGGCGCCGTATCGCATTCGCTTTGCATGCTGCCCGTGCTGCTGCGTGCCAGCCCCACGAGTCTGGCCTTTCTCTTGCTGATTGAGTGGTGAACCCGCGATTTCAGCCAGAAAGTGTGCCGACTTGATCCGCTTTTCGTCCCAAAACCGAACGTCCGTCTGTGCCTTTGACGCCGCTTCAGTTCCTGTCCCGTTTGGGGATGCTTTCGCGGCTTCCGGATTGGCGAACTGGCGCGCCCTAAGGCTCCGACGGCGGGGGCCGCGATGGTGGCTTGCCGTCCTTGCCGTTGTCGTCGGCGATGCCGCGCTGGCCGGGATTTCCTGGCTCGCCGTCGACGTCATCCTCAAATAGCTGCTCCGGGAAGCCGTATTGCCTGGTCACGAAACGGCCGGCCATATAGGAGATCTGGCACGTGATCAGACATCCGGTCGTGACCGCAACGCCGCCCAGCGCCGAAAATCCCTGGCTCCATGTCACGACGGCGGATAGGATCGCGACCAGCACTGTCGTCACGATAATGACCCACATAGGGCCGACGAGTCCGACGGCGAGGCCCGCCAGTGAACTTGTCGCCAAAAGAAGTTCGATCATGATGCGATGGCCCATAAGGACCGAGCGGGCGGGCGATCGCCGTGATCATCCGGTGCCGCAAGGCGCATCCATCTGACGGCAGTTGTAAGACTTGGGTACCGATGATCTCCGGTCGTCCCCAGCAGGCTGCTTTTAGTCTTAACGTGTCGTGTTTGATTAAAACGCGTAGGGCGATGACGGGCCGGCCGTTCATGCGCGTATGACCTGTTGTAACCGTCACCAAAATCGTCAGCGCGTACTCGAACCGTTTTCCACACAGGCGCGACCAATCGGCGGTGACGTGGCTTTGCTTTCGGCAAGGCGCGCCGCCATGATGCGCCGTGACTTGCAAGTAGCGCTGCGATTTGAGTTACCCAGGTTCGTCACATGATGTTGCCAGCAATTGTCGTATCTCGCGTTGCGCTAGTCGAGAGACTCGCGAACAAGCTGGCCATGAGTCCGTCACCATTTTTACGCACATTTGAATCCAGGCGGCATTCGTCCGTGCAGGGGAGTTGTCCATGATTGGTCTGGTTCGCGCCGTCAGTGTCTGCGCCGCGCTGGCGTTCGGCCTCGTCTCGGCTCACGCCGCCGACAAGGCTTTCCGGCGGGATGAGCTGGCGGATTCCGCGGTCAAGCTTGAGGCGCAGATCAAGAGCGAGGCCGGGCCTGTCGCCAAGAGCGCGGCAACACTGCGCACCGATGCAGATGCCGCCTTTAAACGCTCCGATTTCCGCGCCGGTCTGCAGACACTTGGCCAGATCGTGGCGATTGCGCCCGATGACAGCGCCAACTGGCTGCGGCTCGCCAAGACGATCTTCCAGATCCGCCCGGCAACCTCGTCCGAAACCACCTTCCTGCGCGAGCGCGCCGCGACCGCCGCCTATATCGCCTATCAGCGCGCCGGCAATGCCGGTGAGGAGGCCGAGGCGCTGGCCGTGCTTGGCCGGGCCATGGAAGAACGCAAACTGTGGCGCCCGGCGCTGGACGCGCTGCGCCTGTCGCTCGAGATGCGCGAGGTCGCCGACGTCCGCGGCCAATACGAGAAGCTGCGCGACGATCACGGCTTCCGGTTGCTCGATTACACCGTGGACTCGGATTCCGCCTCGCCGCGGGCCTGTTTCCAGTTCTCCGAAGAACTCGCCAAGCGGGTCGATTTCGCGCCGTTCCTGGCGCTCGCCGGCAGTGACAAGCCGGCACTGACCTCCGAGGAGAAGCAGCTCTGCGTCGAAGGCCTCAAGCATGGCGAGCGCTACAATATCAACCTGCGCGCCGGTCTGCCGTCGACGGTGAAGGAGAGCCTGCCGAAGTCGGCCGAGTTCAACATCTATGTGCGCGACCGCAAGCCGTTCGTGCGTTTCACCGGCCGCGCCTATGTGCTGCCGCGCACCGGCCAGCAGGGCATCCCCGTGGTCTCGGTCAATACCCAGGCGGTCACCGTCAATGTGTTCCGGATCGGCGATCGCAATCTGATCAACACTGTCATCGGCAGCGACTTCCAGACGGCGCTTAGCAAGTATCAGCTCGAGAGCCTCGGCGACGAGCGCGGCATGAAGGTCTGGACCGGCGAGCTGGCCACGGCGTCGACGCTCAATGCCGACGTCACCACGGCATTCCCCGTCGATCAGGCCATCGGCGAGCTGCAGCCAGGCGTCTATGTGATGACCGCGGCGGCCAAGGGGCCGGGCTCGGGCGGTGGCGATGACGACGGCTCGCTGGCGACCCAGTGGTTCATCGTGTCGGATCTTGGTCTCACGGCCTTCTCGGGCAATGACGGCATCCACGTCTTCGTCAATTCGCTCGCTTCGACCGATCCGATGGCCAAGGCCGACGTCCGGCTGGTCGCGCGCAACAACGAGATTCTTGCGACCAGGAAGACCGATGACTCCGGTCACGTGCTGTTCGAGGCGGGACTTGCCAAGGGCGAGGGCGGTCTGTCGCCGGCATTGCTGACGGTTACCAGTGACAAGAACGACTATGCATTCCTCAGTCTGAAATCGAACGCCTTCGATCTCAGCGATCGCGGCGTCTCCGGCCGCGCGGTTCCCGCCGGCGCCGATGCCTTCGTCTATGCCGAGCGCGGCGTCTATCGTTCCGGCGAGACGGTCTATCTCACCGCGCTGTTACGTGACGGACAGGGCAATGCCGTGACCTCGGGCCCAATGACTCTCGTGGTCGAGCGCCC
>Ga0075369_10000819_pt1 | contig 10223 bp, 13 predicted proteins | sample EndMethybrTD3034_FD_71400 | JGI IMG/M metagenome (GOLD analysis project Ga0075369, IMG submission 71400) | Populus endosphere microbial communities from Tennessee, USA - Endosphere MetaG P. TD hybrid TD303-4 | ecosystem: Host-associated > Plants > Roots > Endosphere | place: USA: Tennessee...
CAGGCCATCGAGGAGGGCGACCTGTCGCCCGAGCAGGTGACCAAGATCGCGACCCGCCTCGGCGTGCCCGAGGAGGAGGTGGTGAACATGAACCGCCGCCTCGCCGCGCCCGACAGCTCGCTCAACGCTCCGGTCAAGGCCGAGGGCGACATGGAGTGGCAGGACTGGCTGGTCGACGACAGCCCCAACCAGGAGGCTCGCCTCGCCGAGAGCCAGGAGCTCGGCCAGCGCAAGGGCATGCTTGCCCAGGCGCTGAAGCAGCTCACCGATCGCGAGCGGCACATCATCGTCGAGCGTCGCCTGGTCGACGAGCCCAAGACGCTCGAGGACCTGTCAGCCAAATACGGCATCAGCCGCGAGCGCGTGCGGCAGATCGAAGTGCGTGCCTTCGACAAGCTGCAGAAGGCCATGAAGAACATGGTGGTCGAGGCGGCCAACCGCCCGGCCAAGCTGGCGGCGGCGGCGACCTGACGGGTCGCGCCCTCACCGATACGAAAAAGCCGCCAACTGGCGGCTTTTTCTTTCCGGACCGCGCGCTTCCAGCGCGCTCATGATCATGAGCGCGCTGGAAGCGCGCGGTCCGGAAGAACATGAATCACTGCGGCTCGTCGCGCATCGCCGACAAGAGCTTCTTGCCGAAGACTTCGTTGTGAAGCCGCGCCTCGGTCTCCGCCCGCTCGGGATCGCGGGCGATCAGGGCCGCCGCCAGCGGCTGATGGTGCTGGATGACCACCGACCAGTCGTCCGGCTCGTTGTAGACGTTGGTGCTCGCGATATAGAGCCGGACCTGCTGCTCGACCTGCCGATAATGCTCGGAGAGCCGGCCATGGTCCGCCAAGTCGACGATTGCTTGGTGGAATGCGAAGTCGGCCTTGTTGATGTCGTTGACGCGGCCGCGGTGGCAGGCGGCCGATAGATCCTCCATCACCTTGGTCACGCGGGCGCTGCCGCTGTCCGTCATGCGCTCGGCCGCGAGCCTGGCCGCGAGGCTCTCCAGGCTGCTGCGCAGCGTCCATAGTTCCCAGACGTCCTGTGATGACAGGGCGACGACCTGCCATCCGGTATAGGGGATCTGGACGAGGATGCCTTCCGATGCCAGGCGATGCAGCCCCATGCGCAGCGTCGCGCGGGCGATTCCCAGCTGCTCGGCAAGGGGGGTCTCGGTGAGTCGCGCTCCCGGCTTCAGGGCGCCCGACAGGATGTGCTCGCGCAAGCTGACCGTGGCCTGGGCCTCGGCCGACAGGCGGGCGATGGGACGAAGCGCGCGTTTCTCCATGGGCTGAACTCACCTCGGTGGACGTCGTGCCCGGCGCGACGAAGCGATCAAAACTTCAGCGTCGCCCCGCCCGTCAGACAGGCAGATCACACGACAAGGCCGCGATTTCAATTACTTAGCCGAAAGAGCAGTGCACAGATTGCGGCCATTATTGCCGATTGACGACAATCGTCAACACGACTTTACTCGCTCGCGGGATCACGAGGGGGACCGCATGCTTCATCTCAATCGCCGCCACGCCTTGGCCGGCCTTGCCGCGACCGCCATTTCGGGGCGGGCCCTGGCCCAGCCGTCGACCTTCACGACCAACATGTACGGCGGCCGCTGGGAGAACACGTGGCGAGAGAAGGTGTTGCCGCCGTTCGCCAAGACGATCGGCCGTTCGGTGACGCTCGACATCGGCCTCGGCGCGCGCTGGGTCGCCAACTTCCGCGCCGCCGGCAAGGACAACCCGCCATTCTCGGCGCTGATGCTGAACGAACGCTTTACGGCGATGCTGCGCGACGAGGGCTATTTCGAGACGCTGACGCCGGCGCTGGTACCAAACCTCGCTGACGTCGTGCCCTCGGCCAAGCTCAAGGGCGACACCGCCGTTTCCGGCATGCTGGCGCCGATGGTGATCGCCTACCGTACCGACCTGGTGAAGACTCCGCCGCGCGCCTGGGCCGACCTGTGGCGCCCAGACCTGAAGGGACAGATCGGCCTCTACGCCATCACCAATTCGGCTGCGGTCATGCTGGCGCTGTGGGCAGCCGAGCATTTCGGCAAGGGCATCACCGACATCGATACCGCGGTGAAGAAGTTCGCCGAGCTGAAACCCTTCCCGCAGATCGCCTACTCGGCGCAGCTCACGCCGCTCCTGGTGCAAGGACAGATCGCCGTGGCGCCGATCGATCTCGGCGAGATCGTGCCCCTGAAGCAGAAGGGCGTGCCGCTCGACTTCGTCGTGCCCGAGGAAGGCATGATGATCTTCGACCAGTCCTTCAGCATCCTGGCCAAGGGCGCCGACAAGGCCGCAGCGGGCAAGTACCTCGACTATGTGCTGAGCCCCGAGATCCAGCTCTTCATGGCCAAGGAGTGGCTGATCGCGCCGACCAACAGCAAGGTGACGCTGCCGTCCGAGCTCGAATCCTTGCCGCTGACGCCCGCCGCCATCGCCAAGGCCAAGCGCTTCGACTGGACCGAGGTGAACAAGCTCACCGCCGATCTCGCCACGGCGTGGTCCAAGGCCATCTAGCGGTCGGATGAGCAGCCTCGAGATCAGCGCGCTGTGCAAGCGCTACGGCCCTGCCGTGGCGCTCGACGGCGTCAGCCTGACGGCCGGGCAGGGCGAGCTCGTGAGCCTGCTTGGCCCGTCGGGCTGCGGCAAGACGACGGCGCTGCGCTGCATCGCGGGCTTCATCGATCCCGATGATGGCGACATCCGCGCCAACGGCGTCAGCATCCTCGCAACGCCGTCCAGCAAGCGCGACTTCGGCGTCGTCTTCCAGAACTACGCCCTGTTTCCCCACCTCAACGTGGCGGAGAACGTGGGCTACGGCCTGCTCTTTCGCAAAGGCAGCAAGGCCGAGCGCGAGCGCCGCGTGCGCGAGGTGCTCGAGCAGGTGCAGCTTGTCGGGCTCGAGCACCGCCTGCCGCGTGAGCTGTCGGGCGGCCAGCAGCAACGCGTGGCGCTGGCCCGCGCGCTGGTTATCCAGCCGAGGCTTCTGCTGCTCGACGAGCCCCTGGCCAATCTCGACGCGCGCCTGCGTGATGACGTGCGCTGGCTGATCCGCGATGTGCAGCAGGCCAGCCGCACCACGGCTTTCTATGTCACCCACGATCAGGCCGAGGCGATGGCGATCTCCGACAAGATCGCTGTCATGAAGAACGGCAAGGTCGCGCAGTTTGCGTCGCCGCGTGAGATCTACCAGCGGCCGGCCGAACGCTATGTCGCCTCCTTCACTGGCGAGGCGAACTTCCTCGTCGCCGAGGTCGAGCGCGCGCTGGGCAACGGCCTGTTCCGGGTGCGCGCCGGCGGCGCCACGCTCGACGTCAGGGGCGCCGGACCATTTGCTGGCAGCGCCGTCCTGCTGGCCCGTCCCGAGAGCCTCGCCATCGTGTCCGACGGTACGGGGCAGCTCGAAGGGCGCGTCGTCAAATCGGTGTTCCTCGGCGCCGTCCAGCATTGCGAGGTCGTGCTGCGCGACGGCGCCAGCGTGCGGCTCGGCACGCCGCCGGACCGTCCGCTGCCTGCCGACGGCACGGTCTCCATCCGGCTCGACGTCGATCGCGCCTGGCTGATGCCTGACGCCGTGCCGTGATGCGCCGTCTTCCTCGTCTGGCGCTCGGCCTTCCGGCCGTCCTGCTGCTGCTCGTCTTCCTCATCCTGCCCTATGCCGAGATGATCACGATGAGCTTCCGCGCCTCGCAGCCGGGGACGATGCACGGCGCGGGCTTCACCGCCGATCACTATCGCAACGTGATGTCGGGCGGGCTCTATCTCGAGGCGCTGGCCCGCAGCCTGTTGCTTGCGCTCTTCATCACGCTTGCCTGCCTCGTGGTCTCCTATCCGATCGCCTGGCACCTCTCGCGCGCCAGCGGCCGCAAGGCCCTGCTGCTCTATGCCTGCGTAGCCTCGCCGCTGATGATCGGCGTGCTGATCCGCAACTTCGGCTGGATGATCATCGTCAACGTCGACGGCCCCCTCAACCGCGTGCTCCTGTCGCTCGGGCTCATCGACCGGCCGTTGCGACTCCTGTTCACGCAGGGCCTCGTCGCGCTGGCGCTGGTCCATGTCTTCACGCCGTTCATGGTGCTGCCGATCAACAATGCGTTGCGCAACATCAATCCGGCAGTCATCGAGGCATCGCGCTCGCTGGGCGCCAGCCGCTTCGCCACCTTCTGGAAGGTGATCCTTCCGCTCAGCTTTCCCGGGATCCAACCCGGTTTGATCCTGGTCTTCGTGCTGGCGACGGCGGCCTACGTCACGCCGGCCCTGCTGGGCGGCCAGATGGTGACGATGATGCCGACCCTGGTCGTGCAGACCCTGGTCGGTACGTTCGACTGGCCGCTCGGCGCGACGCTGGCCGTCGTCATGGCGACCGCCGCGCTGATCGCGGTCGTCGTCTTCTCGCTCGCGACCCACCGCCTCATGGAACGGGTGCGGGCATGACCGTCGCGTCGCTGGGATCGCGGGCGTCGCGACTCGCAGGCTCGTCGCTGATCGTGCTGCTTTACGCCTTCCTGCTGATCCCGCTGGTGGCCGTGATCGCGGCCTCGTTGACCGCGGGCGAGTTCATGCGCCTGCCGCCCGAGGGCCTGTCCCTGCGCTGGTTCGCGCGCTTCTTCCAGCGCGGCGATCTCGTCGAGGCGCTGCTGATGTCGCTGCGTATCGCGCTGGTGACCACGCTCGTGACGAGCATCGTCGCGCTGATGGCGGCGCTCGCCAGCCAGTCGCTGTCGCGGCGGATGGCCGTCTGGTTTCAGATCGGCATGACCTTGCCGCTCTTGATCCCCGAGCTGCTGACGGCCATCGGCCTGCTGTTCTTTCTCTACAGGATCGGGCTTGGCAAGACGGTCCTGGGGCTGCAGATCGGCCACATCGTGCTGGCCTTTCCCTATTGCTACGTCTCCATCGCCGCGGCGCTGCGCCAGATCGATCCGGCACTCGACGATGCCTCGGGCAGCCTCGGCGCCTCGGGATGGCAGACCTTCCGGCACGTCACCCTGCCGCTCGCCATGCCCGGCCTGGTGATGGGCGCGGTGTTCGCGTTCATCACCTCGTTCGATCTCTACACCGTGTCATTGCTGCTGAAGCCGATCGGCGGCAACACGTTGCCGCTGGCACTGTTCGATTTCCTCACCTACGAGTTCAGCCCCACCGCCGCGGCGGCCGCGACCATGTCGGTCCTGCTCGCCTTCGTGGGCGTGGCGGTGATCCAGAAACTCGTCGGACTTCAACGGGCTTTCTGAAATGACATCCAGGATCCTCTATCAACTGACGAGCCCCATGCATCGCACGCTGGGCCAAGCCGAGATCGACCGCCGGCGCGACGCGCTGTCGGCGCTGGTGTCGGCCGGTACGACCGTCGCGGTCGAGCCGCTCGAGGAGGGGCCGCCTGCGGTCGAATCCCTGGCGGACATCGCCGTCGTGGGGGCGGAGCTCGTGCGCGAGGTGCCGCGCTGGCGGGCGGCAAACTACGACGCCATCGTGATCGGCTGCTTCAGCGATCCCGGGCTGGCGGCGCTGCGTGACCTGATCGAAATTCCGGTCGTCGGCCCGGGCGCGAGCTCGGTGCATGTCGCCGCCCAGTTCGGCGATCGCTTCGGCGTGCTGTCGAGCGAGCCCACGCCCAAGGGCCTGCATGCACGCTTCCGCTCGCTGGGCGTTGGCGACATGTTCGTCTCGGAGCGCATGGTCGGCTGCTCGGTCCTCGACCTGTCGCGCCGGCGCAACGAGGTTTTAGGCGGCATCGTCGAGGCGGCGAAAGCCTGTGTCGCGGACGGCGCCGACGTACTCGTCCTCGGCTGTCTTGGCATGGGCTTCATGCCCGGGCTGACCGACCTGCTGCAGCGCGAGGCCCGCGTTCCCGTCGTCAATCCCGTGATCGCCGCGCTCAAGACCGCCGAAACCGCCATCAGCCTCGGGCTGCGATCCGGCGTCGCCTTTCACTAGGAAAAACAGGAGGAAAGCACCATGCAGTCTCTCGCACCAAGCCTGCCCCCGGTCCGCGCCGACGCTCCTGAGGAGATTCCGGTCCTCGACCTCGGCGCCTATCTCGCCGGCGAGCCCGGCGCGCTGCAGCGGCTCGGCGCCGAGCTGCGTCGCGCCTTCGAGCAGATCGGTTTCTACTTCATCGTCAACCACGGCGTGCCGCAGTCGCTGGTCGACGCCGCGTTCGCCGAAGCCGCGCGCTTCCACGCCCAGCCGCTCGAAGCCAAGCTGGCCATCAAGATCGACGAGAGCCTGGTCGGCTATTTGCCGGTACGCGGCTCGACCACGCGGCACTCGCAGATCAACCGTGACAACAAGCCCAACGTCAACGAGGCGTTCTTCAGCCGCCGCGATGTCAACAAGTGGCCGGCGAACCTGCCCGGATTTCGCGAAACCGTGGTCGCTTATCAGGCGGCCATGGAGAAGCTCGGCAAGTCGCTGCTGCCGATCTATGCGACCGCGCTCGACCTGCCGGCCGACCACTTCGACACCCTGTTCGCCGAGCCAAGCTACACGCTGCGCATGTCGCACTACCCGCAGCACGATGCGCCGGCGGACAACGAGTTCGGCCTGGCGCCGCACACCGACACCAGCTTCATGACGCTGCTCGCGCAGAACAAGATCCCCGGCCTGTCGATCCGCCTGCCGACCGGGCGCTGGGTCGATGCGCCGGCGATCGACGGCGCCTTCCTGGTCAATGGCGGCGACCTGCTGCGCCGCTGGACCAACGACCGCTTCCTGGCGACGCCGCATCGCGTGGCCAACCGCTCCGGCAAGGAACGCTATGCCATCCCGTTCTTCTTCGACTGCGGCGCCAGGGTGAGCATGGAATGCCTGCCGACCTGCCGCGAGGACGGCCAGCCGCCGCGCTACGAGCCGATCACGTACGCGGCCTACATGGATTGGTATCGGCGGATGAACTACGGCCAGGCGAAGGATCGCTCGGGCGTCAGCCTCTCCGCGTATTAGGCCCGAGGGTCACTCACCCTTCTTCAAGTCGAAGCACAGGAAGAGAAATCGCTTGATGCTCACGGCGCCGACGTGGTGTTGCCGTGGGTCATATCAAGGCTGGCCAGGCCCATTCCGCGCCTTCGTGGTCGGGCTGCAACATCGGGAGTAACCGTGAAAACCGACGACATCACCCGCGTGCCCAACAAGACGTTTCCCGCCAAGTCATCGGTGGCGACCTATCGCCTGCCCGGTGGTGGCGGCTTCCTCTGGGCGGTGGCGACCTCGCCCGATCGCACGCAGGACATTCGTGTCCAGACGCTCGGCGCGCTGGGTGTCATCGACAAATACCTGAAGGATGCCGGCCTCGACCGCACCCGCATCGTCAAGGCCGAGGTCGTGGTGACCGACCATGACAACAAGCCGGCGTTCGACGAAGCCTGGGCGACCTGGATGCCGGCGGGCAATGGGCCCGTCCGCTCTTTCGTTCAGTCGGTGATGCCGGAAGGCGACCTGATCGAGATCATCATCACCGCCGCATTGCCGGCATAGCGGCGGGCCGGCCGTTTATCCCTCAGCTCCGTGCGATCAATGTGTCGCTGGATCGAGCCGGTCGATGGTCTCCACGGCGCCCCACAAGGTAGCCGCCGTCACGGAGAGTGAGCAGAGCGCGGCGAACAGGGCGAGCAGGAGGGCCAGCCCGTCCTCCTCGAGATAGGCGAGCGCCAGCATCATGATCACCAGCGCGGGTACGACATGAGTGAACGGCACCGGTAACACCAGTGTCAGGCCCAGCAACAGCATCGCGGTGCCGGTCATTCGTCGCGTGGTCTCGAATAGGATGGGCGACCGCGGACGGATCAGCTTTTCGACCCAGGCGAGCCGCGGCACGACAACGGCTATGAGGCGGGCCAGGCGATCGACACTGATCTCGCGGCGGGCGAGCAACGGCGGCAGTACGGCCTTGTCATGGCCGAGGATGAGCTGGATCGCCGGCCATGCGATCAGCACGCCAACGAAGGCAGAGGCGCCGGGCATCAGCGCGATGATCGCCATCACCAGCAACGTCACGCCGAACGATCGGTCCCCGAGCTCGTTCATCAGCCAGCCGACGGAAACATGCGTCCCTTCGGGCCGCTCCAGCATGCGCGACAAGTGGACGGAGGCTGGCAGGTGGTCAGGCGGGGCGCAGTCGTCTGGCATCGACGGCAACAGCTCGCGGGCGTTCAGCGGCGCCACTCGTCCTCGGTGGGCAGCCCGGCCAGGATGTCGGCGTGTGCGGTGCTTGCCCTGGGGTCGAAGCGGCTGCCGGAGAAGCGTAACGCCAGGACCCTGCCGTCCTCGGTCGTCAGTTCGAGGTCTCGGCGGCCGACGGCAGTGGCAAGTTCGGCCGGCGCCATGCAGATCTCGCCGGAGCCTATGACCTCGCCAGGCCTGGTGCAGTAGCCGTCGATCTCGTAACGGGCAGAGCCCAGCACGACGCCGTGGCATCGCAGCGTTCCGCCGCCGCGCAGCACGCCGAGATGACGCATCGCGGCGCGCGACGACCGCTTCATTGTATTCCACCGGCTGCCGCCTGCCGGCCCACGTCGCCGAGGCGCACGTGAAGATCGAAGGGTTGGCCTGCTGCTCCGAAGCGCTCGACGCGACCCCGGCACTCGAAGCCCAACCAGTTGAGCCACTGGCTGTGGAAGCGGTTGCGCGTGTCACATACCGTTTGCAGCACCGGCCACCGCCGCTGCCAGACATCGACCTGCAGGCGCGACAGCCACACCACGTTGATGAGGTCGTCACGCTCGAGCGTCGACACCATTGCCACCCAGGGTGTCGCTGCACGAGATGTCTTCGGCGACCCGGAGCAGGGGACAATGCCGAAGATTGCCGCCGCGTCGTCGCGGATGCGGAGGACGTGCGAACCACCCGCGACCCAACCCTGCAGCACGTCGAGGGCGGGGCGCCCTTCCAGCGTCTCCATCTCGAGGTGATCCTCGGTACTCAGGAGCCCGGCGACTCGTTCGACATCGGCAGCTGACGTATGCCGGATGCTGCAGCCGGGCGGCAAGCGGCGCATCGGCGAGTCGCTCGCTCCGATGCGATGAGAAACGGTGGAAGTCATGTCTGCGGATCGGTCGGCAACTGCAGGCCCGCTTCGGATCATCGTCGGCAGACGGGCAGAGGCGGTACGGCGGTCGCTTCCGAGGCTCCGCAGGAGGGCGAGTTCCGCGCGGACAAGCCAATCAACGGTACGCAGTTGGCGGTGCACGAATCACCTTTGGTCGTCAGGCAGGCGGGAGCGTAAGGCGAGCCTCTCTCTCAGCCGCCGACGCCCAGAGGGTCGCTGCCGACGATCTTTTAGAGTTGGGGATCGCCGGGGCGAACCACAAGGCGCACCCTATCGAAACGGGCAACCAGATACGCCAGTCAGGCCGGCGGATTGGCGCCAGTCGGCCTGACCTTTGCGACGCTCTCCATCACGCAGGCGAGGACGTCGGCCACCGTATGCAGGCGCGATGCCTGGTCGTCGGAGATGTCGATCTTGAACTCGTCCTCGAGCGACATCACCACCTCGACCCGGTCGATGCTCGTGGCGCCGAGATCGTCATCCAAGGTGGCTATCTCGGTGATGCGCTCGCTGGACACATGGAACCGCTCGGCGATGACCCGGCTTACCCGGTCGCGCAGGTCTCCCATGATCTGCCTCCTGTGCCTTCTCGACTAACAGCTTGCCGGCCCCGTTTGTTGCAGCGAGACCACCTTATTCTTGGTGCTCCGCGTCGAAGCGGCGGCCTTTGCCGGCCGTGAGGAACTGCTGTGCCCGGACGTCGTCGGACCAGCCCTCGATGCGGCCGAGCCAGGTGTCGTACCGGGCGTGCTCCTCGCCGGATGCCACGCCATCCTCGATCGCCTTGACCGTGTCGACCGGCAGGCCGAGCCCGGCGGCCATGGTCTCGCGGGAGGCGCCGAGACGCCGGCGTCGGTTGGAGAGGTCCGTGGAATGCTTGGGATTGTTCATTGATCATCCTTGGGCGAGAGGGGGTGGCCTTTCAAGTGGAGTGTGCGCGGGTGGCCACGACGGGCCCGGGCTGCTATGACGGATACAAGGCAGTCTCATCGCCTGTTGCCGGGCCGCCAGGCCGGAAAGGAACCCTCCAGATACCGTTCGACGCCGCCGGCGGGCCTCGCGCCGGCGCGCCGGCATATGTGTGCGCCTGGCCGCACGCCGCACCAAAGGAGAAGGCATGTTCGAAAAGACCCAGTTGGCACCCGCCGTGCGGCCTCCCACCAAGGAGGCCATCCTCAAGC
>Ga0075369_10000820_pt1 | contig 10221 bp, 10 predicted proteins | sample EndMethybrTD3034_FD_71400 | JGI IMG/M metagenome (GOLD analysis project Ga0075369, IMG submission 71400) | Populus endosphere microbial communities from Tennessee, USA - Endosphere MetaG P. TD hybrid TD303-4 | ecosystem: Host-associated > Plants > Roots > Endosphere | place: USA: Tennessee...
GGTGCGCACCCATCCGGTGACGGGCAAGCAGGGGCTCTACGTCAATCGCGGCTTCACGCTGCGCATCCCGCAGCTCAAGCGCAACGAAAGCGACGCGCTGCTGGAGATGCTTTACCGGCACATCGAGACGCCGGAGTTCCAGTGCCGCTTCAGGTGGCAGAAGAATTCAGTGGCGTTCTGGGACAATCGCTGTGCCCAGCACTACGCGATGTTCGATTACTTCCCGCATCGCCGTTACGGCCATCGCGTCACCGTATGTGGTGACAAGCCGTTCTACAGAGCAGCGTGACGGGGGCGGCGTGACGCGTCGCGCTCGCGACCTGTGCCCAAAAACAACAAAGCCGCCCGAAGGCGGCTTTGCGCCGACGACCGTCGACTTTTAGCAATTCGCCAGCGCAGGAACGGTCCCGGTGGCGGTTACAGAGAAGGTCAACGGTGTCGCATTGGTGAACTTCACGTAATCACCTCCTTTCGAAATTGATGGGACCCCAGCCTTGCACAGCCGAGGCAGCGGCAAATCTGCGCGATATGTCGCATGGTTGTTCACAACCCGGGGCCGCTCCCCCTCGCCCCATCGCGCCGCTCCGCCAGGTCGGTTGCGATCGCTGCCGTCATCTTGGCTAAAAGTTCGCCATAGCGGGCGCCGGCTTCTGTCTCGCTCATCGATGAGCGCGGGAAGCGCATGGAAATGCAGCCGGCCACGCGGTCCTTGTCGAGGATCGGCACGGCCATGCCGTGCATGCGCATCGGACGCGGCGGCTGGGTGAAGGCAAAGCCGTCGCGGCGGATGCGCTCGAGCGCGGCTTTCAGCGCGGGGCCCTGGCGGACGCCGAGGCCGCGCAGGATGCGGCGGCGCTCGTCGTCTGGGCAGAAGGCGATCCAGGCGCGGCCGAGCGCGCCCACCAGCACCGGGCTCTTGCGATCGTAGCCGGCAGCTTCGAACGACATCGGGCTCTCCGGCGCAGTCGAATGGCGGATCGCCATGCCGCCGGCACTCAGCGTGGCGAGATAGAGCGGCCAGCCGTGTTCGCGCGTGAAGCGGCTCATGTGCGGGATGGCGGCGTCGACTAGGTGATCGATGAAGCGCACGCCTCCAGCCAGCGACAGCACCTGGTCGGTCAGCCGGTAGCCGGCTTCGCGCGACACGCGCGAGGCGTAGCCCAGCGCGATCAGGGTATGGAGCAGCCGCACCACGGTCGGCCCTGGCAGGCCGGTCTCGGCGGCCAGCACCGCAAGCGTCGTCGAGCGCCGGCGATTGAGCGCCTGGAGCACCGCGAAAGCGCGGCGGATCGGCTCGATCACGGGCTCAGGCATGGGGGAGTCATTCCTCCCCGGCGCGCTTCGCGCGATGGGGAGGTAGCCAGATAGGGCCTGAGGGGTCATGAGCACCAGTGCGGTTGCTCATGACATGACCCCTGCGCCCGCTACGCGGGCACCTCCCCACGCTGCGCGTGAGGAGGAATGTGCCGCGTTATCCCACAACATCCGTCGCCAGATGGAACAGGCAATCGCCGCGCTCGCAGCGCGCCGGCACGCGCTTGCACAGCACCAGGCCGTCGCGCTTGAAGGGCACGACCTCGGGCTCGCGCCACGGCGTGTGATGGAAATGGATGCGCGCCGCGGGCTGTCCCGCCTTGACCTCGGCGCCGAGGTCGACGAGCGGCTCGAACAGGCCGCCGTCGGTGGCATAGACGTAGTAGTCGTCGCCGCCGATCTCGGTCAGCCGCGTCTTGGTCGGCGCCGGCACGGGGCCCTGCAGCAGGCCGATATGCGCCAGCACGCGGCGCATGCCGTCCTCGGCGACTTTTAGCGAGCCCGGCGTCACCAGCCCGCCGCCGCCCAGCTCCGTGCCCATGGAGATCACGCCCTGGCGTGCCGAGGCCGAGGTGAAGGTCTTGCCGCCGCCCTGCGGCATCGAGGCGAGGTAGCTTACCGGGGCGCCGAAGGCCTTCAGCATGCCGATGACCTTCTGCAGGCGCGCCTCGTCCTCGTGCTTGGGCGCCAGTGCGCTCGGGATGTAGGTGAGCGAGCTGCCGCCGGAATGGAAGTCGAAGCTGTAGTCGAAGCCCGGCAGCAGGGCATGCTCGATGAAATAGGCGATCTGCTGGGTGATGGTGCCGTCGGCGTCGCCGGGGAAGGAGCGGTTGAGGTTGCCCTCGTCGATCGGCGAGGTGCGGCGACCTTCCATCGCCGCCGGAAAGTTGGCCGACGGCAGGATGACCAGCCGGCCCTTGATGTCCTTCGGCTGCAGCGCACGGATCAGGTTGCCGAGGCCGATCTGGCCTTCCCATTCGTCGCCATGGTTGCCGGCCTGCATCAGCACGCTGGGGCCGTCGCCGTTCTTGATGCGCACGATGGGAATCGGGATCCAGCCATAGGCCGAGCGATGCACCGAATGCGGCACGCGCACGAACCCGGTCGCCTTGCCTTCGGCTAAAAGGTCGATGTCGGCCGACAGGCGGCTCATGGCCGTGAAATCCGTACGCTGCATCCCAAGACCCCTTCATTGATTAAGATCGTCGATCGGTTATCCGTCCATCAGTCGGGTGAGCGCAATGGCCATGAAGACAAGGAGGTCTGCCAAGCCGATCCTCCTGTCAGGCGGCAATCCTCAGATCGCCAAGGCTGACGGCGACGCCGCCGTGCAGGCCTACGTCGCCGCCATGCCGGGCTGGAAGCGCGACGTCGGCCGCCGCCTCGACGCGCTCATCGTCCGCGCCGTTCCCAGTGTGCAGAAAGCAGTCAAATGGAATTCGCCGTTCTACGGGATGGCAGGGCAGGGCTGGTTCCTCAGCTTCCATTGCTTCACACGCTACGTGAAAGTCAGCTTCTTCCGTGGCGCCGCGCTCAGTCCCGTTCCGCCCGGCGGGTCCAAGCAAAAGGACGTGCGCTACCTCGATATCCACGAGGACGACCGGATCGACGAAACCCGATTCTCGGCCTGGGTGAAGCAGGCCAGTCGATTGCCGGGTTGGGGCGGTGCCTGACTCTGTTCTAGGATGGATCCTCTGGAGGTGGTCCGATGAGTGTTGCTTTTGACGTCACCAAACCTCTGGCCGGCGCTTCGTTCGGCGCGACGGTCCGGCTGGCGAAGCCCCTGTCACGGGGCATCCCCGAAGGCCTGTCGGGGGTGCTGGCGGATGCCAACGGCCTGATGCTGATTCCGGGCCTGCAGGAGATCGCCGACAAGCCGGAGCTGCTGGTGGCGCTCAGCCGCGCCTTCGGCTCGGAGGTCGAGGACTATCGCTACACGCTCACGCAGCGCAGCTCGGTGCACGCGACGGTGCCGGAGATCTTCCTGGTGTCGAACATGGCGCCAGTGAACCGGAAGCCGCCCCGGCGGCCCGATCCGCCAACGACGCCTGACGGCCGCCTGCCGGTGCAGTATCCGCATCGCAAGGGCTGGCACACCGACCAGAGCTATCGCCGGCCGCCGCCCGACATCTCGCTGTTCTATGCCGTGACGCCGGTCGCCCGCGACCGCGGCCAGACGTTGTTCGCCGACGGCACGGCAGCCTATGCCGCACTGCCCGCTCACCTGAAGGCGAAGGTAGACGGGCTGCAGGGCCTGCACTGCCAGCCGGGTACGGCGCGCTCACGCGAGGGCGCGCTGGCCGGCCGCACCGACATCGAGCAGGCGCCGACCGCGCGTTCGCAGCCGCAGCCGGTCGTGCGTATCCACCCGGTGACCGGTAGGCCTGCGCTCTATGTCTGCGAATGGGGCCAGATGGACTGGGTCGACGGCCCGTTCGTCGGCATGGAGCCTGGCCCGCGCGGCGAGGGCGCGGTGCTGCTCGACGAGCTGATGGCACACTACACGCGGCGAGAGTTCGTCTACGCCCACGAATGGACGGTGGGCGACCTGGTGGTGTGGGACAATCGCTGCCTGGTCCATGCCGCCACCTGGTACGACGGCGACACGGAGCAGCGCATGATGTGGCGCACGACCGTGCGCGGCAATCCGGGCGCGATCTACGAGGGCGAAGCGCGCAGCTGGATGCCGCGCGAGCAGGTGCCGGCGTAGGTCCGGAAGACTTTCAGCCCTTCGGGCAGGGAAAGACCTTCATCTCGGGCCCGAGATCGTAGGGCGCCGGAACCTGGGTCAGTGACGTCACTTCGGCCAGCAGCGCCCAGTCGAAGGCGCGCTGATGCCGCGAGCAGAACTCGCGGTCGTGGACCGGCTGCTGCGCCGTGCGATTGGCGATCTCGGTGACCATGACGTCGAGGTTGGCCTTCTTGCGCGAGACCAGGGATTTCAGCTCGTTGGCGTTGCTCGAAAGCTCGGGGCTGAACTTCTTGATGAACGCTGCGTACTCGTCGTCGAGATAGATCTTGCCATTGGCACCCTTGCACTGGAGGGCGGCGACAACGAGCTGCTGCTGGACCATGCGGACGCGAAAGGCGCTGAGGTCCGTGTCGTTGTAGCAGACCGAGCGGAGGTTGGTGGGTGGGGCGACAGCCGTGACAGGCGCCTGATAGTCGGCCGAGATCTTCTTCTCAGGTGGGGTCGGGTTACAGGCCGCAAGAGACAAAGCGCACAAGACAAATAGCGGAAGCGACTGTTTCTGCATCTTTGTTTTCCTTAAGAGGGGCAATACCTTATTGCTCGATCTTGAGACTCCAATGCAAGACGGTTCCGCAGCCTATCGTCTGCCTAGTTTTTGCCTTTATTCGTGGACGCGGGCGTGGCTGGTGAAGACGGCAAGGGCTGCGGCGATGACCGGCCGTGTCGCGCGGTCGGCTCGCCACACCAGGACGAGATCGCGGAACAGCGGCGGCGCCAGGCCGAAGAGGTCGATGCGGCCAGCTGCTGCCGCCTCGCGTGCGGCAACTTCTGAAACGATCGCCCAGCCGAGACCTGCCGCCACGAACGCCGTCATCGCCTCGGCGCTGCCGATGTCGCTGACGCGGATGCGCTTGCGGTCAGTTGCGCCGAGCCAGCTGTCGGCCGCGCGCCGGATGGTGCCGCCGCGGTCGTAGAGGAAGAGCTGGCGGCCCTCGAGGTCGCGCGGACGGATCGTGCGGGTGGCCGGTGCCTGGCCCGGCGGGGCGATGCACACCAGCCGGTCGTGGAAGAAGAACCTGGTGCGCAGATGGCGATGGCGCACCGGAGCGGTGACCAGGCCGAGATCGGTCGAGCCGTCGAGCAGGCCCGGGATCAGGTCGACGGTGTTGCCGGTGATGACCCTGAGGTCGATGCCGGGATGGCGCAGTGCCAAGTCGGCCATGACCGGCGGCAGCAAGTGGGTGGTCGCCGTGGCGCCTGTCGCGAGCACGAGAGGACCGGAAACGGCGGCCTTGGCGCGGCCGATCTCGTCCATCGCCCGGTCGATCTCGGCGAAGGCGCGCGAGCTCGCCGCAATCAGGGTGTGGCCTTCCGCCGTTGGCCGCGCCGTCTTGCCGATGCGTTCGAGGAGCTTCGTGCTTAGTTGCTGCTCGAGCAGGCGGATGTGGTTGCTGACCGCGGGCTGGGTGAGACCCAAAGCCTTTGCGGCCGAAGAGAAGCCTCCCAGGCGGGCGACCTCGCGCAGAGCGCGAAGCCGCTCGAGGCTCGGGAGATGGCGGCGGGCAGGGGCCATAGCCTCATAGGTTTAGAAATGATTTCGATCAGAAACAACAATTTCTGAAATGATCCTGGATGCGCGATTCTTAGGGCCCGGCAAACCAAGGAGTCCCGCATGAATATGCCCAAAACACCGATCGGCGGCAGCTCCGCCTGGACCGTGCCGCAGGTCATGCAGCGCGACGACTGGGTTTGCCGGCTGGGCGGGGCCGACGTCGCCGAGATCGACGCCGCCGTGCGCTCGACACGCCAGCGCGGGCTCGGCATCCAGGAGATCGAGCGCGACGACTTCCCGCTCGACCGGTTGACGACGCGTCTCGGCGCGCTCAGGGCGCAGATCCGCTCAGGCCTCGGCTTCGGCTACATCAAGGGGCTGCCGGTCGAGCGCTACGACCGCGAGACGCTGATCCGCATCTACTGGGGGCTCAGCCGCCACATCGGCGATCCGATCACCCAGAACCGCAACGGCCATGTCGTGGGCCATGTCATCGATGTCGGCGACACCGAGCAGCATCACGACAGGCGGCTGACCCAGAGCACGGCCGAGCTCTGCTTCCACACCGATTCGTGCGACGTCGTGGGCCTGCTCTGCATCAACCGCGCCAGGACGGGCGGCGAGAGCAGAATCGTGAGCGGCATCGCCGTGCACGACGAATTGATGCGGCGGCGGCCCGACCTGCTGCCCGAGTTCTACAAGCCGATCTACATGGACCGCCGCGGCGAGGTGCCGGCGGGCAAGCAGCCGTGGTTCGGCATGCCGCTCTTCTCCTGGCATCGCGGCCAGTTCATCGGCTATTCGCCGATCCGGCAGTACATCGAATCGATGGCGCGTTTCCCCGACGCGCCGCGCATGTCGAATGCGCAGCGCGAGGCGCTCGATGTCTATTACGGTATCTGCGAGGAGGAGCGGTTCTGCCTGAAGCTGCACTTCGAGCCGGGCGACATGCAATTCCTGCAGAACCACATCGTCTTCCACTCGCGCACCGAATACGCTGATGGGCCCAGTGTCGAGGGGTGGCCCAAGCGCCACCTGATACGGATGTGGCTATCGCTGCCCGATGGCCGGACCCTGCCGCCACACATGGCGGAGAAGTGGATCAACATCGAGGTCGGCACGAAGCGTGGTGGAGTGCCGACAGACCGCGAGCCGATCATCCCGCTCGATCCATTCACGCCCGCCTACGCTTAGCCGCTGGCTGACGGGCCGCGATAGGTCGCTCCGCCAATGAAGCCGTCGATCTCGACATCGGTGAGCGGCCGGCCGCGCGGCTCGCAGCGCACGCCATAAAGGATCCACTGGTAGCCGGCTCCCTGCGCGGGGCCGTAGCGTCGGATGCCGACGCAGGCATCGCCCGAGCCACCGGTGAAAGTCATGTAGTCGGCGCCGCCGCGATTGCCGAGCGATGAGAAGTTGGCGAGGCTGTTGCCGTCGCGCATCTCGGAGCGGATCGCCTGCTTCAGTGAGGCGCTTTCCATCAGGCCGGCGCCCAGGCTGGTCGCCTCGACCAGATAGTAGAAGACGCCGGCGCCGCTCGCCATCCATCCGCGGAAGGTGCCGCCGGCATCGCCGCCCCAGCTGTGCTCGCCGCCGGCGTAGTTCTGTGTCGTGCTGCACTTCAGTCCGGCTGGCACCGTGATGCGTGAGTGGCTGCAATCGATGCCGTACCAGCGCGGCGTGTCCTGGCCGGCGGCTTGGTCAGCCACCATCAATGCCGAAGCCGCGACGGCGAAGCCGCACAAGAGTTTGCTCGTCATGGAATGGTCCCCCCGGCATTTTTACCGCGCGCCCTCGGGGGCCGTCACCTGCTACGGTCGGTGCGGCACGCATGGTCGGAGTTTGCAGGTGAGATACGTACGCGGGACTGCGCTGAACGCGATTTCGGATTACGGGATCGCCGAAGGCGATGCGCCTCAGGCCGGTCCTGGCCAGGTCCAGATCAAGGTCGCCGCCTGCGGTATCGGCTACGTCGATGTTTTAGTGGCGCTGGGCGGCTACCAGGTGAAGCCAGCACTGCCCCATACGCCCGGCCAGGAGATCGCCGGCACGGTCTCGGCGGTCGGCGCCAGCGTCACGGGCCTCGCGGTCGGCGATCGCGTCCTGGCGGCTGCCCAAGGCGGCTTCGCCGAGTACGCTGTGGCGCCGCGCGACGGCGTGTTCCGTATCCCCGACAAGCTGGCATTCGAGAGTGCGGCAAGCCTGCGGCTCAACTACCTCACGGCGCTGCACGGGCTCCGCGATCGCGCCAGCCTGCAGAAGGGCGAGCGCCTGCTCGTGCTGGGCGCCGCCGGTGGCGTCGGCATCGCCGCCGTGCAGGTCGGCAAGCTGTTGGGTGCCGAGGTGGTCGCCGTGGCCTCGACGGAGGAGAAGCGCGCCTTCGCGCGAGAAGGAGGCGCCGATCGCGTCCTCGACAGCAACGTCGAAGGATGGCGCGAGCGGTTGAAGGAGGCCTGCAACGGCGGCGGACCGGACGTGGTGTTCGACCCGTTGTGCGGGCCGCTGTTTGAGCCGGCCTTCCGCTCGCTCGCTTGGCGCGGACGGCATCTCGTCGTCGGCTTTGTCGGCGGCGAGATCCCGCGCCTGCGCGTCAATCTCCCGCTGATGAAGGGAGCGGCCCTGGTCGGCGTCGACGTCCGTCAGTTCGTGCTGTTCGAACGCGCCAAGGCGGTGGCCGAGCTGGAGGAGCTGATCGCCTGGGCAGGCGAGGGCCGGCTTTCCCCGGCCGTGGGTCGCAAGTTCGCTTTCACCGATTTCGCCGAGGCGATGGCCTGGGCGCAAAGCGGCCGGGGCATGGGCAAGACGGTTTTGGAGATCGCCTGACTCATGTCTTCCGGACCGCGCGCGTCCTCGCGCGCTCATGATCATGAGGCGCGCGGGGACGCGCGCGGTCCGGAAGAGAAAGAAATGACCCTCTACAAACGCTTCTCGCTTCTAGGATCGAGGGCGTCCTGCAGGCCATCGCCCAGGAAGTTGAAGGCGATCACGGTGACGAAGATCATGAGGCCCGGCAGCAGTGCCAGCACCGGCGCCTGCTGCAGCAGCTCCTGTGCGCCGGTCAGCATGTTGCCCCAACTCGCGGCCGGCGGCTGGGTGCCGAGGCCGAGGAAGGACAGTGTCGATTCGAGCAGGACCAGCGATCCGATCGACAGTGTCGTGGCGACCACCAGCGAGCCCGCGGCGTTGGGCAGGATGTGGCGGAACATGATGCGCTCGGGCCGCGCGCCCAATGCCCTGGCGGCGCGCGTGAAGTCGCGAGCCTTGAGCGACAGCGTCTCGGCGCGCACCAGGCGGGCCACGGTCGTCCAGCCGGTCAGCGACACGATGAAGACGATGCGATAGAGCGAGAAGGTCTCCGACTGCGCGATCTCGACTGGCACCCCGATCTTGCGCGGATCGACGGCGGCCAGGACGATCAGCAGCGGCAGCATGGGGAGCGCAATCACGCCGTCGGTGACGCGCATCAGCACCGCGTCGAGCCGGCCGCCGAGATAGCCCGCCAGAACGCCGATCAGGGCGCCGATGACCGCCGACAGGAGCGCCCCCGAAACGCCGACCAGCAGCGACACGCGGCCGCCGTCGAGCAGGCGCTGGAAAAGATCGCGGCCGAGATCGTCGGTGCCCAGCCAGTGCTCGACCGACGGCGGCTCGAAGCGGCGGAAGAGGTCGGTCGCCGTGGGATCAATGCCGCGCCAGTCGGCGATCCAGGGGGCGGCGAGCGACAGGACGAGCAGCATCAGCAGGAAGACGAGCGAGGCCAGCGCCAGGCGATGGCGTATCAGGCGGGTCCATACCAGCCATCCCGGGCTGGGCGATGGTCCCGAGGACGGGCCGGAGGTGGTGTCGCTCATGCGTTCTGCTCGATCGACACGCGCGGGTCGACCCAGGCGTAGGCGAGGTCGGCTAAAAGGTTGCCCAGCATGGTGGCCAGCGTGGCGATCAGCAGGCCGACCAAAGCGAGGTTGTAGTCGTTGTCGAGGATGGCTTGGTAGATCGCCTTGCCCATGCCGGGCCAGGCGAACATGGTCTCGGTGATCAGCGCGCCCGAGAACAGCCCGCCGAACGACAGCGCCAGGATGGTGAGCACGGGCGCCAGCGCATTGCCGAAGGCATGGCCGAAGCGCACACGGCCCTCGGGCAGGCCCTTGGCGCGTGCGGTGCGGATATAGTCCTGGCGCAGTACCTCGATCATGGCGCCGCGCATGAAGCGGGTGTAGCCGCCGACCTGCACCAGCACGAGCGTGGTCACGGGCAGGACGAGATAGCGCGAGCGATCGCCGAGGGCCGCGAGCCACGACGTGCCCGGCCGGATGTCGGCCTGGCCGCCGGCCGGCAGCCAGCCGAGCTTCACGGCGAACAACGTGATCAGCAGCAGGGCGAGCCAGAAGGGCGGGGTGGAGATGCCGCCGAAGCATAGAAGGTTGATCAGGTAGTCGATGCGGCTGCGCGGCCGCGACGCCGCCCAGATGCCGAGCGGCAGGGCGATGGCGACGGCGATGACGAAGGCCAGGCCCGCCAGGACGAAGGTGTTGACCAGACGCGGCCACAGCACGGTCAACACCGGCTGGCTGAAGGTGCGCGAGTAGCCGAAGTTGCCCTGTAGCGCCTGCCAGGCCCACGCCGCGTAGCGTTCGAGCAAGGGCTTGTCGAGGCCGTAGACGGC
>Ga0075369_10000821_pt1 | contig 10219 bp, 8 predicted proteins | sample EndMethybrTD3034_FD_71400 | JGI IMG/M metagenome (GOLD analysis project Ga0075369, IMG submission 71400) | Populus endosphere microbial communities from Tennessee, USA - Endosphere MetaG P. TD hybrid TD303-4 | ecosystem: Host-associated > Plants > Roots > Endosphere | place: USA: Tennessee...
GCCTCGGTCAGCGCCGTCGCGTCGGCGATCGCGAACGGGACGTTGAGCATCTTGGCCAGGGTCTGCGCCAGGTAGGTCTTGCCGCAGCCGGTGGGACCGAGCATCAGGATGTTGGACTTGGTCAGTTCGACGGGCTCGGAGCGTGAGTCGCGGCTCTTCTCGCCGGCCTGAATTCGCTTGTAGTGGTTGTACACCGCGACGGCGAGCGTCCGCTTCGCGGTGTCCTGACCGATGACGTAACTCTCGAGGAAGTCCCGGATCTCGGCGGGCTTGGGAAGCTCATCGAGCTTGACGTCGTCGGCGTCGGCCAACTCTTCTTCGATGATCTCGTTGCAGAGGTCGATGCACTCGTCGCAGATGTACACGCCGGGACCCGCGATGAGTTTCTTGACCTGTTTCTGACTCTTGCCGCAGAACGAGCACTTCAGCAGGTCACCGCCGTCTCCAATGCGCGCCATGGGGTGGGGTCCTACTTCCTGTTCGCAGTCGCTGTGAATCGGGTGGCCCGGGTCACGTCGTGTGTAGACCCGACGCTACCCGTAACATCCGGCGCGGTGCGACCGATAAAGCCGAATCGCGTCGTTGGTATTTAACTGTGTTCGCAGAACATAACGCCTGACACACCCTGCGAACCCCTGGTACGCGCCACCGTGTCCCTGGCGTGTCGTCGCCGTAACCGGAACGAGAGGGGTGCCGCGGCTTAAGTCGCATACAACGATACCGGCCGAATGGCGAACAGGTCCGGGCGCGAACGGCTACGCCGGACCTGGACCGATCATGAAACGCTCAGACGCTCTGCGCCGAAAGCTTCCGGTACGCCAGGACGGTGTCGATGATCCCGTACTCCTTGGCCTGGTCGGCGGTGAGGATCTTGTCCCGGTCGGTGTCCTTGCGGATCACCGCAGCATCCTTACCGGTGTGGCGGGCCAGCGTGGTCTCCATCAGCGTGCGCATCCGCTCGATTTCGGCGGCCTGGATCTCCAGGTCGGAGAACTGCCCCTGGATGACACCGCCGAGAGAGGGCTGGTGGATCAGGACGCGTGCGTTCGGCAGCGCCAGCCGCTTACCGGGCGTGCCGGCGGCCAGCAGCACCGCGGCGGCCGACGCGGCCTGGCCGAGGCACACCGTCTGGATGTCGGCGCGCACGTACTGCATGGTGTCGTAGATCGCCATCAGCGACGTGAACGAGCCGCCGGGCGAGTTGATGTACATGGTGATGTCGCGGTCGGGATCCAGCGATTCCAGCACCAGCAGCTGCGCCATGATGTCGTTGGCCGAGGCGTCGTCGACCTGCACTCCGAGGAAGATGATGCGTTCCTCGAACAGCTTGTTGTACGGATTGGACTCCTTGACGCCGAAGCTCGAATGCTCGATGAACGACGGAAGGATGTAGCGGGCCTGGGGCGCCAGCCGGGGATCTGTGTGATCGGTCATTTGTCGAGTCCTGCCGTCGGTCCGGTGCCGTTGAGGTTGGCGCTGGTGATGATGTAGTCGACGAAGCCATACTCCAAGGCCTCGGGCGCGGTGAACCAGCGGTCGCGGTCCGAGTCGGCCTCGATGCGCTCGATGGTCTGGCCGGTGAACTCCGCGTTGAGCCGGAACATCTCCTTCTTGATGACGGCGAACTGTTCGGCCTGGATCGCGATGTCGGCGGCCCCACCGGTGATGCCGCCGAGCGGCTGGTGCATGAGGATCCGGGCGTGCGGCAGCGCATAGCGCTTGCCCTTGGTGCCCGCCGCCAGCAGGAACTCACCCATCGAGGCGGCCATGCCCATCGCGTAGGTGGCGACGTCGCAGGGCGCCAGCACCATCGTGTCGTAGATCGCCATGCCCGCGCTGATCGAACCGCCGGGCGAGTTGATGTAGAGGTGGATGTCCTTGGTCGGGTCCTCGGCGGAGAGCAACAGAATCTGCGCGCACAGCCGGTTGGCGATGTCGTCGTCCACCTGGGACCCGAGGAAGATGATGCGCTCGGCGAGCAACCGCTCGTAGACCGAGTCGATAAGATTCAGCCCCTGCGCGGCGCCACGCATGTGAGTCACGACTGGATACCTGCTTTCGTATGGGTCGAGGGCCGCCGGAGGTGCGTGGCGCCCATCTCTAACAGACACTAACCAACCCGCTGCGACGTGCACTCCCCGACCAGCGCACGTTCGCTGTGGGCGTGATGCCCGCACCGGTGGACGTGCGTCACTTGGAGGCGTCGGGCTCCGCATCGGATCCGGTCGCGGCGACCTCGTCGGCCGCCGCTTCGACCTCATCGGCCGCTGCCTCACCCTCGGCAACCGCCTCGACCTCGGCAACCGCGTCATCGGCCTCGTCACCGGTGGTGTCGGTGTCCCCGGCATCCTCGCCGGCATCCTCGTTGGCGTCCCCGTTGGCATCGTCAGCCTCCACCGACTCGGTGACCGCGACGCCCTCCGGGGTCGACGGGCCGAAGAACTCGGTGGTGTCGACGACCTCACCGGTGGTGTCGGTGACCGTCGCGCCGTGTACCACCGCGGCGATGGTGAGCCCGCGCCGCAGGTCGGCGAACATCGCCGGGAGCTGGTTGTTCTGCTGCAGCAGCTGCAGCAGCTGCTGGGGCTCGATGCCGTACTGCCGCGACATCAGCACCAGCCGCTCCGTCAGGTCGTTCTGTCCGACCTGGACGCCGAGCTGGTCGGCGACCGCGTCCATCAGCAGCTGCGTCTTGACCGCCTTCTCCGCGTTGGCCCGGTTGTCGGCGTCGAACTCTTCGCGGCTGCTGCCCTGCTCGGCCAGCGAATCGGCGAACTGGTCCTCGTCGTGGTCGAAGCCATGGATGGCGTTGTGCAGGGCATCGTCGACCTGGGCCTGCACGATCTTCTCGGGCAGCGGAACCTCGGTCTGCTCGAGCAGCGCCTCCAGCGCCCTGTCGCGGATCTGTTCGGCCTGTTCGACCCGCTTGGCCCTGCGCACCTGGTCGGCGAGGCTCTCCTTCAGCTCATCGATGGTGTCGAACTCGCTGGCCAGCTGGGCGAAGTCGTCGTCGGGCTCGGGGAGCTCGCGCACCTTCACCGACTTGACCGTGACGGTCACCTCGGCGTCCTGCGCGACCTGCTCGCCGGCGGCCAGCGCGGTGGTGAAGGTCTTGGTCTCCCCCTCCGACATCCCCACGATCTCGTCGTCGAGGCCCTCGATGAGCTGACCCGAGCCGACCTCGTGGGACAGGCCCTCGGTCTTGGCGTCGGGCACGTCCACACCGTCGACGGTGGCCGACAGGTCGATGGAGACGAAGTCGCCGGTCTGAACGGGGCGCTCGACGCCGGTCAGGGTGCCGAACCGGGCCCGCAGCGACTGCAACTCGGCGTCGACGTCCTCGTCGGTCACCTCGATCGGGTCGACACTGATGGTCAACGCCGCCAGGTCGGGCAGGGTGATCTCGGGGCGGACATCCACCTCCGCGGTGAACACCAGCTCCTCGTTGTCCGCCAACTTGGTGATCTCGATCTCCGGCTGGCCGAGCGGCTGCACGTCCGAGCTGGTCAACGCCTCGCTATAGCGGCTGGGCAGCGCGTCGTTGACGACCTGCTCAAGCACCGCACCCCGGCCGATGCGGGCCTCGAGCAGCTTGCGGGGGGCCTTGCCGGGCCGGAACCCGGGCAGCCGCACCTGCTTGGCCAGCTCCTTGAAGGCGCGTTCGAAATCGGGTTCGAGTTCGGTGAAGGGCACTTCCACGTTGATGCGCACCCGGGTGGGGCTCAGCTTCTCGACGGTGCTCTTCACGGCGATTACTCCTTGATGTCTGTCTGTCTGTCGTGGGTGGTTCCGGTCGGGGTGACAGGATTTGAACCTGCGGCCTTCCGCTCCCAAAGCGGATGCGCTACCAAGCTGCGCTACACCCCGCGCCTACGTGATCCGGCAGTGCACGGGTGTGCACTGCGACCACGCGAGATACTACGGGTTGACCGCGCGAAGCTATCAATTGGATTTCGTTCCCGGCACGCCGGTACAGTGCTGGTGCTGTACATGCGGGCGTAGCTCAATGGTAGAGCCCTAGTCTTCCAAACTAGCTACGCGGGTTCGATTCCCGTCGCCCGCTCCACGCACTAGCAGCGGACACGCTGTTAGCGCATATGTTCGACCATCGACTCACCGCGGTTCGGCTCAGAACGAGACCGAGAACGATCCGACGGTGTAGCACACGTGGGACGAGCAGTTGCCGACGTCGGTCGAGCCCGGGGGCACGATCGCCAGGTTGATCCCACCGCCGGTGTTGTTGCCCGAGTTCGTGCTTCCGTCTCCGAGCACGGTGACGAAATTGAGACCGCTGCCGAAGTTCTCGCCGACCTTGTTGTTGTTATTGCCCAGGATATTGGCGACGTTGGCGCCCGTGCCGTAGTTGTTTGCCGCGTAGGTGTTGTTGCTGCCCTGGATGCCCGACAGGTTGCCGGCCAGGTCGGTGGTCCAGTTGGCGAAGGTGTTGCCATCGCCCCACTGGTTGCCGACGTTGGCGTTGTCGTCGCCGCTGATGCTGACGAAGTTGTGCCCGTTGCCCCCATTGATTCCTGAGGCATCGTTGCCGCCGCCGAAGAGGCCGGCGTAATTGACCCCGCCGACAAGGTTGTTACCCGAATTGGTGTTGCCGTTCGCCACGATGACGTGGTTGCTGGCCCACAGCGAGGGCGGTTGACCGTAAACGCTGTTGTTACCCGAATTCAGATTGTCGTCACCGAGGAAGGCGAGGTTGAGACCGCTACCGAAATTGTTGCCTGAGCCGGCGGCGGGCCCCTCTTCGGAGTCACCGTTGCCGTCACCCAGAGTGACGATATTGAACGCCGACCCGTAATTGTTGCCAGAATAGGCGTTGGCGTTCCCGGCGCTGACGAGGCTGATGATCCCCGCCTCGCTGTTGTTGCCGGATTCCAGGTTGCTGTTGCCGAGGCTGACGTTGTTGGGGCCCAGCCCGAAGTTGTTGCCGGAGCGGACGTTGGCGTTGCCGAGGATGGCGGAGTTAGGGCCGGCGCCGTGGTTGTTGGCGACGGCGGTGTTGTTGTTGCCGATGGCGAAGAAGTTAGACCCGCCGTCGAAGTTCTGGCCGCTGTCGACGTTACCGGTGCCCTTGACGCCGGTGTTGAACGGCGGATTGATGTCCCCAGGAGCCGCGACGGCCTGCGCCAGGCCGGCGTTCCGCTTGCCGGTCACCGTCGGGCTGCCGGATACCTTGGTCACCGGTCCGACTCGCGACGTGCCGGACTCCCCGGCCGCGCCGTTTGCGCTGTTCGATCGGGTGGAAGAGGGCGAACTGATCGCCGAGACGATCTTCTTCACGGTGTCGTTTACCGCCGACACAGCATCACCGCTGCGACCGTCGTCGTTCGCCGAAGCCGCGCCGTCACCGCGATTGCCGGTGTCGGCGGCGGCGCTGGCAGAGGATCCGAACGTCGTCAGCGCGAGCGCGGCGCCGACCACGACCGTCCCCAGCACCGCCGGTCGCCGCTGCGGTTTTGAGTGCCGTCCCGCCATATGCCCCTCCTAAACCGCTCCTGAAGCGTGTGAAGCCCGTCTCACGCTGAGGCTAGCTGAGGCTAGCAGTCGATCGCGAAGCATGTCTGTGTTTGGAGGGCGACCGCACGGTTTGCGGTGCGTCACATAGTGATTCGGCATTGCGCGACCCAGCGCCACCTCGGCTGACCCGTCACCGTCAGAACACGGAGCAAGCGGCAGTCGGGCGCCTACGACTGGCAGGTGATGGTCCCGGACGCCTCGAAGAGGTCGTCGCTTCCCGTGAGCAGTTGGCCGCAGACCGCTACCACGGAGCTGGGCACGATAACGGGAAAGGTGGACAACGCCATGCTTGGCGCGAACGCTTGGGAGCCATCCGGGTAGGTGGCAATGGGCCTGCTCGAGACCTTGCCGCCTACGGCGAGCACGTTGGTCCATTCACCGTGCATCGTAGCGGTGCCGTTGATTGCCACCACCCGGTTGTCATGGTCACCGGTATACGGGTCTACGTAATCTTTCTGGAACCCTGCCGTGCCGTCGAGTGCGAACACCGTGTTCCCCGTCCTGTTCTGACCAACCGCCGTAGCCGTGGCAGGCCGGAACACGCTGATCGCCAACGCCCGGTTGTCGTTGGACGCATTGGCCTGCGCGCCGGTGGCCGAGTTGTCGCCGATTCCTACCGGGTCACCCGGACCGCCGTCGTAGGAGATACCCGGCCCCGCATTGGCCGTGCCCGCTCCGATCATCCCCGCCACGCCAAGTGCAGCGGCCAGCGCCGAGCCGGCCGCGATCCTGCGAACTTTCATGACCACTCCCATCGCCGCCCCACTCTGGACTAGTTCAGCAAACGACATTCGCCCCGGCGCATACCCGGCGACATGCCGTGTAGCATCGGCTATACTGCAACTCGCCGCCTGAAAACCTCAGGTGGAGCAAATTTCCTCTGGTTGGAACGAATAGGTTACTCGGGTCCGGCGCGCTTGTTGCTGGAACGACGCGAAGTTGTCGCCGAGCAGCCATCCGGTGGCGTCGAGTGCGTAGGACCCCGGGGAGTTGCGAATGGGGACGTCATTGCCGGGATCCAGAACGATCTCGTAATGCAGTCGGCCCGGTTGCGGCGCTACCGGGGGATCGCTTGGCGTCGCTCGCCATCGGGATGGCCGGGCTGGTGTTGGATTACTTGGCACGTGAGAGGGCCCGGCGCGGAGACCGCGATGGGTCGATACCGCTCATGCGCGCGGCGGTCGACGAGCTGGTTCGCGAGGGACAACTGCTGTCGTGGGGCATTCCTGCGACGGGTGTGCTGGTGGAGACACTGCTGGACGGAGGGACCGCGAGTGACATGGGTGAAGCCGAGGTCAGGTTCACGTGCGGTCACCATAGCCCGACTCCTACCCGCTGCGTTGATCGACAACGGGTTCGGCGACAGAAGAGAGACGAATGCCTTGTGGTGCAACAACATTCAACGGCGACTGGCTTACCTCCCATGTTCGGGCAACGCTTTGCCAGTCAGCCTTGTCGAATCGCTGAACGACCCACGAGACGAACATCGCGGTCAGCAGGACGGACAGCAGCACCCCCGAGCTAATGCGCGCACCCAGCGCGAGTGCCCCCAACACATCCGATTTTGATACCGCACCGATGGGCCGCTCGATGTTGCTGCATGCGGGCCGCCTGCACACTAGAGTTCCGTTTGCCGACAACCGCCCGCCAATGGTGATGACGGGACGCGATCCAACGACGGTGACGATCATCGGCACCCACCCGATTCCTCCCGGGCCGTCGGCCCTCCGACCAGAGAAGGGCTCCCACCCGCCCGTGCCACACCACGCGCAACCTCGGCCAGGACGGCGACCCGCCGCATCCGGCGCGATCGCCGCGGTGGTTGCGGCGGTGCTGCTCCTGGCGTCGTCGGACCTGCGCCCGGCCGCCGTCACCGCGGCGCCCCAGCTGATCACGGGTCCCTATGCGTCGTTGCTGGGCGCCTCAACGGATCTGGGCCGGTCGAGGGCGCGCACGGTCCAGCTGACCGCGGCGCTGCTCGGATCGGCGCGCCCGCATCGGCTGCTCGAGTGGGCCGCCGACCGCGGGCTGGAGGCCCGGTGGCGCGCCGGGGACACCTGGGCGATCCTGCAGGGTCCGCCCGGCGCCGTGGCCGGCGCACTCGACGTCGCCGTCCACGACTACCGCGGCCGCCGGGGGCAGGTGTTCTACGCCTCACCCCAGCAGCCGCAGGTGCCGGCTCCGCTGCGTGATTCTGTCTCCGGGCTGGGCCGGATCCTCAGCTACACGCCCTATCGCTCGGCCCTGCCCCCGATCCCGACGGATGTACCGTTTCCCGGCCTCGTCCCAACCTCGCTGCGCACCACCTACAACGTTGCGCCACTGACCGCCGACGGCTACACGGGCAAGGGAACGACGATCGTGGTCTTCGCGTTCGACGGCTTCAACCAGCCCGACCTCGACCTATTCGCCACCACGTTCGGCCTGCCGACGTTCATCCCCGAGGTGGTCGGCGGCATGCCCGAGCAGCGCAGCGGTGAGGCCTCGATGGACCTGCAGGTGGCCCACGCCATCGCCCCGGACGCGCGCAAGGTCCTGGTCAATGCGCGGTCGACGGTCGAAGGCGGCGGCGCCTTCGAGAAGATCGGCCGGTTGATGGAGTCGGTCGATCAGCAGTTCCCCGGCGCCGTGTGGACGCTGTCGATCGGATGGGGCTGCGACAAACTGATCACCGCAGCCGATATGGAACCGGTGCGCGCCGCCATCGCCAGGGCCCACACCCACGGCACGACGGTGTTCGACGCGAGCGGCGACCTCGCCGGGCTGGAATGCAAAGGCGGGCAAGACTGGTCGGCACCGCCGAGCCCGGCTGACGTTGGCCTCGACGTGGTCGCGTCGCTGCCCGAAGTGACCAACGTGGGCGGGACGACGTTGTCCACCGACGCCGACTACCAGTGGCTCGATGAGCAGGCCTGGTTCGATCCGCCTCTCACGCAGGGCAGCGGCGGCGGGGTATCGAATCTGTTCGACCGTCCGCAGTGGCAGCAGGACATCTTCCCGCCTAACTCCAATCCGCGGCGGCTTGCCCCCGACATCTCCGCGGTGGCCGACATCTTCACCGGGGCGGTGATCTTCCTGAACCAGCATCAGGTGGTGGGCGGCGGAACGTCGCAGGCCGCTCCGCTGTGGGCTGGGATCGCCGCGGTGATGAACCAGTATCTGGCGGCCAACGGCGGACGGCCGCTGGGGGACCTCAATTCGGTGCTGTATCGCGTCGCAGGAAGCGCGTCCCGGCCCGGCTTTCACGACGTCACGCTGGGCGCAAACGCGGTCTCCGTCGCGGGACCCGGATTTGACCTCGTGACAGGACTGGGCACACCGAACGTGAACAACCTGGTGCGCAACATCCTCGAGTTGCAGGGGGTGACGCGATGACCCTGCGACACGCCGACGACCTGCCCGTCGAGTTCGGAGGACCGCGATGACCGGCCCGCCGCTGCTGACCATGCCCTGCCGGGCATGCGGACACGACGTACCCGCGGGCAAGTTCTGCGGATTGTGCGGGGCGCGCCTGACACGTGATTCCGGCCGCGGTCCCGACTGGTTGAGGGTCAGTGATTACGCCGCAGCACCCAGCGAGAGTGTCCTGCAGCCGTCGATCGTCAGCTCGGTGTTCCCGCACCTGCCGGAGCGCTCGCACGGCGCCTTCCGGGCCGGACTGGCGTTGATGCTGACCGTGTTGGTGGTGTTCGCGCTGGCCGGCTGGCAGGTCCCGATCATCGCGGTCGGAACCCTGGGTCCGCTGCTGATATTCGGCATCTATCTCTTCGAAACCGGAGTCGTGGCGGATCTCCCGCGCTGGATCTGGGTGCTGACCGTCGTACTCGGCATCGTCGTGGGAGCGGTCTGGGTGTGGACGACCACAAACATCTTCGCGCAGTCCTACGGCATGGCGCTGGGCGCCGCCCAGACCCCTGACATCTGGATGATCCTCAAAGGCATCGTGATCCCGTTCGGCGGTGTCCTGGTGATGCAGATACCCGCGGCGCTCGTCGTGTTGATCCGGCCGCGCCATCATCGGGAAGCGCTGGACGGCTTCGCCGTCGGCGTCCTCGGTGCGACGACATTCGCCGCGAGCGCCACGCTGTTGCGGCTGATCCCCCAGTTCAAGAGCGGTGTGTTCACCCAGGCGCAACCCCTGCTCGACCTGCTCATCGGCACCGGCATCCTGGGCGTGACGATGCCGCTCAGCGTGGCCGCCTTCGGCGGCGTCATCGGGGCCGGGCTGTGGTACGCAACCGGCCGCCGCGGCGTGCGGCGCGTTCGCCTGTTCGTCGTGGTGGCGCTGGTCTTGGTTTTCTTCGCCGCCGCCTACACCGGCGTCGGCCTGACCGACCTGTTCCCGCTGCCCCTGGGATTGCAGTTCGGGAAACATGTCGTCATGGCGCTGGTGGTGCTCGCCGCGATGCGCGTCGCCCTGCAACTGGCGCTGCTACGGGAACGCGACGACGAAACGGCACCCGAGTCGCCGATCCTGTGCCCGCACTGCGGCCATGTCGTGCCGGACATGACGTTCTGCCCGGCGTGCGGTGTCGCCGCCCATGCGTCCTGCCGGGCATCGCGGGAAGCGCGGCGAGCCGACCGGCCGCAGCCTGTCGAGCAGGAGGCCGAGCGATGAGCGCTTGCGCGAAGAGCAGAAGGCAGCGATGAGCGCTTGCGCGAAGAGCAGAAGGCAGCGGTGAGCGCGCCT
>Ga0075369_10000822_pt1 | contig 10217 bp, 8 predicted proteins | sample EndMethybrTD3034_FD_71400 | JGI IMG/M metagenome (GOLD analysis project Ga0075369, IMG submission 71400) | Populus endosphere microbial communities from Tennessee, USA - Endosphere MetaG P. TD hybrid TD303-4 | ecosystem: Host-associated > Plants > Roots > Endosphere | place: USA: Tennessee...
CGCCATCGGCCAATGCGTCGAGCCACCAGGCCTGCGGCGCCGTGGCGCCGGCAAACGCCACGATGACGTCCCACTGTCCATCAACCGGCTGGGCGGCGTCGCCTTGGTGCACCACGGCTGCCGGCCACGATTCGAGATTGTGCGTTGCCCTGGCCGCCAGGTCTTCGTCGATCTCGATGGCATCGACGCGGCCGCCGCGGCCGACCGTCTCGGCCAGGATCGCCGTGAAGTAGCCCGAGCCCGTGCCGATCTGCAGGACGCGCTCGCCCTCCCTGAGCGCAATGCGATCGAGCTGGTAGGCCCACAGGTTCGGCTCGCCGATGTTGAGGCGGCGCGTCTCGTCGAGCGCCACCAGGACGTTGTGATAGAGCCAGCGCGGGTCGCTGTCCGGCGTGGTCCAGTAGCCATCCCAGGAATTCAGGATGCGCCACGGGCCCGGGCCGGCAAAGCGTTCGCGCGGCACGGCGGCGAAGGCCTCGACCAGGCGTTCGTTGCCCATATGGGCGGTGACGCGCAGTTCGTCGGCGAAGTGGCGGCGGGCGTCAGCGAGATCGGGCGTCATGGTCAGAGCCTCCGGACCTGCATGCGGATCGGCCCCTCGGCGCGGCCGTTGATGAACTGGTCGACGTGGGCGTCGCCGGAATGGTCGATGTCGGCGGTGCGGCCCTGCCAGATCAGCTTGCCATCGTAGAGCATGGCGATGCGATGGCCGATCTTGCGCGCCGAGGCCATGTCGTGGGTGATCGACACGGCCGTGGCGCCGAGGTCGCTGACGCATTTCACGATCAGGTCGTTGATGACGTCGGCCATGATGGGATCGAGGCCGGTCGTGGGCTCGTCGAAGAAGATGATCTCGGGCTCGCGGGCGATGGCGCGGGCGAGCGCCACGCGCTTCTGCATGCCGCCGCTCAGCTCGGCAGGATAGAGCTCGCCGATCTCGGGACCGAGGCCCACGGCGCCGAGCTTGGCGATCGCCACCTCGCGTGCCTGCACCGGCTTCATGCCGTCGCTCTGGATCGGGCCGAAGGCCACGTTCTCCCAGACGCGCAGCGAATCGAACAGCGCGCCGCCCTGGAACAGCATGCCGAACTTGCGCATGACGTCGGCGCGGCCGCCGTCGGCCAGCGCGACCGTCTCCTGGTCGTCGATCTTGATCGAGCCCGCATCGGGCCGCATCAGGCCCAGGACGCATTTCAGCAGCACCGACTTGCCGGTGCCCGAGCCGCCGATCACCACCATCGATTCGCCCTTGGCGACGTCGAGATCGATGCCCTGCAGGACTTTCTTGGGTCCGAAGGATTTCGTGACGCCGCGGAGGGAGATCTTGGAAGTCATGCTCCGTCATCCCGAGCGGAGCCGCCCGAAGGGCGGCGCAGTCGAGGGACCTCTTCTTGTTCACGCATCAGCAGAATAGGTCCCTCCGCTGCGCCTCGCTGCGCTCGGCTCCGGTCGGGATGACGGTGGGCCATATGCTTATCGTGCAAAGAAGGCTTCGGTGATGAAGTAGTTGAAGGTCAGGATCAGGGCCGAGGCCGAGACCACCGCATTGGTCGTCGCCGTGCCGACGCCCTGGGCGCCGCCCTTGGACGTGTAGCCGTGGTAGCAACCCATCAGGCTGATCAGGAAGCCGAACACCGCGGCCTTCACCAGGCCGGAGAAGACGTCCTCGAACTGGAGGAAGTCTATCGTGTTGCGGAGATAGGCCTGGTCGTTGAAGTCGAGCTTGTAGACACCGACCAGATAGCCGCCCAGCACGCCGATGATGTCGGCAATCAGCACCAGGATTGGCAGCGTGATGACGCCCGCGATCAGGCGCGGCACCACCAGGTACTTGAAGGGATTGGTCGAGAGCGTGGTCAGCGCATCGATCTGCTCGGTGACGCGCATGGTGCCGATCTCGGCCGCCATTGCAGCCCCGACGCGGCCCGCCACCATGAGCGAGGCGAGCACGGGCCCGAGTTCGCGCGTCAGCGACACGACAACGATGTTGGGGATGGCCGATTCGGCGGAGAAGCGGGAAAAGCCGGTGTAGCCCTGCAGCGCCAGCACCATGCCGGTGAAGACCGCGGTAAGGCCGACCACGGGCAGCGAGTAGTAGCCGATCTCGAGTATCTGGCGAAGGATCTGCTGGCGGTACCAGGGCGGCGTGAGCGCGCACCGGATAGCCTGCAGGGCGAAGGAGCTGACCGAGCCGATCGCCTCCAGGAAGGCGAGCGTCATGCGGCCGAGCAGGGTGACCAGCGGAATGCTCACGACGCGGTCTCCGGCTCGGTTTCGCTCTCGCCCTCAGGCGGCGTGTCGACATAGACCCGGGCGTAGCGGCGGCCGAGCGCGGTCATGACTTCATAGGCGTTGGTGCGCGCATGGTCGGCCAGGTCGTCGGCCGTCATGTGCGGGCCCAACACCTCGACCACGGCGCCGGTCTCGCTCAGGACTTCGGGAACTTCGGTCACGTCGATCGTCACTAGATCCATGGAAATGCGGCCGATCACGGGCACGCGGTGCCCGGCGAGATGGACGTGGGTGCGGTTGATGAGGATACGGAAGTAGCCGTCGGCGTAGCCCAGCGCGATCGTGGCCACGCGGGAAGGCCGGGCTGATCGCCAGGCGCCACCGTATCCAACGGTCTGAAAAGCGTCAATTCGTCGGGTCTGCAGGATGCGCGCCTGCAGCGTCACCACCGGCAGCATGGGATTTTCGCGCCCGGGCAGCGGATTGATGCCGTAGAGCGCGGCGCCCGGCCGCAGCAGGTCGAAATGGTAGTCGGGCCCGAGAAAGATGCCCGAGGAGTTGGCGAGCGAGGTCGGCGAGCCCGGCATGGCGCGCACGAAATTGCGGAAGCGCGAGAGTTGCTCGCCGTTGATGGCGTTGTTGGGCTCCTCGGAGGCCACGAGATGGCTCATCAGCAGGGCCAGACGCAGGCCGCGCAGGCGGCCGCGCTCGTTGATCAGCACCTGCGCCTCCTCGGGGCCGAAGCCCAGGCGGTGCATGCCGGTGTCGATGTGGATGATGGCGTCGAGCGGCCGGTTGAAGCGCTGGGCGGCGGCGCGCCAGCTGTTGAGCTGGCCGAGATGGTTCAGCACGGGCGTGAGGTCGTGCTCGACGAAGTCGGCCTCGGTGTTGGCAAGAAGGCCATTGAGCACGTAGATCGGGTGCTCGGGCATCGCCTTGCGCAGCGCGATGCCTTCTTCGAGATGCGCGACGAAGAACTGGCGGCAACCCTGGGCGGCAAGCCGCGGGCCGACGACCGTGGCGCCGCAGCCGTAGGCATCGGCCTTGAGCACGGCGGCGCAGTCGACCGGCAGGCCGGCGGCGCGCCCGGCGTCGCGCAGCCCGCGCCAGTTGGCGGCGATGGCGCCGACATCGACCGTCAGGATCGCGCCGGCCCGGCGCGTGGCGTCGTCGGACATCTAGACGTGCCTCCCCTTCGCGGAGCCCGCGAAGGGGAGGTGTCGCCGTCTTACAGCGACGGAGGGGTCAGAAGCGCGATTTGGCTCATGACCCCTCCGCCCTCGCATGACGAGGGCACCTCCCCACGCTTCGCGTGGGGAGGAAGGCTTGAAGTGACTCATTCGAACACCGGGATCGGCCCGTCGGCGTCGGCGGCCAGGTTGCCGAACTTGGTGAACTGGCCTTCGAACGACAGGCGCACGATGCCGGTGGGACCATGGCGCTGCTTGGCCACGATGACCTCGGCTTTGCCGTAGGTCTGCTCGCAGCGCTGGCGCCAGCCTTCGTGGCGCTCGTTGAACTTCTGGTCGCTTTCCTCGGCGCGGCGTGCCGGCTCGGCGCGCGTGAGGTAGTACTCCTCGCGATAGACGAACATGACGACGTCGGCGTCCTGCTCGATCGAGCCCGATTCGCGCAGGTCGGCGAGCTGCGGCCGCTTGTCCTCGCGCTGCTCGACGGCGCGGCTGAGCTGCGACAGGGCCAGCACCGGCACGTCGAGCTCCTTGGCCAGTGTCTTCAGGCCGCGGGTGATCTCCGACACCTCCTGCACGCGATTGTCCTGGCGGTTCTTGCCCGAGGGCGACAGCAGCTGGAGATAGTCGACGACCAGGAGGCCAAGCCCGTGCGTACGCTTCAAGCGGCGGGCGCGGGTACGGAGTGCCGCGATCGATAACGCCGGCGTATCGTCGATGAAGAAGTTCAGGTGCTCCAGCTCATGACTGACCGCCAGGACCCTGTCGAAGTCGCTGGTTATGAGCTCGCCCTTGCGGATCTTCTCCGACGGCACCTCGGCCTGCTCGGCGAGCATGCGGGTGGCGAGCTGCTCGGACGACATTTCCAGCGAGAAGAAGCCCACGACCGCGCCGTCGACCGCCTTGGGGCGGCCGTCGACGATCTCTTCGCGATAGGCGCGTGCCGCGTTGAAGGCCATGTTGGTGGCGAGCGCCGTCTTTCCCATCGAGGGGCGGCCGGCCAGGATGATCAGGTCCGACCTGTGCAGGCCGCCCAGCAACTGGTCGAGCTGGAAAAGGCCGGAGGCGACGCCGGTGAGCTGGCCGACGCGGCGGTAGGCCGCCTCGGCCGCGACCGTCGCTTCGGTGAGGGCGACGCGGAACGCCTTGAAGCCGCCCTCGGTCTGGCCGGTGCTGGCGAGGTCGTAGAGCTTCTTCTCGGCGACCTCGATCTGGTTCAGCGCCGTTTCCTCGACATCGCCCGTGCCGAAGGCGCCGTTGACCACGGTTTCGCCGATGTCGATGAGCTGGCGGCGCAGGTAGAGGTCGTGCACGGCCTGGCCGAAGCCGGCAGCGTCGATGACGTGGACGGAGGCCGCCGCCAGCCGCGCCAGATAGGTGGCACCACCGGCCGCCTTCATGTCCTCATCCTGCTCGACGTAGGTCTTCAGCGTGACGGCGCTCACGACCTGGCCGCGCTCGATCAGCTTCGAGAGCGAATCGTAGAGCTTGCCGTGCAGGGGGTCGGCGAAATGTTCAGGCCGCAAAAACTCAGCGACGCGCTGGTAGGCTGCGTTGTTGATCAGGATGGCGCCCAGCAGCGCCTGCTCCGCCTCGAAATTGTGCGGCGGCTCGCGCAGACGGATGTCTTCGGCGCCGGGCAGGCGCGTGACGTTCGATGAATCTTTCAGTGGCTCCATGGCAGAGCTTCTTAAGGAGACGAGGGGGCCGTCTACCACCGCTAATCGATGGTGTGGACAGGAATACCTGAAAGCTGGGGACAAGTCTCGCACCGCCCGAGGATCGCTCTGCCGACCCGGTTCCTTCGCGCGGTCTGCGGCTTCAACAGATCCAGGGAACCGGCTGTCCGGCCTTCTGCCGTCGCGTCGCGGATATGGCCAACGCAAGATGACGGCAGGACCGGTGGACATGCCGCAGGATGAATGCGTGACCATCTACTGTCAATAACCAAGGTGCTAATATAATAATCCGAGTAATTACGGGCGGTGACATATTGTTTGCTTTTTGCGCGCCACGTGGGCTCGCGTAGCGCAATATCGATGGCGGTGTAGTGCTGGTCACGCGCAGTTTCGCTTTTGCGACTTTGGCGGTCCGGTGCCTGATGACTGCACTGACGTCACCTACGGATTGCGGATCCGCTTACATCATTGTACCGGAAGGAGATCTTGCAGCCGGCGAGGTGGCCTCCCCGCTCTAATGCCCGGCCATCGCCCGGCCAATGGCGCCGACGTCGGCCCGGGCGGCGTCGGCCTGCAGGGCGAGCTTGCCGTCGAACATGACGACGATGCGGTCGGAGAGCTGCAGGATCTCGTCGAGATCCTCGCTGACCAGCAGGATCGCGGCACCTCGGTTGCGCGCCTGCACGATGCGGGTGCGGATCTCGGCTGCGGCGGCGAAGTCGAGGCCGAAGCAGGGATTGGCCACGATCAGGAGGTCGCCATCGCTCGACAGCTCGCGCGCCAGCACGGCGCGCTGCACGTTGCCGCCCGACAGGGCCCTGATGGGCGCGTTGGGGCCGGGCGTCTTCACGCGATAGGCCTCGATCAGCCGCAGGGCCGTGTCGCGCATCGGGGCGCGCTTCAGGCGCACGCCGTCGGGCGAGGCGGGCGGCTGGTCGAAGGCGCGCAGCGCCATGTTCTCGGCCACCGACATGTCGGCGACGCAGGCGTTGCGCAGCGGCTCCTCGGGCAGGCAGGCGATCTTGTGGCGCACCATCTCGGCGCGCGTCGCCGTGTAGGGCTCGCCGTGGACCAGCATGCGGCCGGCCTCGGCATGCCGTTGGCCCGCCAGTGTCTCGACCAGCTCGCGCTGGCCGTTGCCGGAGACGCCGGCCACGCCGACGATCTCGCCGGCACGGATCTTCAGGCTGAGCTCTTCGACCGCAAGCTGGCCGACATGGTTGGCGACGCTCAGCCCCTCGATCGAAAGCACGTCGGCACCGGGCGCGCGCGTCTCGCGCTCGACGACGACTCGGTTCTCGCGGCGGCCGACCATCATCTCGGCCATGGTGTCGTTGTCGAGGTCGCGCGTCGGCCGGGTGTCGACCAGCTTGCCACGCCGCAGCACCGTCACCGTGTCGCAAAAGGCGTTCACTTCACGGAACTTGTGGGTGATGGTGACGATGGTGAGCTGGCGCGCCTGGGTGAGCGCCTTGAGGGTCGACAGCACCTCGTCGGCCTCGTCGGGCGTCAGCACCGAGGTCGGCTCGTCGAGGATCAGAAGGTTCCGCTTGAGATAGAGCTGGCGCAGGATCTCGGCCTTCTGCTTCTGGCCCGCGGCAAGGTCGGCGACGGGCGTGTCGAGCGGCACGGCGAAGGGCGTGGTCGCGAAGTAGTCCCTGAGCCGCCGCCGCTCGCCCGCCCAGTCGATCACCGCGGGCAGGTGGTCGCGCGACAGCACGAAGTTCTCCAGCACGGTCATGTTCGGCACCAACGTGAAGTGCTGGTAGACCATGCCGAGGCCGAGCTCATGGGCCCGCCGGGGATGCGTGATCGCGACCTCGCGGCCGACGAGGGCCAGATCCTGCTGAACGGCCGCGTAGTAGCCCATGGCGCACTTGACCAGCGTGCTTTTGCCCGCGCCGTTCTCGCCCAGCAGCGCATGGAAGGCGCCGGCATTCACCTTCACCGACACCTCGTCGAGGGCGGCCAGCGCGCCGAAGCGCTTGGAGAAGCCGATGAGCTCGAGCGACGGCGCGCCGTCGTGCCGGGGAAGGGGAGCGGCGCCGATGACGGTCATGCGATCGCCTCGATGACGTTGGCCGAGTTGGCCACGGCGCCGAACACGCCGCCCTGCATCTCGACCATCTTCAGCGCCGCGAGGTGATTGCCCTTGTCGGTGGCGCCGGTGCAGTCGTCCAGGATCAGGCACTCGAAGCCGCGGTCGTTGGCCTCGCGCATGGTGGTGTGGACGCAGACGTCGGTGGTGATGCCGGTCAGCACCAGGTTGTCGATGCCGCGGGTGCGCAGCATCAATTCGAGGTCGGTGGCGCAAAACGAGCCCTTGCCCGGCTTGTCGATCACCGGTTCGCCCGCAGCCGGCGCCAGCTCGGGAATGATCTCCCAGCCGGGCTCGCCGCGCACCAGGATGCGCCCGCACGGGCCGGGATCGCCGATGCCGGCGCCGATCTGGCGTGAACGCCAGCGCTTGTTGGCGGGTAGGTCCGCAAGGTCGGGCCGATGGCCCTCGCGGGTGTGGAAGACGTGCCAGCCCGCCTGGCGCACCGCGGCCAGCAGCCGCTTGATCGGCTCGATGGGCGCGCGCGTCAGCGACAGGTCGTAGCCCATCTTGTCGACATAGCCGCCGACGCCGCAGAAGTCGGTCTGCATGTCGATGACGATCAGGGCGCTGTTCTGCGGCCGCAGGTCGCCGTTCCACGGCCAGGGGTAGGGGTGCGACTTCACATGCTTGGCCATGAGGGTCTCCGTCATTTGACCGCGCCCAGCTCGCCGGGAGCGCCGCGCAGGCTGCGCTCGGGCGAGCAGGTGGCGATCATCAGGGCGAGCGTCAGCACGTAAGGCGCCGCGCTGAAGAGATAGTAGCCCTGGGTCACGCCGACCGACTGCAATGCCGGGCTGATCGCGCCGGCCGCGCCGAACAGCAGCGACGCCCACAGGCAGCGCACCGGATCCCAGCGCGCGAAGATCACCAGCGCCACGGCCATCAGGCCCTGGCCGCTCGACAGCCCTTCGTTCCAGCTTCCCGGATAATAGAGCGACAGGAAGGCGCCGCCGATGCCGGCAAAGGCGCCGCCGATCGACGTCGCGATCAGGCGCACCCGACCAACCGAGACGCCGATGGCGAGCGCGGCATCGACGCTTTCGCCGGCCAGCCGCACGATCATGCCCCAGCGCGTGTTCCGGAGCGCCCAGGCCAGGGCGAAGGCGAGCGCGATGCCCAGCACGAACAGATAGTTGACCTGCAGCGCCTGGCGCACCTGGGGGATGTCGCTCCACCAGCCGAGATCGATGGCGCCGAGATTGGGCGCCTTGGGCTGGATGAACGGCTTGCCCAGGAAGAAGGCGAGGCCGGTGCCGAACAGCATCAGGCCGATGCCGGTGGCGATGTCGTTGACACGCGGCAATTGACAGATGCCGGCATGGAGCGCGCCCATCAGCAGGCCGACGCCGGCCGCGACCAGCACGCCGAGCCACGGCGAGTCGGTGCCCAGCGCGACTCCATAGGCGCTCATGGCGCCCATCACCAAAGTGCCTTCCAGGCCGAGATTGATGCGGCCGGAGCGCTCGGTGAGGCATTCGCCGATGCTCACGAAGATGAACGGCGTGCTGACGCGGATGGCGCCGGCCAGCATGGCCAAGGGCACGCCCCAGATGCCCAGTCCGCCGTCGGCCATGCTCAGCCCTCCCGCTTGCGCGGCAGCAGCCGGCCGTAGAGCGTTTCGCTCGCCAGGATGGCGACGAAGATGATGCCCTGCAGGACGACGACGGCGGCGTCGGGCAAGTCGAGGCGCCGCTGCAGAAGGCCGCCGCTGGCGCCGATGCCGCCCAGCAGCACCGCCACCGGGATGATGGCCAGCGGATGATGGCGGGCGAGGAAGGAAACCAGGATGCCGGCAAAGCCGTAGCCGACGGCGAGCGAGGCATTGGCGCGGCCGTGCACCGCTGCCACCTCGACCATGCCGGCGAGCCCGGCGGCGGCACCGCCGGCGGCACAGGCCAGCAGCACGTAGCGGCCGACGTCGAGGCCCATCATGCGTGCGGTCTTGGGATTGCCGCCGATCACCTGCATGGCGAAGCCCCACGTCGTGAAGCGCAGGACGATCCAGGCCAGCAGACACGCCACGATGCCGAACACCAGGCCCCAATGCACGTCGGTGCCGGGGATGGTGCCGATCATGTTGGCGTCGCCGATCGGCCAGGTCGACGGCTTGTTGAGGCTCGACGGATCGCGCAACGGCCCCTCGACGAAGTGGTTCATGAGGGCGATGGCGATGTAGGTCAGCAACAGGCTCGATATCGTCTCGTTGACGCCGCGCCATTGGCGCAGCGCACCGGCCAATGCGATCCAGAGGCCGCCCATGGCCATCGCGGCCAGCGCCATGGCGAGCTGGGCCACCAGCGGGCTTGCGCCGCTGGTGGCGATGCCGGCTGCGGCGCCGGCGACGCCGCCCACGACCAGCGCGCCCTCGTTGCCGATGACGATGAGCCCGAGCCGCGCCGGCAATGCCGTGCACAGCGCAGTGAGGATCAGGGGCGCGGCGCGCGTCAGCGTGTTCTGCCACGAGAACCAGGTGCCGAAGGCGCCCTGGTACATGAGCGCGAACGTCTCGAGCGGGTCGACGCGAGCGTAGACGGCGAGCAGCAGGCCAAAGGCGATCGCCGACGCCAGCAGAGCCAGCATCGGCACGGCGATGCGTTCAAGCGCCTGCTGCATCTAGTCTTCCTCCCCAGCGAAGCTGGGAAGGTGTCGGCGTCTCACGCCGACGGAGGGGTCATGGGCATGGGTCGGGTCGCTCATGACCCCTCCGCCCGCTGCGCGGGCACCTCCCCACGCGACGCGTGGGGAGGCAGAACTCTTGTGTTCCATCGCGAGCGCTTTACGACGTCGCGCCGACGACGCCTTCGACCAGGTAGTTCATGCTCTCGAGCTTGGGCTCGGTCGCCACGTAGGACGTTCCCGCCGGGATGACGGTGTTGCCCTTGTTGTCCTTGAGCAGGCCTTTGAAGATCGCGAGGCTGCCGTTCAGGATCGCGAGCTTGGCCGCATCGGCCTTCTCCTTGCCCGCGGCCGCCGCCGCCGGACCGTAGGCCGAGGTGCGCACGTAGCCGTCCTTCA